>WNFI01003922.1_pt1 | contig 18945 bp, 10 predicted proteins | sample 5400471 | NCBI WGS metagenome assembly WNFI01 (sample SAMN13153348, study PRJNA577476) | soil metagenome | isolation source: 100 cm saprolite on Douglas fir-dominated hillslope | place: USA:California | collected 2013-09-17 | reverse complement strand
CCGCCAGTGGCCGCGAACTTTTTCGACCCATGCATAGCGCGCATAGGGACTGCCGGTTTCCATCTTGTGATGAAAAGGTTGGGAATCTTCGTACGCTGATAAACCCACACTCCCCGGGTTCACCACCATTCTTCCATCTGACAACTGCACAATTCTCGGTAGATGGGTGTGCCCGCATAGAATCAACGAGGCTTTTGTGGTGCGCAGGCTTTCGACGATCTCGTTTTCGGGACGTAGTTCGACGCCGCCCGATGAAACCTTCTCAAGGAGATAGGTGCTATCGCTGTCAGGGGAGCCGTGGCACGCCAGCCAACCGGCTCCGGTATGAGTGGCCGGTAGGTCTCTAAGCCATGCCAGACTTGATGTATCAAGGCGAGTTCGGGCGAATTGCGCCGATCGGGAAAGAGCGGGGCCGCCTTCGCCGGTCATTCGATCACCGTTGCCTCGCACGTGGACGGCTTCGGTTGCTCGTAGCAACGAGATCGTCCTTACCGGATCGAGCGGACCGTTGGCATTATCCCCAAGGTTAACGATAAGATCGGGACGATGCTCAACTATATCTGCGAGTACCGCCTCGAGCGCCCATGCGTTTCCATGGATATCGGCGATAACGGCAAAGCGTTCAGACATATGAAAACGAAAAGAGGATTTTCCGATTAGCGTCAAATTTCACGAAAAGGTGGAGGGAGGGCATGTAACGAAGTGGGCCGGCGCGTCCCTGCGACGGTATTTCGCGATTGAGACACTCGTGCTGCTTGCTATGCCGTCGCAGGGACGCAGCCGGTCCACCTTCAGATCATTTCTCTACTTTGCGTCTTTGCGCGAGTTTTTCAGAATCTTCATCCTGGCTTGGACGCCGTGGATAGAAATATTTATTTCAAAGGGACATGTCTTAAACCAACGAGAGCTGAAGGGCGGTCGTAATCTTTTGGCGTAGATCGACCAGATCAAAGGGCTTTGGTAATACGGTGACGTTTCCCAGTACTCTCAATTCGGTCATATCTAGATTGTCGCCAAGGCCGGTCATAATCAAAATCGGCAGCATCGGAAATTTTTGACGCACGCGACGCGACAGCTCAACACCGGAAAGTCCAGGCATATTATAGTCGGCGAGAACCAAATCGTACCGCACGGACTCATCGCTTAAGCGAGCCCAAGCCTCGCTTGATGAATTGAATATATCGCTGGCAAAACTGTCCAGGGCCAGTGCCTTTTGGGCAAGCAGGCCCACCTCTTCGTTGTCGTCCACGACTAGGACACGCTGGCCGGTCGATTGCTTCGACACGTCAACCGACCCTGAATCGTTCTTGGCGCCCATGAGCGGATGCAGCGGAAAATAGAGATCGAATTTCGTTCCGCGTCCGAGTTCGGTGGTAACGTGGATGACTCCGCTGTGATCCGATATGATTTCGTTTACAACCGACAACCCAAGACCAGTCCCTTCTCTATTTTTTTTGGTGGTGAAGAAAGGTTCAAAAATTCGAGCGCGAACTTCTTCCGTCATGCCGCTGCCCGTATCGGTAACCGAGAGATTCGCGTAACTTCCGGGCTCGATCGCAACAGCATCTCCTTTACGAATTTCGACCCTGTTCAGCTGAATTTCGATGACGCCGCTGGCATTGCCTATGGCGTGGGCGGCATTTACACAAAGATTCACAAGCACTTGCTGGATCTGCCCCGCATCCGCGCAAATAGGCGGAGTGGACTCCGACAAATTCAGAACGAGTGTAAGATGAGATGGAATTAGGGTCTTCAAGAGAGCTTCCGACTCCCGTACGATCGACGCCAGATGAACATTGGACTTTTCGTCTTTTGGCATCCGACGGGAATACATCAGCATTTGACGAACAATGTTTCTCGCATTGTCGATCGTGGTACGCGCCCGTTGAAAGAGGTCCATTGACTCGTGATCAGGCGGCAGCGAATCCATGCCGAGTTCGACAAATCCATTGATCCCGGTGAGGAGATTATTGAAGTCGTGGACGACGCTCGCCGTCATCGTTCCTAGCACTTCCAATTTTTGCGCCTGTCGTAGTTTTTCGCGGAGGCGTCCCGATTCCTCCACGGTGTTGGTCATCTCGGTGATATCCGTGTCTACCCCGACGATTTGGGTGGGCTGTTCGGTTTCCTCGCTTTGGAAAACAGCCCGACTGTTGATGAAGCGAATCCTTCCGTCGCGGTGCCGTGCGCGGAAATTTACGCGGTAGAGCGCGCGGTGCGCGAGAAATTCGTTCCAGGCTCTCTCCACGGACGAACGGTCATCCGGATGTATCAGATTTGTAAATTCTTTTGCCGATGGTGAAGCTTCATTGGGAGCAAAGCCAAAAATTTCGCGCGTTCGATTATCCCATTCGATCTCGCCTGTTTCGATCCGCTGCTGCCAGATACCCATCTTGGAAGCCTCGAGCGCAAGCTGCAGCCGGCGCCGCGATCGTTCTACGGTAAGAGCGGCCACTTTGCTATCGGTGATGTCCAGCATGACTCCATCCCAAACGATGTGTCCGTCGTCAAGGCGGCGCGGCGCGCAGCGGCTATGGATCCACCGAATTTCACCGGATTTCCGTTGCATCCGGAGCACGATGTCCAACGGACTCAGGGTTTTGACTGCCTCTCGCTCTGCAGCCAAAAGTTGAGTGAACTCGTGAGCAACCAGCTGATCATAGAAGATCTGCGAATCCTGTATCAGTTCCTCAGCGGTAAAACCGGTCGTCTCTTTTGCTCCGGCACTGATATATAAGAAATGACGGGATCGGTCCGAATTTACCGCCATCTGGTAGATAAAACCGTTCGGTATGCTATCACCGACGATGCGCAATTGCGCTTCTTTGGACTGCAGCTCCTGTTGCGTGACCCCCAACTCAGACTCTGCCCGTTCGAAGTTCAACAGAATGAATCCGCAAACGACCGAAATGTGAATGACCGCCAGATATATTTGGGTTAAATCCAGAAATATGCGCGGAGCCCAACTTCCGACGTGGTAATAAAGTGCAAAGCTTGCGATGATGACGATTCGAAATCCCAGCCATCCCATGCTCAGTGCGAAATTGGTGAGTAGCCAGGGACGGATCGCCCGTCCGGCGAAAATGTCTTTTTCGGCGATAAAAACCGAGCAGGCGGCGCAGAGGGAGATCGCGATTAAGGCCATGGCGCACACGCGCAACGACGGCGATTTATAACCGTAAATGGAAAAAAACAGCGCGCCCGTCGTGATCGCCAGGATTGCGATATCAAAAACAAGCCCCGGCCGATGGTCCGCAAAGACTTTCAGTCCGCGCAGCATCAGCAACCAATAGCCGACGAGCAGAAGATTCGGGATCACTACGGTAGCCAATGGCGGCAACGCGTTTTGAAGAGGATAAAGCGCGGCGCCAAAAAACAGAAACGCTGAACCAGTTGTCCATTCTTTGAAACCCGGGTAAGTCCGCCTGGCGCGCTGGACCATCACCATGGCAAGGAAGAGGACGAAGTGGACAGCGGAACAAACGACAAATACCGACTGCAAATCTAAAAATTTCTGCATATTTCGGAGCTAGGAGTCTCAAACCGTATCTACCGCAGGAAAAATCAAGGGAGTGCCTTGGTCTTTCGACAGACTGCGGGTTTTCGGCAATCATGTCGATTCTTCATCTCACATGTCGTCCTTGTACCACTCCGTTAAGTCGCTGCTTGGGACTGGTATTGGAACCACAGAGACACAGAGCTAACAGAGAAAAGCAGAACCGGAAAGCACTCTTTGATCCGATCGATTCAATTGAGTTTATTTTGTGCATTCTGTCCAAAAGTCTGCCTCCGTGGTTCAACCGCCGTTAAGTTCATTGCAGCTTAACGGAGTCCTCCTAAAGCGACTCTGGCGCACCGAGAGCCAGCGGGTAACTCGTTAGCTGATCGCGGTTGCCTCGCGCAACGCCCTTGCGTCCCACTTCACGTTTGGCCACGGTTTTTCGATGCGCAAATTGATCTTTGCTATCGTGGCCTTTAGCGCGCCGCTTCTGGCTGAAACTCCGATATGGAACTACCCGGCGGCCCCCAAGGGCGACGTGGTCGATGCTTACTCTGGTACGAAGGTGCCTGATCCTTATCGCTGGTTGGAAGATTTAGATTCGTCGCAAACCCAGGCGTGGGTAGAGGCCGAGAATAAGCTGACCTTTGGTTTTCTCGAAAAGCTGCCGCAGCGCGCATGGTTTAAGGACAAGCTCACGAAACTCTGGAATTATCCAAAGTTTGGACTGCCGTTCAAAGAAGGTGGTCAGTATTTTTTCTCCAAGAACGATGGACTGCAGAACCAGGCTGTTCTCTACGTCCAATCATCGCTGACTGCGGAGCCTCGCGTTTTGTTGGATCCCAACACGCTCGCAAAGGATGGGACAGTCGCTTTGACCGCAATCGAAGTTTCGCACGATGGAAAATGGCTTGGCTACGGCACGGCCGCCGCCGGATCGGACTGGAACGAATTTCGCGTGCGCTCGATCGAAACCGGCCAGGACACCGATGACGTTATCAAATGGGTGAAATTTTCCGGACTTTCCTGGACGCGCGACAGCAAGGGATTTTTTTACTCACGCTACGATGAACCAAAGGTGGAAGAGGGGACGGGTAAGACCTTCGGTGAACTGGTCCACCAAAAGCTTTTCTATCATCGTCTGGGAACGGCGCAGTCGGCCGATCGTCTTGTCTACGAAGTTCCCGAGGAACCTAAATGGTTCGTGGGTGGCAGCGTGACTGAGGACGGGTGTTACGCGATCATCGGCATATCACGAGGGGATTCGAATAATAATCTCGTTCGCGTGGTCGATCTGAGAGACCCGATGCAACCGAAACTGGATGCGCCGGTGGTCAAACTCATCGACGCTTGGGATGCGACTTACTCAATCGTTGGAAATGATGGTCCGGTGTTCTTCGTCGACACCAATCTCGACGCACCGCGGAAACGGGTGGTTGCGATCGATCTTCGCAATCCGCAAAAGGAAAAATGGAAGACGCTTATTCCCCAGGGGAGCGATGTCATTGAGGGTTCAAGCATCGTTGGAGGAAAACTGATTGTTCAAACGATGCATGACGCGGCCAGCCGGTTGCTCGTGTACGGCAAGGATGGAAAGCCTGAGGGAGAAATTCCTCTCCCAGGCATCGGACAGGTCGCGTCGATCTCGGGACACCAGGACGATTCGGAGTTATTTTATAACTTCACGTCCTTCACGTATCCCACGTCGATTTTCCAGCACGATTTGGCGTCTGGCAAAGGCGCGGCCTTTCGCGTTCCAACCGTGGCGTTCGATCCTGCGTCCTACGAGACCGAGCAGATTTTTTATAAATCCAAAGATGGTACGCAGGTGCCGATGTTCATCACGCACAAGAAAGATCTTAAGCTGGACGGAAACACACCTACCTTGCTTTATGCTTACGGCGGTTTCGACATATCGATGAAACCGGCTTTTTCCGTATCGAATCTGGTGTGGCTGGAGATGGGCGGAGTATACGCAATGCCGAATCTCCGGGGCGGCGGCGAATATGGCAAAGACTGGCATGAAGCCGGTACGAAAGAACGAAAGCAGAATGTATTCGACGATTTCATCGCGGCGGCGGAATGGCTGTTTGCGAATCACTATACCTCGCCTGCGCATTTGGTGATCAGCGGCGGCAGCAATGGTGGTCTGCTGATTGGCGCGACTTTAAATCAGCGTCCGGACATCTGCCGCGTGGCATGGCCTGCGGTCGGCGTAATGGACATGTTGCGCTTCCACAAATTCACGATCGGTTACGCGTGGGTGGCGGATTACGGTTCAAGCGACGACGCAGCCGGCTTCAAGTACCTTTACGCGTACTCGCCTTTGCACACCGTAAAGTCAGGCGCCAAGTATCCCGCGGTTATGGTGACCACGGCCGATCACGACGACCGTGTGTTTCCCGCGCACTCCTTCAAATACACCGCCGCAATGCAGGCTGCGGTGGACGGAGAATCGGGTAGCGGTCCGGTATTGATCCGAATCGAAACTCGAGCGGGCCACGGGGCGGGCAAACCCACGACCAAGATCATCGAAGAGACCGCCGACAAGTTCGCATTCGCGGCGTATTTCCTGGGAATCGATCCGCATTAGTTTCGCGCAGCGCCTTGTTGATGGAAATTCAGCGAAGACAAATAGTCTGAGGTGGGCCGGCGCTTCCCTGCGACGGAATGGGTAAGCAGTACGAATGTCTCAACCGCGAAATGCCATCGCAGGGAAGCGCCGGCTCACCTCACCGCAGGCTCTCCTCTCAGTGGCTCCGGCTCTTATTTCAAAAACACATCCTCGATTAGCTTTCGATTCTTCCGATCAGCGATGGAGGAGGAGCGGTGTCGAAACCGACGTTGGGGATTGTATCGACGCTGAGTTCGCCGCCTGAGAAGTGCAGGGTGTACGTAGTGATAAAGGGAGTGAGGTATCGGCAGACCTTGAGCTGGTAGACATCGTCTGCGATCCATCCGCCGCTCACCGCCACGAGTTCGATCATGGCCGGGCCCACGATCGCCTGTGATTTTTGCCATTTTCCCGAGGTCGAAACGATCCGCTGCTGAGTGTCCGCGATGTTCACAAGAAGAGTGGCGTCTCCTTGTTCATTGGCGGAGTCCAAAGCGATCGATTTGAGCATCGTCGCGTTGGAGGGAAATAGATAACGCTTCCCCACGAAGCTTTTCATCGCGGTGGATTTCATCGCACCGGCGCAAGGAACCAACGCGAGGCTGAGGAGTTTTTTTCTAAGCTTCTCTTGGTCCGGAGCATTCTCGGGCAGAGCCGATTTTTGGAGCGCGGGGACGATGCGATCCCAGACTAGATTCATCACTGAGCCCATATTCTTGGTCCCGCTCGTGATGGCGACCACGGCATCGTACTCGGGCATGACAATGCAAAACTGGCCGAACGCACCATCGCCGCGGTAAAATCCATGACGACAACGCCAGAACTGATAGCCATAGCCCTGTTCCCAGTCGCTTTCCGGCGAACTGCCATTCGAGGTTTGTCGCGCGGTGGCCAATTCCACCCACGAGGCGGGGATGAGTTGTTGACCGTTCCATTTTCCTTTCTGCAGGTAAAGCTGCCCGAATCGCGCAATGTCCTCGGTGCGACCGCGGAGTCCGTAGCCGCCGAGCGAGATCCCTTGCGCGCTCGTTTCCCACTGTGGATCTTCGATCCCGAGAGGTTCGAACAACCGGGGCTTCAGGTAATCGAGCACGGTCTGGCCGGTGACTTTCTGCACGATGGCGAAAAGCATGTAGCTTCCCGGTGTGTTATAGACGAAATGAGTGCCGGGCTTGTGTGCAACCTGCAGAGCGAAGAACGCTTTCACAAGGTCCTGATCCGATCCGAACGGGAAACTCTTGATGTCGCTTTCGTGGTGGCCAGCCGACATCGACAGAAGATCGCGGATGCGCATCGCCTTGAGATTCGTGCTCGGCGTCGAGGGTGCTTCTTCCGGAAAAAACTTAAGCACGGGATCATCGAGCGTCAGCTTGCCGTCGGCGATGGCAAGCCCCACTGCGGTCGAGGTGAAGCTCTTGCTGAGCGAGAAATAGAGATGAGGCTTCGTGGCCTCGTACGGCGACCACCAGCCTTCGGCTACGACGCAACCGTGTCGCACCACCATGAAACTATGAAGTGCATCGACCTTCGCTTCCGCACCTTCGACAAAATCGAGAATCGCCGACGAAGCGATGCCCTGGGCTTCCGGCGAACTTCTGGGAAAAGAGAAAGCGGATTTTTCAGCCGCCGACAATGTGGCCGCGAGAAAGCTCAAAACTAGAATCATCTTCATGGGGAAACTCGCCGAAGTTAATAAGAGCGGAGCAGGGTAGGGTCACGCCAACGTATGAGCGTAGGTCTTTAGTAGCATATTGTGGAAACACAAAATTACTAAGGGGCTGTTATTTTCGGATCCTCATTTTTCTGGCGGAGGAATTCGCGCAAAGCGGCCTGTTCACTCTGTTCGGCATCCTCTATGTAAGATTCCGGGGCCTGGCGCTGGCTTGGCTGCCTCCACGGACTGGAACGTTTCAATCTTCGAAATAATGAGACGGCCCAACTTGCCACGGTAGGAGCGGCGAGGACCGCAAGAAGCGGATCAAACGGGAGCCGATAACGTGTTTCCGATACCGTGGCGGCGTGAATGGCCAGAAGGACAAAGATCAGCAGCGCGGCACCCACCATAAGCGAGCGCTCTGCAAATTCGACCTTCCGCCAAAATCGAAAACGAAATATTGCGCCGCAAAGAATTAAAAACACCGATGGCAAACTCACAAAAATCCAGGGATCCAGTCTAAAATGGATGAACTTGACCGTTTGATCGCGAGGTACGACTTCGCCGTAACCGAGAGGAATACTGACGGGCGAAAATAAGATCGCACCTTTTACGATCCCTTTTCCAAGCCAGTGAATTGGCGAGGCACGGACGGCAGCGATACTCTGGGTTTGCCAATACTTATCCAAGTCGTCGGGCCACTTGTCTCCATCGATTTTTGCGTTAGTAACAAGCCAGGGATCCAGAAGGTCGTAATCGCCCCACGGGGTTAACTCCCAAAACTCGGGGATTGCACCTTTAAGGGCATTATTTCCCCCCTCGCTATTTGAAAGCACCAAGTGTCCGGACGCGTGAAACGCGTAGATCTGCCAGGGAATAATCCCAAGCGTGGAAATAAAAAGCATGAAGGACACCGCGCGACTGAAGTTTATGCTCAGTGAGCTCCGGATCATCCAAAGCCAGAATGGTAAAACTATAAGTAAAACAAACCCGGTTGGTCGCAACAGGTAACCCGCTCCGGTTAAAAGTCCTGCGACTGTGAGTTGTACCCAGCCGATCCGCGGCAGCGTGAGCACCGACGCGAGTCCGACGAGAACCAAGGAGAACCAGATACTCTCCCGAAAAGCCAATCCCTCGATAACGAAAGCCACGTGCAGCGAAACCAAAGCCACTCCGATCCAGGTGATTAACGTGTTTTGGTATATCCGCGCACATAGTCGCGCCGTAAGTCCCCCGCATACGATCACTGCCATTGCATTTGCGGCGATTGCATAAACTCTCCAACTGTCGCCGGTCATCCACATCACGACCGTAAGTATCAGCGGGTAGAGCGGCATCCGTTCGGTTGTCGCTTCGACTCCGTCAGAGGAGAAAAGGCCGTCAGATAAGAGGTGCCGGGCGATTTGCGCGAAACTTGCACTTCCCGGCCAATCTCTAAAGTGCTGAAACACCTCGCTCAATCCCACGATGGTGAGCAACGAGGCGATCGCAGCGCAGGTAGCGCCAAAAATAAAAGGGTATCGGGTACAGAGACGCGCTTGTCTTTTGACAACAAAATTGAGCGTCAACGTTTCGCTTCGCGATCCCGTAGCAATGAGAAAACCCTCCACTCTTAACTTAACGCAGGCTCACGTACGGGGTGCAATCGCAATACCGACCAAAACGCACTGACGAAAAAAGGCTCACACCGTTAAATCCTAATTTCTGAAGGGGCCAGAGAGAAAGGGTTAGGTTCAAGATTCTTAGATTAAGCGAAATACAAGAGCGGCGGACGCAGCCTGCGTGTTCGGATAGCCGATGTTCAACGCGAACCCGCTGACTGTGAAAACACATCAGATCCTTATCGTAACTATGAATCTTGAACCCGGCCCTCGGGAGCCGGTTATTCGGGATTGATCCCCTGAGAGGCTCCAAAACGGTGCGATAAATCGCAATAAAACACGATGAACTCGCGATCGTTGATCGTATCAGATTTAACATTACTAAAATTTTCCTAGTCGATTCCGATGGCATCGAGGTAACTGGTAAAGCCCGGTTTGGTACCTCCGTTCCCCTAAAAATTAAAATATGGACAGGTGTCCGAGTTTGGGGTTTATCTCAGCGTCACCCCTCTTCCGCCCCTCGGTTCAAAGCGCGGCGCTTGGACCGCTTACCCCTCGAACTATCGGAGTCCCATGAATACAAATGCATTTTTTTTACGCGTGCTCACCGTCGCGTTTACAGCTGCCACCGTCGTCCGGGTGCCCGGCCAGACGTCCACCGCTCCCGACGAGGTTTTACATCTTCCGAGTTTCTCGGTATCATCGACGCAACCTAATCAATACCGCGCGGTCGACTCTAGTTCGGCTTCACGTATCCGCGGCAGCATATTGGACACGCCAGCTTCTATCTCGGTGCTGACCCCGGAGTTTATTCAAGACGTTGCGCCTACGCGCCTTTACGAAGCCACACGCTATGTTGCCGGTATTTCCGAGGGACGAGGCGACGGGTTCGCTGACCGCCAGATCATCCGCGGTTTCGAAAATCTCAATCGCACGGTGGATAATTTTGCCAGTATTCAGGGCGAAAATTCCGACCCGCTTCTGATTGATCGTATCGAAGTGCTCAAGGGCCCCAGCGCGATCATCGCTCCCACCGGCGCACCCGGCGGTCTTGTCACGATCGTTAGCAAGGCACCGCTTTACGACACCCGCAGGTCATTGACCGCAACCGTCGGTCAGATTGATGCACAACGTATCGCTCTGGACATGACAGGAGCCTTCTCGCCCAAAAGTCCCTTTGCCTACCGCCTGCTCGCGGGTTACCAGGACGGCAGACTGGCGGCCAATGAAACGCATGATCGCCGGAAAATCGTGGGGGCATCCCTTACCTACCGTTTGTCGGAGCGCACCCAAATCACCGTGCGGGGCAGCTACGAGGATCGCTGGCAGTTCGTCTACCTTCCGGTCTTCATCGATTCCTCGTCCGTCAACGGAGCCGACGCCACTCTCGCAAACGGATTCGCTTATGGTAACAACCGCAACGGCACTGAACCGTGGGCGCATCGTGGTGGCAAGTACGGCACGATGGATACTGCGGTGACCACTTCATTTGGAGAACACCTCAGTTCCCGGTTTGCGGCCAAGTACCAATACAATTTGCAGCGCGATGAATATATGGCGGCGGTGACTCCCAGCCTTGCAAATCGCTACAATCCTAACACCGGTCAGGAGACGCCGGACCTCACTTGGGCGCGCAACCCTGCGACTGGGATATACGTTTCCACGCCTTCGCCGCTCTTTGATATTACCAATATTCAGCGTCGGCCTTTTTTGCCCGAAGGTCACACCGAAGATTTCGCCGCACAGTACGATCTTGCGGCCTCCTACACATTCGGATGGGCGTCGAGCACTTCGGTCGCCGGTGCCGCCTACGACTACCAAACTTCCTTTGCGCGACAACTCATTGGGCCCAGCCTACCATTCAACCTGCTCGCTCCGGTCTATGGCGCGCTGCCTGTCTTCAATTCGGTTACGACCAAGCAATCCGCAACCTCGAAACCCTGGCAGTATTACGTTAATGAGCAACTCGGTCTTTTCGATGGACGCCTGATTCTCACTGCTGGAGCCGTTCGCGTCGAAGCGCACACGAATAATGTCAACCAGCTCTCCAACGTCAGCGCGCAATTAAATGACTCCAAGAATCTCGCGCTGTTTGGGGCCGTATTCAAAGTGACTTCCAACGTTTCGGTCTACGCGAGTCGTTCGGTCAACGCGGTGCCGATCATCGCGAACAATCTCCCTCTTTGGCAGGAGGGCCAGCAATACGAGTTCGGCGTAAAGACCAGTATGCTGAACGACCGTCTCTCGTTCACGGCTGCGCATTTCCAGATCGCCCAGACCAATGTCACCGTGCCGAATCCGGCGTTTCAGTCGGACCCGACGCAACCGCCGTCCCTGATTTCCGATCTCAAGAACCACGGTTACGAGTTTGAGATGGTCGGCGGAATCACCGATCACCTAACAACCATCGCGAGTGTCACGTACCTGCGCGAACGCGATTCACTGGGACGTCCCGTGCGGGCGATTGCCGAACGCAATGCCGCGCTCTTTCTCAACTACCGGTTTACCGACACCATGCTGAAGGGCCTGTCGATTTTCGCTGGTGCAACCTACACAGGACGCCGTTCCGGCGAGGCTCCAGCGGTCGACTTCACCCCGCTCGGCGTGGTGACGCAGCCGAGCTTTTTCCTCGCGCCGGTCACCTTGCTTAATCTCGGAGGTCACTACACATGGGACAAGTTTACGTTCGCGCTGAATATCGATAATGCCTTTGATAAAAAATACATCGGTATTCCAACCGCACGCACCAATGCCGGAGTGGGCCTTCCGCGCAATATCCGCCTGACCACGACCTATAAATTCTAAATCAGCGCATCTGCGACTGTGCCTAGGCATCAGGCTAAGGCTTGGATAAAAAGTTTTGGGAAGGAGGATCTGGTGCGAGAGCGATAACGAGCAAAGCGGATCAATCGAAGAGGGAGCGTGAGAGCAAAAGGATCGGCGCTGGACGAGGCCAACGAAGCGAGCGTGTTCAGCTAGAAAGGATCAAGTTCAAGATTCTTTGATTAGGCGGAATATAGGAACGGCGGACACAGCCTGCGTGTTCGGATAGCCAACGCTCAGTGCAATCCCGTTGGCCGTGAAAACTCATCAGATTCTCATCGTAGCTATGAATCTTGAACCCGACCTTCTGGAGCCGGTTGTCACCGGCCAGTTCGACAATAGCTAGGTTTATGATCCATTTTTTCTTATGCGACCTGCTGATATTCCTGAACTCCAATCGGCCAGCCCGACTGAAAGGATTGAACTCATTGATGAACTCTGGGCTAGCATTTCACGCGATACACTGCCCACTCCGGACTCCCACTTATCTGAACTTGAACGACGTGAGACCGAGGTGAAAGCCGATCCTACATGCGCACTCACACCCGAAGAAGCACGCCGTCGCATCCGCTCGCAAACGGGATTATGACCAAGCCTCTGCGGGTTATTGATGCTGTAGCCGAGCGCGACATTCCAGAGATCCTAATCTATCATCGACTAAAATCGGTCGCAAAGCGGAAAGAATTATCGCGGAGTATGATCGCATAGTCGATCTGCTGAGCATCAATCCACTTGTTATGCCAGCCCGGCCGCACGGCTGGTGTGTCTACGCATTTTAGGAGGGAACTTACCTGCTCTATTATCGGAAATTTGAGTCTTTTTGGTTAATCACAGATGTCTTCCATGCATTGCGCGATCCGGATTGGATCCAGTCGCAATTACTAGAGCATCTTCGGTTTAGATAAACGTACGCTGCGCGGGAATTCCTTTCGTGGAGGGCGGCTGTCCGCTCGCCTTTTGCGTCCAACTAAAGCGAAGATGCTCTAATTAGCGAAGTTTCAAAACCTGCCGAGTAAGTTTCGAGGAGCCGATTTATAGGACCAGTCCTTAACACGTAGAGAAATGAAATATGCGATAACGTGGCCAGTTCTCGAATATGCGTTATGGGGTCCGGCACGCTCGATTCTTTTAGTCGATATCTCAGTTACGAAAGTAACTACGCTCCGGCCTATTTTCCGTCGGGAAGAGTATACTCGAACGTATAGGAGTGTTTGCCTTCGGCGATGATGATATTGAATGTCCCAGAGATATCTTTCAGTTGACCGGTGCCGGAACCAGGAGCCACCGTGATATTCATTTTCGGTCTACCTCCTGTTAATGATGCAAAATGCACGAGCGCGAAGGTCCCTGTTCGGCCTGACAGCGTTCCGGTAATGCGTTCGATGGCGACATACGCCCCGTTGCCCAGCGCCGGGTCTCCGGTCGAAAGCATCTCACCTTTGCTGACGGCCTCAAGGTCTCCATGGAGTTTCTTGTCGATGGAAAATCTGCCGATTGTCTCGGCCTGCGTAACGCCCGCGGGCGTCATTTTAACTTCAAAGGTGCCTTTTGCATGAATCATATCGGGTGCCGTTTGATAATTTGGATTGGGTGACGGTGTTTGGCAAAAACCGCATGGAGCGCTGACCAGGCAAAGGCCGATGCCGATGATGTAAGGAAGTTTGTTCATGTCGACGTCCTCAAATATTGCTGGAGCGTTCGTTTCAGTGTGATAACGGTCGTGGCGCTGCATCCAAGCCACGGGGAATGGAAGAGCTTCTTCATCCCGGTTTTTTGGCGAATTATCGAGGAAATTGTAAATGCCGAGAAAGCATTCAAAACCGCGCGAACGGGCCGGGTAGGTGTGACAACTGAGCAGTTTCGTTTCGGACATATGTCTCACAATTGCGGGAAAGCTCATGAGCGGGCCGGATCCTCTGGAGCCGATTGTAACAGGCGTAGTGGATTTTTAAGTTGTCGCTAATATCGAATATAATAATAATAGTCCCTGTGGTTGTTAGCGTCTCCGACGTGAACGACTCAATACGCGTATCACAATGCCCGAAGAATTATCTGTTGATCCGCGTGAACGGGACGACCGAAGCCCTACGGATGCGGCGATGTCCTCGCTTCATGATAATGCGTTTGCTCTTTCCGTGCAGCGTGTGCCAAAAAAACCGGAGCGGGAAGACCAGTTTCCGGAGCTGATGGCTCATCTTCAGCAGGTGTTCTGGATTAAGAATGCGGCTGCTGTTCTCTACTTTTATATCAGTCCAGCTTACGAAAAAATTTGGGGTCGGAGCGAACAGAGCCTCTATGACGCCCCTGACTCTTTCCTAGATTCTATTCACCCCGACGATCGGGGGCGGATGGGCCTGATTTTTGACCGCGAGCAGGAAACAGGAGGATTCGATGAGGAGTACCGTATTCTGCGGCCGGATGGGGAGATGCGATGGATCTGGTCTCGAAGCTATCCCGTGCGCGACAAAGAGGGCAGCGTCAAACGCTTTGCTGGGATTGCAGAAGATATCACGGCGCGAAAATGGGCAGAAAAGGAGCGCATGCGGCTAGCCGCAATAATCGAATACTCGCAAGATATTGTTGTAAGTGTCTCGCTGGAAGGGTTTATCATCGGTTGGAATCAAGGGGCCGAACGCGAGTATGGTTACGCTGCCGAAGAAGTGCTTGGGCGCTCCATCTCGATTCTATTTCCGCCCGGCCACTACGCCGAATACCTGGAAATCATGAAAAAGGTAAAGCAAGGTGATGCTGTGCCTGCTTATGAAACGGTGCGGTTGGGGAAAAACGGCACACTCGTGAATCTATCGGTCGGCATTTTTCCGATCGAAGCCCGCGATGGGGAGATCGTAGGTGCGTCGAAAGTCGGCCACGACATTTCTCGAATCAAGAAACTGGAGGCGCAGTTTATAGAAGCTCAAAAAATGGCGGCGCTTGGCCAGCTCGCTGGCGGTGTGGCACATGACTTCAATAATATTCTGAGCGTTATCATTGGCTACAGTGATTTGATCAAAGTGAACCTCAGTCCAGAAGATTCATTGCGCGCCCCTATCGGCGGTATTCGGAAAGCGGCGGAGCGGGCAGTCGGGTTGACGAGGCAACTTTTAATTTTCAGTCGCAATGAAACCGTACGATTTCTCGTGCTGGATATTAATGAGATTCTGGACTCCATAGACGACATGTTGCGGCATCTGGTTAATGAAGATATCGAGCTAGCCATCGTGCGTAGAGGCCCACTCGGCCATGTGAGAGCGGACTCTGGCTACGTTGGACAAGCGTTGATGAATCTTGTCATCAATGCCCGCGACGCGATGCCGAAAGGCGGGAAGCTCTCCATTGGTGCGAGCGACGTCACTCTGGACGAGAGTAACGCGACTGAGCACCCGGGCATTCCCGCAGGGGATTACGTCATGATGAGCGTCGGTGACACGGGAACTGGAATGACCAATGAGGTCAAAGCGCGGCTCTTCGAACCCTTTTTTACAACGAAACCGAAAGGGAGAGGTACGGGCCTCGGATTGGCCACCTGCCAGACCATCATGAATAAGCTGAAGGGACGAATCGAGGTCTGCAGTGAATTGGGTAAGGGTACAACATTCACCCTTTATTTTCCGCGGGTCGAAGAGCCTCTGGATCCGTCCACCCGACTCGCGCAAACGTACGAACTTCGTAAAGGCACGGAAACGGTGATCGTCGTTGAGGACGATCGGACTGTGCGCCAGATGGCTTGCGCTGTGCTAAAATCTCAGGGATATGCCGTGTTATCGGCAGCGAATGGGGAGGAAGCATTGCAAGTGATCGAAGGACACAAAGGAGCGAGAATTAGTCTGGTCATCACCGATGTCGTCATGCCTCATATGGGAGGCAAAGTCATGGCTGATGGACTAAAGTTCAATTATCCTGATCTCAAAGTACTCTTCACTTCCGGATACGCGGACGAAGCCATCGCACGCCAGGGCGAGCTCAATTTCGGCGTCGCATTTCTGGCCAAACCGTACTCACCCGCCACCCTCACCAGGAGAGTGCGCGAATTGTTGGACGTTGAAGAAGGTCCAATCGGCGACGCGGCAAGGTCGGGTCGGCTCTCCCAGTGTTAAAGCCATCTTTAACGCGACCCGCCTTTTCGAACAGAAGAGGGGATTAGGTTCAGTCCGTCAGTATTCGAAAATAGCTACGCCTGAAAATTGCAATTCTGATGGCGTCTTTTCGGAGGGAGGTTCGGAAAGATATGCCGGGCCTCTACCTCGTAATTCCTGAAACATCTTAAGCGTATTTTTATAGGAGAAATGAGCTCAAATAGAGCATCGTTTTTCGACCTTAAAATCGCATGGAATAAGCACAATCAAAGGGTTTGCTAGGCGGTAATCCTGTGTCTATGAAATCTCTGCCCGCCACGAATGAAAAAGACTTAGGCGAAGTTCGTGAAATTAGCTTTTAGCGGCCTAACCCTTTTTTGAGATCTTTCAGGCTTCCCTCGCACCGCCGTCGGTAAGATGCCGACAAAGCAATTTCTCCGCCCGCCCGACGAAACGGAAATCAAACAGAAACAAAAATCCATGAAGGAGCATCGCCATGCTAAACAAGAACCTCGCGCTGGTCTCCGAGACCACGAATATTACCGCCTCGGACCTGACCACGGTCGCCGCGGCCCTGCAGAAGCAAGCAACCCGTGACTTCGGCCCACTCTGGGATACGCAGGCCAACATCAGCGCGTTCGCCAAGCTGGAAGACGTGCCGACCGACTATTGGCCGGTCATAGTCCAAGACGACATCAGCACCCCTGGCGCCGCCGGTGTACATGAAGACAAAAATGGGCAGCCCTTTTCGCTCGTGCAATACAGCACTAGTTGGTCCCTCACGGCCAGTCACGAGACCTTGGAAATGCTCGGCGATCCATTTGGCAATCGACTCGTGGCGGGGAATTCGCCGAAGCGCGGACAGGGACGCGTTAATTTCCTGGTCGAGGTCTGCGACCCAAGCGAGGATAGCCAATTCGCTTATACGGTAAATGGTGTGACTGTTTCGGATTTCTTAACGCCCCACTTTTACGATCCGATAGCCTCGTCGGGGGTTCGTTACAGTTTCACTGGCGCGATCACGAAGCCACGGCAAATCCTCCGAGGCGGTTATCTCAGTTGGGTGGTGCCCGCGACCAATGAATGGTTTCAGCAGATCTGGTTCGACACGCCGAAGCCGACGTTTCGCAACCTCGGTGTACTCAGTGGGAAGACCACCGGCAGTCTGCGCTCGAACATCGACCGGCTGACCCCGACGCCCCTCGAGACGAAAAAACTGGCAACCCGATCCACTGCGCTACTCGCTTCTCGCGCAGCGTTTGATGACGTGGCGACCGCCTCCGCATACCGCGCAGATTCACTGCGCAAGCAAATCAAGGCGATAAAAACCGCCGCCTGATCAACCACCGATGACTGCACCGTCCGGATCGAAAGATGATTCCGCTGCCCGCCGTGCCCGCGCTGACGAGCTGCGGCGGCAGATGCAACGGCCGCCCGGCCAGAGATCTCCGGATTCGACCGCCAAACCGGAGACCCCGGCGGAGTTCGTGCGTCGCCGGATGGCGGAATTGGAGCAATCTTCAAAACCGCAAGCGGCTCCGTCGAAGAAACGAAAACGCAAATCATAAATTCGAGGGCGCTTTGTACGCTTCACTCGCGAAGAGTTCTTTGCGCTTTTTCTTGTTCCTCATAGCCCCGCTAGGCGGAACGAAGAATGAATTAAAGGGACAGGCTGAAAAAAAGATAGGACGGAGGGGAAGCGTGCTAATCAGATGGAGACCAGGGATGGCCTGTCCCTGATCGGCGCTCGCAAGGCATCCATAAGCATTCGGAAGTTTTTTTACCACAGAGATACGAAGAGTTAGCCACAAAGATCTCAAAGAAAAATCCCTGTGTTCTATGTGATTTTTCGTGGCCAAGAATCCGCTGTTAGGAATTCGTGCAGATTCGTGTTATTCGTGGATACTCCGGGTTCGATCCGGCGCTCATCACTCTGCCGATTGGCTTATACTGGTTTCTTGCCTGCCTTACTTTGTCGTGATGCTGGTCGGCCTAGGCGACGAGAGGTTGGATTTTTTTCGAGAGGGAATTAAAGCGGGGAATTATAGGGACAGATGACATGAAGCCGACAGGATGAGCAAAGTGCGTCAACCTGTCGGCGCTATACAAACAAACAATAGACAGGATAACGATACGATAGCCTTGGCTGCGGCCAAGTTGGAAGTGACGATTAAGCTGGGGATGGATGTGCATGCGGCACAGATCACGGTATGTCGGCAGCTCGGTGGATTGCTGCCGCAGCCGGCGCAGAAGTTCGCGTAGGCGATTAAGGGACAGGCTGAAAAAATAAAGAACGGAGGAGAAAGCGTGCTAATCTGAGAGGAATGAGACAGAGGCGGATCAAGATATCTCCAGAAGCGGGCGAGGCGGTGTATCACGCCATGAGCCGGACGGTGAATGGTGAGCGGCTGTTCGCAGCAGCGGACTGCGAGGTTTTGAAAAACCAGATCTGGCTCGTGGCGGAGTACTGCGGAGTGCAGGTTCTCACCTATACAATTCTCTCGAATCACTTTCACGTGCTACTGCGCGTGCCACAGAAAACGGTGCCTTCGGATGAGGAACTCCTGCGACGATATCGTTTGTTGTATCCGAAGCCGACCAAATACCAGACCGCGCGATTGGAGGTGATCGAAGAACAGCTGAAAGCCGGAGGAGCTGAAGGAGAGCAGTGGCGGCGTCAG
>WNFI01142924.1_pt3 | contig 18947 bp, 13 predicted proteins | sample 5400471 | NCBI WGS metagenome assembly WNFI01 (sample SAMN13153348, study PRJNA577476) | soil metagenome | isolation source: 100 cm saprolite on Douglas fir-dominated hillslope | place: USA:California | collected 2013-09-17 | reverse complement strand
CATCGGCGAGTGCCGAGGCGGCGAGGCGCTCGACATGCTGCAGGCGATGAACACCGGCCATGGCGGCTCCCTGACCACGCTGCACGCGAACAGCCCGCGCGACGCGCTCAGCCGGCTGGAGACCATGGTGCTGATGTCGGGCATGGAGCTCCCGGTGCGCGCGATCCGCGAGCAGATCGCGAGCGCGGTGCACCTCATCGTGCAGCAGACGCGCTTCGCGGACGGCACTCGCCGGCTGGCGGCCATCAGCGAGATCTCCGGCATGGAGCTGGACGTGATCACCCTGCAGGACATCTTCCAGTTCAAGCAGGAGGGCTTCGACGGCGAGGGGCGCGTCCTGGGCCGCTTCGTCGCCACCGGCTTCGTGCCGAAGTTCTACGACGACCTGCAGCGGCGCGGCCTCCCGGTCGACATGAGCATCTTTCGCGAGGATTAGGCGGAGGCGATGGGCCGTCACGGCAGGCATGGAAACCCGGAGGATCTCGACGCGTACATCGCGAAGATGGAGGACCCTTCGCGCGATGCGTGGCAGAAGCCCGACGAGGTGGTGCGGGCCCTCGACGTTTCGGCAGGCCAGACCGTCGGCGAGGTCGGGGCCGGGCCCGGCTACTTCTCGCTGCGGTTCGCGCGCGCGGTGCAGGGTCAGAAGGGTCGCGTGTTCGCGGTGGACGTCGAGCCGCGCATGCTCGCCGCGCTGCAGAAGCGCCTGCGCGCATCCGGCCTGCGCAACCTGACGCCCGTGCTCGGGCTGGAGGACGACGCGCTCCTGCCTGACGGCTCCTGCGATCTGGTGCTGATCGTCGACACCTACCACCACTTTCCCGACGGCCCGGCCTTCCTGCGCAGGCTCGCGGGCGCGCTCCGGCCGGGCGGGCGGATCGCCAACATCGACTTCCACGAGCGTGAGCTTCCGGTCGGTCCGCCGCCGGCGCACAAGGTGCCCCGCGCGCGTTTTCTCAGCGACGCTCAGGAGGCTGGGCTACGGCTCGTCGCCGAGCACGAGTTCCTGCCCTTCCAGTACTTCCTTGTGCTGCAGCCCGGCTAAACCACCTGACTGGAGTTTCAGGTGGGTGAACTGTCACCATAATTCTACGTAACAGATCCTGGCGTGCGACGGGCGCGGGGTTGTATCGTTGCAGTCCCCAGGTCCCCGGAGACGCGATGCCCGTCGAGAACAATCCGCCGTTACCGCACCCGGTGGGCCCCCAGAGCGATCCGCTCATCGGCACCGTGCTCGCGGGGCGGTACCGGATCGTCCGCAGCATCGGCCAGGGCGGCATGGGCAACGTCTACGAGGCGCTGCAGAAGCCGCTCGACCGCCGCGTCGCGCTCAAGCTGCTCCGCGCCGACAGCGAGCGCGACCCCCAGTTCCGCAAGCGCTTCCTGCTCGAGGCGTCGGTCAGCGCCAAGCTCTCGCATCCGAACACGATCACCATGCTCGACTACGGGAGCACGGAGAGCGGCCAGCTCTACATCGTCATGGAGCTGCTCACCGGGCGCACGCTGTCGCGGGCGATGCAGAACGACGGCCCGTTCAGCCCTGCGCGCGCAGTGCACATCGCCCGCCAGGTCGCGCGCAGCCTGCGCGAGGCGCACTCGATCGGGATCATCCACCGCGACCTCAAGCCCGCCAACGTGTTCCTGCGCGACCAGGACGAAGCGGACTTCGTCAAGGTGCTCGACTTCGGCCTGGTCAAGGTGTTCGGCCAGGGCGTCCAGGACGACAACACGCACCGCGGCGTCTTCATGGGCACTCCGCAGTACGTCTCGCCGGAGCAGGCGCGCGACCAGGCGCCGGATCAGCGGGCCGACATCTACTCGCTAGGCGTGCTGCTCTTCCACATGCTCACCGGCCGCGTGCCTTTCGATGCCGACAACTCGGTGGACATCATCCTCAAGCAGGTGACCGAGCCTACCCCGCAGCTGGCCTCCGTCCAGCCCGGCATCGAGGTGCCGCCTGAGCTCGAGGCGATCGTGCGCCGCTGCCTGGCGAAGCGGCGCGAGGATCGCTTCCAGTCGATGGACGAGGTGCTCGAGGCGCTCAAGCGGGCGGGCGCGGCTGTGGGCGCCGCGGACACGCAGCCCTCGCTGCCGCCGACGCAGCCGGACTCCTTCGCCTCGGACGCCACGCCCAAGCCTTCGACCCAGCCCGGGATCGCCGCGCGCGCGAGGACGCAGCCGCCGAGGGCCCAGCCGCTGGTCGCGCCGCGCGAGACCCAGCCGCCGCGGACCCGGAGCGAGGCCGAGGCTGAGGCCCCGGTCCGCTCGCAGCCGGCAGCGCCGGCCGCCCGGCAGGCGATGCCGGGCACGCTGGCGCCCGCGGCCTTCGCGCCGAAGTCCGACTCGGTCGTCCAGCGGCGCGTCCTCCCGGCGCTGCTGCTCATCGGCGGCGTCGCCGGGGCCGCGGCGATCGTCTTTACGGTCCGGGGACAGGGTGCGGAGGCGCCGAACGGCGCATCCAGGCAGGCCTCTTCTCCGGCTACCGCGGCGGCCTCGATCGCGGGCGGAACGCCCTCCGCCGCTGGCCAGCCCGCCGGCGCGTCGGACGCCGCCAAGACCCAGGCGCTGTTTGCGAGCGCGCGCAACGTGCCCGCCTTCGCGCTGCACCGCGAGGCGCTCTCGGAAAAGCAGCCCGACCTTCCGGCTGACATCGCCTCCGCCCATCGCGGCGAGCGCCTCGCCGGGATGTACAAGGTCTGCGTCGCTCCAGACGGCACGGTCGCCGCGGTGACGACCGTGCAGTCCATCGCGGGAGCCGACGAGGCGATCGCGAACCGCATCCGCTCCGGGTGGAAGTACAAGGCCCAGACGGCGGTGCTCTGCGCGGTGATCCCTCTCCAGTACGAGGTCCAGTAGCCAAGCGCAGCTGGCGCTCAGCGCGCCGGAGCGAGGACGAACAGATCGACGCGGCGGTTGCTCTCGCGGCCGGCCGCTATTTCGTTGGAGGCGACCGGCTCGTCCGCGCCGGCGCTGCGGATCTCGATCCGGGCCTTGGGGAACCGCAGGCCGGCGAGGTAGGCAGCGACCGCCTGCGCACGGTCCAGCGCCGTCTTTCCCTCCTCTGCCGGCGAGGCGCCTCGGTCGGTGTGCCCGACCAGCAGCACGCTGCGGCGCTCCCGCCCCGTCCGCGCCGCCAGCTCCGCCAGCATCTTCTTCGACAGGGCGCTCAGCAAGGTGTTGTCCGGCGCGAAGTGGATGCGCAGCATCTCCACGCGAGGCGCCTTCGCTGCGCGGGCCGCCTGGGCCGCGACGCCTGCCGCCGCCTGGTCCGCCTCCTTGACGCCGAGCGGGACGAAGCCGTGCTCGGCCACCAGCCGCTGGCCGTCCGGCGAGAAGATGAAGCGCAGGATCTCCGCCGCGCTGCCCGAAGCCGGGCCCCGCGTGTAGAGGTAGAGTGCCCGATAGAGGGGATAGGATCCGTCCCGCACGTGCGTGACCTCGGCCGGCACCGGCTCGCCGGAGGCGCCCGTCAGCGGTACGGCGCGCACGTCCTTGGTGAGCGATCCAATCCCGACGTAGGCCACCGCGCCCGGCTCGAGGGACACGCGCGCGATGATCTGCTCGTTGGTCTCCAGCACCGTCGCCGAAGCTGCCAGCTGCTCGGGACCCTTGGGGTTGCCCTCGCGGAGCACCTTGTCGTCGAAGATCGCGCGAGTCCCCGAGTAGGTCGGGCGCGCGTAGAGCTTCACCGGCGCGTCGGCACCTCCTAGATCCTTCCAGTTTTCGATCTTGCCCTGGAAGATCCGGGAGACCTGGTAGAGCGTGAGCTGCGGCACCGTGTTCCTCGGGTGCACCGCCAACGCGATCCCGTCGAATCCGAGCACGTGCTCCTGGTACTCGACGCCGAGGCGCTGCGCCTCCTTGTACTCGCTCTCCTGCACCTGTCGGGAGGAGGCGCCCACGTCGGCCGAGCCGTCGAGGAGCCCGAGGAAGCCCGTCTTCGAGCCGAGCCCCTCCCACTCCACCCTCCAACCGGGATGATAGGCCTCGAAGGCGCGGGCCAGCTCGGGGCCGAGGTCGCCGCCGATCGTGTTCGATCCCTTGATCGTGATCGGCCGGGCGCGCGCCGGGGGCGCGATCAAGAGAGCGGCGGCGGAGCAGAGGCCGGCAAGGCGTACCAGGCTGGCGAGGCGCATTCAGCTCTCCTGTTCGTGCGGGCACAGGCGGAAAAGGAGTGTTAGAAGCCGCCGATGCCTTCGCTCTGGCTGGTGGACGGATCGCACGCGATCTTCCGTGCCTACCATGCGCTGCCACACCTGAGCACCCGCAAGGGCGTTCCGACCAACGCCGTCTACGGGTTCACCACCATGCTGCTCAAGGCCATCCGCGAGGGCGCGCCCACGCACCTCGCGGTCGCCTTCGACGAGGAGGCGAAGGCCGCGCGCAGCGAGATCTTCCGCGAGTACAAGGCCACCCGCGGCGCCCCACCCGAGGACCTCACGCCCCAGTTTCCGCTGGTGCGGCAGGTTTTGCAGGCCATGCGCATTCCCGCGGTGGGTTTTCAGGGCTGGGAAGCGGACGACGTCATCGCGACGCTCGCCCGGCGCGCGCGCCGCGAAGGCTTCCAGGTGGTCGTGGTCACTGGCGACAAGGACCTGCTCCAGCTGGTCGAGGCCGCGGGCGACGGCGTCCGCTGCTACGACACGATGTACGAGAAGTGGTACGGGCCCGCCGAGGTCGAGGAGAAGTGGGGCGTGCCGCCCGCGCAGGTGGCCGATCTGCTCGCGTTGATGGGCGACCAGATCGACAACATCCCCGGCATCCCCGGCGTGGGGCAGAAGACCGCCGCCGCCCTGCTCAAGGAGTTCGGCTCGCTGGAGGAGGTGCTCGCCCGGGCGGCCGAAATCAAGAAGCCGAAGCTGCGCGAAAACGTGCTCGCTCACCTGGATGGCGTGCGCATGGCGCGCAAGCTGGTGCAGCTCAACGACGACCTGCCACTGCCGGTGAAGCTCGAGGAGCTCGCGCGGGGGACCATCGACGAGGACCGGACGCGCGCGCTCTTCAACGAGCTGGAGTTCACCCGGCTCGTCAACGACCTGCCTCGGCCCGCGCCCACGCCGCCTGCCGGCAGGCATACGCTCGCGACGACGAAGGCCGAGGTGGAGGCGCTGGTCGCGCGCGCCCGCGCGGCCGGCCGCGTGGGACTCCTCACGCTCACCACCCGCGACCAGCCGCTCTCGGACGAGCTGCTCGGCGCCGCCATCTCGCTGCCCGCGGTGGGCGGCGCGGAGCCCGAATCGGTCTATGTCCCGCTTCCCCCGGCTCCCGCCCACGCGGAGGCCGGCGCCGGCGCGGGCGAGCTCTTCGCCGCGAGACCCGCGCCAGCGCGGGCGGAGGCGCTCGCGGCGCTGCGGCCGTTGCTGGAGGACGCGGCGGTGCAGAAGGACGGGCACGACCTCAAACGCGAGGTGATCGCCTGGCGACGCGCGGGCGTGGAGCTGCGCGGCGTGGGCACCGACGCTCGGCTGGCCAGCTACCTGCTCGATCCCACCGGCCGAGACCACGACCTCGCGGCCGCCGCGCGCGAGCGCATCCGCTGCGAGCTGCCCTCTCTCGTCGAGCTGTCCGAGCGCAGCGGCAAGGGCAAGAAGGCGACGGCGTTCGCCGCGCTGCCGCTCGCGGACCTGGCAGCGTGCGCGGGCGCGCGGGTGGAGGGCGTGCGCCGCCTCGCCGCGCAGCTCGAGGAGGACCTGCGCGCGGAGCCGGACCTTTGGGCGCTGCACGAAGACCTCGAAAAACCGCTCTCCTTGGTCCTCGCCGAAGTGGAGCTGACCGGCATCGCCCTCGACGTGCCGCGGCTCGCGGCGCTGGGCCGCGAGGTCTCCGCCCAGGTCGATGCGCTCCTTCAGGAGATCTGGCGCATCGCGGGCGTCGAGTTCCTGCCGGGCTCGACGCAGCAGCTCGGTGAGGTGCTCTACAAGCGGCTGGGGCTGCCGGTGCTCAAGCGCGGCAAGACCGGGCCCTCGACCGACCAGGAGGTGCTGGAGAAGCTCGCGGAGCAGCACGAGCTGCCGGCGAAGATCCTCGAGCACCGGCAGCTCACCAAGCTGCAGAACACCTATCTCGACGCGCTCCCCGCCGCCTTGGGGACGGACGGGCGGCTGCACACCACCTTCGACCAGGCTGTGGCCGCGACCGGCCGGCTCTCGTCGATCAATCCGAATCTTCAAAACATCCCCATCCGCACCCCGCTCGGCGCGAAGATCCGCGAGGCCTTCATCCCCCGCCCCGGCTGGCAGCTCCTCTCTGCGGACTACAGTCAGATCGAGCTGCGGGTGCTGGCGCACATCAGCGGCGACCCCGTCTTGCGCAGCTCGTTCGCGAGCAACGAGGACCTGCACGCGCGCACCGCGGGCGAGACGTTCGGCGTGCCGCCCGCCGAAGTGACGCGGCAGCAGCGCGACATCGCCAAGATGATCAACTACGGCATCGCTTACGGCCTCTCCGCATTCGGGCTGGCGCAACGCCTCGGGCTACCCGGAGCGGAGGCGCAGCAGATCATCGACCGCTATTTCGCCCGCTATGCCGGCGTGAAGGCCTGGCTGGACGGGACCATCGCGGCGGCGCGGCGCGACGGCATGGTGCATACGCTGTTCGGCCGGCGCCGCTTCCTGCCCGACATCCATTCGAAGAACCCGGCTGCGCGCAACGCGGCCGAGCGCACCGCGGTCAACACGCCCATCCAGGGCACGGCGGCCGACCTGGTCAAGCGGGCGATGCTGCGCGTCGACCGGGCGCTGCACGCGGGGGGCCACGAGGCTCGGATGCTCCTGCAGGTCCACGACGAACTTGTGCTGGAGGCGCCGCCCTTGGAGACGGCCGCCGTGGGCGCGCTGCTCGTCGCCGAGATGAAGGCGGCGGCGGAGCTGGCGGTGCCGCTGGAAGTGGAGCTGGGCCAAGGCGACACCTGGGGCGCTGCCCACTGAAGCGGGGATCGCGCGGCCCCTACTCGAGCGCCAGCGTGGCGGTGCCGCGGGCGCTGCGCTCTCCAGCGCCGGAGAGGGCGGCGCCGGAGAGCGCCTGTGCCACGCACTGGCTGGTCTCCTCATCGCGCACGCCGTCGACGATGACCTGCGGGTCGCGCACGTGGCGGCCGGCGACGTCGAAGACGACCACCAGGGCGCCGGCGCGCTGCGCACCCGCGGCGCACTTGTCGAGCGGGGCCTGCACGCCCTCGAACCGCGCCTTCCCCTCCTCCGCCGACTCGTCCAGGCTGAGCTTCTCCACTTTCACGCTGAGCCGGCGCGGCGGCGCGGCACGTCCATCGGTGCCCTTGGGAACGATGGGCAGGCCTTCCTCGTCCGCGGCGGCGATCACGCCGCGCGCGTCGAGCAGCTGCCATGCGATCGGCGCGCCCGCAAGACGCCAGGACCTGGCGTTGGGGTTGCCGGCGCAGGGCTCGCCGTTGACGCGAAAGACGACCGAGAGCCGCAGCTCGTTGGCCTTCTTCTCCTTGAGCAGGGTCCCCACCTGCTCGGGCGAGGCGCTGAAGGCGACGTCGTCGATGCCGTCGAGGTCGAGCGCGAACCGGTCGTCGATGGTGCGAACCGGGAAGCTGCCGTCGAGCTCCAACTCGCTCTGGGCGCGCCGGTAGCGGCCGAGGGTGAATCCGCGGGAAGGGATCTCGACCCGGTAGGTGCGGGAGACCGCCTTCTCCGCCACCGCCTCACGCTCCTTGTGCGCGGCAGCCGCCTCAACGGGATCGTCGGGGTCGGAGCCCGGTCCCCGCCGCGCGAAGGCGTTGCAGAGGTCGCGCACCTGCGCCTCTTCGGCGAGCGCCACCGGAGGCTCGGTGGACTCGCGCGTGGAGACGGCGCCGGCTGGGACGTGGCTGGCAGCGACCAGGGCGGCGAAGGCGAACAGCGGCGGCATCGACGGCTCCTTCCCGGTGAGCAGCAGGGCAACCGCAGCACGGGTACGCAAGGAAGGATAAAGCGCCGAGGCCCCGTCCCGCTACCCCGCCGTGTCAGGAGAAAAGCGACATCGCGCTCGACGAGATCAGGGAACTGGCTGGCAGCGCAGCCGAGCTGCTCTCCGTCCGCTTCCACGAGGATCTCCCGGCCAGGGCTTCGCAAGGACCGCGCCCGGGCCTCCTCGAGCAGCTGGGTATCCTGCGGGAGACCACCGGCCGCCGTCGCGATCGCACGTTCAGCTAGGAGCAGAACAGCGGCATGGCGCCCGACAAGATCGAGAAGCTGGCAGGGAGGGGGCCGAGCTGCTCTCCGTCCGCTTCCACGAGGATCTCCCCGCCGAGGCTGCGCAACCCCGGCTCGAGGCGCACCTTCGACGCGGTGACGATGCGCGTGCCCGGCAGCTTGACGTGCGAGCCGTCATACATGGTCGCCCCCTTGAGGACGAAATCGGCGAGGCCGTAGCCGCTCCAGATGGTGAGGTGGAACAACCCGTCGTCGATGAGCGCAGAGGGCGCCACCTCCATGCCGCCGCCAAAGAAGCGACCGTTGGCGACGCTGAAGCTCGTGACCATCAGCTCCTCGAACGGGGCGCCGTCGATCGAGGCTCGCACCGACACGTCGCTCCAGCCGAGGAGGCCCCGCAGCGAGGCGAGTATGAAGGTGAGCTTTCCCCCCAGCGCCTTGCTGCTGTGGTTGGCGATGGAGACGATGCGCGCGCCCACGCCCGCGGCGGCGACGTTGACGAACAGGCGCGAGGCCGGGGATCCGTCGCTGGCGACGTAATCGATGCGTCCCAGGTCGATGCGCCGCGGCTCGCCGGACAACCGCCGCGCGTTGGTCTTCAGATCTCCGTTCAGCCCGAGCGTGCGGCGGAAGTCGCCGCCGGTGCCGCGGGGCAGGATCGCGAGCGCGGCTTCGGGGTTGATCGCACGGGGTTGCTCGCCCGACTCCAGCTCCTCGAAGAACCCGTTGACCACCTCGTTGATGGTGCCGTCGCCGCCGATGGCCACCACCAGGCGCGCCCCGCCGCGCAGCGCTTCCCGCGTCAGCTCGGTGGCATGGTGCTGGCGCCGGGTGAACCCATGCTGGCAGTCGCCGAGCGCCGAGCGCACCGCGGCGGCGATCTCGTCGAAGTGGCGGCCGGTGGCGCCGCCTGCAGAACGCGGGTTGACGACGAGGTAGGGCTTGGGCGCCATGGACTCCCCGGCCTCTGGACGAGGGCCGCCACGGTTAAAGCAAAATCCGGCCGTGTCTGTCACGGCTAACCGCTGCCGAGCGCCGAGAGAAGCCGCTTCCAGGCGTCGCCGGCGCCCATCCGCTCCCACGACAGCTCGTGGTCCCGCAGGCGCCGCGGCGCCAGGATCCGCGCGCCCGCTCCGCGCGCCGATGCTGCGCACGCCTCTCCGGGCCGCGTCTCGGCCCCGGCGACCGAGAGCACCGCGAACGCCCCGCCCGCGTGCAGGCCGCACAGCGACAGCTCCGCGCCGGGCGCGGAGGCAGCGGGCTGCCCGGCCCAGGCGCGCAGGTCCTCCCAGCGCGCATCGACCTCGACGGCGTGCGCCGCCGCAGGAGCGCGCAGGAAGGCCGCGGCCACGTCTCCCTCTTCCTTCGCCTCCCGCAGCGCGGGGACCGATTCGCGCAGCGCGCGGGCGGCCCGCTCGCGGTGCAGCGGCGCCTGGCGCGCGCCTTCCCAGGCCGCGGCGAGCCGTGCCCCACGGTCGGGCGCGACGGCGAGGCGCGCGCGCGCCGGAGCCAGCCGGTCGAGGCAGAGTCTCTCCAGCGCCCCTACGCAGGCGGCGGTGGACGCTCCCTCCCACACCGCCGCGACCAGGGGCGCCTCCGGGAGCAGGCGGATCCACGCGCCTGCGATCACCGACAGCCGCCCGCCGGCGCCGAGCGCGAGATGGTCGAGGTCCGGCCCCGCCGCGCTGCGCGGGGCGGCGCGGCTCTCGGCGATGCGCGCGCCGTCCAGCACCACCGCGACGGAGAGAGCGGCCGTCTCGCGCCGCGCACCGGGCACGCCGCGCTCGCCGCGAGTCGGGCCCGCGAGCCAGTGGCCCACCGAGCCGGCGCGCACCGAGGGCAACAGCGGTCCCAGCGTGCATCCCTCGCGGCGCGCGGCGGCCTCCAGCGAGGCGACGCTGCACCCCGCCTCGACGCGGGCCACCCCCGCCTCGCCGTCGACGGAGGCGATCCGGTCGAGCGCCGCCAGCTCGAGCAGCGCGCCGCCCGCGAGCGGCGAGTCCGCCTCGTCTCCCGCCCCCCGCACGCGCACGGGCAGCCGGTGGGCGCGCAGCACTGCCACCGCGCGCGCCAACTCGACCACGCTGCGCGGCTTGACCCGGTAGCCCTCGGCCCCGCCCGCCGCCTCCTCCGCCAGCACGGCTGCTCCGCTCGCCACCAGCTCCGCGCGAAGGTCGCTCACAGGAGCAGCTTCCCCGGGTTGAGGATCCCGTGCGGGTCGAAGGCCGCTTTGAGCGCACGGAGGCTGCGCAGGCCTTCACCGTGCTCGCGGGACAAGAGAATCTGCCGGGTGAGCCCGATGCCGCGGTGGTGGCTCAGCGTCGCGCCCGCGTCCGCCGCCGCGACGAGCGCCGCGCGCACGCAGCCGTCGTAGCGGCCCTCGGCCTTCGGGCAACCACTCCCAGGCGACCGCCACGTCGAGCACCTCGGCGAAGCCCCCGGCCGCGAACAGCCCCTCGCGCGGGAACACCCCCTGGTCGCGCCGCGCGAGCCAGCGCTCCGCAGGGCCTGGACCGAGATCCTCGCCGCCCATCGCGGCGCACAGCCGCACCGCCTCGCCGCCCTCCTCGGCCGCGTCGACTTCGCCGCGCGCGCCGTCGCCCTCGAAGACGAAGAGGAGGAGCGAGTGCGCGGGCAGCGCATCGGCCAGCGCGTTCAGCAGCGCCGGCGCGCGCAGCGCGAGGTGGAGTGCCTCGTTCTGCCCCGCGCCGAGCAGCAGGCGCAGAGGAGTGGGCAGCGCCCGCCAGGCGGGGGAGCGCCGGGCCAGCAACGCGTCGAGCGGCCCGTGTAGCCGCAGTACGGCGGGGCGCAGGCCCGAGCGGAGCAGCTCGCGGAGCACCCGAGCCCCGGCCGCTTGCGACGAAAAGCGTACCGCCCGCGAAAACGAGGCAGTCGGCGCCGGCCAGCAGCGCAGCCGCGCGCGCGTAATCACGGCCAGCGTGCCCTCGCTGCCGAGCAGGAGCTGCGTAAGATCCGGCCCGAAGCTCGGTCCCTCTTCGGTGCGAAGGTACGCGCCGGTGCCGTCCACCGCCTCCAGCCCCAGCACCAGGTCCTCGAGCTTTCCCGACCGCCCGGCGCGCACGCCCCCGCTGCGCGTGGCCAGCATGCCGCCGACGGTCGCGCTCTCCATCCCCCACGGAAAGTGCCCCAGGGTAGCACCCGCTGCGGCGAGCAGCCCCTCGAGCCGGCGCGCGTTCACGCCAGCCTCGACCTCGACGGCGCGTGCCTCGAGATCGATCCGCGGCGCGCCCACGAGCCGCTTCAGGTCGAGCGCGATGCCGCCGCGGAGCGGGATGGCCGCCCCGGTGCCGGCGCTGCCCCCGCCGACCGGCGTGAGCGGGACGCGCTCCGCCACCGCGTAGCGCACCACTGCCTGCACCTGCTCGGCGGTGGCCGGCCACGCCACCGCGTCGGGCGGATGGGGCGCCAGCCCCGCCTTGGTCTGCAGCAACGAGCGCGGCGACCCGTCGTACGACGCCGCCCACCGATCGGCGGGCTCGCAGGAAACGGCCCCGGGCCCCAGCAGGGCCTCGAGGTCGCGGGTCAGCGCGCGCGCCGCGGCACTGGCGGGTGGAAGCCGCACGTTCATCGACTCCAACGGCTCCATCGCCCCGCTCCCCTTGGCCGCACTCATCCCGTCCCCCATCAGCTGCAGCGGAACAGCCGCACCTTTGCGAGACCGCGTTCGAGCATGCCGAGGATTCGCGCCGCCGCCGTCGACACGTCGAGGATGCGCCCGCCCGCAAAGGGGCCGCGGTCGTTCACGCGCACCTCCACCTCGCGGCCGTTGCCCAGATTGCGCACCCGCAGGCAGGTGCCGAACGGCAGCGTGCGGTGTGCGGCCGTCAGCGCCCCGGGATCGAACCGCTCGCCGCCGGCGGGCGCGGGCGCGTGCGCGCAGGCGAGCGCCGCCGCCGCGCAGAGCGCCAGCGCGCGGACCGCCCGGCCCCACCCTGCCGTCATTCCGCCTTCTTGGCGGTGCTCGCGATTTGCAATTCCTGAAGTTGCGCGGGGAGCACCTCGCCCGGCGCATCGGTCATCAGATCGGTGCCCTTCTGCGATTTGGGGAAGGGGATCACCTCGCGCAGGCTCTCCGCGCCCGAGAGCAGCATCGCCAGCCGGTCCATGCCCAGCGCGATGCCGCCGTGGGGCGGCGCGCCGAAGCGCAGCGCCTGGAGCAGGAAGCCGAACTTCTGCTCCGCCTCCTCCTTGCCGATGCCCATCGCCGCGAAGACCTTCTCCTGCACGGCGGGGTCGTGGAGGCGGATGGAACCGCCGCCGATCTCGAAACCGTTCAGCACCAGGTCGTAGCGGTAGCAGAGGACCTTGCCGGGATCGGACTCCAAGTATTGCAAGCTCTCGTCGTGCGGCCGGGTGAAGGCGTGGTGGGCGGCCACGTACTTCTTCGTCTCTTCGTCGAATTCGAAGAGCGGCGGGTCGACCACCCAGAGGAAGTTCCACGAGGCGGGATGCTTCGGGTCGCGCGTCCCGTGCTCGGGAATGAGGCCCAGCTTCTTGCCGAGATGCAGGCGCAGGTTGGCGAGCACGGTGTGCACCGCCCCTTCCTTGCCGAACTGGAAGAGGATCACATCGCCCGCCTTCGCGCCGACGGCCGCGTTGATGGCGGTGCGCGCCTGCGGGGTCACCGACTTTGCCAGGGGGCTCTGCGTCCAGTTGCCGTGCTCGTCGACCTTCGCACGGGCGAGGCCCTTGGCGCCCATCCCCTTCGCGATCTCCTCCAGCTTGTCGGTGTCGGTGCGCGAGAGGTTGGCTGACGCGGGCACCACCAGGGCCTTGACGATCTGGCCCGCAGCGACGGCCGCGAACGACGACCACATCGGGACGCCGCAGCCCTGGTGCTCCGCGACCAGCGAGGTCAGATCGACGTGCTTCATGCCGAAGCGCAGGTCGGGCTTGTCGTTGCCGTAGTCGCGCATCGACTGCGCGAAGGGCATCCGCGGGAAGGGGCGAGGAATCGCAACGCCCAGCACCTCGCGCCACAGAGCGGCGACCAGCTCTTCGATCTGGGTGAAGACGTCGTCCTGGGTGACGAAGGACATCTCGACGTCGATCTGGGTGAACTCCGGCTGCCGATCGAGGCGGAGGTCCTCGTCGCGGAAGCACTTGACGATCTGGAAGTACTTGTCGAACCCCGCCACCATGAACAGCTGCTTGAAGAGCTGCGGGCTCTCGGCCAGCGCGTAGAACCTGCCCGGAGACAGGCGCGCGGGGACGAGGAAGTTGCGCGCCCCGCCCGGCGTGTACTTGACCAGGTACGGCGTCTCCAACTCGAGGAAGCCGCGCTCGCCCAGCACCCGGCGCGTGACCAGGTTCATCTTGCTGCGCGCCATCAGCGTGCGCTGGAGCGGCGCGCGGCGCAGGTCGAGGTAGCGGTAGTGGAGCCGCTTTTCCTCGGCGGTGTCGATCCGGTCCTCGATCAGGAACGGCGGCGTCTCGCTGCGGTTGAAGATCGTCGCCTGTGCGGCGTGCACCTCGATCTCGCCGGTGCTGAGCCGCGGGTTCTTGTTGGCGCCGCGGTCGACCACCTTGCCGCGGATGCCGATGCAGTACTCGAGGCGCAGCTCGTGCGCGAGGGCTTGCAGCGCGGGATCGACGTCCTCCTCGAAGACCACCTGCGTCAGGCCCTCGCGGTCGCGCAAGTCGATGAAGACCGCGCCGCCGTGGTCGCGGCGATTGGCCACCCAGCCGAAGAGGACCACCTCTTCGCCGAGGTTCTTGCTGGTGAGCGCGCCGCAGGAGTGCGTGCGCTTTCTCTCGCGGATGAAATCGGACACGAACGTTCCTTCCCAGGGCGGCCCGAGTGTGAGCGGGCAAAAACCCCGTCCGGGCGCCGGTCGGGTTACCACGAAACGGCTGGCCGCGGGAGGAGGCGCCCATGGAAGCTGGCGCCCGGCTGGAGGCGCCCCGCGGGAGCTGCCCAGGGGCAGCGCGAGGCACGAGGGCGATCGGGCGAGCGGGCGAGCGGCTGCGGCCGGACCACCCCAGCGTCCCACGGGTCAGCTTGGCGCCATGGTTGCACGGGTCCGCGTGCATGAGCCGGCTCTTCCTCTCGGGTCAGACGACTTGCGCGCTCCTGCTCGGCGCCGGGTTGCTTCTGCGCGCCCAAGCGGCGCTGCGCTTCGAGCCGGCCGAGCCTGCGCAGGCGCCCCAGCGGGCGGTCCGCTCGGCGTTCGAGAATGAAGCTCCCGCGCAGCCTCCCCGCGTCTCACCTTCGCGCGCTCTGGACGCCCGGCAGGCGCCGCGCTTGCTGCGCCCGCCGCGCCCCCCCGGAGCCACACGCGGCTTGCGGGCCTCGGCGGCGCAGGCTCCCCGCGCGCCCAGCCGAGAGCACGTCGGTTCCCATACGAGGAAACCGCGCGCTCAGGGGAACAAGCCTACTCAGCGGCGCCAGGGCGGCTCCCGACTTGCACCCTCGGGTGCGGCAGCGGGCGGGAAGACCGGCCACGGCTGAACCGGCCGGAGGGCTTACGGGCGGGCAGGCGGCAAGGGGGAGACTTGGATTCGCGTTCGAAAAAGATTCCGCGGCAGGGGACCGATCCTATCTGCGGCGTCAAGGTCGTGGAGAGGGCCGCTCCGCATACCGCCGAGTACAAGAAGCGGCGCTACGTCTTCTGTTCGGCGAGGTGCAAGCATGAATTCGAGCGGGCGGCGGAGCGCATTCGCATCCAGGACACAGCCCGCGCTGGCGCATTGTTCACGCAGGGCAAAGTCCGGTGGGGGCTCGCCTGATCTAAGATTTTCAGTGTCGGGTCTTGAGTATTGGATTTTCAGGCGATCCATCGCTCGCGCAGATCCTTCAGCTTGAGCTGGAGCCGCTCGTCGCCACCAAATCGGTCGAGCGAGAGTTGGAAGGCGGCGGCGAGGCGGGCCCCGCGCTCCACCGGCAGCCCGCCCAGCCCGAACCCGATGGCGTCGAACACGCCGTCGCGCGCGTGCGGCCGGTCGGCGGCGGAGGGCGCGGAGCCCGGCGCGGGCGGGGCGAGCAGGCGGAGCTTGAGGTGGCCTGGGCTGCCGCCGGCGCCGCGGCGGGACGCCAGCACGCGCACGTCGCGGGCGAGCAACTCCCGGCAGCCGAACACCGGCTCTGGGTTGCCGGCGCCGAACGGCGCCAGCCGGGACAGCTCGCGCGCGAGCGCGAGGTCGATCTCAGCGGGCGAGAGCACCGCGTCGACCCGCAGCCGCGGCACGAGGAGCGCGGGGTCGAGCTGCGCGCGCGCCTGCGCCTCCAGCGCTTCGGCGAGCGCCGGCAGCGCGCTCTTCTGGACCGTCACGCCGGCCGCGTGGCGGTGCCCCCCAAACCGGGTGAGGTGGGCCGCGCAGCGCGCCAGCGCGTCGTAGAGGTGGAAGCCCTCCACGCTGCGGCCCGAGCCCTTCGCCTGATCGCCCTCCTCCGCCAACACCAGCGCGGGTCGGTGGAAGCGCTCCACCAGCCGGCTCGCCACGATGCCCACCACGCCGGCGTGCCAGCCGGGCGACGACACGACCAGCATGCGCCGCTCCTCCGGCGGACCGAGGCGGGCGGCCTGCTCGATGGCCTCGCCGGCGATGCGCTGCTGCAGCTCCTGGCGCTCGGCGTTTGCACGGTCGAGCTGCTCAGCGAGCCTTCGCGCCTCGACTGGGTCCTCGCTGAGCAGCAGCCGCACACCGACCGAGGCGTCGTCGAGCCGGCCGGCCGCGTTGATGCGCGGCCCCAGCTTGAACCCGACGTCGGAGGCCGAGACCTCGCCGGTCACCTGGGCCACCGCTTTCAGCGCCACAAGCCCCGGCCGCGCGTCTCTGCCGATCTCCTTGAGCCCGAAGTGGACCAGCACGCGGTTGGGGCCCGTGAGCGGCACCACGTCGGCGATGGTGCCCAGCGCGACCAGGTCGAGCTGCTCGCGCAGGTTGGGCTCGGGGTGCGCGGCGAACCAGCCCGCCTCGCGCAGCCTTTTGCGCAGCGCCAACAACAGAAAAAAAGCGACGCCGACCGCCGCCAGCTCGCGGCCCGGAAAGGCGCAGCCCGGCTGGTGGGGGTTGAGGATGGCGACGGCGCGCGGCAGGTCCTCGGCGAGCTGCGCCGAGGTGTGGTGGTCGATCACCACCACGTCGAGGCCCAGCCGGGCAGCGCCATCGATCTCGGCGACCGCAGTGACGCCGCAGTCGGCGCTGACCAGGAGGCGCGCGCCGCGGGCGGCGATCTTGCCTAGCGCCGCAAGGTTGAGGCCGTACCCCTCGACCAGCCGATGCGGGACATAGAAGTCTACCTTGGCGGGCGCCTGCGGCCCGGGCGCGCAGGCGGCGAGCTTGCGCAGCACCGAAACCAGGAGCGCGGTGCTGGTCACGCCGTCGACGTCGTAGTCGCCGTAGATGCAGATGGCCTCCCGCGCCTCGAGCGCGCGGATGAGGCGCCCCACCGCTGCCTCGATGCCTTTGAGGCCGAAGGGGTCGGGAAGGTGGTCGAGCCGCGGCTCTAGGAACCGCGCCGCCGCCTCAGCGTCGCGATGGCCCCGGGCCCACAGCGCGCGGCCCGTCGCAGGCCGCAGCCCGAGCTCTGCCGCCAGCCTCGCCGCCCCTTCGGCGCCCGGCTGTGCCGTCGCTTCTCCCAACACCCAGCGCATGGTGGCTTGGTAGCACGGGGGTCCGACATCGCCCCAAGGAAGCGCGCTCAGCCCGCCTGCGCGGCGGGCTTGGATGCGGGCGGCTTCTGCTGCGGCCCCTTGCCCTTGGGCCGGGCCGCCTCGATGGCCTTGCGCTGGGTCTGCATCTCGTCCAGCCAGATGGTCATGGGGCTCGCGATGTACCAGGTCGAGTAGGTGCCGGAGATGATACCGACCAGCATCGCCAGCGCGAAGTCCTGGATGGTGCCCACGCCGTAGACGATGAGGCCCAAAAGCGAGAGCGCCGTCGCGCCCGAGGTGAGGATGGTGCGGCCGAGCATCTCGTTGATGGAGAGGTTGATCAGGTCGCGCAGCGGCTTGCCCTTGAAGCGCTTTGCGTTCTCGCGGATGCGGTCGTAGACGACGATGGTGTCGTTCACCGAGTAGCCGACCACGGTGAGGATCACGGTCACCGAGGTGAGGTTGAACTCGTGCCGGCTCACCACGAAGAACCCCACGGTGATGATGGCGTCATGGATCAGCGCGATGACCACGCCGGGCGAGAAGCGGAAGTCGAAGCGGAAGCCGACGTAGAGGAGGATGAAGAACATCGCGTAGAGCACCGACCAGATGCCGTCGTTGCGCAGTTGCTTTCCCACCTGCGGGCCGACGTATTCGGTGCGCACGACGTCGACCTGGTCCGGGCCGAACTTCGCCTTCAGCGCCCCGCCGATCTTGTCGCCCGGGCCCTGGGCGATGATGGTGTACTCGCGATCGGCGCCCTCGCGGGCGGAGAGCGTTCGGATCTCCTTGGGCGCCAGGCCTGCCTTCTCTGCCGCGGACCGCAGCGCCGCCTCGTCGACCGGCTCCTTGAAGGCGACGTCGATCTTGTCGCCGACCTCCGGGTCGAACCGGAACTGCGTCATCTGCTTGCCAGCGAGGTCCGCGGTGATCTCCTGGCGCGCCTTTTCGGCCGTGTCGCGGGTCAGGAGCGCGATGCGCTCCACCCGCACCAGGAACTGGTTGTCGGCGGCGTTGCCGTAGATCTGAACGGTGGGCTCGCCGAACCCCAGCTTGCTGATCTCGTCGCGCACGGTCCCTACGTCGACCGGCTTGCGGAACGCGAGCTGCAGCTCGGTCCCGCCGGCGAAGTCGACGCCAAGGTTGAGCTTGGGCCACACCACCGCGCCGAACAGGACCAGCAGGTTGACGATGATCGACGCGGTCACGGCGATCCGCCGGTACTTGACGAAGTCGTGGTTGGTGCCCGACTTGACCAGCTCGAAGAACTTCATCTGCATAAGCGATCCCTCGAAAGATGCCCTGCGCGGTGCGGCCGCCCGCCTGCCGCGGCGACGGAACTCAGAACGAGACGGCCTTGTTGAGCTTCCCGTGCCCGACGAACCACTCGACGATGGCGCGGGTGACCACGATGCTGGTGAACATCGAGGCAAGGAGTCCGATGATCAGCGTGGTGGCGAAGCCGCGCACCGGGCCCGAGCCGTAGGTACGGATGACGAAGCCGGCGATGAGCGCGGTGACGTGGCCGTCGAAGATGGTCCAGAAGACCTTGTCGTAGCCGGTGGAGATGGCGGCGGCGACCGACTTGCCGGTCTTCAGCTCCTCGCGGATGCGCTCGTTGATCAGCACGTTCGCGTCCACCGCCATGCCCAGCGTCAACACGAAGCCCGCGATACCGGGAAGTGTCAGCGTCGAGTCGATGAGCGCCATGATCGAAAGGACCAGAAGGCCGTTGAGCACCAGCGCCACGTCGGCCACCACGCCGGAGAAGCGGTAGTAGAACGCCATGAACGCCAGCACCGCGAGCAGCCCGACCACCGCGGCGAGCGTGCCCTTGCGGATCAGCTCGGGACCCAGCGACGCGCCGACGCTGCGCTCCTCCAGGATGCGCACCGGCGCCGGCAGCGCGCCCGACTTGAGCACCAGCGCCAGGTCCTTGGCCTCCTCGAGGATCTCGTTGATCGGCTTGAGGCCCCCGAGCGTAATGCGGCAGTTCCCCTCGGTGATGGGGGTCTGGATGACCGGCGCGGAATCCACCGTGTCGTCGAGCACGATGGCCATGCGCTTGTGCACGTTGGCGGTGGTGAGCTTGCCGAACAGGTCGGCGCCCCGGCCGTTGAAGGTGAGCATCACGTAGGGGCGGTTGCCCTCGCCGGGCTGGTTGTCGAAGGCG
>WNFI01065140.1_pt1 | contig 18947 bp, 20 predicted proteins | sample 5400471 | NCBI WGS metagenome assembly WNFI01 (sample SAMN13153348, study PRJNA577476) | soil metagenome | isolation source: 100 cm saprolite on Douglas fir-dominated hillslope | place: USA:California | collected 2013-09-17 | reverse complement strand
CTGGATGCGGTGGGCAATGTGTTGGTGGTGACGGACCAAAGCGGGGCGATCATTGAGCAGCATGACTACTTGCCCTTCGGCGAGGAGTGGAATCCCGCTCCGGGCGACCAGCCGAAACGATTTACGGGCAAGGAGAGAGACGCCGAGACTGGACTCGACTACTTCGGCGCCAGATACTACGCATCCAACATCGGCAGGTTTACGACTGCCGACCCTGCACACACCCTCACGGACAACCTGGTCGATCCCCAGCGTTGGAACCGGTACGCCTACGGGCGCAACAACCCGTTCCGTTTCGTGGACCCTGATGGGCGGGACTGGCTTTACCGGGCGGTGATGGGTGAGCAGTACGTCCAGCAGTACGGGGACCGAAGCAGCTTCTCGGTGCTGTTTCAGAGTATTTCGGGTGACATCCCGCGGGCGGGGCCAGCCTTCGTCGAATCAACGAGGGAAGAATTTCTAACTGCTCTTGCCATCGCTGGCGTCATGCCTGGTGTTCGTGAAGCACCGGTAGGCCGGGGTATTCGCGAGGAACCTTTTGATCTTGAAGTCGGTATCTCCCGAAGCCGAAGCCCCGAGGCAGCGCGGCATATTGAAGACGCGCAGGCTGCTGGCCAGCCGGAGGTGGTGACACTCAACCGTGGCGCTGCTCGCCCGAACCGAGCGGCATCCCAGAAAGGGCAGCCGAGGGCAGGCAGGGGTCTGGATAATGACGAGTACCCGCCTGCATGCTGCTCAGAAGGCGGTACAGGGGCGAGCGTGAGGCCGATTCGCGCAGGCGACAATCGGAGCGCGGGGGCACAGCTGGGGAATAAGACCAGAGGCGTTCCGGATGGGACAAGGATCAAGATAACGACGAAGGACGAGTGAGAATGGAGGAGGCTATGCGCAGGCTCGCTTCCTCGATCGTGTGGTCAGGAAGAGCGCTTGAGGGCGCCGTTGCCCTGGAGGGTCGAGCAGGTCAGGACCTCAGTGCCTTTTTGTCTGCGAACGATGGCCTCGTAGCGTTTGAGGGCGGGCTGCGGTGTTTCGGGGTCGCTGACGATGTGCTTCCGGGCCTAGCCGATTGGAACCACGCCGACGGGTGGCGCTCCTCATATCGAGGGCTTTCGGACGGTTTGTATTTCTTCGCCGAAGATGCCTTCGGGAACCAGTTTGCTTTCGAGGATGATCGAATTATTCGGTTTCTCGCTGAGACGGCGGACCGCGAGTTTCTGACAGACAGCCTCGAAGAATGGATCGATCTGCTTGTGCGCGACCCGGACGAGGAGCTCGGCCTCTGGCTCCTGCGGGACTGGCGCTCCCGGAGCGACATGCTGACCTTTAAAGAGCATCTGTGTCCTAAGATCCCATTTGTCTTGGGAGGTCGCAACGAGGCCGACAACCTATACGCCCTTGATCGCACAAAGAGCATGGTTTTTAAGGGCGACCTTGCCTGGCAGACAAGGAAACTTCCTGACGGAGCAAAGATCAGGCTCAAGGTCACGAGGTAAGGGTTCTTTGCCCTGGTGCGCGTGTTCGCGCCACGTTGCGGTCATCGAACTGAGCTCCCCCGCTCGTGCGGATGGCTGCTGTGGTGGTAGCAAAGGGCGATGCCGCGCCTCCCCCGTCTTGGTTTCCCCCCTTGGCACCCCTCTTCCGAGGCGCCCCCTCCATCTAAGGAATCCCCAATGGGGGACACCCATCCCCCCACGCTCATTTCATTCGGCTCGCTGGCGCTCGCCAAGTGCGCGGGGCCCCTGGGGGAGGATCTCGCGCACCACGGTCCCCGGTGCGCCCTTCGGGTCACGCCCTTTGCTTAGGGGAACGCCAGGCCGGATGGCTCCCACGTCTGCCTCTCCGCCTTGCACCGCGTCGCCTCCGCGCTTTCTCCCTGTAATACACGTGTGTGCGCGAGCGTAATACACAGACGTCGTCTTAGTACCCACCCGCAACGGCCTCTCTTAAGGGAGGGGGGAGCATCTGCAAGATAAAGGCGGTAAACCCGCCCTTCCGCTCCGTGTCCACTCTGCGGGCAGGAAAGGACTTGCGGCCGACGTGGTGGGTAAACCCGAGCGCTACGGCCTGAGTGTTTCAGGACGTTTCACTGGTGGCGGCTGCCGGGCTTCTTCCGAGTGTCTTTTCGGTGCGGATCGCCGTCGTCTTCGACGTCGCTAGCGGGCAGGATGCGGGCGAGATCGTCCTCGACGTCGAGCCCGTTTTGGGAGGCGATCTTCGCGATGTGGAGGCCGAAGGTGGCCCTCAGCTCGCCAAGGGCGGCGCCGAATCTCCAGCTCGCCCAGTGCCCGTGATCGAAGCCGTAGCGGATCACGATGCCGTCGCGATCGTCGATCGACTCCAGGAACTTCCGGCACGCGGCGCGCATGGCTCTGAGGCTGCTCGACAGCTCGCCGTCGGGGAGTGCTTGGATCTCGGACGTGAGGTAGCGGCGCAGCTCGATGACGGACGAAGCACAGTGACTCGGGACCTCGATCGATTCGTCGGCGTAGAGCACGCGGCGATCCTCGAGGAAGGCGATCACGCGCCGAGCGATCGTGACTTCGGCCGGCGCGGGATTCCAGGAGACGCCGAAGATCGGGGAGCTGATCCCGGTGAGGCGGCTCGTGATCTCTCGGAACTTCATGCTGCGGAGGAAGGGCGTGAGGGTCTGAGGAGGTCCGCCAGGGCTTCCCTGCGGGTCTTGACGGCGAGGGAGCGGGCCTTCAGCTCGCCGTACTTGGCGAGGGAGAATGAGCGCTTGTTTGAGCGCCCGCGGTCGTCGATCCAGGTGGCGCAGTAGTAACGGACCGGGGTCCCCTTGCGTGTGCGAGTGCGTGCGAGGTGGACTCCGATGACGCCGGTGTTATTGAGGACGTAACGCCGCTTGAATTTCCGCGGCGGCGGGAGCACCTCCGCGGTTTCATCGCGCCAGCGCAGGGCCGACCGAAGGGCGGACCGACGGTCGGGCTCGTCGCTGAAGTAGCGTTCGTGGCGCAAGCCGGCGCGCTTCAGACACACGAGCCAGCCGTGGAAGTGGTGGTGATCGACGCGCTGGACATTGCGCATCTTGCTCTTGGCGGGCATGGAGCTGTCGGACCTACGAGACCTTGGACAGGAAGGCGTCGATGGTGCTGAGGATGGCCTGCTGATCGCGGCGGGGCAACTGGTGGAGTTTTTCGACGCGGCGCAGGAAGCGGCGGTCGGGCGCTTGGCCGTTTCCCTTGCTCTTCTCGAGGCCGAGGATCTGATCGGCTGACGCCTTGAGGGCCTTGCAGAGCCCCGCGAGCATGGCGGCGTGGATGCGGACGACGCCCTTCTCGTAGTCTGAGACCGCGGACTGATTGATCCCGAGCTCGACGGCCAACTCGCCCTGGGTCATGCCCTGGCGCTTGCGTAGCTCGCGGATGCGCGCGCCGATCGCCTTCTCGTCCACGGGCGCGGCGTAGTGCTTTCTGGTCCCTGGCAAGGAGCTCTCCTCGCCGTGATTGTAGAAGGTGCTTGACAATGGTATGTGCATCACACATAAACTATGCATCACTTCGGACCCCTTGACAAGGGTCTGGCGGGGGCGGCGATGCAGGTCACGAAAGAAGGGATCGAACACATCAAGTCATCGAACGAGCTTCTCTCGGTCGTCGCTGAGCGGGGCATCGAGCTTCGGAAGAAGGGCCGTGTCGCCGTCGCCCGGTGTCCCTTCCACGAGGAGAAGACGGCGTCCTTCACGATCACGCCGTCGAAGGGTCTCTACCACTGCTTCGGGTGTGGCGCTGCCGGCGACGTCATCGGCTTCGTTACCAAGTACGACCGAGTGAGCTTCGGCTCGGCTCTGGAGACGCTGGCGAAGCGCGCCGGCCTCCAGCTCTCGAAGCTCATGGAGGACCGGCCGCGGATTCTACGGACACCGCTCCCGGAGCTGACGCCCCCGCCTTCTCTTGAGGAAAACGGCTCGAGCGGCAACGGCCGCCACGCGCCGGCTCCTTTAGCTGCGGTGCTCTCCCGTGTCGTCGAGCACTATCACCGGACCTTCTGCGAGCGCGAGGACGCCCAGGCGTACCTGAAGAAACGCGGCCTCACGGACCTGGACCTCTTGCGCGCCCTCAAGGTCGGCTACGCCGATGGCTCGCTTCTCAAGGTGATCCCGAAAGACGGGGATGTCCGCGGGCAGCTCGTCTCCCTCGGTGTCGTCACGGCCGAGGGGCGCGAGCTCTTGGGTGGCTGCGTGGTCGTCCCGATCCCCGATCCGGTCTCGGGTCAATGGACGACGCTCTACGGCCGAGGCATGAAGACGGACCGCCACTGCTATCTCCCTGGCCCACTCCGCGGTGTCCTCAACTTCCAATCCGCGCGGACGAGCGCGGAAGTGATCCTGGCCGAGAGCATCCTCGACGCGCTGTCTTTTCACCAGGCGGGGATCGCGACGGCGATCCCGATCTACGGCACGAACGGCTTTACGCACGATCACCTCGACTGCCTGAAGCGCGAGGGCGTGAAGCGCGTCATCCTCGCCTTGGACAACGACGACGCCGGCCGGAAGGCGGCGGCTTCGATCAAAGAGAAGCTCGCCGCGGCCGGGATCGCCGTCCGCGTCGCGTGCTTCCCCTCGGGGATCAAGGACGCGAACGACCTCCTCGTCTCCCGGAATGGCGACGCGGCCCAAGCCTTCGCCCAGGTCTTGGGCGCGGCCGAGCCGCGCCCGTCGCCGCCAGTCTCTTCTCCCTTAAGTGAAAAGCCCGCTTCCACCGAGGGTCTCACGCTGACGCGCGACGGGCTCGCGTACAGCGCGCGCGTCCAGTCCTCGCTCCTCGGCCGGCTACGCGTGACGGTGAAGGTCACACGCGGCGACCTCTTTCACGTGGACACGCTGGACCTCTACGCCAGCAGGAGCCGCAGCGAATACGCCAAGCGCGTCTCCAAGGTCTTCAGCGTCGAGGCGGCCTCTGTGGAAGCGGCGCTCCTGGCCCTCGTGGTCGAAGCCGAAAAGAAGGCCGAGCGCGACGAGGGCGAGCCAGCGTCACCGCCGGCGGCCATGAGCGACGCCGAGCGGTCCGAAGCCCTCGTGCTGCTTAGGCGCCCCGATCTCCTCGACCAGGTGGCGCGCGACATCGACGCGCTCGGCTACGTGGGCGAGGACACCAACAAGCGACTCCTCTACCTCGTGGCCGTCTCACGCAAGCTCGACGATCCGCTCTCGGCGATCGTGCTCAGCCAGTCGGGCGCTGGCAAGAGCGGCCTCACCGAAGTCATCGAGAAGCTGACGCCGCCCGAAGACGTCGTGCTCCTGACGCGACTCACGCCGCAAAGCCTCTACTACGTCGAGCCCGGCTTCCTCGACCGGAAGCTCGTGATCGTCGAGGAGCGCTACGGCTCGATCGAGGCGGACTACTCGATCCGCGTGCTGCAGAGCCGGAAGAAGCTCATCGCCGCCGCGCCGGTGAAGGACCCCGCCACCGGGAATATGAAGACCAAGGTCTTCACCGTCGAGGCCCGTGCCGCCTTCATCGAAGCGACCACGGCCAGCTCGGTGAACCACGAGAACGCGACGCGGTGTTTCGAGCTGGCGATGGACGAGACCGCCGAGCAGACCCGGCGCATCCACGAGCGCATGAGCCTGCTCCGGACCGAGCGCGGCCTCGCTCTGCGCAAGGAAACCGACGCGGTCTCCCGCCGGCACTGGAACGCCCAGAGACTCCTCGAAACACTGCCCGTGGTCATCCCCTTCGCGGACAAGCTCACCTTCCCCTCGAGCTGGCTGCGCACCCGGCGCGACTACGCCCGCTTCTTGAACCTGATCGAGGTCTCGGCTTTCCTCCACCAGCAGCAGCGAGGGCGCCGGGGCCGCGCCATCGTGGCCTCCACGGCCGATTACGCCGTCGCCTACGCGCTCGCCGCCGAAGTCCTGGCCGAGACCCTCTCCGATCTCAGGAAACCGCTCAGAGAGGCTCTGGAGCGCGTCCGGGATCTTTCCCTTAAGGGAGACGGCTCCGTCTCGCGCCGCGAGATCCGTGAGGCCCTGGCCATGCCGGACTCGACGGTGCGGCGCTGGCTGCAGGATCTCGTCGAGCTGGAGTACCTGGCCCAGGCCGAGACGAGCAAGGGCGGCGCGGGGAGAACGTCCCGCTACCGTCTGGTACCTCTTGAAACGCAGCGGAACAAACCCCTCGGCCTGCTCTCGCCCGAGGACCTCGCGGCGCGGCTATGAAGAACCCGCCACCCGCCAAAACCCGCCAAACGGGCGTGGCGGGTTTTTCTTTGAGGCGAGTCAACGGAATAACCCCAAACCTGCCACCTCGCCACCGAAACCATGGAGGCAGTGTGTCTCCACCTTCGGCGCCCGTGAAGCTCGACCGCAAGACGACGCTCCTCCTGAAGCAGTACGAGGACTACCTCCACGTGCGCTACGCGGAGAAGACGGCCAGGGGCTACCTCACCGTGCTGCGCCAGCACCTCGCGTGGCTCCTCTCGCGCGGCCTCACGCTCCTGACCGCGAGGAGCCAGGACCTTGCCGCGTACCAGACGGCACTCGTCGCTTTCCGGAAGGCCGACGGCCGGCCCTACTCCTCGGACCACCAGATGCAGCACGTCACGGTGCTCAGGAGCTTCTACGGCTTCTTGGTGAGGCGCAGCCATCTCCTCACGAACCCCACCGGTCTCCTCGAATACCCCAAGGTCGAGAACCGCCTGCCGCGCTCGATCCTGAGCAAGGACGAGGCGCGGAAGATCATCGAGGCCCCGGACACGCGGACGCCTCTGGGCTCACGCGACCGCGCGATCTTGGAGACTTTCTACGCGACGGGCATCCGCGCCGGCGAACTCGCAAGCCTCAAGCTCAGCGACGTGGACACCGAAGACCGCCTTCTTCGCGTCCTGCTCGGCAAAGGGCGCAAGGACAGAAACGTACCCTTGACGCGCTCGGCCGCCGAAGCGATCGAGGAGTACATCCTGCGCAGCCGGCCGCGGATGCGTGGCGCGCGAGGTTCGTCGCTTCTCTTCCTCGCCGAGCGCGGCGGGAGGATCTACAACGACGCCTTGAACGCCCTCATCGTGTCCTGGGCCCAAAAGGCCGGGATCGAGAAGCACGCCACCTGCCACACCTTCCGCCACAGCGCGGCGACGCACCTGCTCAAGGGTGGCGCCGACATCCGCCACATTCAGAAGCTCCTCGGCCACGCCTCGCTCAGCTCGACCGAACGCTACACGAGGGTCGAGATCTCGGACCTCAAGGACGTCATCCGCCGTGCGCATCCACGGGGACGCTGAGATGCCGAAGCGGCGACGGCCGATCGACCCGCGCGCCCTGGGCGCGACGCTCGACGCCCTACGCGACGACCTCGCGCGGCACTTCTACTCCGAGTCGCTGCAGAGCCACGTCAGCGAGGCCCTCGTGCGCTTCTTCGCCTTCCTCAAGGCCCGGCGCATCTCGGACCTTCGCTCGGTGAGGGAAGAGGACGTCACCGCCTACGTGCGGGATCTCTCGCGGGCGATCTCGGCGCGGGGAAAACCCTACGCCGTCTCCACGCAGCGCTGGCACCTTCAGTCCGTCCGCCGTCTCTTCGGCTTCCTCGAGCGCGAGGGCGCCCTCCTCCACAACCCCACCCTCGACCTCGAGCTGCCCTCGTGGCGCTTGCTCCCCCGCGCCGTCATCAACCAGGACCAGGCCAAGCGCCTCGTGGCTCATCCCGACCCGCACACGAGCAGCGGCAAGAGAAGCCGCGCCGTCCTGGAGCTGCTCTACGGGACCGGCATCCGGGTCAGCGAGTGCGAGCGGCTCGACGTCTCCGACGTGGACCTCGCCCAGGGCGTGCTCTTCGTCCGGGACGGCAAGGGGAGGAAGGACCGTGTCGTGCCCGCCCTTGGCCGCGCGGCGGACGCGCTCGACCTCTACCTGCGCGACGCGCGGCCCGAGCTCATCAAGAACCCGGCCGAGCGTGCCCTCTTCCTCACGCGCCACGGGACGCGTGTCCGGGCCAAGAGCATCCGCTACCTCGTGCTCATGAACCGTAAGCGCGCCGAGATCCCGCTCCCCGTCACTCCTCACGGCCTACGCCACGCCTGCGCTACCCACCTCGTCAAGAACGGAGCCGACGTGCGGCACGTCCAGAAGCTCCTCGGCCACCAGAGCCTCACGAGCACGCAGATCTACACCGACGTCGCCGCCGCCGACCTCGCCCGGATGCTGGAGAAGGCCCACCCGCGCGAGCGGGCCTGGAGGAGGAGACAGGCCCGCCAAGAGTAGTAAAATCAGGGTCACGTCATGACCCTCGGCGCTCTGCTGCTCAGCCTCGCGCTCCCTTCGGCACCGCTATCAGCCCCGGCGATCCCCGATCTTCCGCCCGCCGCTGTCGTCGCTTCGAACACCTCGCCCTTCGCCGTCTCGGTCGATCTGAAGCTGTCGCCCCCCTCTCTCGGGGAGCGGCTCTCTCGGTCGTCGACCCCCCCAGGGCCGCGCCCCTACTTCGGCGCCAGATACTACGCATCCAATATCGGTAGATTCACAACCACAGACCCGGCCTACACGTACAGAGAGAACATCCTTGACCCCCAACGGTGGAACAAATATGCGTACGGCCGGAACAATCCGTTCAGATACGTCGATCCTAACGGCGAAGACATCTGGGACATAGCTAACGGAACAGCGAACGCGTTTGGCAGCAACTTCTGGCTCGGCTCTGGGCGGCAGACAGGCAACGCGGATTTTGCTACGGGCCAATTCGTTGGTGACGTTGCGTCGATAGTCGTTGGTGCTCTAGAGGTGACCGGCGGTGAGGCAGCGGCCGGGACCGGAGCGGCAGCGTTCGGCCTAGGGGCGGTCGGGACTGCGGGCAGCGGCGGCGTTGGATCTCCTGTGACAGTGCCTGTGACCATCGCTGGTGGAGGCGCAGTTCTTCTGGGCGGCGCGATGGTGGTTCAGGGTGGCACAGCTGCAATCGCTGGCAGTGCTCATGCTGGAATCTATCTCGCAAAGAAGCTCAATGAAGAAACGGGACAACTCCGTCCAAAGAAAGAGCGCACGCTCGAAGGTGCGCAAGATCAGCTGGAGGGGATACAAAAGGAACAGGCAGGCGCACGCAAGGGTGAGCGCGACAAGATTAACTCAACTAAGAAGAGCGAGCAAGACTTGGACAAGGAGCTTCGAAAGATCAAGAGCACGGATGATCTCAAGAACGACAAATGAGGCAGCGGTGCCGGAAGGCGATCGAGGCCGGAGTCCTTGCACCAAAACGCGACTCAACACGATGACCAACGGACGTCGCACAGACGGAGTTATCAACGAAGCCAGTGCTCTAGAGGAGGCTGGGCATCTGCGGGAAGCGCTGAGCAAGTGGCGAGAGGTGATCGCGCAAGAGGCGACAGCTGTTTCACTTTGCCGCTTTGGAAGAGTCGCCGCGCAGCTCAAGGAATGGCGCGAGGCTGAGCAGGCCCTTCACGCTGCGATAGCAGCCGCTCCGGAATGGAGCTTGCCCCTTGAAGTACTTGCCCTAGTCTATCGGGACCAAGGCGCTCTGGAGAAGGCCGAAGGTTATCTAAGGCGCAGCCTCAGCTCCGAAAAGAAGGCGCGGACGCTGACGCTTCTCGGCGACGTCCTCCAAAGGCAGGGCAAGACCGCCGAGGCCAAGGCAGCATTGGAAGCAGCAATTCGACTAGACGACTCTTACGAGGAAGCCTACTTTCTGCTTGCGCAGGCCAATCGAGATGATCCTCAAAAGGCGATGCCACTGTATCGACGGGCTATTGACCTTGACCCCTCCTATGGACCGGCTCATCGTGAACTCGGCTGGGTACTTCGAAGGTTGAACTTACTGGACGACGCCGCGGATCATGTACGAAGGGCGATTGACGCCGACTATAATGACAGCTGGCCACTGATCTATTTGGGGAACATTCTCTGGGCAAAGGAGGACATTCAAGGTGCCGAGGTCGCGTTCCGACGGGCCACCGCTATAGACCCCAGCTCTGCTGTAGCATACTGGTGCCTCGCAGATCTCATGAAGTCCCAGGGTCGGCTGCAGGAAGCACGACGCCTTCTGCGGCTAAGCCTTCGTGCGAATGTCAACAGCGTAGAAGCCAACCTCCGCTTCGCTCTGCTCCTACGAGATGTCGGCGAGCTCCGCAAGGCAAATCGTTATCTACAGCGTGTCCTTCGCCTAGAGCCCACGAACCGCGTTGCCCGGAGTCTTCTGGGTCTCCCCGTGGAACGGCCGTTCGAATCTGACGGACCACCGAGCGCCTGACGGGCGCGGACCTTTCGGGCAACGAAGGGGCGCTGTCCTCTTCCGAGGCGCCCCCTGTGATAAAGGAATCGCCAAGGGGGGACACCCATCCCCACGTTCATTCGATATCGGCACGCTCCGCTTCGCCAATGGGTGGGGCCCCTGGGGGAGTCGCGCGCACGACGGTCCCCGGTGCGCCCTTCGGATCACGCCCTTTGCTAAGGGAAACGCCAGGCCGATGGCTCCCCCATCTGCCTTCCTGTAGTACTCGAGTGTTGCGCTGCCGTAAGTACTCGGGTTTAGTCTTGGTCGCCACCGGGACGGCCTCTCCTAAAAGAAGGGGGGGAGCGCTGCCATGAAAACGGGACCCTACGCGGCCGTGCCGTTCTCCGTGAGGGTGACCTGATAGGCGAGTCGGTTGAGGCGACGCACGAGTTGCGAAGTGACCTTGGTCTTGTCGAGGTGGTCGAGGTATGCCGCGCCGAGGTCCTTGCAGTCAAGACCCGTCGAGAGCATGTGGTAAGCGGCGACGAGGGCGGTCGTGAGGTGGCCGTTGCCTCTGCGCGCCTTGGCGCCCCGACGCCTTCCGGCACTCTCGTTGTTGCCGGGGCAGACGCCGGCCCAAGCGGCCACGGCGCGGGGCCCATGGAAGACCGTCACGTCCACCCCCAGCTCGGCGATGAGCGTGGCGGCCAGGATGCGGTCAACGCCGGGGATCTGCATCAGGAGGACGTGCTTCTCTCGGTAGGGTTCGAGTCGCTGGTCGATCCGAGCGTCGAGCTGGGCCATGTGCCTGTCCAAGGCCTTGAGACGAGCGAGCTGGAGGCTGAGGAGAGACCGGTGGTCCTCGTCCATCCGACCCATCGAAGGCCAGCTCCAAGTCGTCGACTCTCCGACGCAGCCGTCCCTTCGCCAGCTATGCCATGTCCTGAGGATTGGACGAGTCCCGAAGGAGCGGACGCAGCATGAGCATGCCAGACACGATGAAGAGGTCGCAGCCAACGCTGGAGAGCTTGATGTTCGCGGTCTCGAGAACCTTCAGGAGTCGGTTCAGCTCCGCTGTCCGCTATCGACCAGCTTCTTCCGGTAGCGCATCAAGTCGAGAAGCACGCGAATGGGCGGAGGAGGGACGAAGCTCTTGGGGATCAGGCCGTGCCGAAGCAGGTCGGCCAGCCACTCCGAGTCCTTGACGTCGGTCTTGCGGCCGGGCACGGCCTTGATGTGCTGCGCGTTGCCTACGATGAGTTCGAAACCATCCTCCAGCAGCGCGTAGATCGGCTTCCAGTAGACCCCCGTGCTCTCCATGGCCACGTGGGTAACTCCCTTCTCGGAGAACCAGTCCCGCATGCCAAGCAACTCCTTGGTGACGGTACGGAACGTCCTGACCTCCTTTCGCGCCCTCTGATAGGGACGTCCGACCAACACACACGCCACGACGATCGCCTGACCGATGTCCACACCGGCGCACCGCTCGATAATCGGTTCGATACCTGCCTCCGGTGTGGCGAGGCGATCGCTGCGCCGGAGGTAAGGTCAGACACTGCCATGCGTCCTTCCCGCAACGCGGGTTCGACAAACGGTGGCACCTTCGGTCGGCGCGGGTCAGTCTGCAAGACGGGGTCAGCAGCCACCGCAGTGTTAGTCGATTTCTGGCGATCGCCTCACCACGGAACGCCCTTCTCCCACAGGTCGCTCCCGCTTTCAACCGCCCCGGCCCTGTCACGGCAGTTTTCATCCCCGGTGGTGCGTCCGGAACGGACGGCGTGCGTCTGCAAGATAAAGGCGGTTAACCCCACACCTTCCGCTCCGTGTCCACTCCTGAGAAATGAGTTGTCCAGAGAATACCTTTCGAGTGGAATCGACTGGAATAGTCGAACGACGTGGCCAAGGAAGACTTCTGTACGGCCAGACGCTCGACTTCAAACGCGCCGCGTGTCCCGAAATACGGGGGCACCACACCTGCTCCAGTCGGTGCTCCGAGGGGGCATAGCCTCTACGGGGGGTCTCCCGGTCGGGTCCAGGGGACCAGTGGACACCTGAATGCTCTCCCCCCAACCTACCGCTTCCCGGCGACTTCGACGGCGACGGCAAGACGGACATCGCCGTCTACCACAGTGCCAGCGGCCTCTGGTTCATCCGGAACTCGTCGACCCTGGCGATGACCACGACCGGGTTCGGCGGCACGGGCTACACACCGGTGCCGGCGGACTACGACGCGGACGGGCAGACGGACATTGCCGTCTACCACCAGGCGAGCGGCCTCTGGTTCATCCGCCAGTCGACGACCGGGAACACCGTCACCCTCGGCTTTGGCGGATCGGGCTACGTGCCGGTGAACTGATCCCATCGAGAACGTCGAACCGCAGGCCGCCTCTAGGGGTTGGTGGGCAAGGACTCCAGGGCCCGGGCGCAGAAGGCCGCGATCGCCGCCTGCTCGCTGACGGGAGTGTCGATGAACGACGCTCGTTCGAGGGCGCGCCGGAGCAGCCGCACCTCCCGGACATCCAGGACCAGCCGGACGAGGTCTCCGTCTCGCTCCACTTTCATGACGTTTCCTTTCTGAGCTCCCTTTCCGCCCGCAGGGCGCTCTGCCGAGCCTGCCCGCGCCGCATGAGGAGGGGGGCAAGCCGCAGTCCGAGGCCGGGCCATAGGCTCGCCGCCTTTGCGAGCAGGCCCCGGGAGCGGGGCAGGATCACCTCGAGGGGGCGTTTCCGAAGGACACGCTCCACAATGACCCGCCCCACCTCCTCCGCGGTCAGGAGGCGGGAGCTGGAGAAGGCGAGAGCGGCCTCGGGGCGCGTGACCAATGGTTGGAGCATCGGGGTCCAGACCGCGTCCGGACAAACGACGCTCACGTCCACTCCCAGGGGGCGCAGCTCGTAGGCGACCGAGAGCGAAAAGCCGCGCACCGCGAACTTGGAGGCGACATAGAGGCTGAGGCCGGGAACGGGGGCGTGGGCGGCCAGGGAAGCCATGTTCACGATGTGACCCTGCCCTTGCGCCACCATTCGAACGGCGGCCGCCCGCGTGCCGTGGATCACGCCCTTCGCGTTGATGTCCAGATGGAGGTCCACGTCCTGGGCAGGGGCGGTGTGGGCGTCGGAAGGTCGCAGGACACCAGCCACGTTCAGGAGCACATCGAGCCGTCGCCACGCCTGGAAGGCGAGGTCGATCACGGCCGGCCAAGCCACGGCGTCGCGGACGTCGAGCTCGCGGAGGAGCACCATCGCCTCGGGCCAGGCCGCCGCGCGCGCCTCCTCCCGTAAGCGGGCCAGGTCGAGGTCGGCGGCCACGAGGCGGTGGCCGCCCGCCGCGAGCAGACCCACCAGGTGGCGGCCGATGCCGCTCGCGGCCCCCGTCACGACCATCACCCGCGATTCGGCCATACCCCCACCCGCCACTGCCCGGCACCGACGGAGCGGTGGTCTAAGAAGAAACCCTGCCTGGGACCAGGCTTCACCAAACCTCCGTGGCCGACCATGGTAGCCCAGGGTCTCGACCCGACGAACAAGCCAGCGCGAAATGGCCAGCCCGTCGATGGTGTCGGGGGTGAGGGGGGTCTCCGCGGACGGTCACGAAGTCGGGCTCAAGCCAGGAGCGCGGAGCGGCAACTCACATCGCGACCCGATTGAGGGAGACGGCAAGGGCTCTTCGACTTCTTCGCGGGTCCGATTGACGAAAGATATGATGTCGGGGTGGCTACGAACACTCGCCAATCAGAGACTGGGCCGGGCATTGTCCAAGGACTCGAAAAGAACATGATGTCACGCAGAGTGAGATACGCTTGTGGCCTTCTTCTGCTCGCTTCGACGCTCGCCGGCGAACAGACGGCGTTGTCGATCCCGAGTCTCCCCGGCACGCTCACCTGGCTGAATACGCCCCGCTCCTGGAATCTAGACGCCAAGAACGCGCTGGCCATCTCCTCGCTTCCCAAGACGGATTGGTTCGTCGATCCCTTTGATGGTGCGGTCTCGAGCAATGCACCCATCCTGCTGTTCACCCCGGGTTCCGACTACGTTCTCAGCGCCCGGGTAAGCGTGACCTTCGCCACCAAGTGGGATGCGGGGGCTCTCATGGTGATGGGCGACGATCACCACTGGGCAAAAGTGTCTCTGGAGCTCTCGCCGGACCGAAAGCCCACCCTGGTCACCGTGGTCACGCGGGGGCTCTCCGACGACTGCAATTCCACCCACGTCGCGGCCGATTCGGCTTATCTGCGCATCGCGAAAAGCGGCAAGACCTACGTCTTCTACTTCTCGGCGGACGGACAAGACTGGGAGATCCTTCGCACATTCAGCTTAGATACGGAACTTCCAGTACGCGTCGGCTTCGAATCGCAGTCCCCCGAAGGGTCGGGCGCCGTGGCTACGTTCTCTGCCATCAATTACGATCCTCATCGAATCGGCAACATCTATAAGTAGCGGCGAGGAAGACCGGACAAGGGCTCGAGCCAGCCCCGGAGGCGGGTCCGGCCGTTACTTTAGGCTTCGTCAGGTGGGTTACTGGGTCGCCATCCTCGTCGTGGCCATCGTCATCTTCGTCGCCTTGGGCAAGACCTCATGCCACCTGAGTGTGCTTCGCGAAAGCCGCGAAGCTTTCGAGCCCCATGTTCATGAGATAACCCCAGCGTCGCGCGAGGCGTGGCGTCCTACTTCGCGCGGTGGCCAGAGCCCTGCGCCCGAGGGGTCGTGCAAAGAAGGGCCGAACGCGGCTCCGGCGTCGGTCGCGTAGGCGGCGCGAGAGGGAGACAAATCGACGATCCCCGGCCAGCCGCCCTGTGAGCTCCAGGAAGAACCCAAGGGTCTGGCGCTCATCGAGGCGTGTCGCCTCGTGCACGAGCCGAGCGTAGTCGAGCCGATCTTTTTGCGCCCAGAATACGAGCGGCAGAACTCGGGCGACGGTCGCGTCGTCGTGGGAAAGAGTCAGCGCCAGGGCGAGAACCTCCTCTAGCTTCGGCATCGGCCCCGTGACTCTTTGTGAAACCAGGAGGGGAGCCCCCGAGGCGGCCAGCCATCCGCGGACCCGGGCGGCGGCCTTTCCCGGGAGCGCCGTCCTTGGGGCCGCCGTGCCCGCCTTGAGCAGCCGCCCCAGCAGCGCGGACTGAGGGTGCTTGTGGTTCGCGCGATACGCGAGCGTTCGACCGGCTCGCTCCGCCGATGCTAGGCCCTGGGCCCGCATCGTCTCGAGCTCCCGGTGGGCGGCAGCAAAGCTCACGCGCGCCCGACGAGCGAGATCGCTGACGCTGCCCACGGCACAATCGACCCACAGCAGACGCAGGAGATCGCGCCGGGCGCGGCTCGTCACGAGGTAGGATAAGAGCACACCTACATCTTATCGTAATATTCGATAGATTGCCAGATGGCCGGGTGGGTCTATTGTGGTGCTCCGCCGACCTCGGGGAGACGCGGCGTCGCTCCAGGCCGCAGGCGTACGAACAGGAAGTCGCGGTCCGGGCTGGAGAACGCCTCCCCCCGTCCCTCCGCGGCCAGGGCGAGGCGAAGGGCCTCCCCCCCGTCTTCGTAGGCCTTTCGGTTCAGGATCAGGCCCGCGAAGCCGAAGCCCTCCAGCTCGCTCGCCATTTGCTCTGGCGGTAGCTCCTCGATGCGCCGCTGCCACTCCTCCCGCGGCCGCCCCTTGTCGGAGCCGTAGCTGAAGCGCAGGCGCTCGGCAAAGAGATAGAGGCGGAGGTGCTCGTAGTCGAGGGCCTTGCGGACCCGAGCGCCCTCCGGGTAGTCCACGACCGGGAGCATGAAGACCATGGCTCCCGAGGGCAGCGAGGCCTCCAGCGACCGCACGAAGGCCCGGTCGGAGTCCACCGACCAGAGGAGGCCGAGGGCCAGGATCCAGACGCTGTAGCGGTTGGTGGCCCGGAACCACACGAAGCCGAGGGTGCCCAGCAGGCCGTTGAGGCCACCGACTACGGAGTAGGCGAGGATCCAGAAAATCGCGAGGAGGGCGGCGGGCATGGGGCCCCTCCTCCGTCGCAGCAGACCCCGGAAAGCGGAGAAGCACATCCCGAGAAGCCCCAGGAGGCCGGCCAAGCCCAGGTGGGCCGAGCCCATCTCGCCACGGTAGAGGGCTCCCTGCGCGTAGGCGGCGGCGAGAGGGTTGGGGAGAAGGCCCCATCCGGGCGCGGGCAGCAGGAGCTCGATGGGCTTCAGGGCGTAGCGCTCCAGGTTCCCGTAGGGTCGGAGCAGGTTCGGCAGGCCAGGGCCGTGGGCGACCCGGTAGGCGAGCATGTTGACGTTGTCGAGAAGGACGGTCACCCCGAGCGCCACGAGCAGCAGCCAGGGGCTGAGGGCGAGGGCCCGGCGCCTTGCGCGCAGGAGGGGGGCGAGGCCAGCGAGGGCGAGGAACTGGGCGAGGAGGCCGGCGTAGTAGATGTTGTGGAGCCCGGCCAACACCACCACGACGAGGCCGATCCAAAACCGTCGGGACAGAAGAGGGATCCCGCGCGGGCTAAAGCCCCAGGCCACGAGCAGGATCGCGAGGGGGATGGGCCAGCAGTAGCTCAGGGTGAGGTGGTCGAGCCCGCGGTAGAAGAGGAAGGGCGAGAAGGCGAACACCGCCCCCCCCGCCAGGGCCCACTCCGGGCGGGCCCTGAAGTAGCGGGCCACGCCGTAAAAGGAGCAGCCGGCCAGCACGTGAGCGAGGAGCAGGACGAGGTTGGCGGCAGGGAATAGACCGAGGCCGCGGGCCATGAGGCCCGCGAGCCAGAGCTGGAGCTTGTGCTGTCTCAGGAAATCGTTCCAGTTCGCGCCGAACGGCGCGTTCAGCTCGGGGACGGTGATGGGGACGAAGGGCACCACATGACCGTCACGGGCGGCCTTGAGGGTGGCGAGGACGAACCAGCCGTCGCCGTGATAGCTCACGGGGATGGTCCAGGACTCGCGGTTCGTGCGGCCGTAGGCCAGGCACCAGACCAGGGCGAGGCCGGCCGCGAGCAGGGCGGCCCGCAGCAGATCCCGCTTCCAGGCGCGGTGCGCTCGCATGGGAGCCGAGCCTACACCCGTTCCTTGAACTCGCGGCCGAGGAGGCCCTCCGGCCGCACCAGCAGGACAAGCAGGATGACGAGGAAGGCGAGCGAGTTCTTGAACTCGATGGACAGGTAGGCCCCGGACAGGCTCTCCGCCACTCCCAGGAGCAACCCTCCCACCAGGGCCCCGGGCAGGCTGTTGAGGCCGCCCAGCGTCGCGGCCGCGAATCCCTTCAGGAACGGGTCCAGCATGAAGAAGGGATCCAGGAAGACCTGGGCGGCCAGGAAGAGGCCGGCCACCACGGCCAGGGCCGAGGCCAGGCCCCAGGCGAGCGCCAGGAGCGGCCGCACGGGCAGGCCCAGCGTCTGGGCGGCGGGAAGGTTCTCCGAGAGGGCCCGCAGGGCGAGTCCGAGGCGCGTCTTTTGGATGGCCAGGAAGAGGAGCAGGCTGCCGAGAGACCCGGTGAGGAGGGCGGCCAAAGAGAGGGGGCTCACCAGGATGGGGCCGAGGGCCAGGGTCGCGCGGTCGGAGAGGGGGAACGGGAACCGCTCGGGTTCGGCTGGCCACCGGAAGAGGACGAGCCCGTGGATGATCTGGGAGAGGGCGAGGGTCAGGATCAGCTGGGAGAACGGGGTCGCACCCCGGCGCTGGGCGGGGACGAGGATGCCCAAGTAGAAGACGACGGCCACCAGCGCCGCGGTCAAGAGGCCGCCCGCCGCCGCGAGGGCGAAGGCGTGCCCGCTCCGGACCAGCCCGAAGGTCACGAACGTGCCCAGGGTCGCGACCTCTCCGTGCGCGAAATTCAGCACCCGCGTGCCGCGGTAGATGAGGACGAGACCAAGGGCCACCAGGGCGTAGAGGCTCCCCACGGAGAGGCCGGCGATCAGGAACGCGAGGGGGCGGTCCATGCGCGCTAGGGGAGAGGCCGGGGCTTGAAGTAGGGGCCGAGCTTCCGGAGGCGGCCGGCCAGGCCCTGGGGCTCGAAGAGCATCACGGCGAGGAGGGAGAGCCCGAAGGTCAGGGGGACGAGCCAGCCCGCCCCCCCGAAGAGGGCGGGCAGGAGCACCACGAAGGCGGCGCCCAGGACCGATCCCTCCACGAACGTGAGGCCCCCAACCACCACCGCCACGAAGAGGTTGAGCGACTCCGTGATCGTGAAGCTCTGGGGCTCAAGGTGGCCCAGGAACTGGGCGTAGAGAGCCCCCGCCACCCCCGTATAAAACGACGAGATCGCGAAGGCCAGAAGCTTGTAGCGGACGAGGTCGATGCCGATGGCCGCCGCGGCCACCTCGCTGTCGCGGATGGCGGCGAAGGCCCGGCCCAGGTAGGAGGAGACGATGTTGAAGGCGGCGGCCAAGAAGGCCAGGAGCAGGGCCAAGTAGACGTAGTAGGCAGAGTGGCCGCGCGAGAGGCCGGGGAGGGCGGGCAGGCGCGGCACGCTCAGCCCCTGGCGCCCCCCGGAGAGGAGGGGGGCGGCGGCCAGGACTTGATAGACGGCGATGCCGAAACCCAGGGTGGCGATGGCCAGGTAGGGGCCCTTCAAACGGAGCGAGGGGAGCCCGAGGGCGGTTCCCGCCAGGGCCGCCAGCAGACCCGCCCCCGCAAGTGCGGCCAGGAAAGGCACGCCGGCCCGGCTCAGATGTCCGAAGGCGTAGGCCCCGATGGCCAGGAAGCCCGCTTGGCCGAAAGAGACGAGGCCGCACTGACCGATGAGGAGGCCCTGGCCCAGGACCCCGATGGCGGTCAGCCAGACGATGGTGGCCCGCACCGTCCAGGAGTCGGG
>WNFI01697167.1_pt1 | contig 18948 bp, 21 predicted proteins | sample 5400471 | NCBI WGS metagenome assembly WNFI01 (sample SAMN13153348, study PRJNA577476) | soil metagenome | isolation source: 100 cm saprolite on Douglas fir-dominated hillslope | place: USA:California | collected 2013-09-17 | reverse complement strand
CGTCGCTTCGTCCTTGCTGCGTGGCGGCTGCAGAAAGATCAGCACCTCGTCCGGCAGGCGCTCGCCGATGGCGATCGTGTCGGTGATGCCCATCGCCAGCACGCGGGTGATGAGGGCGAGCACGCAGGTGTTGTAGGGATCATCGAGGCCGTATTCGCGCAAGAGCGCGGTGGTGCTGCCATGCTTGATGAAATCGATGCCCTTGACGCCGAAATTGTCGACGAGGTTGACCCGCCCGTCGACGAGGTTGAACAGGATCTTGGTGCCGACTAGCAGGTTCTCCCGCTCCCGCAGCGCAAATCGCTTGGTCAGCGACAAGTCGTTGAGAACCTCGCGCTCGATCTCGCCGAAGTCGACCGAGACGTTCTCGAAGGCGAGTCCGTCCAGGCTGGCGACGCTGTCGCGCAGCAGCTTGGTCAGCGTCTCGACCGATGCCTTTCCGGGGAGCGTGCGCTGCGTCATTGCCTATGGCGATCCGCCGGTTGGTTCGGTGGCGGGCTAGCTTAGCGTCGGCAGGTTTCTGAGTTGGCTCAGCATCTCGCTCATCGTGAGCGCGGCCGAGGCGCGCTGCGCCCGGCGCGCCGCATAACGCGTCGCATAGTCCATGCTCAAGCCGGCGGAGCGCGCGGAGGTGAAGGCCGAAAACAGCGCCGAGCGGAACTCGGCCACCTCGTATTCCTTTTCCCGTCGCGGCCAATCGGCGTGCAGGCGGACCATGAGGGCGGGGTCGAGCGGCGGCGTCGCTGGGTCGAAGATGCGCCTGAGCGCCCAGAGCGCCTCCAGCGTGCTGGGATTGAGGGGACGGCCATCGATGCTCATGCGGTTTCTCCTGCGAAGCGCACGGCCGTGTGGAGGGCGGCGACCGGCTTGCAAATCCGGCCATCTCCGCAGATTAGGGCATACTGCGCCCATCCAGTAAATACGCTCGCCATTCCCTTGCAATTCCGCCCCGGCGCCGGCGGGCTTGCCCGACAGCCCGGGTCCGGGTCTATGCTTCGCTCGAGCAGGAGGACTCAACCATGCGCAAACCGCAATTCCGGGCCCGCGGGCCCCATATTCCGCCCTTGGACGGGGTCGTCCAATATCCCTTCGAGCCGGGCTACGTGGTGTTCACCCAGGCGACGGCGAAGCGCCTCAGGGTCCAGGTCGGCGACGTCACCATCGCCGACACCACGCGCGGACTCTTGCTCTGGGAGACCGAGCACCTGCCCGTCTACTACTTCCCCCTCGCCGACATTCGCATGGATCTGATGACGGCGACCAACCACACCAGCGAATGTCCCTACAAGGGAACCGCGCGCTATTACACCGTCAATGCCGGCGGCAAGCCGGTCGAAAACGTCATGTGGCAATACCAGCAGCCGATACCGGCATGCCCGTCGATCGGCGAGTATGCAAGCTTCTACTGGAACAAGGTCGATCATTGGTACGAGGAGGACGAGGAGGTCTTCGTCCACGCCCGCGACCCCTATCGTCGCATCGACTGCCTGCCGAGCAGCCGGCCGGTCGAGATCTTCCTCGACGGGGTCGAGGTGGCGCGCTCGCGCCGCGGCGTCTTCCTGTACGAGACCGGCCTGCCGACGCGCTTCTATCTGCCGCAGGAGGACGTTCGCGCGGATATCTTGGTCGCGAGCGACCATCATACCCAATGTCCCTACAAGGGCCGGGCCGGCTATTGGCATGTCGACGTCAACGGCAAGCGCCACGACAACCTAATTTGGTACTACCCGGAGACGCGGCTGGAGGTGGCACCGATCCGCGGCCTGCTCGCCTTCTACAACGAGCGGGTCGACCGCATCCGCGTGGGTGGCGAGGAGCTGCCGATCCCGCCGCTGGCGGCTTAGCGCCTAGCCCGCCCCGGCGGCGGCGTCGTAGGTCGTCTCCGGATCGAGCGGGAAGATCGGGCGCGGGACGTTCCTATAGGGAAAGCGGGCGACGTTCGTCGTCGAGAGCCCGCTGCCGTCGCAGACGATGATCTTGCCCGCGATCGGGCCGAAGGCCGCCCGGAAATGCTGCTGCGACTTGAGCGCGACCACGCGGTGCTTGGCCGGATCGATGCCGAAGGCGCGGAATTGCTGCAAGTCCAGCATCTGGCTCGGCACGGTGACGACCAGAATGTCGATGCCATCCGCCTTGAGCACCGCGGTCGGACCGAAGCTGAGCTCGAGGCCGCCGACCATGGGCCCGTCGCCGGTGTAGCTGCCGTCGAACAGGCCGATCAGCGTGCCGGAGAGCTGCAAGGGCGGTCCGCCGAAGGTGGGATCGGTCTTGCCGCCAAGCGTGATCTCCACCCGCTCGCCGGGCGCATGGCGGTTGAGGGCGGCGGCGGCCTCGGGGTCGACCATCGGTCCGAAGCAGGCCTCGCCGATCTTGGCCGCCAGCATCGCCCGCAGGAGCTCGGTGGTATCGCCATAGGCGCCGCCGCCGGGGTTGTCGGAATACTCGGCGATGATCAGAGGGCCGGTGGCGGCCGCGTGGGTGCCTGCGATCTCGACCGCGTCGGCGACGGAATAGAAGCGGTTCAACACGTCATTGCGCTGCTGCCACAGCTCGGCCGCGATATCGCGGGCGAAGCGCCGGTGCGCCTCCATGTCGCCCTCGCCGGTCACCAGGACGGTCGGCCCCACCTCCTTGATGTCGGCCTGCGCGAATCCGCCATTGACGCTGACGGCGAAGACGTCGGGTCGGCGCTCGTACTCGCGCGCCTTTGCCACCCACTCGATCATCGGGCCAATGTCGGTGCGGCAGCCATTCGGCTCCTCCAGCATCGGCACATGGACGCGGAGCGTGCGGGGCTTGATCTCCCCTGCCATCGTCCGGTGGAGGATTTCGGCGGCCTGGCGCGCAACCTCGCGCATGTCGACATGCGGGTAGGTCTTGAAGGAGACGATGATTTCGGCAAGCTCGCACATGCGTCGGGTGACGTTGGCATGCAGGTCGAGGGTGATGCCGATCGGCACCCTTGGGCCGAGCACGGCGCGCAGCCGCGCCAGGATCTCGCCTTCGCCGTCCTCGGTCACCTCCGTCACCATGGCGCCGTGGAGCGCCAGTAGCACGCCGTCGATCCGCTCTTTGTTCTGGCGGGCAACGTCGACCATGACGCCGACGACGCGCTCGAACGCCTCTTTCGTGACCGGGCCCGCGGGCTCGGCCGAGGCGCTCACGCTGTGGATGACGGTGCTGTCGTGCCGGCGCGCGACATCGAGGAATCCCGCAAGACCGGTATTGGCATCGCCCCGGGCCGGGATCGCGCTGTTGCCGAGAAAGACGCCGCGATCGAGGAAGGCCCGGTAGTCGGCTTTGCGGCGGCTGAACGAGTGGCTCTCATGGGAGAACTCGCCCGTAAGGATGGTGAAGGCCATGGCCGGGTCGATCCGTTGCTGGCGGCGCTGGAGGCCCCAAGCCTAGGGCGCGGGCAGGGCTAGGTCCAGAAGGCGTCCAAATGGCACGCTCGCGCTCGCGGCTTCGCCGCCGGGCCGGCGTGAGCATCGGCCGGGCTGGTGATAGAGTTGCCCTCCACCCTAGCCAGGAGATCGAGCATGCACATGCGGGCAGCCACCATGGACGACGCGGCCGTGGTCGGCGCTCTCATGCGCGAGCTTGGATATGAGCTCGATGACGCCGAGGCAGCGCGCCGGCTGGAGGCGGTGTTGGGGACGGGCTGCGATGAGGTCAATCTGCTGGTGGAAGGCGGCGATGCCCTTGGCTTGCTGGCATTGCGCCGCGGCCCGGCGTTGTATCGCCCATTGCCGATCGCAACCATCACCGTCCTCGTGGTGCAGGCGCGAGCGCGGCGTCGTGGTGCCGGGCGCTTCATGATCGAGTATGCGATCCGCTGGGCTCGAGAGAATGGCTGCTGCCTGGTCGCCCTCACCACCGGACGCGATCGGACCGAGGCGCACGCGTTCTATCGCGCCGTTGGCTTCGAGGCCACGTCCATCCGCTTTCACCGAAACCTCGAGCGACATAATAGTTGATAGACCCGACCCGCTCGCTTCCTGGAGATTAATCCGGCATGCCCGCAATTCATGGAAGTTGCCTGTGCGGCGGCGTGAAGTTCGAGATCATCGGACCGCTCTTGCGCCCGCTAAACTGCCATTGCTCGCTCTGCCGCAAACAGCAGGGCGTGGCATTTCGTAGCCGAGCTCGGGTTCGCCGACTCGACTTCAATTGGATTCAAGGCGAAGAGTTGATGATGTATTACGAGTCGACGCCGGGCTACCGTCGAGGATTTTGTCGCGTTTGCGGCTCGCCGATCTTAAATAGAGCCGAGCCGAATTATCGCTTGGTCGCCAGCCATCCCCAGACTCTCGACGAGTTTGGGATCGCCCTCGGCACTCTCGACGATGATCCCGGCGTGCGCCCGGAGTGCCATGTCTTTGTGGGCAGCAAAGCCAGTTGGTTCGAGATTACCGACGACCTGCCGCGCTATGACGAGCTCCCGCCATGAGCGTGCCGAGCGCGTGGGTCTGGGAAATTATGAATCGCCAAGCCTCGTCGACTGAGGCGTGATCGCAACTCACGCCGCGAATGCGATCGCGGTCGGCATGGTGTCGGCCTCGGCGGCGAGGATGTGGCCAGGCGGCACCTCGTTCCAATTGTCGAGATCGGCGTCGAGCGGCTCGGAGACGACCGTGAGATTGCCGCCGCTCGTGTTCCAATAGAGCGACGGCGGCGCCTCGTCGGAGGCGTAGCGGATCGCATAGAGCCGCCTGCCGTCGGACAAGGCGGCGGTCATGCGGAAAGGTTCGCTCACCTCGGCCTCCCGCGCGGTCCAAAGCATGAGCTGAGTCACCCGGTTCAAGGCCGCGACCGGATCGCGGTCCAGCCCGTGGGCGAACAGAAGGAGGAAAAACAGCTCGCTGTCTGTGGTGCCCTGACGGTGCACGAACAAATCGTCCGGGACCAGATTTTCCAGCCGGCGGCGCACCCGCTCATAGCCGCCGACCTGGCCGTTGTGCATGAACATCCAGCCCTCATGGCCGAAGGGATGGCAGTTGGCGCGCGAGGTGGCGGTGCCGGTGGAGGCGCGCACATGGGCGAAGAACAGCCCAGAGCGGATCTGGTGCGACAGGCTGCGCAGATTGGGGTCGTTCCAGGCCGGCAGGATGTCGCGGTAGATGCCCGGCATGGCGCGCTCGCCATACCAGCCGACGCCGAAGCCGTCGCCATTGGTGGTCACATGCGTCTTGCGCGCATGCAGGCTCTGATGAATGAGCGAGTTTTCCGGCTCGAAGATGAGCGTGTCCAAATAGATCGGCTGGCCGCGGTAGGTGAGCCATCGGCACATCGTTGAGCCTCCCCGCGAAGTGACGTCGACAGGCGGCAAACTCTGTCAGATTCGCCGATTCCGGCAAACAAGCGGTTAACCGGACGATGTCCGGAGGCAAGATTTCGTATCGGAAACACGACTTCTGGTGTATTCGTGGACGCCCGCCGGCCGGGCGAGGGAAGACGCCTATGCTCAACCGCTTCATCGATCTCTACAGCGACACCAAGACCAAGCCGACGCCGGCGATGCGGCAGTTCATGGCGAATGCCGAGGTCGGCGACGAGCAGAAGGACGAAGACCCGACGGTGCTGCGGCTGGTGGAGAAGGTCTGCGGGCTGCTCGGCAAGGAGGCGGCGGTGTTCTTGCCGTCGGGCACCATGTGCAACGAGATCGCCATCGCCGTCCATTGCCGGCCGGGCGACGAGGTCTTCTGCGATCGAACCGCCCACATCGTCACCTCCGAGGCCGGTGGCCCCGCGGCGCTGGCGGGCGTGATGATGCATCCGATCGACGGCGCGCGCGGCATGTACACCGCCGCCCAGCTCGCCGGCGCGATCCGCGTGGAAAGCCGCTACAACCCGCGCTCGCGGCTGGCGGTGGTCGAGCAGACCTCGAATTTCGGCGGCGGCTCGGTCTGGCCCATTGCCCAGATCGCGGACGTGGCGGCGGTTGCCCGCGCCCGCAAGCTGGCGCTCCACATGGACGGGGCACGGCTCCTCAACGCCACGATCGCCTCCGGGGTCTCGGCCCGGCGCTATGCCGAGCCCTTCGATACCGCCTGGATCGACTTCACCAAGGGCCTCGGCGCCCCGGTCGGCGCCATGCTCGCCGGCCCGAAGGACCACATCCAGGAGGCCTGGCGCTTGAAGCAGCGCCTGGGCGGCGCGATGCGCCAGGCCGGGATCATCGCGGCGGCCGGGCTCTATGCCCTCGACCATCATGTCGAGCGCCTGGCCGAGGATCACGACAACGCCCGGCACCTCGCCCGCGGCTTGGCCGAGATCGACGGCATCGACGTCGATCCGGATTTGGTCGAGACCAACATCGTGTTCTTCGATGTCGTGGCGCCCGGGTGGTCGGCGGGCGAGCTCGTGGCCAAGCTCAAGCTCGAAGGCGTCGGCCTCGGCGCCTTCGGCCCGTCGCGGATCCGCGCCGTCACCCATCTCGACGTGGCGCGCGCGGATGTCGACCGAGCGCTCTCGGTCATCCGCGCCGTGCTCGCCGGGCGACTTCACTGAGCCTCGGCCCGGGAGCGGCGATGCTGGAAGTGTTCTCGCTCGAGGGGCGCGTGGCGCTGGTCACCGGCGCCTCGCGCGGGATCGGCGCGGCGATCGCCGAAGGGCTCGCCCGGGCTGGCGCCCATGTCGTCATGAATGCCCGCAACGCCGAGCCGTTGACCGCCGCCGTCGAACGGCTCAAGGCCGCCGGGCTGGCGGCGAGCGCACTTGCATTCGACACCATGGATGCGCCGGCGGCGAGCGCAGCCTTTGAGCAGATCAAGGCCGCGCACCGACGCCTCGACATCCTCGTCAACAACGCCGCCTATGGCGTGCCCAAGAACACGCTGGAAACCAGCGATGCCGAATGGGCCGAGATCTTGAACGTGGCGCTCACCTCCTGCGTGCGGCTGTCGCGCCAAGCCGTGCCGATGATGGCCGAGCAGCGCTGGGGCCGAATCATCATGATCTCCTCGGTGAATGCCCGGATCGTGCGCGGCACCAACACCGCCTATGTCGCGGCCAAGGCCGGGCTCGAGGGATTGACCCGGGCGATGGCCGCCGAGTTCGGCCAGCTCGGCATCAATGTGAATGCGATCGCGCCCGGCTACATCGCCACCAACGAAGCAACCCAGCTCCGCACCAATCCGGCGCTTCGCCAATGGATCGCCGGCCGCACCGTCTTGAAGCGCTGGGGGCGAGCCGATGAGCTGGCGGGATATGAACGTTAGTGGATCGTCGCCTTCGGCCCGAGCTCGATTGCCTGCCGGAAGGCGCGGTTGGCCTCGGAAAGGATGATCTCGCGGGTGGTGTCGATGACGAAGGGGGCCCAATCCGTGCCGAACAGCATGGCGATCGAGCCGTAGACCAGAAACAGCCCGGGCTTGGCCTGCGGTGCTGCTTCCAGCACGCCGCGCGCGTAGCTCGCCAGGATCCGCGCGACCTTGCGGCGCTCGGCATGATTGGGGTGGCGGCAGGCGAGCCTGATCGAGCGCGCGCTCGCCCGGTGGTCCTTGGGCACGCGCTCGAAGAATTCCGCGAGCAGCGATTCGACGGCCGCATGCGGCGCGGTGTTGGCTTGGCCGGCGACCAGCTTGTCCGCCCGGTCGAGCCACTCCTCGATCTGGCCGATGGGCTGCAGCGAGACGAAGTCGATCGTCGCCAGCGCGAAGGTGAGCACCCGCTCCTCGACCGGCGTGTGCGCCAGCACGCGGCAGATCTTCTCGGCATAGAGGCTTCTGAGCTGATGCAACGCCTGGGCCTCTTCCGGCGAGAGGGTCTCGACCGAGATTTCGCGGGTGCGGTGGGAGGAACGCAAAGTCATGTGCTATCTGCCGGACTCAATCGCGATGATCGCCGGATAAAAGGGCCGACGTGGGTCGGTGGAATGGTAGCGAAGCCGCCCTCCGGATGCCAGCGAGGCCGAGCGTCCGCGTATTTTGCTGCGTTTTCCGCAATTTCCGGTAAGAACAGGGACGATATCAGCGATCCGCCGCAGCGCTCCTGCGCCCCCTGGTAGAAGAAAGCGCCGCCATGGAACCCACGCCGGGCGCTCCCGTCGAGCTCAGGCACGAACGTGACCGGTTCGTCGCCTTCGCCTTTGCTGCTGCCGATCTTCTGCTCGAGGTCGGCCCCGACGGACTCATCACCTTCGCCGCCGGCGCCGGCAGGCGCATGACTGGCCGCAGCGCCGAGGCGCTGCTCGGCCAGCCGATCGAAGGGCTGCTGATCCAGCCGGACTACCGATTGGTGGCGCAGCTGCTCGCCCGCCTCGAAGGCGGGCAACGCTTGGCTCCGACCAGGGTCAAGCTGGCGCAGCCGGCGGAGGGCGCCGGTCAGGTGCTGCTCAGCGTCTTTCGCTTGCCGCAGCACGCCGTCTGCCACATCGCGCTCTGCGAGCTGCCGAGCGGCAGCGAGGAAGAGCCGAGAGATGCGACCACCGGCCTGCTCACCGCCGATACGTTCAATACCCGGGTCGAGGCCTATCTCGCCGCCGGCGGCGAGGGTGCCAAGAACCGCAAGCTCAGCCTGGTGGAAATACCGGGCCTCGCCCGCGTGCGCGATCTCGGGCCGGAGCTCGACCGGCTGCTTGCCGATATCGGCGCCGCGTTGCGGGCGCTCGCCGCCGATAGCGGGCTTGCCGGCCGGCTGGCGGACGAGCGATTCGGCGTGCTGCAGGGCCGCCACACCCAGTCGGGCGAGCTGGCGGAGAGCATCACGGCCATTGCCGCCAGCGTCTCGGCCTCGATCGGCCCGCTCACCGTCGGCGTGCGCGATCTCGATCTTGCCAACCCGCCGGGCTCGGCTGCCGACCGGGTCAAGGCGGTGCGCTACGCGCTTCGCCCGTTCGCGCGCGGCGGTTACCGGCGGCTCGCTCTGGCAATCGCTCGAGGACATGACGACGGCGGCCAGCGGGCGCATTCAGTCGGTCCGCCAAGCAGTCCAGGAGGGTGGAATCAAGCTGCTTTACCAGCCGGTTGTGCGGCTGGACGACCGCACGCTGCATCATTACGAGGCGCTGGCGCGGGCGGACGACGTGGCGTCGATAGCCGAGTTCGTGCAGTTCGCCGAGCAGGTCGACCTCATCTGCGAAGTCGACATGGCCGTGGTTCAAGGCGTGCTGCGGACCCTGAGGAGCAGCGACCGCTCGATCCGCATCGCCGCCAACCTGTCGGCGAAGTCGATCGAGAACGACCGCTTCATGAGCGACCTCAAGCGCAGCCTGAAGACCACCGGCTTTCCGCCGGAGCGGCTGCTGTTCGAAGTGACGGAGACCACGGAATTTGCCGATCTCGGCAAGGCCGAGGCGATCTTGAATTCGCTTCAGGAGATGGGTCACGCCGTGTGCCTGGACGATTTCGGCGCCGGCGCCGCCTCGCTCCGCTACATCCAGGCGCTCAGCGTCGACTTCGTGAAGATCGACGGCCGTTTCATCCAGGAACGCGACACCGGTCCGCGCGACCGCGCCATCCTGGAGGCGATCGTCACGCTCTGCCGTGCGGTCTCGATCAAGACCATCGTCGAGATGGTGGAAACCGAGGAGCAGGCGGCGCGCGCAGCCGCCCTCGGCATCGGCTTCGCCCAGGGCTACCTTTTCGGCCGCCCGGCCCAGATGCCCTCCGACTGAGGGCGCCGTTTATCGCCGATTTGCGCGGTGCGCCTTGAATCGAAAGCCTAAAATCTTTTTTTGTGGATAATATAGTTAAAATATCAATTAATCGCTTGCTAACGGGAAATTGCTGCATTACGGTCCGGCCGCAGTGGCTCCGGCTAAATCCTCAGGTCGCAAACTGGGGGCCGAGAGCCCGGTAAGCGGGTAACAGATGGCAGCTGTCCCGATGCTGATGCAACCGACCCCATCCGTCCGCGGCGCTTGCGCCGCGAGAGTCCGCCCGGTCGCGCTCTCCGGCGGGCTCAGTGTCGTCTGCAGACAGCTCAAGAAGAACCTGCCGAATTCCGCTCATGGCCCCGCGCGCGACCCCGGCGAGACGTCTCCGTCCGCAGCCGGTCGCGAGCGCGGGCGGCGTCGCAACGGGACCGGTCTGGTCGTCTTACTTGGGGAGAAGAGCCGTGGTCGAGTTCATCCAGCCCCCGCGTGAGTTGCGTCAGAAGACCGGTAAGGGCGTGCCGGGCGCGGGGCTGCGCGCCGTGCGCTCCGCCGAAGACGCCTTCAAGCGCCATCAGGACCGGGTCGATTATCGCAGCATCGCGCAGCCCTCGCTCGATCGGCTGAGCGATCTCTTGAGCCACCTCATCTTCGAGCCGGGCGATGCCGAGGCGGCAAGGCAGGCTTACGAGATCGCCCACAATCTGCGTGGCGAGGGCGGCAGCTTCGGCTATCCCGCCGTCTCCCAAGTGGCGGCGCTGATGTCACGGGTCTTCGACGGCGCCGACGATCTCGATCGCCGTCAGCTCGACGTGATTCGCCTGCAGATCGCCACCTTGAGAGCCATCGTGCGCGCCCGCAGCAAGGGCACGCCCAGCGGAATCACGCTCGAGGTCATCAATGGGCTCGCCTACCTGGTCGACCGCCTCGTTGCCATCGCCGCCCCTGAGCGGCGGCAAGGCGACCAGCCAGCGGCGGCCGTGGCTTGAGGTGATGGGGCAGGGCCGAGGAACGGCACATGCGCGTCCGTGAAGACTATCGCACGCTGAGCGGCCCGGAGAAGGCGGCGATGCTGCTCATGAGCCTCGGCGAGGAGCACGCCTCCAAGCTGTTTGCGATCATGAGCGACGACGAGATCAAGGAGATCTCGCAGGTCATGGCCAATCTCGGCACGGTCTCCTCGAACGTGGTCGAGCGGCTGTTCGTGGAATTCGCCGAGCACATCTCCGCGACCGGCTCCTTGACCGGCACCTTCGATTCGACCGAGCGGCTGTTGATGAAGGCCCTCGGCGACGACCGGGTGAAGGACATCATGGAGGAGATCCGCGGTCCCGCCGGCCGCACCATGTGGGACAAGCTCGCCAATGTGAACGAGCTGGTGCTCGCCAGCTACCTCAAGAACGAATACCCGCAGACCGTCGGCGTCATCCTCTCCAAGATTCGCCCCGACCATACCGCAAAGGTCATCGGGCTCCTGCCCGAGAACTTCGCCATGGAAGTGGTGATGCGCATGCTCCGGATGGAGTCGGTGCAGAAGGACGTGCTCTCCGACGTCGAGCGCACGCTCCGCACCGAGTTCATGTCGAACCTCGCGCGCACCAGCCGGCGCGACACCCACGAGATGATTGCCGACATCTTCGGTGCGCTCGACCGCGCCACCGAGTCGCGCTTCATCGCCGCGCTCGAGGAGCGCAACAAGGATTCGGCCGAGCGCATCAAGGCGCTCATGTTCACCTTCGACGATCTGTCGCGGCTGGATCCGGGCGGCGTCCAGACCATGCTGCGCAACGCCGAGAAGGAGAAGCTGGCGCTCGCCTTGAAGGGTGCCTCCGAGCAGCTCCGCGACATGTTCTTCTCGAACATGTCGGAGCGTGCCGGCAAGCTGTTGCGCGAGGACATGGCCTCCATGGGCCCGATCCGCCGCAAGGATGTCGACGAGGCGCAGATGTACATGGTGAACCTGGCGAAGGATCTGGGTTCGCGCGGCGAGATCGTATTGTCCGACAGCAAGGGCGGCGACGAGCTCGTGTATTGAGCGAGCCCGTCTCGATGAGAGCGGCGAGTGTCGTAGGGGGAGCGGTGGATCAGTCGACTGATCGTGCATTGGGGACGGGAGCAGAAGGACCGACCCTCATGTTCGTGCCTGGGAGCGGGCGGGAATCCCCACCGCTTCCAGGCGCCCCGCGATCGCGTCCTAAGCACGAGCGCCGACGCGCCGCGGAGCTGCGGTCATGCGGCTGAGCGACCGCGAGATCCTGCTGGGCGCGATCGAGACCGTGGTCGGCGCCAATACCGATGTGGCGCGCTATCTCGCCCGCGCCATCGACTCCAACGATCCCCTCGACCTCCTGCTGGCGCAGGCGGCCTTCGACGAGCTCGATCCCGACTATCGACGCGCGGTGGTCACCGAGGTCGAGGAGCGCACCGGCCCGCTCTCCCGGCCGGCGCAGCGGCACGCCTCGGCGGCCGCTTAGCAGGTCCCGGCAAGCGCCCCAGCGGCGCCCTTGCCTTTATCCGGGCATTTCGGCTCACATAGCTCCGCACCCGAGGGCGCCGGCGTTCCGCGCCTTCGAAAGGGCATGATCCACCCCCAAGGAGTATTCGTGGCCCTTTATCTCGATCCGAAATCGGTTGCCGGCAAGGCGCCGGTGGCGGCCAAGCACGTGCCGCTCATCGTCGTCGGCGCCGGGCCGGCCGGTCTGGCGGCGGCGCTCGAAGCCGCCAAGGCCGGAGTCGAGACCATGCTGGTCGACGAGAATCCGGTGGCCGGCTCGCTCATGGGCTTGGATGTGCCGTACCATTTCGGCCAGCGCATGAACGCCGCGGTGCAGAACAAGGAGCGGCTCGTCGAGCGCCTCGTCGACAGCAACCCGGGATTGGCCGAGGCCTTCGAGCTCGGCATCGACGTCCAGCTCGGCATCTATGCCTGGGGCGCCTTTGCCAACGGGCCCAGCGTGCACACGCACGTCAAGCCGATGCTGGGGCTCGCCGACGAGGAACGCTCCTGGATGGCGAGCTTCGACCGGCTGATCCTCGCCACCGGCGCCCGCGACCTCGGCCTGTCCTTCGCCGGTTGGGAAAAGCCGGGCGTCATGGGCGTCGTCGGCGCGATGGCGCTGATGCGGCGCTACAAGGCCTTTGACGGGCGCCGGCTCCTGATTTTGGGCTCCGGCGCACCGGCCCTGCAGATGGCGTTGGCGGCACTCGAGGAGGGGCTGAGCGTCGCCGCCATGGTCGAGGTCGGGCCGGCTTGCAACGGTCCCGAGACCCTCCGCCGGGAGCTCGAGGCGCGCGGCGTCCGGCTGCTCGTCCGGCACGCGATCAAGCAGGCGTTGGGCACGGCCGAGGTCGAAGCGGCGGTGCTGGTCCGGCTCGACGAGTCCGGCAAGCCGATTCCCGGCAGCGACAGCACGCTTGCCTGCGACACCATCGTCACCGCCATCGGGCTTGTGCCTAATGTCGAGCTCTTGGACGTGCTCGGCTGCCGGCTCGCCTTTCGCTCCGAGGCGGGTGGCTACGTGCCGGTCGTCGATGCCGCCGGCCTCACCTCGATCGCTCAGGTGCATGCGGTCGGCGACTGTGCCGGCGTGTTCGAGGCAAAGCGCCTCGAGCCTGAGCTCGCTGCCGGCGAAGGACGGCGCGCCGGCCTGGCCGTGGCCGCTTCCTTGGGGGCGCTCGATGCTGCCGAGGCCGCGCGACGCTTGGCGGAGATCGCCCTGCCGGCGGCGGCGATGCCCAAGGAGATTCATCGCTATTGGCAGGATTGGCTCAAGGCCGAAATCGCCGTCGGCGGCTGGGATGTCCATGTCTGCCTATGCGAAGAGGTGAGCCGCGGCGACGTCGTGCAGCTCCGGCCGCCCGCCTATCTCAACTGGGGCTCCTCGCAGATGCGCGGGCGCACCCTGGGGACGCTGGCCAAAGATGGCCCGATCAACCAGGACCAGGTGAAGCGGCTGACCCGGGCCGGCATGGGGCCATGCCAAGGCCGCCGCTGCCGCGAGCAGGTGCAGATGCTGCTGGCCGATGCCGCCAAGGTGCCGGTCGGCGCGATCCCGCTTGCCAGCTATCGCGCGCCGGTGCGGCCGCTCGCGCTCGGAGTGCTGTGGCCGCACGAGGAATCGGAAGCCATGCGCGAGCATTGGGAAGTCTGGTTCGGCATCCCGACGCAATTCACCCCGCACTGGGAGATGGAACCGGTCTCGCCGGCGTTGCCGGGAGCCAAGCAGCCGACGACGCCATCGGGGAAATAGCGTGGCCGACCGCAGCCTCGTGAGCGATGCAACGGGCGTGAAGGGCGCCAGCGTCGTCATCATCGGCGGCGGCGTCACCGGCCTGAGCGCCGGCTGGTGGCTGGCGCGCTCGGGCCGGGACGTGCTCGTGCTCGACAAGGGCATCGTCGGCTGGGAGGCCTCGGGCCGCAATGGCGGCGGCGCCACCCACGCCTACAGCCCGTTCTTCCTCGAGGAGCAGCGGCTATGGCCGCAAATGGACGAGCTCCTGGGCTATCCGACCGAATATCAGCGCCACCGCATTCGCGTCGCGCTCAACGACAGGCAGATGGCGTTCTTCGACCGCGTCGCCGCCATCGCCGCCGGCCAGGGCTTCAAGTGCGAGCGTCTCGATCCCCGGCAGCTGGCCGAGTTGGTGCCGCTCGTCGGCGACAACGCATTGGGCGGGCTCTTCACCCATTACGGCGGCCACGCCAATCCGCAGCGCACCACGCAAGCCTACGCCTGGGCCTTGCAGGATCACGGCGGCCGCATCCTGCAGCACACCGCCGTCACCGGCATCACTGTCAAGGCCGGCAAGGCGGTCGAGGTGGTGACCGATCGCGGCCGCTTCGGCTGCGATTTTCTCGTCATCGCCGCCGGGCCGCAGACCGGACTGCTGGCGGCGATGGTCGGCGCCGAGCTGCCCTTGGCGCCGGCGCGGGTCGAGATGATCGTGACCGAGCCGGTGCCGCTCATGCGCTATGGCGGCGTCGATGGCAACGGGCTCTACGGCAGGCAGACGCTGCGCGGCAATCTCGCCTATGGCGGCGGGCCGCATGAGTGGATCGAGATCGACGGCATGCAGACTCCGCCACGGGTCACCACCTCGCTGTTGCGCCATCTCGGCCGCCGGCTGGCGGAGATGTTCCCCAAGGCCGCGCATGTGCGCATCATCCGCAGTTGGGGCGGCATCGTCGAGAACACGCCCGATGGTAGGCCAGTGGTGGATCGGCTGGCCGATCCGGGCAATGTCGTCATCGCCACCATGTCGAGCGTCGGCTTCGGTCTGTCGCCGGCGACCGGCCGGGTGATCAAGGAATTGATCGAAGACGGGCGATGCTCATTCGCCGACTTGGCCGCGATCTCGCTGGCGCGCTTCCGCGGCCTGCCGGCCGACTGGCGCCAGCGCCTGGGCTGGATACCGGTGCCGGACCCCGAAGCCGCCGAGGCAGCTCCTTAGGTCGCTATCCGACGAATGGACGTGGCTCTCCGCCGGGAGCTGGGACTGTCTGGCTAGGGGGATTTGCCGGGGATGACACGTGGGAGACGTTCTGGCCGCCACGCGTATCCTATTCAACGCTGCCCAGATGCCGTCGCGGCGATTGACTGGGCTTTTATGGAACCGCCGCTACCTGAAAAGATTGATCAGGGTCCGTGGGTTTCCGTTGGCGATATTCAGAGTCTGAATCGAGAGCTGCTGCTGCACCTGCAGAGCCTGCAGCTGCGATGAAGCCCTCGCCAGGTCGGCATCGACGATGCTGCCGAGGCCGACATTGGTCGCGTCCGACAGCTGCGAGATGAACGAGTCCTGGGCATTGATCGACTTGGTGTCGGAGCCAAGATTTCCGAGCACCGTGGCGATCGCCGCTTGCGCAAGTTGCAATGACGACAGCGCCGTCGCCGCCGCCACCGTCGAGCTGATGTTCTGAGCACCGAGGTTGATCGAGGTGGCCGAGAACGCGCTGTTCGACCTGAGGGTCAACGTCGAGCCGTCGATGTTGGCGATGACGTTGATCGAGGTCGAGCCAGTAGACAACAAATTGCGGCCGTTGTAGGTCGCATTCGAGATGAACGTGTTGATCTGCGAGACCAGGTTCGAGAAGTCGGAGTTCAAGATCGACTGTTGAGCAGTCGAGTTGCCGGCATTCTCGCCCTGGGTGATCTTGGCTTGAATGTCACCCAGGAGATCGGAGATCGCGTTCGAGCCGGCGAGAGCCACGGTCGCAACGCCACGCGCGTTGGCGATGCCTTGGCTGACCGCCGCATAGGCCTTGATCGAACCACGAATGCCTTGCGCAATGGCAAAGCTGGACGCGTCGTCCACCGCGCTCGCGACCTTGAGACCGGTCGAGACTTGGTTCTGTACGGCGTTTAGGCGTGAGTTGACGCTAGATAAGTTCTGTAGCGCTACGAACGCACCAACGTTCGTATTGATAGAGTTACTCATGGGCTTACTCCTTCTAGTAGCCCGCGGTTGCTGCCATTCTGCTGCCATTTACGAAACGGACATTCGGTCCGTTGTGGGCATTCAGCCCACGGCCCCGATCCTAGGACCGCAAAGCCAAATGTCCAGCGCTAAATCTCTAGTATTTTAGATAAAATACTAGGTAATTTTAATAAATAGACAATCTTTCCTTTCGGTCCGTCTTCCCATTTCTCGGCTCACGGCTGGGCGTGTAGGCTCGCCCGCGCGACCGATCCCTCTCCCCTCCGGCGATAGCGACGCCCGCCCGACATGGTTCTCACGCGCGCCCTGGCTCTTCTGCTTTTCTTCGCGGGCTTCGCAGGATTGGCCGGGCAAGAGCTGACAGCACAGGAGAGCTGCGCCGAGGCGACTATGTCTCCGAAGGCTGGCGCGCCGAGCTGACCGACCGCTACAACGCGCCCATCGGCCGCGATCTCTGGTACGGCTTCAGCACCCTCGTTCCTGCCGACTACCCCATAGAAGAGGACAACATCTGCGTCCTCGCGCAGTGGCATGACGAAGCCGAGCCGGGCCTGGAATCGGGCAAGCCCATGCTCGCTCACCGCTACAACAATGGCCGGTTCTACGTGACCCATGACGGCGAGGGCATCAGCCAGATGCGGCTCTACGAGGATGCAGCCTTCGCTCGCGGCCAGTGGCACGATTTCGTCTACCACGTGCTGTGGACGGAGAAGCCGGATGGCTACATCGAGGGATGGATCGACGGCAAGCGAGCCGTGAGCTTTCGCGGACGCACCATGTATCCGCGACAAAGCAAGGGGCCGTATTTCAAGTTCGGGGTCTACTGCGCCGAGGACGTGGCCACGCCGCACGTGGCCTACCATGCCGAATACGGTCGCGGCCGCAGCCGCAGAGAGGTGGACCCGGCCGGCCTGAAGGCGGCCGCGGTCGGCGCCAGCGACTAACGCGCGCCGGTGGCGCCTAGACTGTCCGCTTCCGTCAAACCGAGATGTCCAGAGACAAGGCAACGCCGCCGGCCGCGGCAAGGCCGGCGACGCCGGAATTCTCGCCGGTCGCGACCGCCGCCAAGCTCTGATCGAGCGCAGCCGTGCTCTGGCCGATCGCCTGAACGGCGGCGAGCACGGAAGCGCCGGGCGTATTGGGATTGAACAGCGAGGCGCCGCTGATGCCGCCGATCGCGCTCATGGGAGGCTCCTTTGCACCTTCGTTCTAAGGGCAGTCCTAAACTAGCGCGCGCAACCGGGCGAGGGAAGCCGGATCAGGCCAGAGGCGGCCTGCGGCGGCGCTTCTTCGCGCCCAGGTAATGGCGCTCCGCCTTGGCGCGATTGCCGCAGGTGGCCATGCTGCACCAGCGGCGCACCCGGTTCTTGCTGGCGTCGATGAACAGCCAGCTGCAATCGGGGCCGGCACAGCAACGGAGCCGGCCGAATGCTTCGCCGGCCAAGAGCTCGGCTAGGGAGCGGGCAACCGGCCAGAGCATGCGATCGAGCGCGCCGGGGGCATTGCGCCACCGCCAGCTCACGCCGCTTGCATCGATCGCGAGGATCGCATTCGCCTCGGCGCGGCGGATCCGACGATGCGCGAGAGCGACGTCGCACTCGTGCGGGACCTTGCCGACGGCGAGGCAGGCAAGGAGACGGTGCATGGCCTCGCGGAAGTCGAGCGCGGCGCGAACGACGCGTCGCGCCGCAGGCGGCCGGCGGCGCGCGGCCAGGCCGAGCGCGCGTGCGGCGGCGCCGTCGAGCGCGCCGGCATGCACCGACCAGGCGAGGAGGTCGTGATAGTCGAAGATCCGCTCGGCGATGCCGCCCTGCCAGCGTCCGTAGGCGGTGTTGACGAAATCGAGGCACAGCACGCCGCCGACGAGATCGGCGGCGGTCCACGTGGTTCGGCTTCGAGCGGCGGCTTGCATGGGCTTCGGTCGGTTTGACAGCAGTGCTGGGGTCGCCCTAGTCTACCAGCGAAACCGCTTTCGATGGTTAGAATGCGCGGGGAGGCCGCGGGCGATGGCCACGACACGATCCTCGAAGCCGCCGAGAGCGGCCAAACGGCAACCCGCGAAGGCGCGCAGCGCGATCGTGGTCAGGCCGATCGGTGCCGAGGACTGGATCCATATCGAGGCCCTCTTCGGCAAGAACGGCGCTTGCGGCGGTTGCTGGTGCATGCATTGGCGCGTGCTGGCGAGCGGACCGGCCTGGCAGGCCATCAAGGGCGAAAGCAATCGCCGGAGCTTCCGAGGCCTGGTCCGCTCGGGGGCGGCCACAGGCGTGCTCGCCTTCGCCGGCGACCGTCCGGTCGGCTGGTGCGGGCTCGGCCGGTACGGTGACTTTCCGAGACTCGCGCGCGCCCGCACCTTGAAGCGCGAGGAGCGTCCAAATGCCGGCGGGGCGACCTGGTCGATCGTGTGCTTCGTGGTCGCCCGCGATTGGCGCCGCCGCGGCGTAGCAGGACGGCTCCTCGCCGGCGCCGTCGACCACGCCTTTCGGTCGGGCGCCGAGGAGATCGAGGGCTATCCGATCCTGCCGCGCCGACCGGACCAGGTTCCGGACGTCTTTGCCTTCACCGGCTTGCCGAGCCTGTTCGAACGCGTGGGCTTCACCCGCCTCAATCCCGAGCCCGGACTTCGCTCCGTCTACCGCCTCGGCCGCGCCGACTGAGCCGTCGCGAAGCCGGCCCGGAGCGCCCAACCGATGGGATTGGTCCAACCCTATCTCGAGCTGTTGCGGCGGCGATCGTTCCGCCGGTTCTGGCTCGGCGTCGTCTGCTCCATGATGGGCGACGAGATCACGCGGACGGCCGCCATCTGGTTCGTCTACGAGCGCACCGGCCGGGCGGAGAGCGTTGGGCTGCTGCTGGTCTGCTTCACCGGCCCCGTCGTCATCGGCGGGCTCGTCGCCGGCTGGGCGCTCGACCGC
>WNFI01106849.1_pt1 | contig 18949 bp, 21 predicted proteins | sample 5400471 | NCBI WGS metagenome assembly WNFI01 (sample SAMN13153348, study PRJNA577476) | soil metagenome | isolation source: 100 cm saprolite on Douglas fir-dominated hillslope | place: USA:California | collected 2013-09-17 | reverse complement strand
CATCAGGCGCAGGGTCAGCGCCGTGTTGCGCTGGATCTCGGCCAGGATCGCCTCGTTCTGGGCGTCCGCCTTGTCCGCCTCGGTGGCGTTGTGCTCCAGCGTCAGGCGGTCCTTCTGGGCCTGTCGGTTGCCGGCCAGCAGCAGCACCGGACCCGTGTAGGCCGCCTGCACGCTGAACAGCAGGTTCAGGAGGATGAACGGGAACGGATCCCAGCGCCGGACGACCGCCACGACGTTGAGGCTCACCCACAGCGCGACGGCGATCGTCTGGATGATCAGGAAGCGCCAGGAGCCGATGGTCGCGGCAGCCCCGTCAGCGATGCGCTCGCCCACCTTGGCGTCGTCGTGGTGGCGCTGGTTGACCGGGTGGCGGTGACGCATGACGGCTCCTGTACGGTTCGGGGATGGGTGCGGACTACCTCTGCGACCTGTGTCATCGGCCCCAGGTGAAGGGGCGAAGCGACGAGGCCGCTCGGGCCGAGTACCGGGAGCACTTCCCCGAGGATGTCGCCGCAGGCCACGAGACGGGCACGGTCTGCGATGACTGCTGGCGCTGGATGTACGACCCCGTCGAGCGTCGGATTCGCGTCGAACGCTTCGGTTCGGTGCCGCCCTGGCCGCTCAGCGATCGAAGGTGATCGCGGGGTCCGCCGGCGCCCGCTGCGCCGTCCCCTGCGGGCTCATGCCGTTGATCAGCCCAGCGCGGACCAGCGCCCACGCCGAGTCCCCCCAGACGGTCCCGATCAGCCAGTCGCCGGCCTTGACGAGCGTGTCGCCCACCCGCCAGTCGCCCGCTCGGTGGATGTAGCTCTCGACGACCGTGCCGCGGCCTTCGGTGCCGTCGGCGTGGAACAGTCCCACTGAGCGCGACTTCGCCATCCACGCCCAGGCGGTCCGCTCGACCACCTCTGGGCGCGCGTAGTCGCGACGCCCGTCGGCGGCCTTGGCCACGTCGGGCTTCATGGACGGCCAGGCCATCATCAGCGTGTACCGCTGCTCGGCGCTGGCCTTGAGGAGCGCTCCCACCTCGGCCGTCTTCTCGACGCCGGGCCAGTAGTCGTCGTCCATCTCGCTCAGGCCCAGCGAGGCCAGTATGTTGCGCGCGGCGGCGCCCACCTCGATCCCCTGAGCGTCCGCTGCGCCCTGGAGGACGAGCAGGGTGACGTTCCGGGAATCGCCGTGGTCGTCGACCGGGGTTCCCGTACCGGCGCCGACGCAACCGCAGGACAAGCACATTCAGTGGGTCGCCTCCGTGGGAGCCTGCTCGGGAGCAACGCTGCATCGGCACACGGTGTGCCCTGGTGGTGCTTGGTCGCCCGACGGGAACGGCTGGTCGAGCGGGATCACGCCGGCGCGATCCGGAAGGCGCGGCCGGGGCTGTCGAGGAGGTCGCCCAGCTCGCCCGCGATCGTGTCCACGGAGTCGCCCGCCTCGGCGCCTCGGGCCAGGATGCCGGCGATGCGCTCCAGCGTGGTCTCGTCGATGCCTCGAAGGACGATGCCGGCCTGGTCGAGCAGCTCGGCGAGTCGGGTTGCCTGCGCAGCCGCTGCCGGGTTGCCCGGCCGCCACGCGCTCCAGTCGATGCCGGCCGCAGGGTCGGTGCTGGCTGCGGGCAGGCCTCGGCCGGTCAGCAGTGCGAGGGCGCGTCCGATGCCCAGTCGCCAGCCGTCGGCGTAGATCGCACGGAGGATCGCGCCCAGCCGGCCGCTGCCGAGCGACAGGCCCCGCGCGTAGACGTTGGCGAGCTCCAGGAGATCGGCCGAGATGGGCGCCCCGCCAGCCTTGCGGACCGGCTGCTGAACCAGCCACCCGGCAGCCACCGCATGCGGGTCCAGCGACGACGCCAGGACGGGGCGGATCAGCTCGGCGTAGTGGTCCTCGGCGGCGAGGGCCTGGTCGTGCAGGGGTGGCGGCTCACTCGCCTTGCGAACGAAAGGGAGGCGGAAGGCCGCGTCCACCTCCTCCGGGGTCCGCGCCTTCTCCAGGCTGCCCCAGACGACGGCCAGGGTGTCGCGCGGGACATCGACGGAGGCCGCCCGCGCCCACTCGCCTCGGAACCGACGGGGCTGGAGTCCCTGAGCCACGCGCTGGGCTGAGTTCGCCCGCCAGCGCTCCAGGGCCTTGGCCACCGCGCACGCCGAGCCGGCCGTTCGGATCGCGGTCCAGTCGGTTGACCAGCACTCCGGGCGCAGGGCGGGCATCGTCGGCAGGGTCATCGGATCGAACCAGGCGCAGACCTCGATGGCATCGCCGTCCGGGTCGTCCGGGTTCAGCACCTCGCGCTCGTCGCTGTCGGGGTTGCAGTCGACATCCGCCTCGGTGGCCACCACGAGCACGTAGCCGCGATAGACGCCGTTCGGTGAGGTCCACGTGGCCGCGACGTCGCCGAGGGGCAGTGCGGCCCCCGTCTCCTCCTGCCACTCCCGTCGTGCCGCGTCGAGGGGCGCTTCGCCAGCCTCGACATGGCCGCCCGGGAACTCCCAGGTGCCGGCAGCCGGATCCCCGGCGATCATGGCGCGCTGGATCATCAGCACGCGCCCCGTGTCGGCCGCCTTGACCGCCAGCCCGGCCACCGAGACGACGGCCTTGGCCACCGCTGCGCCACCCAGCCCGCTGGCGGTCGCCTCCGACTGCTGGCCTGCGATCTCGGGCTTCGTGGTCGGCGCGGCCGGCATGGACTGGGCCGCTGCGGTGCGCTTCGCCCGGAGATCCTCCGGCTGCTTGACGACGCCGGTCGGAGCCGTGTATTCGCCTGGCACCAGGTCGGCCGCCGGTTCCACGCTGCCCGATTCCGGACCGGCGGTGTTGGGGTCGATGGCGCCAGCGATCTCCTCGATGCTCTTGAGCGGGATGGCGCCAGCTCGCGGCGAGAACACGAAGCGCGGCACGGGGTGCTCGGCGTCGATCTCCTTGCCGAGCACGTCCTGGCGGACCTCGTCGGGGGACTCGGCACCCATGAAGACGTAGAGCTGGTGGGCCTGCGCCTCGGCCAGCCGGTCCTCCTTCTCGCCACCGACATCGAACTCGAAGTCCACGTCGGGGAGGCCGAGGTCGTCGTTGGTCACCCGGGTGGTGATGCCGGTCGCCCATTTCAGCACCGGCAACGTCCCGATCCGGAACTGGACGTCGACCTGTGTCTCTCCGGTGGATCTGTTGACGTCTGCGACGATGCCGAGGTCGTGCGGAGTCTGGCCGAATGCGGCACAGTTGCCCGACCACGCCGGCCGACCATTGCGCCGCACATAGACCACGCCATTGGGCACAGTGACGCAGTACACCATCCCGTCGTAGGGAACAAACCGCCCCTTGGCGGTCCGCATCGGGCTACTGCGTTCCCGGACGACGTAGACGCCCCCGTCCACGCCCGACCGTCCATCAATCGCCCAGCGCCGCCGCCCCCGGAACGACACGGAGGCGTCCCGGCCCATCTTCTGGAGCAATTCCTGCCAGTCGCCAGCGAGGCCCTCGCTCGCAGTGATCAGATGCCACCACTTACCGAGGTAGTGGTGGCCGTCGCCTTTGCATGTCCAGGCCCACATGATCTCCAGAAGATCAGGTGAGTAGTCCCTCGCCTCGACCGGGACGCGCTTGGAGTGGCAATTGCCCAGCGGCGCCAAGTATGTCCACAGGCGCATATCCTGGGTCGTCCAGCCGTGGGCGTCGTCTCGGGTCCAATTGAACGGCAGTCGGTCCAGCAACGACTGCATCTCGTCGAGGAAGGGGCTCTCCGCGACCTGGGAGATCCCGACGCGGTATCCCGTCTGGTGACGCACGCCATCTTGGACGACCGGTCCAGGCTGGCGACCGCCGTCCGATCCTTGCACATGGCCCTCGGCCAACCACAGCCCCAGGAAGGCGACCCAGTCCTCAATGGGGATCTCCAGGTCCTCCTTGCGGAGCGTCCACTGACGATTCTTGCGGCTACCGCCGACGTGCCCGCTGAGGGCGTGGCGGTCACGCCCCAGCTTGCTCGCGATCTCCTTCCAGGTGTGCCCCTGCTCCCTGAGCGACGTTGCCTCTGCGACTACCTCGGGCGGCATGGTTTTGCTCGTTCGCGAGGAAAGCTCTACTCCGGGGAGTACGAAGACGCCCGGCCTCCGTCCCTGCCATGTCGAACGCATGGGGATCATGTAGCCGCCCTTCCCCACGATGTCAAAGACGCCCTCTGGGCTGCGAGTGGCCACCTCGTCCGCGGGATGTAGATCGGGGAAGCGTTGCCAGCCACGCCGGGTAAGGATCTCGACCCCCTCAGCGTAACAGGTCTTCCGCATCAGGTAGGTCGGGAACTTCTCGTCGAACTGCTTGGGGGGGTGGATCACGGGCTTGGCGCCGGAGGGAACCCACTTCACCTTGTGGAGTTGGCTCTGGTCCCCCTCCATCGCTGCGTCCCACGCCGCCTGGAACTTGACGATCTGCTCCGGGTCGCTGGCGTCGGGTGGCGCTTCCATGAACGTGTCCGGGATGGTCCCTTCGGTGAAGGCCTGAAGGAAGTGCCACTGGAAGCGGAGGTCGGTGTTCGCGGTGAGCAGCAGCCATTCCATCGGGGGCAGGCCGTAGGGCGACTCGGGCACCGGCATGAACGGCTCGTAGATGACCGCGTCTTCCTTGAGCCAGAGCGCAGGCACTCCGCTCACGAACTGCACGAAGGCGGGGGCGTCGCCCATCGGCCGGCGTCCGTAGTAGTCGAGCAGCGGCGCCACGGTATTGCCGCACCACGCAGGGCGACCATTGCGCCGAACGTACAGGACTTCGTTGGGCACGGAGACGCAGAAGACTCGGCCGTCGTAGGGGACGCTTTCGCTTGAGAACTGGAGATGCTCGGCTTCGTCAACGCGGAGAGCCACTACGTACGCCTTGAGCCCAGGCGCTATCTCTCGTCCGTCAGCCATGGTCGCACCGCGCGACATGCGCTCGATGACGATCGTGGAGTTGCCCATCTTCTGGACAACTTCTTGCAGATCGTCCGCCATCCGACGACTAGAGGTAACGATCCTCTGGCGCTCGGTGCTCTTCTCGAACGTACCGTCGCCGAGCATGTAGTAGCGCCAGAAGATGGCCAGTTGGCGTGCGGAGAGGTTCTTGACCTCGACCGGCAGGTACTTTTCTCGGGCGTGTCCGAACTGGCGCAGGTAGCGACCCAGCGTGGCGTGGCGAAATCGGAACGAATGCCCGTCACGGGCGGGCTCTCGGCCGAGTAGGCGGCCGAGGAGGAGTCGGAATGGTTCGTACCCCTTCGACTGGCGCGCCTGCGTGATGAACACGTGTTCCCGGCCGACCTTGCCGGTGACGCATCCCTCGGCGAGGTACATTCCCATGAAGGCTGCGTAGTCGTCGCCCGACATTTCAGTCCACGGCGCGCCGGTGTCGGGATCGGTGCACGGCGGAAGTGCTAGCCCGACGACAGCCGCAACTCTGCGGGCCGTGCCTGTCCTGACTCGGCGACCACTCACGGCCGACCACGCGGTCTGGTAGGTGACCCCGGCCCGTCGCCCCATCTCGTGGATAGAGACGCCCGCCATGGCGAGACGAGACCGTACGGCGGTCGCATCCAGCGTCCGGTATTCGGAGTAGGGCGTGCCGGGGATACGAAACGACTCCAAATCGGGCGCATCCCACCGGGAAGTAACTGGGAGGCCGACTCCATGGCGGCCCGCTCGGCGGGGCCCAGTCACCCGGACCAAGTCTCCAGCAGCAACGAACGTCTCGCCGGGCGACCTATGCCGGCTCCCCCCTAGGGATCGCGGGAGCAGATTCACCAGCATCCGGTGATTGGGCGTCACCAAGAGATCCAGGCTGGAACTGAAGAAGTGGCACATCGGCCCGCAGTAGGGCGCGTCGTGAAAGTAGTGCGCCCGCTGCCACTCGAACGCCTTGGTGTCCTGGTTTCTGGTGGCGAATCGATCCGAGTCGAGATCGACCTCGTCAAACCTCTTCCAGCCGTGGTCCGTGAGCACCTCGGTGTCCGAACTGTAGCAGGTACCGCTTACAGGGTCCAAGGCCCCTAGTCTACCAGCTCGCGTCCGACCCCGGTAGAGGACCGGGGCGTCGAAGCGAAGCATGTCCTCGAGCAGCAGCGCCAGCCACGAGTCGAAGTAGTGGGTCCGGTCCGGGCGAGCCCAGAACTTGCGGGCAGCGGCGACTTGGTCCGACACGTCGTCCTCGACGCCCGCCTTGGGGACGATCCGCCAGTCGAAGGATCGGATATCGCGCTTGATGTGGTCGATGCAGAGCCGCGCCACATCCCAGCCGTCGATGATCGCCTTGAGCGTGTCGAAGCTCGGGCGACCGCGCTCGTTCGACCGCGGTCGGGCTCCGATGTTGTAGCCGGCCGGGTAGTCGTACTGCCGCGGGTCCATGCCCTGCGGAAAGAACTGCTGAATCGGTCTGCCGGGGCTGAACGCGCCGCCGGTCTGCATCCCCTGGTCGCGGAGGGCCTGCTCCTGGGTCGGAGTGGGGGAGGAGTGGCCGAACCCCGTCAGGCCAGGCTCGCCGCCCGCTACCCCGCTCATCGCTGCCGTCGAGCCCAGGTTCTGGGTCGCGGCAACCATGCGCGCGGCGGTGCCTGGGCTGGCCTTGCGCAGCTCCGACCAGGCAGCGCGGGCCGCCAGCGAGATACGGCCCACTACCGGGTGATCTGCGGGTTCGTGCCGGTCGCCATCTCGTGCTCCTATGCCGCGTCCGCTGCCGCTCGGTTGCTGGCCATCTGGCCCCATGCCTCCGCGAAGGCCGCGCCCTGCGACGGTCCGAGCATCAGGTCGGTGAGCGCCCAGACCAGCGCGTCCATCCGGTTCGGGCTCTCCATGCCGGCGTCAGGAACCCAGGTCGACTGCTCGCTCTCCAGCTTCGGGTAGGCGCCCACGTGGCTGACCCGGCGCTTCTCGTAGAGCATCGAGACTGGCTCGGCGCGCACCCGCTTGCCCCTCGTCGCCGTCACGACCTTGACCGGCGCGTTGCGCTCACCCGCTCCGGCGATGGCGTGCAGGACCATGTCGCCGCCGTAGTTGATCTCGGCCACGATGCAGTCGGCCGCGTGCCGGCGGTAGGCGCCGAGCAGGGCGGCCACCCAGACATCGGGGGTGCCGGCCGTGGAGTAGTCGCCGAGCACGTAGCCGCGGCGGTCCGAGCCCCTGGCCACCACCACGATGCCGGCCTCGGTGCGGCCGCCTGGCGGATCCACCGCAACGACCGTGCGCAGCAGACGCAGCTCGCCGTCGTCGAGCCTGCGTTGGAGTTCCGACTCGGGGATCCGGTCGGCGTCCAGCATGGCCTGTTTCCAGAGCGCACCCACGACGTCGTCGACCACGTGGCCGCGCAGCTCCTGCTCGCCCAGCCGGGTGCCCTCGTAGGTGCTGTACAGCTCGGCGCGGACGAGTCCCGAGAGGTGCGGGTTGTCGGCCGTGCCGGCGTGGCTGAGCACGACCGGCGGGCAGGCTGGGAGCCCGTCCTGGGGTCGCCCGATCAGCCAGAGGTACCGACGCCGGCTCTTGGGCGTCGTGGTGACGATGGTGCGGGGCCGGGAGCCGAGTCGAAGGCCGAACCGGGCCTGGTCCCACGCCTCGTCGAGCTTCGCCCAGGCCGCCAACTCCTCGTACCAATCGACCGCGCTGTTTCCGCCCGCCCGGAGTCGTTCGACGTCGTCGGGGCCGTGGGCGCCGAACACCTTGGCGCGGCTGCCGTTCGGCCAGTAGAGCGCCCCCTCGTTGCTGTTCCAGTGGACCTCGCGGTTGTGGGCCAGCACCCCGGACGGCCCGATCACGCACGCTTCGCGGGCATCTCCGAGCGTGGGCGCGATGATCCGCCCGCGGCTGCCGGGGTGGGTCTGCATGTAGAGGTCGAGCGCGTATGCCCCCGCATCCGTCTTCCCTGCCCCGCGGCCGCCAGCGACGACCCAATACAGCCAGTCGCCAGCGTCGAAGTCGGGCGGCACCTGGTGGGGAAGAGGAGCCCAGCGAGTCTCGTCGGCCTCCAGCAGCTCGGCGGCGGCGGTGAAGGGGTCAGGACGCGAGGCGAAGGTGCCTGGCTGCCGATTGACCGGCGACGCGTCTCTGCGTCGCCGTGAGGCCGAGGTCGGGGTCATCGAGCACCTTGCGGATCACGTCCGCGATCAGAGCTGCCTGCTGCTCGGCCAGTCGCACCATCCGCTCGTCGAGCCCGGCGGCAATCGCCTTGGCCGCGAACCCGGCGCAGCGGTCGCGTTCGTCGGACTCGAGCTGCGCCATCCCCCGGATGTACTCGCCGACCTTCTCCAGCTCGTCGCCGACCATGACCTTGGACTCGCCGATCAGCGCCTGCTCCAGGGTCGGAGCCTCGGCCACCAGACGCTCGATCTCCTCGGCGTACCGATCGGCGCGGCGTGCCGACTGCGTGAGCAGCCTGAGCAGCACCTGGGCCGGGTCCACGGTGGTGTCGCCGAGCCCCCAGCGCATCACCTCGGCGCGCACAGCTGCGTTGGCCTTCACGATGCGTGTGCTGCCACCATGCGTCTGGCACACGGTCCCGCCGGTGATGGCGTCGCGCCTGCATCGGTCGCCGCCCCTGGTGCGCGCAACACAGCGCGCCACCTCACGGCACCGGGGCCGGGTTGACCACGAAGCTCCACGGCTGGATGGCCTGCACGGGATCGCCCGACGGGGACATCCACTGACCCTCCCACTGGCCAGGGAGCGCGGTCGTGTCGAGGTCGGCTTGGAACAGCCCGAGGCTCACGCCCAGGGTCGTCGGCGAGCGGACCACCGGGGCCGAGGGGAAGCTCGCCGAGTGGGACTGGCCGTCCGGGGTGCGCCACTTCAGGATCACCGTGGTTGGATCCGCCGGGGCGCCGTTCTGGTCGCGGAAGCCGTCGGTGAGCGCGCCCGTGGACGGGGTCAGGTACCACGTTGCCGTCCGCACGAGGTCGCCGGCGGTGTACGGGCTCTGCGTGGTCGTGGACATCAGGGCTCCCAGTCGTGCGCGCCCACCGAGGCGGTTCGCCGGTCGTGCGCTCCGACGGCATTCGCACGGTGGTCGTGCGCGCCCACCGTGCCGGGGCCGGCCAGCCCGCCGAGCAGTCCGGTGGCGGTCGAGAAGCCGCCCGCGGTCGCGGCCAGGCTCATCGCCGCAGCGGCCGAGCCGGTCACGCCAGCGACAACCGCTCCCGCGCCGGCCAGCCCGACGCTCAGGCCCAGGCTGCCGGTGACCGACCCCGAGGACCCGCCGATCCCGGCCAGGGTCAGGCTGGAGCCCGTGGCCACGGTGCCGGCGCTCGACGTGCTGGCCAGGGCCGTCGTCGCCAGCGCCAGGCTCTGGGCCAGGGTCGATGTCGTGGTGTCGCTGTCGGTCGAGGACCCGCTCAGCCCGATGGACAGGCCCAGGGTCGCCGTGCAGCTTGAGCCGGCGGCGCTGGTCCCCGTCAATTGGGTGGCGCCAGCAGCCGACACGGTGCCGGTCGCGGAGGTGGCGCCGGTCGATGCGCCGGCCAGCGCGGTCGCCAGCCTGGCGGTGCCGGTCGCGGTCGCGAGCCCGGATGCCGAGGCTGCCAGGGCCGCCGAGACGGATGCCGTCGAGGTCGTCGGGCTCGAGCTGGAGGCCGAACCGGCCAGGCCCACCGACAGGCTCAGGGTGCCGGTGACCGTGCCTGCCGAGGCCGACGCGCTGCCGATCGCGACCGCCAGCCCGGCCGTCGCGCTGGCGGTCGCGGAGCCTGTGGAGGCGCCGGCGATCTGGGCTCCGGTCAGCGCCTGGAGGTTGCCGGTGCCGGTGCTGGGGGACGTCTCGGTCCCGGCCAGTGCGACGGACTCGGCCAGGCTGGCTGGCGCGGCGACGATCTCGGTGGCCGAGGCGCCCAGCGCGATCGACTCGGCGAGCCCCGCCGTCGTCCCTGCTGCGGCGGTCGCGGTGCCTCCCAGGGCGACAGCGGGGGAGAGGGAGGAGGTGCCGGCCAGCGTGCCAGCGGCGGTCGCCTGGAGTCCGACGGCTTCGCTGGCGGTGGCCGGAGCGGTGCCCTGGGCGCTGGCGGTGCCCTGGAGAGCCTCGGCGAGCGCGAGAGCCCCGGCCGTCGGCGCTCCGATGGCGCTGGTGCCGCTCAGGGCCAGCGTGACGCCCAGGGTGCCGGTGGCGCGGGCCTGGTTGGTCGCGGTCGCGGTCGCGGCTTCGGCCAGGGCGAGCGCGGCCGTCTCGGTGCTGGCTGCGGTTGCCGTGCCGGTCGCGGCTTCGGTCAGGCCCAGGTTGCCGGTTGGGGTCGCTGTCGCTGCGGTCGAGTTCGGGTCGCTGGCCAGCGGGGTCGTCGCGGCCGGGTTGGCCGGCCATGCCCAGGCGGTCGCCTGGCGACCGGACATCTGGAAGGGCGAGCGCAGGGTGCCGGTCGCGTGGGCTGGCCAGACGCCACCGCCAGCGGCGACCGTGACCGTGCCCCTGATGACCAGGCACTGGCAGTAGACCAGCGCGCTCGGCGAGCAGCCGAAGGTCGCGTTGACGGCGCTCGTGACGCCCGTCTGCGACTTGTGCTCGACCGCCATGACCGTCGAGCCGGTGCCGGCGGTCTGGCCGTCGAGGGAGAACCCGGCGCCCGCCGAGGCGGTCGTCGAGGTGCCGGAGAGGAGGAGCCCGAGGACGAGCTCGTCGCCGCCCGCGCAGGCCGCGGTGTTGCCCGAGTCGGCGGTGGCTACGCTGGCCCCGGCGTCGTTGCTGGTGGCGCCGACGTCGTAGAAGGTTGACGAGCCCAGGATGGTGGTCCCGTCGATGATGATGACCTGGAGCTGGGTGTTCCCGGACCCGGTGACGTGGCCGGTGACCGTGAACGTCCCGCTGGTCGACGCCGCGAGGGCCGTGTACGCCGAGCAGCCGGAGCCGCCGAACGAGTCGTCAGCGAGGCGCGTCGTGTAGGCGTTGGACTGGCTGTCGGTCGTGCTCTGATTGGCGGTGGAGTTGCTGCCGAAGACCTGGGTCACGATCAGGTCGCCGGCCGCCACCGAGAGGTTGCCGGTCGTGGCCGTGGCGGCGCTCGCGCTGACCCTGGTCGTGGACTTGATGACCGGGTTCATGGCTCAGCCCCTCGCCTGGGCCGCCGCTACAGCGTGCTGGCGGATACGTGCAGCGTCTTGAGCGTGCAGTTGTTGGACGCGTTGCTGGTGCCGGGGTTCATGCTCAGCATCAGATACTGGGTGAGCATCCCGTCCAGCGTCGTCGTCCATGTCGCGTTCGGCGGCGTCGAGACCTCCATCTGGGCGAAGAAGGGGGAGGGGAAGCCGGAACAGAGGATGATGCCGCTGCTGGTGATGGTGGCGTTGCCGGTCCCGATCCCCGGCGTGTTGCACTGGATGCGCGCCCTCATCTCCCAGTAGGTGCCGGCACCAGCCGCCGCGCTGACCATGACGAGGCCGGCGGTCTGGGCGACGATCGTGCCGGTGATGACGTTCGAGGTGGTGCCGAGGCGGATGAAGAACGTGTAGGTCGGCGTGCTGGTGGTCTGGAGGACGCCGGTCGCCTCGATGTTGATGACCTTGCCCTTCGACGTCGGGATGCCGAAGGCGCCGGGGTTGAGGAACGGCTGGCCGGTGGTGGCGTTGAGGAGCGCGGTCTCGACGTTCGTGCTGACGATCTGGGGGCCGTCGGCGCTGAGCTGCCAGATCGGCTCCAGCCACTGGTTGGTCTGGTTCGCCATCAGCCGTCCACCTCCATCCACTGCTGGACGGTCACCGTGCCAGTCCCGGTCACGCTTGAGGTCACCGAGTAGACGCCACCCGGATCGACCGGGATGACCATCTGGTAGCGGCCGATCACGATGATGCCGGCGGGGAAGCCCGCGATCGTGGGCATCGACCAGGAGCTGCCGCCGGCGTTGGTCGTGAAGCCCGCGAACGCTTGACCGGCCACGGCCGCGGTGCAGATGACTGAGACGTAGACCATGCGGCGGCGGCCGCCGTTCGTGAAGTTCGAGTTCAGCGAGCGGTTGCCGGTCTGATCGATCGCCGCCGCGAAGTTGGCGTCACCGGCTCCCACTACAGGAGGGTGTGGGTGAGCGCCGAGGCCGCGAAGCTCGGCGTGATCGACGCGGCATTGACGGTCTGGGGAGTCGTCAAATACCCCCAGCTCAGCAGGTTGCCGCCGGCCAGCGTGCTCACGTCGGCGATGAAGAAGATCACCAGCGCGGTGGCGCCGCTCGACCACGCGGCGGTGGACTGCGTGAACGTGACGGTGCCGGCGAGCTGCTTCGTCGACGGGTAGCTGCCGGTGCTGGCGCTGAAGTTGGCGGCGTTGTTCACGACGCTGACTCGCGCGTAGCTGCCGGTCGATGTCGGCTCGGCGGACAGGATCGCGGCCGAGGTGGGCGCCAGCATGACCACGCTGCCGGTGTCGAGCGTGCCGGTGCCTCCCGCGCAGCCCGTGAACGTGGTCCCCGTCGTGCCCGTGTAGGTCACCGTCTGGAGGCCGTTGCTTGAGTCCACCAGCAGCGTGCCCGAGGAGGGGAACGTGCCGTTGGTGGGGGCGGTGGTGACGACGTTGAGCGTGGCCTGCGGGAGCGCTGCGGCGTCCGAGCCGGCCGCGATCGTGGTCTGCGCGCCGGCGGTCGAGAGGCCGACGAACAGAGTCCCCTCGTAGAGCCAGTTCGTGAATGCGCTCGTGGTGCCGATCCGGAAGGCGAGGTCGCCGACCGCACGCGCCATCTTCACCGTCTGGCTGGTGAACGTGATGCTCGTCGCGGTGCCGCCGCTGGCCTGGAAAATCTCCCAGGCCGTGTACTGGTTGATCGTCGTGCCGGTCCCGGGCGTGACGAACATCCACAGCTCGCCCGAGGCCGGCGTGATGTCGGCGTTGCCCGACCCAGCCGAGCCGCGCAGGGTGATCGAGGTCTGGGCCGCCGTGCCCGCGCTGATCGTCTGGTTGACCTGGGCGACCACGCAGCCGAACACCGAATCCAGGATCTTCGGCTCCGCGTACGGGCTAATTGGCAATTCGGCGTCTCCTGTGGCGTGGTGGTCGCGGTGGGGGAGGGGGACTACGTGGCGGGAGGGCTGCTTCGCTACGGGCCGGGAGCCGGCGGGGTCGCGGCGCCCTGGGCGTGCGTCTGCTCGGTGGTCAGGCTCGCGGTCTGGGTCGCCAGATCGGTCGAGGTGTTGGTGACCTCCTGGACGGCGGCGTCGAGGCTGGCCTGGTCGGCCGCGCTCAGGGCGCCTCCCGTCCGGAGCTGGCCCACGACGGTGACGAGCGACTCGACCGCCGTGGTCAGGCTGCCGACCTCGGTGGCCAGCCCCGACTCGGTGGCGACCAGGGCGTCGGCGGCGGCCTTGAGATCGGTGATCGTGGACATGACGATGAGAACCTCCTGAAGGTTTCCGTTGAGCTGGGCGAGCTGGCCGTTGAGCAGCGTCAGGTGGCCCAGCAGTTGGACGAGGGTGGGGTCCGGGCGTGACGTGGTCACGGCTCGGCGCTGTCGGGCGAGCGGGCCAGGGCGGCGTTGGCCCAGAACATCGCCTCCTCGATCTTGGTGATGGCGATGGACTTCTCGCGGCCGTCGGGCAGCGCTTCGTCGAGCGAGGTCGCGACGTCGAGGCACATGGCCCGGACGTTCTCGTGCTGGCTCGCGCGGCGTCCGCTCCTCGGCGGGTGGTAGTTGAAGCGGTGGGCGAGATCCTCGACCGGGCGCCCGCTGCTCACCAGGGGAGGCCGGCCGCCTTCGAGGCCGTCGGGGTCTCCCAGCCGTTGACGCTCTGGAAGACGATCTCGCCTACATAGCTGCCGCCCGGCTCGAGCTGGAGCGGAGCGGTCACGAGGCCGAGGTGGTCGAATGGACCCGTCGCGGTGACGTCCCACCAGGCGGGCAGGACGAAGTCGCTGACCACGGTGGACCCGACCGTGTACGTGCTCTGCTCGACCGCGTCGCATGCCTCGGCCAGCACGAAGCGGCCGCTCTTGCCGTCGCCGTTTGGATCCACGATGGCGCCGAGCACGGTCCGCGGGTCGCCGAGCATCTCGAGCAGCTCGTGACTGGCCACTCCGGTCCAGACGACGTTGTTGGCCATCGCCACCTGCGTGAAGACGTGGCCGGTCGGCACGCCCGCCAGTTCCTCGTGGAACCCCAGCGCGCCCGGGGCCGACGCGTCATCCTCGATCAGGAGCGGCCACTCGCCGGCCTGGGCCTGTCCACCGGACACGATCGCGGCTTCGATCAGCCAGGCCGGCGTGAAGTCGTGGCTCACCTGGGTCTGGAGGTCGGTCGCCGCCGCCGCGATGGCCGCGTCGGTGACGTGCTGGGAGCGGTTGACGAGCCGCACGGTGATCGGGGCCGACGCCGGCGGTGCGACAGGACCGGGCGGGGGGTTGGGGTGCGGGTGGTGCTTGCGGTGCTCCAGGCGCGCCTCCAGGTCCTCCCAGGTGCTGCTCAGGTTGCGTTCGATGTCGGTCAAGTAGGACATGTGCTCTCCGGGGGAACTCACGGCTTGAGGCCGAGCACGGGCAGCGCCGCCCACGCGATCACGAGCAGCACGGCCAGCGCCAGGAAGCGGGTGGCGGCGATGTAGCGGTGGACGGTGGCCAGCGCAGCGAGCACGGCAAGTCCAGCGGCGCCGAGGAGGAGCAGGCCGAGCATGAGGCCGGCGGGGAGCGTCCCAAGCCGTAGCCTCATGAGCGGCATGAGCGATCAGTGGAACGAGGATCAGAGCGCGACGACAGCCGCCAGCCGGGGACTGCCCGACAGGTTCGTCATCCTGTGGGACCGCGACGAGGGCGTGTTCGGCGCCAGCCTCTACGAACGGCTCTCCGGTGCCGCCGTGGCCGAGACGGCTGGCGAGCGGGAGGTGGTGCTCTGGGGGCTGGTCGAGACTGCTCGGGAGCTGGCGACCAACCCGGGCATCGACCTCAGCGGCCTGCCACCGGGCGAGGATCGCTACACGATCTCAGCCGAGGGGCGCGCGATCACCTGCTGGACCTGCGGGCGGACCAGCTATCACCCGAAGGACGTGCTGCACCGATACTGCGGCGCCTGTCGGGCCTTCCACGCCTGAGCCCGGATAACGTTCACTTATCCGGGGCTATAATTGAGCGGTGGAAGATCGTTCCGAACCCGCTGGAGTCGCGGTTATCCGGACTCATCAGGACGCCGCGCTCGCGTTCATGCGGACCAGCGCTGACGAGTTCGCCAGCCGGTCGCGGGCCGCGAACACGCTGCGCGCCTACCGACTCGACTGGGTCGCCTTCGAGGGCTGGTGCGCCGCGCACGGACTCCAGGCCATGCCGGCGGGCGCCGAGACGGTGCGCCTCTACATCACCCACCTGGCTCGGATGGGTCGCAAGCCGAGCACCATCACGCGCCACGCGGCGTCGATCGCGACCGCTCACCGTCGAGCTGGCCACGTGCCGCCGCCGACCGCCGACCCGCTGTTCCGCGAGACGCTGAGCGGCATCCGGAAGACGCTGGGCTCGGCGCCAGCGAAGAAGGCCGCTGCCGAGCTGGCGGTGATGCAGGCGATGATCGCGGCCACGCCGGTAGCCAATGAGGACGGCGCGCTCCCCGGCGGCGTCCGCGACCGCGCGCTGCTCCTGATGGGCTTCGCTGCCTTCGCCCGCGAGTCGGAGCTGGCAGCGCTGGACGTTGAGGACGTGCGCGAGGTGGACGATGGGCTGCGGCTGACCTTCCGCCGGTCGAAGACCGACCAGGAGGGCGCTGGCGAGGAGGTGGGCGTCCCCTACGGCTCCCATGCCGCGACGTGCCCCGTGCGAGCCCTGCGGGCCTGGCGCCGGCTGCTCGGCGCGGAGAGCGGGCCACTGTTCCGCACGGTGACCCGCTGGGGGCGCATCGGCGGCCGCATGAGCCCGGAGGCCGTCGGCGATGTCGTCCAGCGAGCCGCCGGCCGCGCTGGACACGACCCGAGGAGCTTCGCTGGCCACTCCCTGCGCTCCGGCGGCGCGACGGCGGCGGCCAAGGGCAAGGCTCCGGACCGGGCGATCATGCGACAGGGGCGCTGGAAGTCGGAGCGCATCGCCCGCGGCTACATCCGGGCCGGGACGCTGTTCGAGGAGAACGCCGCCGCGTTCACGGGCCTGTGAGAGTGCATTCCTATGCGACCTGCCACTACTTCGCCAACGCGAAGCACCGAGCGCCGCTCCTGCTGCCGCCCGCAGCAGAGGTTGGTGGCTACGCCGCCGCCGAGGGTATCGCCTGCATCTCCTGCCGGCGAGAATGGCTGAGCCGGAACGCGAGCGCGCTACAGACCAGCGAGGAGCGCGCCCGGGCCGCCCAGCAAGGAGCAGCCGTCACCGGCTACATGGAGCGGAGTTCGGTGCCGCCGGATCTCCTCACGGAAGCCGGCCTTCGCGAATGGATGGCGTGGGCCTGGGAGCCGCTATTCCCCGATCGATCGGCCGAGCTACGTGCCGGCGCCGTTCCGGGCGCCGGTGAACAGGAGGCGATGCTGGGGTGGCTCCAGGGAGGTCGTTGCGCCACCTGCCCAGTCCGACATTCCCTCGTACTCGATCACGACCACTCCACCGGCCTGTCTCGGGGACTGCTCTGCCACGGCTGCAACCGGAGGGAAGGGACCGGCGGCTCGTCCTTCGCCGCCTATCGCAGCGCACCGCCCGCAGCCGGATTCGGCTGGATCTATGAGGACTGGCTGGGCGATCGAGCGAAGCCTGACCAGTACGTCGAGGAGGGGCAGCGCTTCGGCCGCCACGCTCAGGACTTCATCGACACCGGGGACTGAGCCACCAGACGGGCGACCCTGGAGCATCCGCCACGGGCCAGCGCGGAGGGCTGCTCCGTGCCTTGATCAACCGATCTGCGGAGCCGGGGTCGCCCGGCTGGTGAGCGTGGCCTACCCGCGAGCGGTGGCCAGGAAGTCCTTCCCCACGATCTCGACCGCGCGCAGGACGCCGGGGTCGCCGGTGTCTGGCGGGCCGACGCGGAGCACCTCTTGGAGCGCGGTCACGGCGGTCTGCGCGACCCTGGGGTCCACCACCTTGCCGGCGGCGAGGAACTGGAGCGCCAGCACGTTGATGGCGAAACACTGGTGCCAGCCGGTCTGGTAGACCCGCAGGCACGTCGTCTCGCAGCAGCCGCAGACGACGACCTGGTGCAGCGCCACCATGTTGCTCTGGAAGGTCCCTCCGGACACGTGGAACGGGTTGACCATGATGAGCACGAGGTAGTCGCCGGGGTCCACGTCCGGGATCTCTGCGTAACCGTGGTCGAAGGCGACCGGACCCATCTGGCGCCCGGCCTTGACCACCGGAGCGCCGTCGCAGCCCAGCAGGAACGCGTAGTTGCCGTGGCCCGGGAACGTCCCGGGCGGCGTCGGGTCCTGCTCGCAGCCCTGGCCCACCTCGGACAGGGTGATCCTCAACGTGGACGACATGCGCTTCTCCTTCCGATGGCCGCGAGCGGGCGTGGCTATCCCGGTGATTGTGGTTCTGGCGGGAGTCGCAAGCCCCAGGCCAGCGCTCGCAGGGCCTCTGCGAGTCCTTCGCTCGGAAGTATGCGCCTATCTGGGGATCACGGCGCCAGCCCGAACAGCCCGCGGACCTTGGCTCCGGCGCTGGACAGCAGCTCGTGGACGCGCTCGGCCGCCACCCAGTGCTTGGGGTCGAGCCTCATCTCCTTCGGGGTCAGCTCGCGTTGGATGTCCTTGATCGACCAGCCCCGCATGTGCCACCAGTAGACCTCAGCCTCGGCCTCGGTGAGTTGCCAGCGCTCAGGGACGTCGGCGGGCTGGAACCGGCCTGTATGGCGCTCCCAGCGGCCCAGGAGACGCTTGAGGCCCTCGCCCTGCGGCAATCCGAAGAAGGGGTGTAGGTGCGGAGGGATCAGGTCGAACAGGTCGGTCAGCGTGGCTCTGGTGACTCTGCGGGCCTGGCTGTCCTCGATCGCCGTGACGACCGCGCTGACGATCGTGGTGTGGTGGATCTGGCAGGCTCGGCAGGACCCGCAGCGTTCGGATCGCGTCGGGTCGTGCTCGGTCGGGGTCAGCACTGGGCGCTCGCAGGCTGGGGCTCCCTGGCGCTGCTCGGCCTGCACCCAGGCTCGGAGGATGCGGAGGTCGGCTGAGCCCAGCGGGTGCGAGGGCGGCGTCGGGCTGGTGATGTCGCGGTCGGACGGCTTGGCGCTGCTCGTGGTGACGATCTGACCGTGCTCGACGAACGGCTTCGGCGGCGGGTTGGTCGGCTGGCTGCTGCGTCGATCCCTGGGCACCGCGGTCCTCGTGTGCTGGCTGCTTCCCCTCCTTGCTCACCCGCTCAGCCACCGAGACTCCGCGCTCCCGCCCTATCCGCTCAGCAGCCGGGTGATCTCCGGGTAGCGCTGGCGGTCCAGGGAGTCCAGGTCCACCAGGCGCCGCACCTCGGCCGTCACCGCCTCGTGGCTCTCGTAGTGGCGCATCGCAACGGTGACCCGCAGTGCCAGGTCATTCGAGTCCATCGCGCCGACCATCTCGTTCTCGGCGTCGTAGAGGATTCGGCCGCGGGGACCGGGCTCGCCCACCGGGTGCCGGCCGGTCCGCCAGGGTGTCGGGTTCTCGCCTCGTCGCGTCGGGGTCACACCAGGACCCTCGTCGGCGGCCCCACCGGCATGGCGGACCCGACGAGCCACATCAGGTCGCCGAAACACGGGATCAGGTGGACCACCTCGCCGTTGTCGCGCTCGACGTTCCAGCACTCCTCAAGGCCCGCCAGTGGAGCTCGAAGACGCCCTCGCCCTCCAGCTCGGCCTCAAGCACCAGCCGCTCCAGGTCGCCGAGACGAGCCGTTCCCCCGGCCCAGTTCAGCCCCTTCTGCCGCCGGTAACGGACCCGCTGGCCGTATTCGGCCGGCGCCGGGTACTCGACCGGGACGCCGGCCGGCTCAGGCACTGGGTGACTCCAGGATGTTGCTGGTCGACTGCGTCTCGACCGGGACGTTCCTCGCCAGTCGGCGGCGGTCGGCCACGCAGGCGTCGAGCGCGGCATCGAGTTGGCGGATGCGCTCCGTCTGCGCCGCCATGATG
>WNFI01062450.1_pt1 | contig 18952 bp, 23 predicted proteins | sample 5400471 | NCBI WGS metagenome assembly WNFI01 (sample SAMN13153348, study PRJNA577476) | soil metagenome | isolation source: 100 cm saprolite on Douglas fir-dominated hillslope | place: USA:California | collected 2013-09-17 | reverse complement strand
GCCGGCGTCGAGCGCGGCGACCGCTTTCGGCACCGTCTCCTGCGGCGAGTAGCGCGACAGCTCGACCTTGACGCCGGTCTTCTTCTGGAACTTGTCGACCACGTCGTCGAGCGCCTTGTCCTCCTGCGGATAGAACCCCTTGGACCAGTACACCACCAGCGTTTCCTGCGCCGCGGCAGGAAGAGAGAACGCAAAGGCCGCGAAGGCCGCCAGCAGATATTTGCAAGACACGAATTGATCCTCCTCTAAGGAATCACTTGTATGATAACCGACAATCAACTCTTTTTGGTTTTCTTCCAGGCTTCGAACTCGGCCCTGGTTTCAGGGTTTGGAGGGTAGAGCCCGAATATCGGCCTGCCGGTTTTTACTTTTTCTTCAACCCAATCTTCAAACACGGTCTGCGAGGCCGCTTCTTCCGCGACTTCGTTCGCGATCTTGCCCGGGATGACCGCCACGCCGTCGCCGTCGCCCACCACCACGTCGCCCGGGTAGACTGCGACTCCGCCGCAGCCGATCGGCAGCTGGCTGTCGACGGCGTGGTGGCGCACCAGGTTGAGCGGAGCCGAGCGCGCCGCGCAGTAGGCCGGCCAGGGCATCTTCTCGATCGTGGTCGAGTCGCGCAGGCCGCCGTCGGTCACGATTCCCGCCACACCGCGCACCATCAGGCGGGCCATCAGGATGTCGCCGCCGGTGGCCGCCGAGGCGTCGCGGCGCGCGTCCATCACCAGCACCTGGCCCGGCGGGCAGGCCTCGACCGCCTCGCGCTGCGGGTGGCCGCGGCCCTCGAAGGCGCCGAGCGTGTCGAGGTCCTCGCGCGCCGGGATGTAGCGCAGCGTGAAGGCCTCTCCCACCATGCGGGGTGCCTTCGGATTCAGCAGGAATATGTTTTGCATGAAGACGTTCCTCAAGCCGCGCTTGAAGAGCACAGTGGTGAGCGTCGCGGTCGAGATCTTCTTCAGCGCCTCGCGGTTTGCAGCCGATAAACTCGTCATGGGGTCGACCAGTATGATTGACGTGGAAATTCAGGACGGGACAGCACGCATCTTCCTCAACCGCCCCGAGAAAAGCAATGCGTTGACCGCGGAGCTTCTGGATCAATTGCTTTCCACATTGAAGGAAATCGAGAAGGACCCCCAACTTCGCGTGGCGGTGCTCGCCGGGCGCGGCAGAGCCTTCTGCGGAGGGGCGGATGTCAACGAGCTGAAGGCATTGACCGAGGCGAATGCAGGCAATTTCGTCCTGAAAATTCACGCCGTGTGCGAGGCGATCAGGGGCCTGCCGATCCCGGTGCTCGCGCAGCTGCACGGCGCGTGCATCGGCGCCGGGCTCGAGATCGCCGCGGCCTGCGACCTGCGCATAGCCGCCGAGGGCACGAAGCTCGCCATGCCCGAGGTGAAGCTCGGCATTCCGTCGGTCGTCGAGGCGGCGCTCCTGCCGCGCCTCATGGGCGCGGGCCGCGCGGCCTGGCTCGTGCTTACCGGCGAAGCCATCGACGCGAAACGGGCGTACGAGTGGGGGCTCATCGAGGCTATCGGCGGCCGGGACGCGGTCGAAAAGATCGTGCAAAGCCTGCTCGCCGCCGACCGGCAGGCGCTGAAGATGCAGAAAGAGCTCATCCAGCTCTGGGATGAGACGCCGCTCGCCCGGTCGATCTCCCGCAGCCTCGAGCTCTTTACAGAAGCCCACCGCAACCGGTAGAATTCCAACTGGTTGTCTAGTTGATTGGGGCCTTGATGTCCACCGTGGGTGCGTTCGAAGCCAAGACAAAACTCGCCGAGCTGCTCGACAAGGTCGAGGGAGGCGAGACTATCACCATCACGCGGCATGGGAAGGCCGTCGCGAAACTGGTCCCGGCGAGCGCCGACGAGGCCGAAAGAGCGCGCAAGCGCGCCCTGGTCGAGGAAATCAAGCGCTGGCGGGTGGGAAAAGATCGCGGCGCCGGCCCCGGCACTACGATTCCCGAGCTCATCAAGGCGGGGCGCCGTTACTAGTGGCGCTGGTGGTCGATGCGTCCGTCACGCTCGCCTGGTTTCTCGAGAGCGAGCGGACCGGGTTCAGCGAAGCGCTTTTCGACCAGGTCGAGCTGGTCGAGCTCTGGGCGCCCGCCATCTGGCTTCTCGAGGTGCCGAACGCTCTGCTGGTCGCCGAACGCAAGAAGCGCATCCGGCGCGAAATGCGGATCGAGGCGCTCGAAAGAGCGTCCGCGCTCGGTATCCGCATCGACACGGCGCCGGTAGATATGAAGGCGATCAGCGCGCTCGCCGAGCGGCGCGGCCTCAGCACTTACGACGCCGCATACCTGGAATGCGCGATGCGGCAGCGGTTCGATCTGGCGACGCTCGACCGCGCGCTTGCTGCCGCGGCAGTCGCCGAGGCGGTGCCGGTTCACGCCCCCGGGCGCTCGACGGCGGCCCAGGTGCGGCGGCGCTACGCCGTTAGAGCGGCTTGACGGTGAGGACTACAATATCTAGTAGAAGCAGCGTGAAAGAGCACTAAATACATGGCAAAGCAGCAGGTCTACGACGCATCCGCGATCCAGGCGCTCAAGGGCCTCGAGCCCGTGCGCCGCATGCCGGGGATGTATACCCACACCGTCCACCCGCTGCACGTCGTGCAGGAAGCGATCGACAACGCGGTGGACGAGGCGCTCGCCGGCTTCGGCAAGCGCATCACCGTCTCGGTGCGCAAGGACGGTTCGGTAGAAGTAGACGATGAAGGCCGGGGAATTCCGGTCGACATGCACAAGGAGGAGAAGAAGCCCGCGGTCGAGGTGGCGTTCAGCATGCTGCACGCCGGCGGCAAGTTCTCGCGCTCGGGCGACGGCGTGTACCACATATCGGGCGGATTGCATGGAGTCGGCGTCGCGGTCTCGAACGCGCTTTCGAAGCGATGCGAGGTCACTGTCTTTCGAGACGGACAAAAACATACGATTGTCTTCGAGGGCGGCGAACTCAAGACGAAACTGAAGTCCGAAAAATCGAAGGACAAGCGTAGCGGCACAATCGTTCGCCTCTGGCCCGACCCCAAGTACTTCGACTCGCCGAACATCCCGATGAATGAACTGGAACACCTGGTGAGATCGAAGGCCTACCTGCTGCCCGGCCTGACGATGGTATTGGAGGTGGAAGGCAAGCAGAACAAGGTCTGGAAATACGAGCGCGGCATGGAGCAGTACTTCGAGTTCATGCTGCAGGGAAGGGAGCTGATCGCGCCGCTTTTCACCGGGGAAAGATTCTTCGATGAGAAGGCGACGAAGGAAATCACCGACGTGGAGCCGGGCGAGGGCGCTTCGTGGGCGATCGGCTGGGTGGCGGAGGGCGATGTGTTCGCCGACAGCCACGTCAACCTGATCCCGACGCGCTCCGGCGGCACGCACGAGGCGGGCTTCCGCTCCGGCATCTTCGACGCGCTCGCCGCCTTCATGGACACGCGCTCGCTCGCGCCCAAGGGCGTCAAGCTGATTCCCGACGACCTCTGGCAGCGCGCCTGCTTCACGCTCTCGGCGCGCATCGTGCGCACGCAGTTCCACGGCCAGACCAAGGAGAAACTCACCACGCGCCACGCCGCGAAGCTGCTCGAGATGTGCGTGCGCGACGCCTTCGAGCTGTGGCTCAACGAGCACCCCGACGAGGGCAAGAAGATCGTCGAGCTGGCGATCGAGCAAGCGCTGGCGCGGCTCTCCAAGGGCAAGAAGGTCGAGCGCAAGAAGTCGAGCGGCATCGCCACGCTTCCCGGCAAGCTGGTGGATTGCGCGTCGGGCGACGTCAGCCGCAATGAATTGTTCCTGGTGGAAGGGGATTCCGCGGGAGGCTCGGCAAAGGAAGCCCGGGACAAGGAGACCCAGGCCTTGCTGCCGCTGCGCGGCAAGGTGCTGAACACCATGTCGAAGGACAGCCGCACGGTGCTCGCCAACAAGGAGCTGCAGGCGATCGCAACCGCGATCGGGGTCGATCCGCACACCGCGGAGGAACCGGCCGACGTCTCCGGAGTGCGGTACGGAAAAATCATCGTGATGACCGACGCCGACGTCGACGGCGGCCACATCCAGGCGCTGCTGCTCACCTTTTTCTTCATGCACGCGCCCAAGCTGGTCGAGCGCGGCCACCTGTATGTCGCCCAGCCGCCGCTGTTCAAGGTCGAGGTCCCGTCGCAGGGCAAGGGCAGGCCGGCGCGCCGCGTCTACTGCCTCGACGACGATGAACTGGAAGAAGTTTTAAATCAATTGAAAAAAGAAAAAATAAAAGACGGTAGCTGGGAGATCTCGCGCTTCAAGGGCCTGGGCGAGATGAGCCCGGAGCAGCTCTGGGAGACCACCATGAACCCGGACACGCGGCGCCTGGTCAGGATGCAGCTCGATCCGAAGAAGATAAAAGCCATCAGGGAGAAATTCGAATTGCTGATGGACGCGGGCGAAGCGGAAGGCCGGCGCGACTGGATGCGCGAGCACTGGAAAACGGTGGAGGCCGACGTCTAATTCAGGAGAGAGATCTTCATGCCGAAGAAAAAAAAGGCGAAGCCGTTCTGGGAACGCGCATACAAGGGCCACGCTTACTGGCTCGGCAAGAAAAAGCTCGGCAGGGTTTCGCTGCTCGATAAAGGCAAGTATTCGTGGGAAGCGGCGGGCAGAAGCGGCGCCGCCGAAGATCTCGACAAGGCAAAACGCGCAGTTGAGTTCGCAGTCCTGATGGCCGACAAGCAACTGGACCTATTCAATGGATGACAGCCAAACGCTGGACCTTTTCACCCCCGATAACGGCGACCAGGCGGCGCCGATCGAGCAGCACGCGTCGCACGCCTACCTCGGCTACGCGGGCGCTACGTCGGCGAGGTGCTCGGCAAGTACCACCCGCACGGCGACAGCTCGACCTACGAGGCGCTGGTGCACCTCGCGCAGCCGTTCTCGATGCGCTATCCGCTGATCGACGGCCAGGGGAATTTCGGTTCCAGGGATGGAGATGCCGCTGCTGCCTACAGATATACGGAAGCAAGACTGTCTCGCTTTTCTGAATTGTTATTGAGCGAGATAGGGGAGGGTACCGTCGATTTTCAGAAAAATTACGATGGAAAATTCGATGAACCGGTATTGCTGCCGGCGAGATTGCCGTTCGGTTTATTGAACGGCAGCTTTGGAATTCCGGTCGGCTTCTCGACCCGCATTCCGTCGCATAACCTGAAGGAAGTCGCGGCGGCCGCGGCGCACGTCATCAAGCACGCCCGCGCCAGGCTCGACGACGTGCTCGAGCTCCTGCCCGGGCCGGACTTCCCGGGCGGCGGCCAGGTCATCTCGCCGGCCGAGGAAATCAGGCAAGCCTATGAAACGGGCCGCGGCTCGCTCGTTCTCAAATGCAAATGGGAAACGGAGCAGCTCGCGCGCGGGCAGTGGCGGGTGGTGATCAACGAATTGCCCCACGGCGTTTCCGTGAAGCAGATCGCCGAAGAGATCGAGGCGCTGGCGAATCCCAAGCCGGGCTTCGGCAAGAAGGAGGTATCGCAGGAGCAGAAAAGGATGAAGCAATTCATCCTGGACCAGATCGACCAGGGTGGCGTCAGGGACGAGAGCGATCGCAAGTCCAGGCTGCGCCTCGTCATCGAGCCCCGCTCCTCGCGCCAGAACCCGGAGGAGCTGATGGCCGCGCTGCTGGTGCATACGAGTCTGGAGACGAGATACGCGATAAACCTGACCTGGCTCGGGCTCGACGGCCTGCCGGAAACCAAGGGCATCGTCGAGGTGCTGCGCGAGTGGGGCGAGTTTCGCGTCGCCACCGTCCGCCGCCGCACCCAGTTCCGCCTCACGCGCTGCGAGGAGCGCCTGCATATCGTGCTCGGCCGGCTGCTCGCTTTCGTAAAGATAGATGAAATCATCAAGCTGATAAGAGCAAGCGAGGATCAGGCCGAAGCGAGATTGAATTTACAGAAGAAGTATCGTTTTTCGGAAAAGCAATCCGAAGATATCGTGAATCTGCGCCTCGGGCAGCTCACCAAGCTTGACGGAGTCAAGCTGAACGATGAGCGAAAAGCGCTTGAAGCGGAACGGAAGGGGCTGAAGGCCATTCTTGGCGACGACAAGGAATTGAAGAATCTTGTCATTGCCGAGCTCAAGGACGACGCCAAGAAGTACGGCGACGACAGGAGGACGCTGATCAAGGCCGCCGAGCGCGCCCAGGTCGAGCGCACCGTGGTCGAGGAGCCGATCACGGTGATCCTGTCGCAGAAGGGCTGGATCCGCGCCCGCACCGGGCACGGCCTGGACGTATCGCAGCTCAGCTTCAAGGACGGCGACGCGCTGCTGCAGACCCTGGAGTGCAAGACCACCGACCCGGTGATCGCGCTCGCCGCCTCGGGCAAGAGCTTCACCCTGGAGGCCGCCAACATCCCCGCCGGCCGCGGCGACGGCGCCCCGGTCAATACCCTGGTCAACGCCTCCTCCGACGACATCGTGTGGATCGCCTCCGGCGACCCGGGCCGCGCGCTGCTGATGAACAGCTCGGCTGGCCTCGGCTTCGTCTGCAAGCTCGGCGATCTCGTCACCAAGACCCGGCAAGGCAAGGACTTCATGAAAGTGGACGAAGGCGCGAGGGCGCAAAAGCCTGCTTTCATCGCGGAAAACGCTTCCTTCGTCGCCGCCCTGTCCTCCGACGCGCGGCTGCTCGTGTTCCCGCTCGAGGAGGTGCCGGTGCGGCCCAACGGTGGCGTGGGGGTCCAATTGATCTCGATACCCGAGGGCCAGAAGCTGGCCACTGTTTCGACAACCGACGGTAAATCGCTTGTCGTCTCCGGGATCAAGAGGAAAAATCGCGCAGTGGAAACGCTCGATGCGAAGCAGCTCGCCGGGCACATGGGCAGGCGCGCGCAGCGCGGCAAAGTGTGCGACGCCGGCTTCAGGCCGGATCGCCTGGGAGATTGACGGTGGCTTTGTCTCTTTTCAGAAGAAGTTTTTTACTATCGAGCGCAATCCTTGCCGCCGGTTGCGCCAACACTGCGGCGACCGGCCTCGAGCAGATCCAGACCATCGTCGTGATCTACGCCGAGAACCGGAGCTTCGACCACCTCTACGGCCTTTTCCCGGGCGCCAATGGCCTCGCGCAGGCCAACGACCAGCAGAAGACCCAGCTCGACCACGACGGCCGGCCGCTCGCCCAACTGCCGCCGGTGTACGACGGCGCCGGCAAGGCCGATGTGCGCTTCCCGCAGGGCCTGCCGAACGGCCCGTTCCGCATCGACGCGCCGCCGGTCGGCCGCCGCATGGACGAAGTGCTGCCGAGCCCGATCCACAACTTCTACCAGAACCGCGAGCAGATCAACGGCGGCCGCAACAACCAGTTCGCGGCCATGACCAGCGTCGGCGGCTGGACCATGGGCTACTGGGACGGCTCGAAGATGAAGCTGTGGAAATGGGCGCAGGACTACACCCTCGCCGATCACTTCTTCATGGCGGCCTTCGGCGGCTCCTACCTCAACCACCAGTGGCTCGTCTGCGCCTGCACGCCGAGGCATGGGGACGCGCCGGCGAACCTGCGCGCGCGGCTGGACGAGAATGGCAACCTGGTCAAAAGGGAAACCTCGCCCGCGTCCGTGCTGCAGGGGCCGGTGCAGGCCTTCGACGGCCGCATCTCGCCCGACGGCTACACGGTGAACACCTCGCAGCCGTCCTACCAGCCGAGCGGGATTCCCCCGGCTGCTTCCGGAAACCTGGATCTTGCGGATGAAAAACTCCAGCCGGTGCCGCCCTCGCGCGACAGGACCGTCGGCGACACGCTCTCGGCGAAGGGCGTGAGCTGGGCCTGGTACGCCGGCGGCTGGAACGCGGCGCTCGCCGACGGCCGGCGCGAGCCCGCAGAGAAGCGGGCGGTCATTTACTCGAGGGAAAAAGGCAATCTCATGTTCCAGCCGCACCACCAGCCGCTCAATTACTACGCGCGCTTCGCGCCCGGGACCGCCGAGCGCGCGCAGCACCTGAAGGACTACGAGGACCTGGTGCGCGACATCGGCAAGGGCACGCTGCCGCAGGTGGCGTTCTACAAGCCCGCGGGGCGCTACACCCAGCACCCGAGCTATACCGACCTCGCGAGCGGCGACGAGCATATCGACGATGTATTGAAGAAACTGAAAAGCAGCCCGCAATGGCCGCGCATGGCGGTGATCGTCACCTACGACGAGAACGGCGGCTACTGGGACCACGCGCCGCCGCCGTCGGGGCCGGGCTGGAGCGATCGCTGGGGGCCGGGCACGCGCGTCCCGGCCCTGATCGTCTCGCCGCTCGCGCGGCGCGGCTACGTCGACAAGACGATCTACGACACGACCTCGGTGATCAAGCTCATCACCCGGCGCTTCGGCCTGGAGCCGCTGCCCGGGGTACGCGCCAACGTCGGCGACCTGAGCAACGCCTTTTCTTTCCAGGAGTAATGATTTTTTCCCGCGACGAGAAAGTTCTCTCCGAAAAGGCAAGCGGCGTACTTGACGCGCTGCGCCCGGCTTGGGCGGTCGCCGCGATCCTCGCGCTCGCGGTGTTTACCGCGTGGTTCTCGCCGCCGCTGCCGCCGTCGCTCGCCGGGATGCGCACCTTCGGGCCTTACTTCCTGCTCGTCGCCGCGGCCGGGGTCAGCGCCTGGTTCAACCGCGAGCGCGCCTTCGTGCTGGCGGCTTCGCTGCTCGCCGGATTCACCGCCAACGACTACCTGCCCGACGCGCTGACCTTCGCCGCGTTTGCCACCCTGGTGCCGCTCAACGTGCTGCTCGCGCTCTACCTTCCCGAGCGCGGCCTGCGCTTCGGGCGCGTATGGCGCTGGGTGGCGCTGCTGCTGTTCGAGCTGTTCGTGTTCTACCTCCTCGACACGAACTTCGAGCTGCAGGAGACCATGGACATCTGGCTGCTGCGCTCGCCGCCGACGCCGCTCATCGGGCGGCTCGCCTTCGCCGCCGCCTTCGCCGCCGCGGTGGCGCGCAGCTGGCCGAACTACACGCCGCTCGACATCGGCGTCGCCGGCTCGCTCGCCGCTTTCTTCATCTCCTGCGAGTGGATCGAGGAGCCCAGGATCTTCGCCACCTTCGTCATCGCGGCGAGCGTGATCCTGGTGGTCGCCGTCCTGCAGGAGTCGCACCGCATGGCGTTTCGCGACGCGCTCACCGGGCTGCCCAACCGCCGTGCCCTGGAAGAGCAGCTGCGCGCGCTGATGCCGCCCTATGCCGTGGCGATGATCGACGTCGACCACTTCAAGAAGTTCAACGACCAGCACGGCCACGACATCGGCGACCAGGTGCTGAAGCTGGTCGCGGCGCGGCTGGCCGGGGTGGGGGGCGGCGGCCGCGCCTTCCGCTACGGCGGCGAGGAGTTCACGGTGCTGTTTCCCGGCAGTACCGAATCCGAGGTGATGCCGCACCTCGAGGCGACGCGCTCCGCGGTCGAGCTCTACAAGATGACGATCCGCGGCGAGAACCGGCCGAAGGACAAGGAAGAGGGCAGCAAGCGGCGCGCGCCGGTCAGCACCCTGCAGGCCGCCGAGAGCCGGGATTTCGAGCGTACCGACATGCTGCTCTCGGTCACCGTGAGCATCGGCGTCGCCGAGCCCGGCAAGCGGATGAAAACCGCGGCGGAAGTGATCAAGGGCGCCGACGAGGCCCTTTACCGGGCGAAGGAAAAGGGCAGAAACCGCGTCAGCCGATGAGCCGCATTTCCTTCGCCGTCCCGGAAAGCGAGGTCGACCTCACTGCGGTGCGCGCCCAGGGCGCGGGCGGCCAGAACGTCAACAAGGTCTCGAACGCGGTCCACCTGCGCTTCGACGTCCACGCTTCGTCGCTGCCCGAAGAGCTGAAGCACCGCCTGCTGCGGCGCGGCGACCAGCGCATCACCCGCAGCGGGGTGGTCGTCATCAAGGCGCAGCAGCACCGCAGCCTGGAGCAGAACCGCGCCGAGGCGCTGGCCCGGCTGCACGCGCTGATCGAGGCGGCCGCGCAGGTGCAGAAGAAAAGACGGCCGACCAGGCCTACTTTTTCATCGAAGCAGAAACGCCTGGACGTCAAAAACAGGAGATCCAGGATAAAAAACCTCAGGCGAAAAATCAGCGATGAATAACGTGCTGCGCGGCGTCGTCGCAGCGGTGGAGGAGGAGGGCGAGCGGCTGCGCGCCGAGTTCCACCGCGCCGACGGCCCGCGCGGCCGGCGCGGCAGCGCGCCGATCGACACCGAGATCGAGCAGCGCCTGCTCGCAAAGCTCAAGGCCCTGCTGCCCTGCGCCTTCGCCGGCGAGGAGACCGGAACGACGCCGTGCGCCGATGCTTCGCACCCGGAGTGGCTCTGGCTCGTCGACCCGCACGACGGCACCTACGAGTTCCTGCAGGGACGGCGCGGCTCGGCGATCTCGGTCGCGCTGCTGAAAAAAGCCGTCCCCGTGCTGGGCGTGGTCTCCAGCCCGCTCGCGCCCGACCGCGGAGCCGGCGCGCTTCGTCGCCATGCCGAGCATCGCCTACCGCCTGGCGCGGGTCGCCGCCGGCGACGGCGCCGCGGCGATCACCGTCCACGAGGTCAACGAGTACGACATCGCCGCCGGCATGGCGCTGATCCGCGCCGCGGGCGGCGTGCTGCTCGACCTGCAGGGGCGCGAGATCGCGCTCGCCGCCGATCCCGAGGTGCGCGTCAACGGCTGCTTCGCAGGAGGGCGGGAAGCCGCCCTTCACCTCTCCAGGTTCAATTGGGGAGCGCTCGAGGAAGAACCGCGGCGCGAACCGCGCGTGAACCTGGGTTTTCCCCGGAAGACGGACGAGGGGCGCCTCGCGCGCGCCATCGGCTGCCTGCTCGGCCAGGTGATCGGCGACAGCCTGGGCTCGCGCGTCGAGTTCAAGGGCGCCGCCGAGATCGCCGCCGAGTTTCCGCAGGGCGTGCGCGACCTCGCCGACGGCGGCGTCTACCACACCCTGGCCGGCCAGCCGACCGACGACAGCGAGATGGCGCTGACCCTTTCGCGCTCGCTGATAAAAAACCGCGCCTATGCAAAAGACGCCGTGCTGGCCGCCTACCGCGAATGGCTGCAGACCAGGCCGGTCGACGTCGGCGCCACCACCGAGCGCGGCCTGCTCGGCATGCACACCACCGAGAGCGAGTCGAACGGCTCGCTGATGCGCGTCTCGCCGATCGGCATCTGGGCGGCGGGCGAGCCGCAGCGCGCCGCGCGCGCCGCGCGCGAGGACTCCGCGCTGACGCATCCGAACATCGCCTGCATCGAATCCTGCGCCGGCTTCTCGGCGGCGATCGCCGCCGGCGTCGGCGGCGCCGATCGCCGGGCGATGCTCGAGGCCGCGCTCGCCAATTCCACCGGCCCGGCGCGCGCGGCGATCGAGCGCGGCGCCTCCGGCACGCCGCCCACCGAGTACGAGAAGCGCATGGGCTGGGTGCTGGTCTCGCTGCAAAACGCTTTTTACCAGTTGCTCCACTCGGAGAGCTTCGAAGCCGCGCTCGTCGCGACGGTCGGCAAAGGGGGCGACACCGACACCAACGCCGCGATCGCCGGCGCGCTGCTCGGCGCGGCGCACGGCCGCGAGGCGATCCCCGCGCGCTGGGTCCTGCCGGTGCTCGCCTGCCGGCCGATGGCCGAGGCCGGCGCCCTCAGGCCGCGGCCGACCGAGTGCTGGCCAGACGACGTGCTGGACGTCGCGGAAGCGCTACTGAACCTTCAGTGACCGGCCAGGGTCTGCTTTACCCAATCGAGAACTGCGGCGAGGCGCGGCGGAAGCAGCTCTTCGGCCTCGTCGAAGCCGACCCAGCGGAACTCGTGGTGCTCGGGCCTGCCTAGCGCGGTCGACACCGGCAGCTCGATTTCGTGCTGCGCGGTCTCGGCGAGGTAGTAGCGCGCGACCTTGTTGGCGGCGTAGGGCACGGTCTCCCGGTACTCCTCGCCGAACGGGAAGTCGATCTCGGTGAGCCCGGTCTCCTCCTTCACCTCGCGCTTCGCCGCGCTCAGCTGGTCCTCGACCGACTCGACCAGGCCCTTGGGGAAATCCCAGTTCTTGTAGGCGCGCAGCACGAGGAGCTTGATGCCGCTCGGGGTGCGGCGGAAAACCACCGCGCCGGCCGCTCATCCCCGCCACGCCCTCGTCCCAGCCCTTGATCACGTGCCCCTGGCCGAGCGGGAAGATGAACGGGTCGCCGCGATCCTTGCTCGAATCGAACTTCCTGCCCTTCGCGCCATTGTCGAACAGCCAGCCGGTGTAATGCACCGAGACCTTCTTGCCCGTCGCGGCGGTGTCGCCGGCGCCCAGGGTGAGCTCGTCGATCACCAGCCCGCTTGCCGTTTTAGTCATAAATATTTCTTTCCGGGTCTTAAGAAAACCTGCTTACTCGACGAAAAACTCCACCACCTCCTGCGTGCCGGCGCGCGTCTGGCCGCAGGCGATCCAGCCGTGCTTGCGCAGGGTGAGCTCCTCGCGCTGCAGCAGCTGCTCGGTGTCGCCCTCGAGGGTGACGTAGGTGCCGTTGGTGCTGTGGTCCTTGAGCACCCACTTGTCCTGGCGCCGCTCGATGGTGCAGTGGCGCCGCGAGGCCATGTTGTCGGTGATCGCCAGCCCGCAGTCGGCGTCGCGGCCGATGTCCAGCGACTCGATGTCGCGCCGGCGCGTGATCTGCTTGTCGTGGTACTTGAGCCGCAGCACCGAGTTCTTGGAGCGCGCCTTCATCCGGCCGCTCGCGAACACCGTGGTGTCCTCGTCGTCGCGCCGCCACACCATCTCGCACAGGCCCACCTCGCCGGCCACCGCGGTCGCCACCAGGCGCGCCGCGAGGTTCACGGTGTCGCCGAAGACGTCGTTGTCCTTCTGGATCACCGGCCCGCCGTGGAAGCCGATGCGCAGCGCGAGCTTGGTGCCGGCGACGATCGGCATCAGGTCGACCGTACCCTGCATCTCGGCCGCCGCCGCCGCGGCGGCGTCGGGCATGCGGAAAATCGCCATCACCTCGTCGCCGATGGTCTTCACCACCCGGCCGCCGGTCGCCTCGGCGGCGCGCTTCATCGCCTCGATGCACTTGCCGATCGCCGCCTGCGCGATGGCGTCGCCGGCGGTCTCGTAGAGCTTGGTGCTCTCGCTGACGTCGGCGAACAGCACCGTGGCCGGGCGCGCCGCCTCCGCCGCCAGGTCCAGGTTCGATATCGTTATGTCGCCGGCCGCCATTTACCCGATTGTAGGAGACAATTCCGCCGCGGCAAAAACACGTTCAAATGGGAGGCTTCATGCCCCGCAGCATCCTCGGCGAAGACCGGATCCACCCCGCGATCCGCGAAAAGGTCGCGGCCTACCGCTCCGAGATGGTGAAGGAGGTGGAGGCGGCGATCGCGGCCAGCGCCGTGGTGGTGGTCGGCATGCGCCAGAACCCGTTCCCGAAGAAGGCGCGCCGGCTGCTCGACGCCGCCGGCGTTCCTTACAAGTACCTCGAGTACGGCAGCTACCTGGGCGAGTGGCGTCGGCGCCTCGCGCTCAAGCTGTGGACCGGCTGGCCGACCTTCCCCATGGTGTTCGTGAAGGGCGTGCTGGTCGGCGGCGCCCAGGACCTGGAAAAGCTGCTGAAGAGCGGGGAAATCAAGAAATAGGTTTTGTTATTATCGCTTCGCCGCGCGGCAGGCCGCGATGTCAGCTTCGGTCATCACCGCCTTGACCTGGCAGGCGCTCGCCTCCTGCCGCTTCGCCTTGCGCGGCGCGTACTCGGTGCCCGCGGGCCGGGCCGCGTTCGGCCCCGACCTCTGGAACGTCGCCTCGTTGGGCTTCGGCGCTTGACCCGGACGCGGGCTGTTCTGGCCGAGCGAATTGCCCGACGTCAGGATCAGCACCACGATGAAGAGGATCGCCGTCAGCGCGACGGTCCTGGAAAGCTCCATGAACTGACCCCTCCCTTATTGCCCCGGAGGCCAGTTTTCCACCGGCGCGCGGGGCAGTCAGCGCATTTCTTCACACCAGCTTCAGTTTTTTAAAGCAGAGGTACAGCTCGCGGCACGCCCAGGCGTCCGTCGCGGCGTAAGTGATCTGCTGCGGCGAGAGCCGCGGCGCCGCCCAGTTGGAGGTCTTGGTGCCCTTTGGGATTCGCCAGCCGAGGAAGATCCCCGCCAGGTTGCGCACGCCGGTCTGCTTCAGGCCGTGGCGCCTCGCGACCTCGCCGACGTCGACGACCGCCTTTTCCTCGAAGCTGAAAAGCTTCCTGAGGCCCCGAAGGTCGTCCGCCAGCGAAACCCCGGCCTTTATGATTCTGTCCGACGAGAGCATCTGCGCCATCGGCGCCGAGAAGTCCCGCTGCTGCAGCTGGAAGAGGTACACCGCGCGCGCCGTCGCCACCTGCGCGAGGCAGGGCAGGTAGCTCTCGCCCTTCCTGAACGCCGGCCGCGTCTCGGTATCGAAGCCGACCACGCTCTCGTGCCCGCTCGCATCCATGATGTCCTGCAGCGCCCGCTCGAGCTCCTGCGGCGCCGCAACGAGGAGCGCCTCGCCCTCGTAGCGCCGGATCGGCAGCTCCATCATCTGCTCGTGCTGGATGCGGCGCAGGATCTCGTCGGGCAGCGCGCTTGGGGCCTGGGTCACGCCGCATAGTAAGCTTCAACTGTGCTCCGCCTGGTCCTCGACACCAACGTCTGGCTTGACGTGCTGGTCTTCCACGACCCGGCCATCGCGCCCATCTGCCAGGCGCAGGCCGCGCGCCGCGCCGAGATCCTGGCCGACGCCGGCGGCGAAGCCGAGCTGATCCGCGCCCTGGGCTACGATTTCGGCCGGCGCTCGCTAGACGCCGCCGCCCAGGCGGCGCGCGCCGCCGAGTTCCGGCGGATGTCGGTGCACGCCAAGTCGAAAGGCCCCGGCGCCACCGCGACGCTTCCACTGTGCCGCGACCCCGACGACCAGAAATTCCTCGAGACCGCGCTCGCCGTGCACGCCGACATGCTGATCACCAAGGACAAGGCGCTGCTCGATCTCGTCCGCCGCGTTCCGTTCCGCATCCTCACCCCCGCCGCCTTCGCCGCGCTCGAGGCCGATGTCCGTCACTCCTGAGCTCCTGGCCGCTTACCAGAGGGCCGATTACGTGGTGTTCGGCCACCCGCGCGGCGTGCCCGAGCTGGTGATCCGCGTCGGCCGGGCCAACCCCGGCCTCGACGAGCTGCTCGGGCGCAACGAGGCCGCCGGCGCGGCCTTCATCACCGCCGCCAACCCGCGCGGCGCGCGCAAGAGCTTCGAGGAAAACCTGACCGCGTACGAGGCGATGCGCCGGCAGCCGCAGCTGATCGGCTACGCCTGGTTCAAAGGCGAGGGCCGCGACCCCGAGGGCCTCTGGGCGCCCGAGCCGAGCCTGCTGATCGTCGACATCCCGCGCAAGAAAGCCGAGGCGCTCGGCATGGCGCTGCACCAGAACGCGATCGTTTTCATCGAAAAGGGCGGCAAACCCGAGCTGGTTGTGCTGGTCTAAGCTATGAGAGGAGAACTTCTCATGCCGAAGCTCATCGCGCTCGCCCTTTTCTGCCTCGCCGCGGCCGTCTTCTCGGAGCCGGCGGCCGCGCAGGAAAAAGACAAGTCCACCGCCGGCGCCGGCGCCTCGTCCGAAGGCGGCGCCAGCCTGGGCGGCACCGGCATCGACTCGGGCATCGCCAACCCGCGCGGCACCGACGAGCGCGACAAGCGCTTCAAGATCCAGCGCAAGCCCAAGCCCGCCGCGCTGCCCCCACCGCCTGCCGACCCCAAGCCGCCCGCCGACAAATAGCGTTTCCCAAGGGAGCAATAACAATGATCCACGTAATCGCCGTCCTCACCGCCAAGCCCGGCAAGCGCGACGCCATGCTGAAAGAATTTCGCGCCAACGTCCCGAACGTGAAGGCGGAGAAGGGCTGCATCGAGTACGGCGCCGCCATCGACGCCGACCCCGGCCCGTCCTTCCAGGCGAAGTACGGCGCCGACACCTTCATCGTCATCGAGAAGTGGGCCGACGTCGACGCCCTGAAAGCCCACTCCGCCCAGCCGCACATGAAGGCTTTCGGCGCGAGCATCAAGGACCTGCTCGCCAACCGCGCGGTCTACGTCCTTACGCCGACCTGATTGCGCAGCCCGTAAACGGGCATCCAGGCCCCGCCCCCATGCGGGGCCTTTCATTTCCGGTCTTGAAAGGTTCGCGCCTTACTCATTGCCGTCAACGGACTACGCGCCAGTCGCGTTGAACGGCCATAACAAGAAGAGCTGTTTTCTTTTATCCCAAATCTGAGATAATGACGTGAAGCGAATCGTCTGGCTCGGCGACAGTCTCGACCGCCTGCGGGAATTTCCCGTGCAGGCGAAGCACGAGACCGGATACCAGCTGGAGCGCGTGCAGGCCGGCAAGGAGCCGGCCGACTGGAAGCCGATGCCCTCGATCGGACTCGGCGTGAGCGAGCTCAGAGTTCGGGCGGGCGGGGCATACCGGGTGATCTACATGGCAAAGTTCCAGGAAGCCGTGTACGTGCTCCACGCGTTCCAGAAGAAGTCGCGGAAGACGGCTCGCACGCACGTGGAACTGGCGCGCGGCAGGTTCGCGGCGCTTATCGCGGAAAGAAGACGGCAATGAGAGAAAAGATCAAAGTAACTCGCGGCAGCGGCAACGTATTTCTCGACCTCGGCTACGGCAAGGCGGAGGCGGAGAACTTGAAGCTGCGTTCCGAGCTCATGATGCGCATCGAAGACTTCTACCGGAAGAGCGGCATGACGCAGGCGGACGCCGCCGCGGAGCTCGGCTTGACGCAGCCGCGGCTGAACGCCCTGCTGAAGGGAAAAATCGGCTTGTTCAGTCTCGATGCGCTCGTCAACATCGCGAGCCGCGCCGGACTGAACGTCCGCCTCGTTGTAAAGAAGGCAGCCTGATCCGGTCCGGCAGGCGAAACGAACCTACGCCTGGGTGCTGATTCCCAGCAGCTTCGCGGCGTTGCCTTCCAGGATCGCGGCCTTCTCCGCGTCGCTCAGCCCCTGCGTCGACAGCACATGGTCGACCGCGGTCTTGACCCACGGGAACGGGTAGTCGGTGCCGACCATGAGCTGGCTCGTGCCGACCTCGGCCGCGAGGTGGCGCAGCCCTTCGGGCGTGAACACCATCGTGTCGTAGAAGAGCTGCTTCAGGTACTCGGTGGGCGCCTTCTTCAGGCCGCCGTGCGGGCCGCCAGGGCAGGCCGCCGGCACCGTGATGCAGCCGCGGTCCGAGCGCCCGGCGTAGGAGGGCAGGAAGCCGCCGCCGTGCGCGGCGATGATCTTCAGCCGCGGGAAGCGGTCGAGCGTGGCGTCGAAGATGAGGTGCGAGAGCGCGATCGTGGTCTCGAGCGGGTAGCCGATGACGTTGTCGAGGCGGCCGTTGCCCTGCAGGCGCTGCTTGATCTCCTTCGGCGCGCCCGTGCCCTGCGGGTGGATGAACACCGGCACGCCGAGCTCCTCCACCCTGGCCCAGAACGCGTGGAACTTCGGGTTGCTGAGCTCCAGGCCCTCGACGCTGCCGCCGATCGCCGCGCCGCGCAGGTTGTACTTCCTCACGCCGTCGACGAGCTGCTCCACGGCGAGGTCCGGGTGCTGCAGCGCCACCGAAGCGTAGGCGACGAACCGGTCCGGGTTCTTGGCGCAGATCTCGGCCAGCTTCTCGTTCTGGATCTGGCAGATCTTCTTCGCCACCTCGCGCTCCGTGTGGTACCAGTAGGCGTTGATGCTGAGCGCCTCCATGTCGATGCCCTGCGCGTCCATGTCGGCGAGCCGCTGCGCGAGCGTGGCGGGCAGCACCAGGTCGGGCCGGTTGGTGCCGACGCCGATCTTCTGCCCGCCGAGCTCCATCGCCTCCGGGACCGCGGCGTGCGCGTGCACGTCGATCACCTTCATGCGCCTGCCGCGCAGCGTCACCGTGCGCCGGCCCTGCGCCCGGGCCGCGCCCGCGAGGCTGCAGCCCACGAACGCCACGCCGGCCAGCCCGGCGGCCTTGCCCAGGAACTCCCGTCTCGAGCTCATTTGAAATCCTCCTCCCGCCGATTCTCTTGCCGGGGCTAGTATTGCGCAACCGCAGGGGGAACCATGCAGCGAAACGCAGCGAAACTGGCAAGTCTCTTCACCATCGCCGCCGCCGCAGGCTGCGCCGGCATCGTCTCGAACCTCGACTCGACGCCCACCAACGACCTGCCGAACCCTTATCGCTCCGTCTCGCCGTGGGGCAGCCTGCCCGCCGAGCACAGCAAGTGGGGCGCGTTCAACGGCGTCGCCATCGACAACGACGGCCGCTCGGTGTGGGTGGTGGACCGCTGCGGCGCGAATCCCGAGGTGCCGGCCGGGCAGTCGCCGTTCCTCTTCGACACCTGCGCCGGCTCGAGCTGGGCGCCGGTGCACAAGCTCGATGCGGCGGGCAACATCCTGAAGAGCTTCGGCGCGGGGATGTTCGTCTTCCCGCACAAGATCTACGTCGACCGCGAGGGCAACGTCTGGGTGGTCGACATGCGCAGCATGAACGCGAGGGAGAAGCTGAAGTATCCCGACGCGAAGCCGGCGGGCCACCAGGTGGTCAAGTTCGACCCGGACGGCAAAGTCCTCCTGACGATCGGCAGGCCGGGCGTCGCCGGCAATCCGCAGGACGGCGCGCTGACCGAGCCGTGCAGCATCGTGGTCGCGCCCAACGGCGAGCTCTTCATCACCGAAGGCCATTCCGGCCAGCAGCCCACCGCCACCCCCGACACCGTGGCGCGCGTCTCGCGCTTCACCGGCGACGGCAAGTTCATCCGCTCCTTCGGCAAGCTCGGCACCGGGCCCGCCGAGTTCAGGACGCCGCACGACATCGCCATGGACGCCGAGGGCCGCCTCTGGGTCGCAGACCGCGGCAACCACCGCATCCAGATCCTCGGGCAGGACGGCAGCTTCATCGCCGAGTGGAAGCAGTTCGGCCGCCCGAGCGGCGTCTACCTGCGCGACGGCTACATCTACGTGGCCGACTCCGAATCCAACGGCGTCGCGC
>WNFI01686901.1_pt1 | contig 18954 bp, 18 predicted proteins | sample 5400471 | NCBI WGS metagenome assembly WNFI01 (sample SAMN13153348, study PRJNA577476) | soil metagenome | isolation source: 100 cm saprolite on Douglas fir-dominated hillslope | place: USA:California | collected 2013-09-17 | reverse complement strand
CCGTCCCGGATTCGAGACGGCGAGGTCCGGGATCCCGGAACCTCGTCCGCGGAGGGACGTCCGCCCCATCAGAAGAACTGTCGCGCCCGGCAGAGCTTAGGCGGACCCGAGGCTCGCCGCCCACGGCTTGGCAAGAGTGTTGCTCAGTGAATGCCCGCCGGTGGTGGCCGCAAACCACTCCGGCATGATTTGACGGTGTGCGGCGGGAAGACATCCCTCCGGCCCGCCGATGGAGCTCAGGGAGAAATAGATGGCACGCAAGAAGATCTTGCTCGTCGATGATTCGAAGACGGCCCTCCTGATGGAACAGATGATCTTGAGGAATGGCCCCTACCAGCTCGTGATCGCCGGGGACGGCGCGGAGGGGGTCGCCAAGGCCGTCTCCGAACTCCCCGATCTCATTCTGATGGACGTCGTGATGCCGAACATGACCGGGTTGGATGCCCTCAAGGAGCTCCGGCGGCGCGAGGCCACCAAGGAGATACCCGTGATCATGGTGACCACGCGCGGGGAGGGAGAGAACGTCGAGGCGGGCTTCGCCTCCGGCTGCAACGACTACTTGACCAAGCCCATTGATTCCGTCGCGCTCCTCGCCAAGGTCCGCGACTATCTGGGGGAGTGAGGTTCGATGAAGAACGAAGGGCAAGACCACGGCGAGTACGTCCGGCGCGTCCAGGGCGAGACCCAGCGATACGCCCAGACCCTGCTCGCCGAGAACGAGCACCTCAGGCGGCGGGTGGCTGCCGTCGAGAGCGAGGGGGCCGCGCTGGTGGGAAAGGCTAGCCAGCTCGAGGCCGTTCTGGCGCGGAACGAGGCCCTGCAGGAAGAGAGCGGCTGGCTCGGCGCCGAACAGCGCCGGCTTCGGAGTCAAGTCGCCGATCTGCGCCAGCAGATCGAACGCCACGAGACCGCGCGCCGCGATCTGGAGAGCCGCTTGAAGCTGGTGGAGGACGAGAACCAGCGCTTCTCCAAGGAATACCTGGCCGTCGAGCAGCAGAACTCCAATCTCGCAAACCTCTACGTGGCCAGCTACCAGCTCCACGGCACGTTGGACCGGCGGGTGGTGCTCGCGACCATACAGGAGATCGTGGCCAACCTCGTCGGCTCCGAGGAGATGGCTCTCTTCGAGCTCGATACCATGGGCTCCACCCTCTCGTTGATTGCCTCATTCGGCATAGCCCCCGGCCCTTTCCAGCGGGTTTCGGTCGGCCAGGGGCTGATCGGCCGGGCGGTCCGGAAGGGCACCATCCATGTCGTGGAGCGCGACGGGCGGGAGGGGGCTTCCTCCGAGGAGGCTCACGTGAGCGCCTGCATCCCCCTGAAGCTCGACGGACGGGTCACGGGGGCCCTGGCTCTCTTCCGACTCCTGCCGCACAAGGGCGGGTTCCAGCCCCTGGATAACGAGCTCTTCGACCTCCTGGCGACCCAGGCGGCGGTGGCCCTCTACTGCACCTCTCTCACCGCGGGCGCGCCCGTCTCGTTGGCCTCCGCTCCGTGATGTCCGCCGGGGAGTCGGGAGTCGACAAGGAGGCCCCCGGGTGGGAGGCCGCGCTTCCCAGCGTGTACCTCCACCCGGGGCAGCTCTTTGCCTCCGCCGAACCGGCGTCGGTCACCACCGTTCTGGGCTCCTGCGTCTCCGTGTGCCTCTGGGACCGGGATCGGGGCATCGGGGGCATCAACCACTTCGTGCTGCCCATCTGGGCCGGAAACGGCACTTCCTCGTCGCGGTTCGGCAATGTCGCCATGGAGGCCCTTCTGACCCGGCTGGTCGGCCTGGGCGCCAGCGCCCGGAAAGTGGAAGCCAAGGTCTTCGGGGGGGCTTGCATGATTCAGGCGTTCCGTCGGCGCGAGCGCCACCTCGGGGGGCAGAACGTCGACCGGGCGATGGCCTTCCTTCAGGAGAGGGGAGTGCCCATCTCCAGCCAGGACACCGGGGGCCATCGTGGCCGAAAGCTGATCTTTCACACCGCCACCGGCGCGGTGTGGCTGAAAGAGCTGTGAGAGCACATGGAGTTTGACATCGATCGCGACGTCCTCTTCCAGACCTTCCTGAGCGAGTCCGAAGAGGGGCTGGCCATGATGGAGGAGGCCCTGGTCGGCCTGGAGTCACGCCCGGATGACGGGGAGCTCCTGGCCGCGGTCTTCCGGGTCGCCCACACCTTGAAGGGGAACGCATCGTCCCTCGGATTCGAAGGCCTCGTGCGCCTCTCCCACACCCTCGAGGATCTGCTGGACCGCTTGCGCGACCGCGTCCTTCCGGTGACGGCGGACCTGGTCACGCTCCTGCTCGAGGCCGTGGATGCCCTCCGCGACCTTGTCCCGGCCGCCGTCAACGGCGGCGAGGCCCTGACCGCGGCCCATGAGGAGCTCCTGCGGGAGCTCTCCCGCCGGGCGGGGGGGGCGGACGATCCACCGGCAAGCGCGGGGTCCGGGGAGGCCCCCCGCGGCGAAGGTCAGGCCGCCTCCGAGCCGGCACGTCCCGCGGAGCATCGCAGCCTCCGCGTCGAGACCGACCGCCTCGATCGGATGCTCGACCTGACGGGGGAGATCGCGATCGCACGGGGTCGCCTCCGGCGGATGCTCGAGCAGCACGGGGCCCCGTCTCCGGTCCTGGAGGCCCAGGGCGAGGTCGACCGTCTCTCCCTCGATCTTCAGGAGCTGGTCATGAAGGTTCGGCTCGTGCCCCTCCGGGGGACATTCCGGGCCTTCGTGCGGACGGTGCGAGACCTGGCCGCTCGGCAGGGCAAGCAGGCCCAGCTGATCCTCGAAGGCGAGGACGTCGAGGTGGATACGAGCGTCATCGAGCAGGCGCGCGACCCCCTGACCCACATGATCCGCAACGCTCTCGACCACGGCATCGAGCCGCCGGAAGTGCGCGAGAAGCTGGGCAAGGACCCCTGCGGAACCCTGGCCCTTCGCGCGCGGCACGAGGGGGCCACGATCATCATCGAGATCGCGGACGACGGCGCGGGCCTCAACCGGCAGAGGATCCTGGAGCGCGCCCGCGAGCGGGGCATCGAGGCCGACCAAAAGGGGGACGAGGAGATCCAGCGGCTGGTCTTCGAGCCCGGCTTCTCCACCGCGGAGACGGTGACGGAGCTCTCGGGACGCGGCATCGGTCTCGACGTGGTACGGCGCAATGTGACCGCCCTGCGGGGGACGGTCGGGATCCGGAGCCAGGAGGGCAACGGAACCACCATCACCCTGCGCCTTCCCCTCACCCTCGCCATCATCGACGGCTTCATCGTCGGGGTGGGGGACGAGGCGTACGTGATTCCGCTGGAGGCCGTGGTCGAATGCCTGGAGCTCCCGAAGGAGGCCTCGAGCGACGCGGAGGGCGGCGGGGTCGTCAACCTTCGGGGGGCGGCGCTGCCCTATCTCCGGCTTCGGCAGCTGTTCCGTCTGGGCGCCGCGGGGCGGGGGCAGCGGGAGCACGTGGTGGTGGTGCGGGCGGAGGCGGGACGGCAGGTCGGCCTCGTCGTAGACAACCTCGAGGGCGGGTTCCAGACCGTCATCAAACCCCTGGGGCGGCTCTTCCAAGGGCTCTCCGGAATCGCCGGCTCCGCCATCCTCGGCACGGGGCGGGTGGCTCTGATCTTGGATGTGCCTGCTCTCCTGGCCGAGGCCCTTAGGGGACAGGGCGAAACGAGACACGAAGAATGGTTCGTTCCGAAAACGGCGACTCAAGGATCTTGAGGCCAGGAATGGCAAGGAGAACGTCTATGGTGAAGAACCTTCGCATCGGCAAGCGGTTGAGCTTGGGATTTGGCCTGATCCTGGCCCTCATCGGAGGGGTGGCCAGCGCGGGGTACTGGGGGCTCGAGCGGGTGGCCGGCCTTGCCCACGAGATCGTCAAGGTCACCTCCCCGCTCGTCGAGCACTCCGAGCGCGCCCGCGCGACCACTCTGGGCCTGCGGCGCTTCGAAAAGGATTATTTCCTCAACATCGGGTCGCCCGACAAGGAGGTGGAGTACCTGGCCAAGTGGAAGGACCAGAAGAAGCGCCTCGAGGAGCGTTTGGACGAGCTCGAGAGGCTCGTCCAGAGCGAGGCCGATCGGGAAACCGTCCGCAGCATGCGGAAGGACGCCAATTCGTACGAGGAAGGCTTTCAGAGGGTGCTGGCCGGGATTCGCGAGGGGACGGTGAAAACGCCGCAGGAGGCCAACGCGGCCATCCTCCCGTTCAAGGATCCGATCCATGCCTTAGAGGACACCGCCTACGAGTTCGCCAACAAGCATTCCAAGGCCATGGAGTCCGTCGATCCCATGCTGGCGGAAAGCGTGCGGCGCACGAACGCGACCGTGTTTGGCGTGATCCTGGCGGCCCTGGCCCTGACCGGCGCGGCGGGTGTCGTCATCACCCGGAGCATCACCGGGCCCCTAGCCCAGGCCGTGAGAGTGGCGGAGCGGGTGGGGGCGGGCGAGGTCGACGTCCTGATCGAAGTCGATTCTAAAGACGAAACCGGGCTCCTTCTCGCGTCCTTGCAGGGCATGGTGGCCTCCCTCAAGCGGATGGCGGGAGCGGCGGCGGCTGTCGCGGGCGGAGATCTCACGATCAGACTGAACCCCCAGTCCGAACGCGATGCGCTCGGCAACGCCCTCTCGGAGATGGTGGTTCGCCTCACCCAGACGATCGGTGAAGTCAAAGCGGGTGCGACCGCGCTCTCGGCGGCTTCGGCCCAGGTCGCGGCCACGTCGCAGAGCCTCTCGTCGGGGACGAGCGAGCAGGCGGCCTCGGTCGAAGAGACCACCTCGAGCCTAGAGGAGATGTCTGCGTCCATCACCCAGAACGCCGAGAACAGCCGCCAAACGGAACAGCTGGCGATCAAGGGTTCGAAGGACACGGAAGAGGGTGGCCGGGCGGTGAAGGACACCGTGGTGGCCATGCGAAGCATCGCGGAGAAGGTGTCGATCATCGAGGAGATCGCCTACCAAACGAATCTTTTGGCCCTGAACGCAGCCATCGAGGCCGCGCGGGCGGGGGAGCACGGCCGAGGCTTTGCGGTAGTCGGGTGACGGCCGCTTCCGCCGAGCAGGCCTCGGGGGTCGCCCAGATCAACCGGGCCATGAGCCAGGTGGACCAGGTGACCCAGCGCAACGCCGCCGCGACGGAGGAGCTCGCCTCGACAGCGGAGGAGATGGCGGCGCAGTCCGAGGCTCTCCAGCAGCTCGTATCGTATTTCAAGGTTACCGGCCTGGAGGCCGGTGCGGATCGAGTGACCACGCTTTCGCGGGCCACCACCGCGCGTCCCGCTGCGCGCAAGAGCAACGGCGAGGCGCGACCCGTGCCCGAAAGCCCATCCTCATACCGCATGGCCGGCGCCGACCCGGACTTCAAGCGATTCTAGGAGGCGACCATGTCAAGCCAACCGATGGGGGCCGAGCAGGCCCAGTATCTCGGCTTCTACATAGCCGGGGAGGAGTACGCGATCGGCATCCTGCGCGTGAGAGAGATCTTGGAGTACGACACCGTGACCAAGGTGCCGACCACGCCTCCGAGCATCCGGGGGGTCATCAACCTTCGGGGGAGCGTGGTGCCGGTGGTGGATCTGGCGGTCAAGTTCGGGCTGCCGGAGAGCGTGGTCAGCAAGCGGACCTGCATCGTGGTCGTGGAGGTGGACCTGGATGGCGAACGGGCGGTGATGGGAGTCCTGGCGGACGCCGTGAGCCAGGTCATCGATTTGCCAGCAAGTGAAGTCGAGCCGCCCCCGCCCTTCGGCACCCGGGTAAAGGTGGACTGCCTGATCGGAATGGGAAGGGCAGGCCGGAAATTCGTTCTCCTGCTCGACATCGACAAGTTGCTGTCACTGGACGAACTGGAGATCGCAAGCCAGGAAGCGGGCGCGACCGCCCCGCCCCCTCCCGAGGGGCGGCCCCAGGAGACAAGCCAAGCGGAGCGGGACCAGCCTCTGCCCGCGGAGGAGGCAAGCTCTTGAGGCATCGCTTCCGTACCGGGCGGCCGGCGAGCAGCGATCCGCCGCCTTTGACCGAGCCTGCCGATGCGCGCGTCGCGCGAGAGCAGGCTCCGCGGAGAGCAGACAAGAGGAGAAGCGGCCTGCGAATGGTGGCGGCCGGGATTCTCACGCTGATCGTGGGTTCGGGTGGGCTCGTTCACGCCGCCAAAGAGGAGTTCGGGACCGCCCGGGAAGCGGAGGCCATGGTGGACCGGGGCGTCGCCCGCATCAAGGCGGTGGGTGCGGAGCGGGCCTACGCCGACTTCACCGGCAAGGCCCCGGGATTCGTGGACCGCGACCTCTACGTCATGGTCTATGACCTGGAGGGCCTCGTACTGGCCCACGGGCAAAACCCCAAGATGGTGGGGAAGGATCTCATCGACCTCCGGGACGCGGACGGAAAGGCCTGGGTCAGGGAGCGGGTCGAGCTGGCCCGCAGCAAGGGGAAGTTCTGGCACGACTACAAGTTCACGGATCCCGTGACGAAGAAGGTCCTGCCGAAGTCCACCTATTGCGAGCGGGTGGAGTCGACGGCGGTCTGCGTGGGGATTTACAAGCGGTAGGGCCGGGCCCGCGCCCGCGCTACCGCTGCAAGCAATGAAAGGCAGAGTGTCTTGAGGCTCTACCAGCGAATTCTCTTGGCCCCCGGCCTGGCCCTTTTCTTCTTGCTGCTGTTCGGGGTGGTGGTGTACCGGGCCCTGAGCACCGACCAGGTCGCGATGAGGGAGATTTTCAGCACGCGCTTCGGGATCTTCCAGAAGGCGGACCAGGCGTTGGCCGACATCGACGCCGCCCATGCGGGGGTCTACCGTCTCGTCACCTGGATCGGAAACTACGACGCGGCCAAGGTTGCGCACAAGTCCGCGGAGTTGACGGCCCAGATCGAGGGCGCCACCGCCATCGCGAAGGGCCTAGCCGCGGAGGCGCACCTGACCGAAGAGGAGCGGGGGCGCGTGGAGGCCATCCTGGGCCAGCTCGCCAATTACCGGAAGCACGTGGCGACCGCGGTCGACCTTGCGAGCGTCGATGTCAACACGGGCCTGGCCGCGCTGCAGACGGCAGACATGACTTACCAAGAGCTGCGCGGCAGCCTGGATGCACTCATCGACATCGAGAAGAAGCTGGCCCAGCGGCGATACGACGAGGCGCTGGCCACGTACCAGGCCGCCTTCATTCTCGCCAGCGTGGTCTTTGCCTTGGCGATCGCCGTCGCGGGCATCGCCGGCGGCCTGGTCACTCGCTCCGTGACGCGGCAGTTGGGCGGCGAGCCGGAGTATGCGTCGGAGGTGGCGCGGCGGGTCGCGGAGGGAGAGCTCACCCTGGGCATCGCGACCGGAGCCGAGGACCGCTCCAGCCTGCTCTTTGCCATGAAGACCATGGTGGAGCGCCTGGCCCAGGTGGTAGGGGACGTACGCGCCTCGGCGGTGGGTCTCTCCGGAGCCTCGGAACAGGTGAGCGCGACCGCCCAGGTTCTTTCCGAGGGGACCTCGGAGCAGGCGGCCTCCGTTGAGGAGACGACATCGTCTCTGGAGCAGATGAGCGCCTCCATCACGCAGAATGCCGAGAACAGCCGCCAAATGGAGAAGATGGCTTCGCAGGGGGCGCGGGACGCGGCGGAGAGCGGAGAGGCGGTGTCCCAGACGGTGGAGGCCATGAAGTCCATCGCGACGAAGATCTCGATCGTGGGCGAGATCGCCTACCAGACCAATCTCCTGGCCCTCAACGCCGCCATCGAGGCCGCGCGGGCGGGCGAGCATGGGAGGGGCTTTGCGGTGGTCGCGACCGAGGTCAGGAAGCTGGCGGAGAGGAGCCAGACCGCGGCCAAGGAGATCTCGGCGCTGGCCGATTCGAGCGTTGGGCTGGCGGAGCGAACGGGCCAGTTGCTCGCGGATCTGGTCCCCTCCATCCGGAAGACCGCGGACCTGGTCCAGGAGGTGACGGCGGCGTCCATGGAACAGTCGTCGGGAATAGGACAACTCAACAAGGCGATGGGCCAGGTGGACCATGTCACGCAACGCAACGCCTCCGCGGCGGAGGAGCTCAGCTCTACCGCGGCGGAGATGGCCTCCCAGGGCGTCGCTCTCGAGGAGCGCGTGTCGTATTTCCACCTCCCGGACGAGATGAAGAAAGGCCTTCCCCCGACCGGTCCGCGGCCTGCCTTGGCGGCGAGACTCTCACCGTCCCTGCCGCCGGCTTCGGGCGCGGGCAACGGGAAGGGTTCGGTTCCGGAGCGAGCGGAGAAGGGCTTCGTTCGCTTCTGAGCAGGGAGGCTCGACCAGGCGCATGGACCAACCAACGGGGCTCAGCGGCAGCGGCGTGTGCGCTCGCCCCCGGGCGGGCGTGGCTCGCAACTCCCGGCCGGGGTGCGAGCACCCCGGGGGCGGTGAGGGCGGGCCCAGGGCCGCCACGGGGTTAGAGAGAAGAGCGACGCATGGGGGCCGGGCACGGTCTTCACGATGGGGGTCCTGAGGCAATGGTGAGCGAAGGAGCCTCGACCGGCCTCCGCGGCCTCCGGCATGGTGCGGCCTCCTTGTCGGAGCGCCACTTCCGACTGTTCCAGGCCCTTATCCACCGGGAGGCGGGCATCCACCTCTCCCACGCCAAGAAAGCCCTGGTGGAAGGACGCCTGGCGCGGCGGGTCCGCGAGCTTGGGGTCGACTACGGGGCCTACTACCGGCTCGTGGAGTCCGACGAAACCGAACGGGTGCGGATGCTGGGTTTGGAGTGCGGGTTGCTCGACCGGCGAGGAGCCCTACTCCCTGGCCATGTCCTTCCTGGCGCGGTTCCCGTCCTCCTCGGGATGGGAATTCGACATCTTGGCCACGGACCTCTCCACACGTGCTTTGGAGAAGGCCCGGTCCGCCGTCTGGGCGCTCGCCAAGGCCAAGGAGATCCCGCCCCCGTACCTCAAGGACTTCATGCTCAAGGGCACGGGGCCGCAAGCGGGGAACATGAAGGCGGGTCCCGAAATACGCTCCCGCGTGCGCTTCCATCGACTCAACCTGAACGCGGATCCCTTCCCGCTCGCGGACCGTTTCGATCTCATCCTCTGCCGGAACGTCCTCATCTACTTCGACGCCCTCGCCAAGACGCGGGTCATGGGGCGGTTGATCGACCGATTGGACCCTCAGGGTTACTTGTTTCTGGGCCACGCGGAGACGGTGGCGGGCCTGAACGCCCGCATGCGCAGCGCGGGTCCGACGGTGTACGTTCCCAGCGAAGGGCAGAGGACATGAGGGCTCTCCGCACCCGGGGGCGCCTGGAGGTGCTGGTCGTCGACGACTCCGCGGTCGTCCGACAAGTCATGACCTCGATCCTGCAGAGAGTGGGATTCAGCGTGGCGGTAGCATCGGACCCGTTGATCGCGATGCAGAAGATGGCGCAATCGCGACCGTCCGTGATCCTTCTCGACCTGGAGATGCCCCGGATGGACGGCCTCTCGTTCTTGCGCAAGATCATGACCGAGGATCCGATCCCTGTCGTCGTGTGCTCCGGCCTCGCGGGGACGGGCACTCAAGGTGCGCTCCAGGCGATGGAAGAGGGGGCGGTGGCGGTGGTGGCCAAGCCCCGGCTGGGGATCCGCGAGTTCCTGCAGGACTCCGCGGTGGCGCTCGAAGAAGCCCTGCGGGGGGCCGCCGCCGCCCGCCTCCGGCCGCGCTCTCATCCCACCCCCTCGCCCGGCCACCGGGGGCCTGCCGCCGGCTCCCTCCCCGCGCTTACCGGCCCCCGCCTCCGGGTCACCACCGACCGGGTGCTCGCCATTGGGGCCTCGACGGGCGGGACCGAGGCCCTGCGCGCCATTCTGGAGAGCCTGGCCCCCGACTGCCCCGGGCTGGTCATCGTCCAGCACATGCCCGAGGTCTTCACCAAGGCCTTCGCGGACCGGCTCAACCAGACCTGCCGCATCGAGGTGAGGGAGGCGGCCCACGGCGACCGCGTGGGGGAGGGCCGTGCCCTCATCGCCCCCGGCAATCGTCACACGGTAGTGGTCCGCGACGGGGCTCACTACGTGGTGCAAGTCACGGATGGCCCCCTCGTTTCCCGGCACCGACCGAGCGTCGATGTCCTGTTCCGGTCGGTGGCCGCCGCCGCCGGCCCCAACGCGGTGGGGGTGATCCTCACCGGGATGGGTGCGGACGGAGCGGAGGGCCTGCTGGCCATGAAGCGAGCGGGTGCTTCCACAATCGCCCAGGACGAAGCGAGCTGTATTGTCTTCGGCATGCCCAGGGAGGCCATCGTGCGGGGGGCGGTGGACGACGTGGTCCCCCTGCCGCTCATCCCTGCGTCCATGCTGGCGAAGGCGTCTTCGCCCGGGCCGGGGGAGAGGAAGCGGGATCAGGGGAGTTGCGGATGAGAAGGCCCCCTCGTGGTGGCCTCCTGGGCCCTCTCCGGAGAGAGCGCTAGCTCCTCAGGCCGTCGCCTCTTTCGCCCTGTCGCCGCGAAGGTGCTCGTTCGCGCGGCCGGGCGAAACGCCCTCCCGCCGGGCCTATAGCCCGAAGCTCAGGTTGGCGCCCCGCCCCGGCTTCCCTCCGAAGCCGTCCTGAGTCCCGGAACACGTGATCCCGGATCCCGGACACCCCCGGCCGCGGGCCGTGTCCGCTGGCGGCAAGGCTCGTCCTATCAACGCTCACCGGCCCCCCCGCAGTTCGGGCGGGGCCTGGCAAGGGGGTTGCAGAACGACTATCGACGCGACCCGGCAGCGGGCGTCTCGACACGAGTGTTGAGCCGGGCGTTCGTGGAGGGGGTAGCAGTGGGGCGTGGGGTCATGCAGATGGCGGGCGAGGAGCCGACGAGTGGGAAGCAGGCGGGTCCGGGGTGGCCGCGAGCGGTCGCGAAGGAGCCCGTCGGAGAGGGGTTACCCCTGACGGGTCCAATCTTCTTGGCGTCTCTGGTCCGGGAATTGGCCCGGGTCCTGGAGGTGCCGTACGTATTCGTGGCGGAGGCGACGGGTACGGGCGGGCTGGCGCGCACCCTGGCGGTCTGCGCGCACGGGCAGATCGCTCCCAACGTCGAGTACCCGCTGCAGCAGATGCCCTGCCGGGAGGTGGCGGCGGGAGGCACCGTCTGCTACCCCCGGGGGGTGCGTCTGCACTTCACGCCCGGGCCCATCGCGGGCCGAGCTCCACCAGTTCCGCGCGGAGGAGGCGCTGCGTGAGACCCGCGGGCGGCTGGAGGTCCTGGCGGAGATGCGCAGCGGCGAGCTGCGCGCCGCCGCCCAACGCCTGGAACACGAGACCGCGCTGCGTCAGCGGGCGGAGGAGGCCCTCCGCGTCTCGGAGGAGAAGTTCTCGAAAACCTTCCGGTCGAGCCCGGGCTGCGTGACGATCAGTACTTTTGGCGATGGGCGCTTCCTGGAGATCAACGAGACGTTCCTGCGCGTCGCGGGGTTCACGCGCGAAGAGGTGGTGGGCCGGACGGGGCTGGAGCTTGCCCTGTGGGCGGAGCCGATGGAATGGGAGCGGCTGCGCCGCCTCCTGCACGTGGAGGGCACGCTTCGCAACAAGGAGTACCTCCTCCGCACCAAGAATGGCGACCGGCGGGTCATGCTGACCTCGGCGGAGACCATAGATCTGGGGGGCGAGGCCTGCGTGCTCGCGGTGGAGATCGACATCACCGAGCGGAAGCGGGCAGAGGCCGCGCTGCACGCGAGCGAGGAACGCTATGCCCTGGCCGCACGGGGGGCCAACGACGGGCTCTGGGATTGGGACCTGGTCGGGGGCGGGGTCTATTTCTCCCCCCGCTGGAAGGAGATGCTCGGCCAAGGGGAGGCGGAGGTCACCACCCACCCCAGCGAGTGGTTCCGCCGCACCCACCACGAGGATAGGGACCGGCTGAGCATGGAGATCGTCTCCCACCTGGAGGGCATGAACGCACACTTCGAGAGCGAGCACCGGGTCCTCCACCACGACGGCACCTACCGCTGGATGCTGTGCCGGGGGCTGGCCGTGCGCGACGAGTTCGGGCGGGCGACCCGCCTCGCGGGCTCCCTGACCGACATCACGCGACACAAAGCCATGGAGGAGCAGCTCATCCACGACGCTTTCCACGACCTCCTGACCGGCCTACCCAACCGCGCGCTCTTCATGGACCGGCTCGACCGTGTGGTGGAGCGAGCCAAGCGGCACGCGAAGGATGGCTTCGCGGTGCTCTTCCTGGATCTGGACCGCTTCAAGGTGATCAACGACAGCCTGGGCCACACGGTGGGGGACGAGCTTTTGGTCGGGATTGCCCGCCGGCTCTCCGGCACCCTCCGGCCCGAGGACACCGTGGCCCGCCTGGGGGGAGACGAGTTTGCGGTGTTGCTGGAGGACGTCGGGGGAGTGAGCGACGCCACCCGCGTAGCGGGCCGGATCGGCGAGGAACTGCGGCGCTCCTTCGCGGCGGGCCAGCAGGAAGTCTTCACGACCGCGAGCATCGGCATTGCGGTGAGCGCCACCGGTTACGATCGGCCCGAGGACGTGCTGCGGGACGCGGATACCGCCCTGTACCGGGCCAAGGCCCAGGGCCGGGCCCGCTACGAGGTCTTTGACCGGACCATGCACTTGCGCGCGGTGGCTCGGCTCCAGATCGAGACCGATCTCCGGCGGGCGGTGGAGCGGGGGGAGTTCGCCCTCTGCTACCAGCCGATCATCTCCCTCCCCGGGGGGGATCTGGCCGGCTTCGAGGCCCTCGTGCGGTGGAACCATCCCACGCGGGGCCGCGTTCCGCCCGCAGAGTTCATTGCCGTGGCCGAGGAGACGGGGCTGATCGTTCCCCTGGGTAACTGGGTGCTGCGGGAGGCGTGCCGGCAGGGGCGGGAATGGCAGGACCGGCTGGGTCCGGGGCGCGCCCTCTCCATTAGCGTCAACCTCTCCGCCCGCCAGCTGGCCCAGAGCGACCTCGTGGAACAAGTGCGCGATGTGCTCGCGGAGACGGGCATGAAAGGCGATCGCCTGCGTCTGGAGATCACGGAGACCGTGATCATGGAGAACGCCGAGGCCGCGGCGGCGATGCTGGCCCGCCTGAAGGAGCTCGGGGTCCGGGTGTCGGTGGACGACTTCGGGATGGGCTATTCCTGTCTGAGCCTCCTCCACCGCTTCCCCATCGACACCTTGAAGATCGACCGCTCTTTCGTGGGGCTGATGGGGCCCCAGGGGGAGGGGGGGGCGACCGTGCGTACGATCGTGGCCCTCGCCCACAACCTGAGCATGGACGTGATCGCGGAGGGAGTGGAGACCCAGGCGCAGCTCTCCTCGCTTCGGGAGCTGGACTGCGGTTATGCGCAAGGTTACCTGATCTCGGAGCCGCTCGATCCGGAGAAGGCGGATGCCCTCTTGGGGAAGGTGGCGGGGGGAACGGGACTCCTCGGAGTGGGCCCTGGCGAGCCGTCCCCCGCCGGGCTCGTCCCCATTTGCGCCTGGTGCAAGAAGGTGCGCGACGAGCGCGGGGAATGGCGCGACGCGGCCCTCCCCGTCTTGGGCGCCGAGAACCTGACCCACGGGATCTGTCCGGAGTGCCTCCGGAAGCAAGCGCCCCCCGGCCCCGAGTAGCGCCGCGAATGCTTCCCTCTCCTCATCCGCTCGCTCTTCCCACGGGGCCGCCCGGAAACGGGCTCCGGTCATTCCGCCGACCGGGAGCTGGATGCAGGCCCCGCTGGTCATCGAACGGCAGACCCCTTCCGTGCGAGCGGGCGGCGGGGGAAAACGCAGCCCCCGCTCCCTGCCCGCGCATCACCACCGTGAGTCCCGGACCGCGACCGGACGGCCGACCATGGCCGCCCCGCAACGCAAGTCCCTTGCAGAGCGAGGCCGCATGAGCTCAGCGATTGCGAAGAAGCGGATTCTCCTGTTGGACGACGAGCGGGCTATTTTGGTGCCCATCGCCAGGTACTTCCAGAACCTCGGCTGCTGCGTGGAGATCGCGGAGGGGGCGGACGAGGCGATCGCCCTCATCCGGGAGCGCAGTTATGACCTGGCCATGCTCGACGTCCGCCTCAGCCGGCTGGGGGGAGTCGAGGGTCTGGAGGTCCTGCGGGAACTGCGGAAAAAGGCCGGGCAGACGCGCGTGATCATGCTCAGCGCGTATGTGTCGGCGGAGGTGGAGGAGGAGGCCTTCCGGGTCGGGGCGGACGCGGTCTTGCGCAAGCCCCAACCGCTGGCCGACCTCGCGAAGCTCGCTTTCGGGCTGATGGGGGAGCCGTCGTGAGTCGGGCCCCGCGTGCCCGCCGCCCGCCCGGACCCGGGAAGGAGGGGGTGGGGGAGTCCTTCTGGGGGGCGTTCCGATCCTCGCCCGACGCCTGCGCCCTCTCGACGCTGGGGGAGGGACGCTATGTGGAGGTGAGCGACGGATTCACGCGCCTCCTGGGCTATGCGCGCGAAGAGCTCCTGGGCAGACCCTCCGTGGAGACGGTCTGGCCCAGCCCCGGCGACCGGGAGGCATTCCTGCGCACGCTCGAGGGGGGCACCACCTTCCGGGAGCGTGAAGTAGAGCTTCGAACGAAATCTGGGGAGAGGCGGACGTTCTCGGTCTCCGCGGAAGCGGTGGACCTCAAGGGGCGCCCGCATCTGATGACGATTTCCCGGGACGTCACGGACCAAAAGCGGATGACGGAGGCTCTGCGGGCGAGCGAGGAGCGGTACCGCAACTTCCTCGCTCTCAGCACGGACGCCATCGGCCGCATCGAGCTCCGGGAGGGGCTCCCGGTGGACCTCCCGGTGGAGGAGCAGCTCGCCCACATCCTGCGCCACGCCTATGTGGCGGAGTGCAACGACGCCATGGCCAGGGGCGTGGGCTTCGCTGCGGCGGCGGACGTCCTGGGGCGGAGGCTGGCGGAGGTCATCCCCGACTGCCCCGAGGAGCACGAGGGGCTCCGCCGCTTCATCCGCGCCGGCCACCGCCTCATCGACGACGAGCTGTGCCGCGTGGGCCGCGATGGCCAGGCGCGCTGGCTCCGGCGCAACGTCCTGGGAGTTGTGTGCGGGGCCCGACTCATTCGGGCCTGGGTCGTGACCCGCGACGAGACGGCGCGGAAGAAGGCGGAGACGGCGGTCGAGGAGCAGAGGGCCTTCCTTCGAGAGGTCCTCGACACGAACCCCCACCTGATCTTCGCCCGGGACGGCCAAAATCGCATCACCCTCGCCAACCGCGCGACGGCGGAGCTGTACGGCACGACCGTGGAGGCTCTCACCGGCGAGCCAGGGGCGGGGGCTACGGCCCCCCGGGGGGCGGTCGAGGGCTTCAACGCCGGCCACCCCGGGACGATTGCCCCGGGGGGGGAGCGGGCTTTCCGGACCGCGGTCCGGGACGTTGCGGGCGGTCTCCGCTGGTTTGACGTCGTGGAGCGGCCGCTCCTTGACTCGCAGGAGGCGGCCGTCCAGGTCATCAGCGTGGCCACGGACGTCACCGCCCGCATGCGCGCGGACGACGAGCGGACCCGACTCCAGGCCGCCCTCGAGCACGCGGCCCGAGAGTGGCGGGAGACCTTCGACGCCATCGACGTGGGCATCCTCGTGACCAACGACTCGGGCCACGTCGTTCGGGTCAACCACGAGGCCGCCGCCCTGGCCGAAGGCTGCCGGGAGTACGAATCATTGCTCCATCGCCGTCTGGAGGCGATCGGTTCCCAAGAGCCGTGGCGGACGGCGGAGCAGGTGAGGGAGGCGGCGGCCAGGCAGCGAATGCACGTTGCCCGGCAGATCCGGGACGAGCCCACCGCACGCGCCTGGTACATCACGGCCAGCCCCATGGGGCGGGGGGCAGGGGCCGCGCCCTGGGTCATCGTGACCCTGCGGGACATCACCGCGGAGACGGAAGTGGAGCAGCAGCTCCGTCGCTCACGGCAAATGGAGGCCATGGGCGCCCTCGTCGCGGGCGTGGCCCACGAGGTGAGGACCCCGCTCTTCAGCATCTCCGCCACCCTCGAGGCCTTCGAGAGCGAGTTCGGCGTCCGGCCCGAGCAAGAGGAGTACGCCGTGCTTCTGCGCTCCCAGGTGCGGCGTCTCACGCAGCTCATGAGCGACCTGCTGGATTACGGCAAGCCCCCCGTGCTCAGCCTCTCCCCGGGGGGCATCCCAGAGATCGTCCGCCGCTCGATTCAGGCCTGCCGGGGCTTGGCCGAGCAGTCCAGGGTCTCGCTGACGCTGGCCCTCGAGGAGGGTGTTCCCGCCGTGCCACGCGACCCGGGTCGGCTGGAGCAGGTGTTCCAAAACCTGATTGCCAACGCGATCCAGCATTCGCCCCCCGGGGCGGTGGTGCACATCGGGGTGGGTTCCGCCCCCGAAGGCCGAGGGGGGGTCTGCTGCACGGTGGAGGACCGAGGCAGCGGCGTTCCCAACGCCGAGCGGCGGAGGATCTTCGAGCCCTTCGTCAGCGGCCGCAAGGGCGGGACCGGCCTGGGCCTCTCCATCGTGCAGCGCATCGTGGACGGGCACGGAGGGACGGTCACGGCGGGCAGCCGACCCGATGGGGGAGCGGTCTTCACGGTCGTTCTTCCCGCGGGGGCTGAGGGTCCGCAGGCCGGGGCGCGGGCGTGAGGGCCGTCCGGGCGTGCGGACGAGCGTCCGACTTTCGGGACGCCGCCCCGATCCCGGCCTCGCCTCGCCCTGTAGGGACGGGGGCTTTGAGCCCGGGCGGGTTGGCAAGGAAGTTGCCATAAGGTTTGGAATGGCGGCAAGTCACAAGGACGTTGGGACCAACCGTGCGCAGGCGACGCTCTCGCAGAGCCGCATCCTCATGGTGGACGACGAAATCGATATCCTGAAGCCGGTGATCTCCTACTTCCGGGTGCTCGGATGCCGGGTCGTGGGCGCGCGGGAGCCGGAGGAAGCGCAGGCCTTGCTCGAGCACGACGCTTTCGACCTGATCATCCTGGATCTAGGGCTCACGCGCTTTGGAACGGACGGGCTGGAGGTGGTGAGGGCCATCCGGGAGCAAGACCAAAGGACGCCGATCATCGTCCTCAGCGCGCATGTGGCCGCGGAAGTCGAGGAAGAAGCGCTCCGCGCGGGCGCCGACTACGTCCTCCCGAAGCCGCAGCCCCTCGCGGATCTCGCCCAGGTCGTCTTGGGGCTGATCGGTAGCCGCTCGTGACCGAGCAGAGCCTGCTCGAGCAGATCCTGAATCCGGGGGCGCTCTCGGCGTGCTTCCAGCCCATCGTCGAGGGCAACGGGTCGGGTTATCGCACCCACTACCTGGAGGGCTTGGTCCGGGGCCCGAAGGGGACGGCGGTGGAGCGACCGGACGTGCTCTTCAGCTACGTGCGCCGGAAGCACGCGGAGGTCGCGGTGGACCGCGCCTGCGTCCGGGCGATCCTGGGTGCTGCCGAGTCCTTCCCCGGTGAGGGGAGCCTCGGCATCAACGTGCACTCCGTGACCCTCGCGGTGGACGCCCACTTTCTCATGTTCATGAAAGACGAGGCGGGCCATCGTGGCATCGACCTCGGGCGGATCATCATCGAGGTGGTGGAGCACGGCGTGCCCCGGAATGGGGCCGCCTTCGGCGAGGCCCTGGCGGGTCTCCGGCGTCTGGGGGTGCGGGTGGCGCTCGACGATATCGGACTCGGGCATTCGAACTACAAGATGATCCTCGACTGCCGGCCGGACTACTTCAAGATCGACCGCTACTTCGTGCAGGGAGCCGGATCCGACTTCTACCGCCAGGCCGTCCTCAAGTCCGTGGCCGAGCTGGCCCGTCCGTTCGGAGCGCGGGTGGTGGTGGAGGGGGTGGAGAACGAGGCGGACCTCGCGGCCGCGCGGGCGGCGGGGGCAACCCTCTTCCAGGGATTCGCGTTCAGCCGCGCGCTCCCGGGTTCGGCCTACCGGGACGCGGGCGCCGCCTCGAAGTGACGGGGACCGGGCCCGCCCGGCGAGAGGGCCCCCGCGAACCGCGGGGGAAAGAGCTCTAGAAGAGGAAGCGGATTCCCGCCCCCAGCTGGAAGCCACCGGCATCGAAGCCCAGGGTGTTGCCGGGGGAGGGGTGGAGCCGTGCTTTCGCGCGGCTGAAGCGCCCCTGGGCGCCGAGCGCGACGTGCTCGGTCAGCCTGCCCTCCAGGCTGGCCCCCAGGTTGAAACCGAAGGGGTTGTCCAGGAAGGTTGCGGAGGGGGCGGAGACCGCCGTCACCGTATCGTAGGGGTAGATCTGGCTGTACTCGATGTGGTCGATCAGGTCGGCCCGTACCTTGATCAGGCTGACCCCCGCGAAGAGCGAGGCCTCCAGGTGTTTTCCGGAGGCGGGGACGAAGACCAGGTCGAGATGGCCGGCCGTCTCGGTGTAGGACATCCCCTTCCGGCTTCCGCTGGCCGGGCGGGGCCGGTTGAAGTAGAGGGGGTGGGGCAGGGAGGCGGTGAAGGACACGCCCTCGCTGCGCTTCGAGTAGCCGAGGGCGACCGCAAGACCGAAGCGTCGGCCCAGCATTTGGCGCAGCGCCCCCTCGAAGCCCGGCCCGGGGTCCGCCTGGTAGCCGGCGTCAAACCGTCCGGCCTCCGCGAACTCGGTGAAGGTCCGGGATTCACGGAAGGACGAGGAGCCCAGGCCGTACAGGCCGCTCAGGCTCAGCGTGGTACGGGTCTCCGCCCCCGCCCACGCCGGCAAGAGACCCAGGATCAGAAGCCCGCCCGCAGCCGCTCTCCGGCTCGGCACTGGGGCGTCCCCTCGGGAGCTCAGTTGACGCCCACCGCGGTCCAGGCCAGGGCCACCTGGAGGGCCTCCGGGCTCGCGGGGCCGTAGAGGTCGGCGGCCGCCTGGAGGGTCGCGACACGCGCATCCGCGAAGGTGGCGGTGGGGGTGAGGTAGGCGGTGAAGCCCCGGTAGAAGATCTTCTCCGCCTTCTCGCGATTGGCGCTCCCCAGGCCACCGACCCTGATCCCGGAGGTGCGATTCACGCCGCCCTCGATCAGGAGGTAGAAGGCCTGGTTGATCACGCCGTCGTTGTGGTGGGCCCCGCCCGAGTCGTTGGGGCCGTGGTAGAGCCGCGAGTAGTGGTCGGCGTCGCAACCGGTATGGGGGTTGCAGAACTGCGAAGGGTT
>WNFI01672264.1_pt1 | contig 18954 bp, 15 predicted proteins | sample 5400471 | NCBI WGS metagenome assembly WNFI01 (sample SAMN13153348, study PRJNA577476) | soil metagenome | isolation source: 100 cm saprolite on Douglas fir-dominated hillslope | place: USA:California | collected 2013-09-17 | reverse complement strand
GAACTGGAACTCCAAGGGGTTTTTGCAAGGCTCGTGCGAGTAGATCACCCATTTCATCACCCCTTAATGAGGCCTGCTTCTGAGGCCTTAGAAGAAGCGATGGTCGATATCAAGCCGCAGATGGAAAGGGTGCCGTTTTTCAGCACGGTGACCGGCCAGCGGTGCGTCGGACAAGAATGCGACGCCGCCCACTGGGGGCGTGGGGTGCGCCAGTCGGTGCAGTTCGCGTCTGCCGTCAACGCGTTGTCGGACTTCGGCGTCGACGTCTGGTTGGAAATCGGTGCGCATCCAGCGCTCAGTCATTCGATTCAGGAATGCCTCGCTGGGCGGGGCGGCAAAACACCGGTGATGTGTTCCGCTCGCCGGGAACGCGAGCACGAATCCTTGCTCGAGACTGCAATGGAGCTGCACCGCTCCGGCGTCACGTTGGATTTTGCGGAGATGACAGCGTCTCGACGGCTGCTCTCATTGCCGACCTACGCTTGGGAAAAGAGCCGTTGGTGGCATGAGTCCAGCGATTGGCGCGAGGGCCGTCTGGGATCGGGTGGCCGCGGATTGCTCGACGTCCGATTGCCTTGGGCCACGCCAACCTGGATCGCGCGGCTGGATGGCCGGCACATGGCCTTTCTGAAGGATCACAAGGTCGAGAATTTGGTCGTGTTTCCCGCCGCGGCCTTTGTCGACATGGCGCTGGAAGCGGGCGTGCAGCTCTTCGACGGTCGACCTTTCGTTGTCGAGGACTTCGAGATTCGCAAGCCGCTCATTCTGCCGGATTCCGTTTCCGGGCTTCACGTGGAGTTCTCTTATAATCCGAATGAGCGCACGTTCTTGATCCAGAGCAGGTTCGACCAAGGCGCTGGCTGGTCACTGCATGTTGTGGGCTCGATGCGTGGCGAGCGCACCGATTCGGGCTTTGCGTCATCGGCCTGGGATCGCAAGAGGGCGGGTGGCGTGGAGCCGGTGGAGGTGGAAGACTTCTACCGCCACATGAGTGAGATGGGACTTCGCTACGGTAATGAGTTCCGGCCCATCCGCGAACTGTTAGCTGGTGGCGGCAAGTCGGCAGGCAGGGTTTCGTTGTCCGACCTGATTGCTCATCGGGCCGGTGAGTATCCAATGCATCCCGTTCTGTTCGACGGTGCGATGCAAATCCTTTCCGCTGGAGCTGCGACAATTGAGGGTCGCAAAAGTCAACTAAAACTACCGGTCCGCTTTGCCAAGATCCTGTTTCTACGCTCGCCGGGGGCCTCCAGCCTCGTTCGCGCCGCTGTGCAGCAGTGCAATAGCGAGTACGTCGAAGGCAGACTCGAATTGTATGATGAGGCAGGAAAGCCTTGTGTGCTCGTAGACGGCTTCCGAGCGATCAGCGTCTCGGGGGCGCGCCGATCCGGCGTGCCGGGAGCAAACCATCATGTTCTTTATCATCTCGCTTGGGAACGAACGCCAGCAACGCGGAATCCTGCATTGCAATCGCCGGAACCATTGGCTCGCCTGGTACGCGTAGCACTGGGTGCAATGGACCAGGTGATCGCCACGCGGGGACGCATCGAGCTTGAGAATGCGATGGCAGCTGGAGATGATCTCGCAGCGGCGCAACTCGCTCGTGGACTGCAGAAAATGGCAGCGCTGGTGGGAACAAGGAGCTTCACGGCCGATTCTCTGCGCGTGGCAGAACCGATGCGGCCGGTGTTCGAGCGTCTAGTCGCCAGCCTCGTCAAACGCGGTTGGCTTGTGAAAGAAGGTGACGGTCATCGGCCAAAACGTTCCTTTACCAGCGCGGCAGACTCTGCCCGGAGAATGCTGCGCTCATTCATCTCCAGTCATTCTGGACATCTGTCCGAAGGCCTCCTCTGTGCCGCGATCTGCGCCGAACTCGGGCCTATCCTGCGCGGTGAAAAGGATGCTGTACAGGTGCTGTTCAGCGGGACCTCAGCGGAGTTGTTGGACCAGTTCTACGGCGAGGGTCTGTACACAAGCCACTGGCTGGCGGCAATCGCCGCTGCGGTGCAGGAAGTCGCCCGCCATCTGCCGGAGGGCCGCGGACTGCGAATCCTCGAGGTTGGGGCTGGTACGGGTGGATTAGCCGCGCACGTGCTGCCGTTGCTCGAACGCGATTTGCATTCCTACACCTTCAGCGACGTCTCTGCGGCATTTTTCAGCGGCGCCACGCAGAAGCTGGCCGGTTTCCCCGAAGTGGAATATAAAATTCTTGATCTCGAGAAGCCGGGCACTGAGCAGGGCTACCAGGCTGGTACGTTCGATTTCATCATCGGCACCAACGTGCTACATGCGGTGAGCGATTTGCGCTCAAGCCTGAGACATATTCACGAACTGCTCGCGCCAGGCGGGAACCTGGTATTCATGGACGTCGCTAGCCCACAATTGTGGACGGAAATAGTGTTCGGTCTCACGACTGGCTGGTGGCGGTTTACCGACCGAGATTTGCGTCCGCACCAACCATTGCTGGAACGTTCTCAATGGGAGGTCGTCTTACGAGAAACGGGATTCGCCGAGACCGCTTCGCTTCCTGGATTGCTCGGTCCAGAAGGTGAAGGCCAGATCGGTCTCCTCGCGCGGAAATCCTGGTACGACTCGGCCTCCGCGGTATCTCCCTCCGCGGAGACACTCTTGCAGATGCCGGCGGAGAAGTCGTGGCTCATTTTCGCGGACGCCTCCGGTCTCGGCGAAGGGTTGACTTCCCGATTGCACTCCGCGGGCGTGCGTTGCCGTGTCGCCCGCCGTGGCGACCATTTTGCACTGGAGGGGTCGGACACATTCACTTTGCGGGCAGAGGTACTCGACGACTGGAAACAGCTCCTTCACGAATGCGCGAACGACGCTCCACCAGAACGTTTTGTTTACCTGTGGAGCTTAGACGAGCCGCCGACAGATGGCACTGGAGATGCTGCGCTGATGGGCACCGATGCGTTGCTCCATCTGATCCAGGCGACGGAAGGTGTTAAGCAACCGACAAGGCGGCGCATTGATTTGGTGACGCGTGGAGCACAGCCGGCAGGGCGTGCGAACAACGCAACCAGTGTAGCGCAATCACCCGTTATCGGGTTGATGCGCGTTATCCGGAACGAGTACCCAAATTTCTCAGGCCGCGAGATCGACCTACCACCTGAAGCTTCGGCGTCTGACCAGTCTTTGCTTTGGAGTGAGCTTCTGACTGAGGACGCCGAACGGGAGATTGCGCTCCGCGGCGAAGCCCGATATGTTCAGCGCCTCGTTCGAGGTCGATCTTCGCGCGAGGAATGGCTCGATCCCGCAATGCCACTGCGACTAGTGTCCCGCGAGCGCGGGCATCTCGACTCTCTACACTTCGTTCCTTTTGCTCGGCCGGCCTGCGGTGCGGGCGAAGTGCTGATCGAAGTGAAAGCGGCGGGAATGAATTTCCGTGATGTGCTTAAAGCTCTCGCGCTCTATCCCGGCGAAGCGCCTGATGCTCGGATCTTCGGTGACGAGGTGGCCGGCGTGGTTAAGGCAGTCGGATCCGGAGTGGATCATGTCGCCCCCGGAGATAGAGTATTCGGCCTGGCCGTGTTCGGGCTCGCCTCCCTTACGCTGGCCAGGGGAGGTGACATACGCCGTATTCCTGGCGGGCTATCGTTTGAGCAGGCGGCTACGTTACCCGTAGTTTTCATGACCGCCTGGCATGCCCTGCTGAATGTGGCCCGGGTCCGGAAAGGTGAGCGTATCCTCGTCCACGCTGGCGCGGGTGGCGTCGGCATGGCCGCAATCCAGATCGCACACTATCTGGGAGCAGAGGTCATCGCCACCGGCGGCAACCCGGCCAAACGCGGGCTCCTAGAAACGCTGGGGGTAAAGCACGTGATCGACTCGCGTCGCGCTGATTTTGCGGACGCGGTGATGGAATTAACTGGCCGGCGCGGCGTGGACGTAGTGCTGAATGCACTCGCCGCCGAAGCCATTCCAATGGGACTTTCATGTCTCGCAGAATTCGGCCGCTTCATTGAAATCGGCAAACGTGACATCTATCAGAACGCCCGAATCCCGCTCTGGCCGCTGCGCCGCAATGCGTCGTTTCACGTCGTTGCCATGGATGCGGTCTTCTCCGGTGATGAGGCACTGACCCGACAAATGCTCGAGGAAATCTCCGGACTGGTCGAACAGGGCGCGCTCTGTCCGCTTCCGTTCCGTTCATTTCCCGCCTGCCGCGTTGATGCGGCATTTCGGTTAATGGCCCAGGGCAAACACATCGGTAAAGTCGTCGTGGCGTTTCCCGAAGCGTTCCTTCCCCGGCGCGGAGAACCGCTTGCGCCCGCCTTCAGTATCAATCCGGAGGGATGTTACTTGATCACTGGAGCGTTTGGTGGCTTCGGGAAGGTGCTGGCACAATGGCTGGTCGACGGTGGTGCCCGCCACCTCGTGCTCACCAGCCGGAGCGGCGCAGCTACGCCCGATGCAGAGGCGTTCGTACAAAGCCTTCGCAAGGCCGGCGCCGATGTAAGAGTGGTGCGGGCGGATATCGGCTCAGCGCAGGACGTGGCACGGCTCATCGAGGAGATTCGTTCGGCTGATCGACCGCTGCGGGGCTTGTTTCATCTGGCCATGGTGATCGATGATGCGCCACTGGTTTCACTCACCCGCGAGCGGGTGCGAAGCGTGATGGCACCTAAGGCATACGGGGCATGGTTGCTGCACGAAGCCACTCGAGATCTCGAACTTGACTGCTTTGTGCTGTTCTCGTCCGTCTCGAGCATCTTTGGCAATCCGGCGCAGGGCAGTTACGGCGCCGCCAATGCTTTCCTCGACTCGCTGGCCCATCACCGTCGCGCGTCGGGCCTTGCAGCGCTGACGGTCAACTGGGGTGTTCTCGGCGGTGAGGGTTACGTGGCTCGCAATGAACGCGTAGCCGAATTCCTTGCGCGCCAGGGCACCGAGGAACTCTCACCAAGGGAAGTGATGGGGCTGCTGGAATCGTCTCTGACCGCAGGCGCCACCCAGGTAATGGCGATCCGCGTCGATTGGACAAAATGGCGGCAGTTTTTCCGCGGCATGCAGGAGAATCCTTTACTAGAGCGCATTTTCGCATCCGTTGAAAGCCAGGAGACGAGCGGCGCAGCTAGCGACTGGCGCCTCAAGATCGAATCGGCCGGGCCGGAAGAGCTGGAGGCCATCATCGGGCAAGCGGTACGAGATGTCGTTGGCTCGGTACTGCGAGTGAAGCCAGATACTCTGCGCGACGACCAACCGCTCACAGAGTTGGGGCTCGATTCACTGATGGGCGTTGAGATCGAAAACTCGATCGAAAGCGCAATCGGCGTGGCGTTGCCACCAGCCAGCCTGATTCGGGCGCGTACGATCGCCCAGATCGTTGCGTTGATCGCTGAGCACATGGGGGCAAAAAGGATCAGCGGAGTCCCCATGCCGACCGCAGCATCCATGGCAGCGCCGCGGGAGGCGTCGACCGACGACGTGAATTTGGAAGCGCTTTCCGACGAGGAAATTGAAGGATTGCTTCGCTCTGACGCGGCCTCGGATGGCACTTCTGATCCCAAGGATGTGGTGTGCTAAGCAAACCTGAGATTCACATGTCCGGAGACAAGCGCACCCTTCTCAAAGAGTGGTTGGCCAGCGGCAAAGCACGCCTCCAACCGCTGACATTTCCCCAACGGGAATTGTGGGAGGCGTCGCCCGTGGCCGTCACGGATATCGCGAACCACATCTGCTGCCTGATCCAGATGCGGGGCGTTATCACACGAAACGCCTGTGAGGCGGCGATTCAGCGTGTGGTGGAACGGCAGGAGGTTATGCGCCTCTCCTTCCTGCCCGGGAAAGATCGGCCGATTCAGATGATTCGCCACGCGAGCGAAGCCAACTTCCGTTTCCGCGAGCTGTTGCCTACACAGAGGCACGAAGAGGCGGTCGAAGATCTGGCGAAAGAGATCTTTAGCGAACCATTCGATTTCGTGCAGGGACCACTTTACCGGGTCGAGGTGCTTCGGCGAGCCGCCGATGATCATGTGCTAGTTCTCGCGATTCATCACGCCATTGCCGATGGCTGGACGCTCGGTGTCTTCGTACAGGATCTGTGTGTTGCTTATGTGCAAGAGCTTATGGGTCTGGGCGAGGGGCTTCCAACAGTGCCTCTGACCTACGCGGCCTGGGGAGCAGCCGAACGCGCGTTCTGGCAGCCGGCCGAATTGGAGCGACGGGCCGCTTTCTGGAAATCCAATCTCGCGGGAAGCCGGCGGCTTTGGAACCACCAGGAAGGACCTGAGACCGGGTCGGGTGTCCCCGATCGATGGGTTTCGCAGCTTCCGGTCGATCTGGCCGATGCCGCGCGCGAGCTGGCCCGTGTGACTGGAACCACGCTCTTCAATACTCTGCTGGCTGCGTTTCAGATTACCCTCTCCCGGTGGACAGGCGAGGAGGACATCCTGGTAGGTACGCCAGTGGCGAATCGGACCAAACAGGCGGTGCGAGAAACGATGGGCTACTGCGCCGGTATTGTGCCGCTCCGAGGCCAGGTCGACGTGGACCGTCCATTCTCCGCCAGCCTCAGAACGGTGAATCAAACGACCGTTGATTCCTTCGCGAATGCCATGCCATTCGCTGAACTCGTACCGGCGCTTGGGGACCTCCCAAGACCCGGGCACAACCCCATTTTTGAAGTGCGGTTTGCGTTGCAAAACCATCCCGTTCCAGACATCACGGTGCACGGGCTCTCCGCCCAGCTCCGCATGCGCTCGACCGGTACCGCGCGCTTTCACCTGGGGTGCGAAATCACGGCGGTGGAGGAGGGATTCCAGGTAGTATGGCTTTTCCGACCGAAACTGTTGCCTCTAGCGGAAATAAAAAACTTGGCGTACCTATTTGAAGCGGTGCTAGCAGGCACTTGTCGCTCCCCAGAAAGTCGGATCGCCGCCCTTATGACCTGAACGCGATGAATACCATGCCATCAACGGAAACCTTGCTCGAACCGCAGCAGCCCCATTGGGTAAGCCGCGCCGCTTTCCCGGTCCTGGCCGCCGTTTTCTTTCTCAATCAAGTTGCACTGGGCACAGCCCTGTACTTCGGATCTGTCTGGTTCACTGTCCCACTGGTGTTAACCGCCAGCCATCTCATGCACGGGATGTTGATCGGCTTCCACGAGGCATCTCATGGACTGCTGCGAAAGAGCCGACGCTTGAATGAGATAGACGGCATTATCATCGGAATCTTTAGCTTCATGAGCTTGAGCCTCTACCGAGCGGCGCATCAATTGCATCACGCATACCTCGCCACCGAACGGGACATAGAACTCTGGCCCTTCGTCATTCCCGGAAAACCGCGGTGGTTCAGAGTCGTTGCCGCAATTCTGGAACTTAATGTCGGCTTGTTTTATACACCATTCCTATTCATACGCACTTTTCTCCGGCCCGGTTCGCCAATTCGGAACAAAAAACTGCGACGGCGAATTTGGGCGGAGTTAGCACTGACTGCCGGTGTGTGGTTTTGTATCCTGGCTGCGGTGAGTTGGTGGGGCGTATGGAAATACTTTCTGTGGATGTACCTGGCGCCTGCGTTTCTGGCCGCCAACATGCAAAGCTGGCGCAAATACATCGAGCACGTTGGGCTCACCGGCTCCACAGTGAACAGCTCTACCCGCAGCATTATTTCCGAGGGACCGCTCGGCCGGCTCGTAGCCTTCACTCTGCTGCATGAGCCCTATCATGGCGTACATCACCGGCACTCCGGCGTGCCGCACGCAGAACTGCCCCAACTCGCTTCGGAACTGGAGCCGAAGAACCCGGGCGAAGTATCTCCGTTTCCGAGCTACCGAAATGCATTGATGGATCTTCTTTGTAGCCTTACCGACCCCCGAGCGGGAGCCCAGTGGCGCACAGCCACGCCGCCGTGAACCGAAGCGTACGACCTAACGGCGCAGCCCGGGCGAACTCGCTTCAGCCGATCTTGTGATGCAGCATTCATCTATTAGTCCAAGTACATTGGACACCGAGACCGCCGCACCTTCGGGATATCTTTTCGTGTGGAAAAACCACGCTGCTCCAAATGCTGGGTGCGCTTGACCGGCCTACTGCCGGAACCTTGCTTTACCGCGGAAACTCAATTCCTGATTTGCGTGATCCATCGATCTATCGCGCTCACGAGATCGGCTTCATTTTCCAGGCATTTCACTTACTGCCGACCTTTACCGCACTAGAGAATGTGCAAATTCCGATGTTTGAAAGCGACCTGTCCATGGCGGAGCGGAGAAATCGGGCCATTACCTTGCTGATGTCGGTCGGGTTGAAGCACCGCCTTAACCATTTTCCCGCCAAGCTATCCGGCGGAGAAAGGCAGCGCGTTGCTATCGCCCGCAGCTTAGCCAATAATCCTTGCGTCCTGCTCGCGGACGAACCCACTGGTAACCTCGACAGCGAGAACGCACGCCTCATCCTCGAACTGATCGTTCGGGTCCACCGTGAACAGAACATGACACTGATGCTAGTGACGCATGACATGAGCATCGCCCAGCGAGCATCGCGAACAATCCAGATGAAGGACGGGCGCATCGTGTCAGACCGCGAGTCGACCATCGCAGGAGAATAATATGACCTTTTTCACGGTGGTGGTGCGTGGGTTAACGCGTCGTCCGGTGCGGACCGGGCTGACGCTCTTGGGCATCTCTATCGGCATCGCGGCCGTCGTAGCGCTGGTCGGCATCTCGCGCGGATTTAACCGGAGTTGGGCGGCAGGATTGAAAGCGCGCGGCACCGATGTGGTGGTCAGCAATATGGGCAGCTCGCTGATCCCGAAGCCGTTTGGCGCCTCGGTGCGTGACCGCATCGCTCACCTTCCCCACGTGGCGGCCACATGCGCGATTTTGGTAGACGTGACGAGCGTTGAGAGCGCCGAGATGATCATGGTGTCCGCCCGCGAGTGGGGCGGATTTGCTTGGAAAAACCTCAAGTTAATCTCAGGACGGATGCCGCACGACCCGGCCGAGCCTGCCGTTGTTCTGGGCCGTACGGCGGCGGATGTGCTGAAGAAAAAAGTAGGCGATCCGATCCAGATCGAGACTCGTGAGTTGACCGTAGTTGGGATCGTCGATGGCAACGCCTGGGTGGAAAACGGCTCGATCATTCTCTCTCTGCCGCTGTTCCAGGAATTCACTGGGAATCAGGGTAAGATCAACATTATCGACATCCGCGTGACGCCCTCTGCCAGTGCCAAGGATGTGGAACTCCTCTGTGATCAGATCAACCGGCTTGTCCCGGAAGGTCGCGCCGTGGTGGCGAGTGAGAACATCAACAACAGCGAGGCGTACCGTATGGTCCGGGCCATGAGCTGGAGCACTTCTTTGTTGGCCGTGCTCGTCGGCATACTCGGCGTAATGAACACGATGCTGATGAACGTTTTTGAGCGCACGCAAGAAATTTGTGTTTTGCTCGCACTCGGATGGAAACGTTGGCGGATCGTCCGCATGGTTTTGTGGGAGTCGGCTCTGCTCGGCTCGGTTGGCGGCGTGGTGGGCGTGCTGATTGGAGTCATCGGCGTAAGAGTCCTAGGCGCGACGCCTGCCATTCGCGGACTCCTCGAGCCGGAGCTCAGCGCCGGCCTCGTCGCCATGTCTGTGGCGCTCGCCATTGCGGTAGGCGTGATCAGCGGTCTCTACCCTGCATGGCGAAGTTCGCAGCTGACGCCGAGCCGGGCCTTGCGAGGCTGATCCAACGCGAACCACCCATGAATCTGTTCCACCCGATGATCTTGCGCGTTACAGCTGCCATGCTTGGCTTCATGTTGTCGGTTTCCTTTGCCGGCGTCGCCGACGCTGAGTCACCCGTAATGTCTGCCAGAGATCTCGCCGCAAGCCTTTCCGCACGGCGGGATGGCACATCTGACGTGCGTCCTCCTGCACCAAGTCGATGGTCGCCCCCCGACCGGTTCGCTTTTCATGCCGCCTGACAAGCTACGCTCTCTGGACGCTTCGCAAATGAACGAGGCGTTGTTCGGCAGCGATCTATCTTACCAGGACGTCATCGAGAACTTCTTCGCCTGGGAAAATCAGGTCATCGTCGGCAACGAGGAGGTTAATCGCGTCAGCTGCGTCGTCCTCGAGTCGAAACCTGGCAAGGGTGAATCTTCCCCTTACGGCAGCGTGCGTAGTTGGATTGACCCCGGCCGACTCGTGCCGCTCCGCGTGGAAATATACCTACCCTCTGGCGGGCTGGCGCGTCGCATTGAGACCACCCGTGTGGCCACGGACGACAAAGGTCGCTTTATCCCTGCCAATCTGACAGTGCGCGGTTCGCGAGAAGATTCTGTGACCGAACTGGACGGCTCCCGTATCAAGCACGATATGGCCTATGCCGACCGCGAATTCACTCCAGAAGGTCTTAAAGAAGCCTCGCCTCCGAGCTCCGCACCCGAATAGTTTGGTCTGATCTGGAACAGCTAATCAACCGGAGGCAAATCGGACACGCTATGTGGTTGGTCGCAGCCCAGACGTCCAGCCGATGCTGCCGTCAATCCCCCCAGTCGCTAATAGGACCAAAGTCCAATAGCGGCAGCCGCTCATTTTTCGCAGGATGTCTACTGAATCAGCTAATTGCGAGGAAGCGCGCCGCAGTTTCTCGTCGTCCAGCCCAGCAGCCAAAACAGAATCCAGTGACTTCCATGAAATTTGCCACCCTATTGACCACCGTTATCTTCGCGCTCGGCACATTGAGCTCGCTACCCAGCTCCAGCCAGGCTGCCAGCGCCGCCGAGATCGACCGGGACGCGAAGGCCACTCTCAACGCTCTTTACGCGAGCAATCCGACAGCCCAGCTCGTGGGCAAAAAGGCCAAGGCCATTCTCGTTTTTCCTCGCATTATAAAAGGGGGCTTTATGGTGGGCGCGCAGCATGGTGATGGGGCCCTTCTGGTCAATGGCAAGACTGCCGGCTACTACAACACGGTCGCCGCCTCCTATGGCTTCCAAGCGGGTATTCAGAAATTCGGCTACGCCATGTTCTTCATGACTGACGCGTCGCTGAATTATCTGCGCAAGAGTGGCGGCTTTGAGGTCGGCTCGGCTCCGAGCCTGGTCGTGGTCGATACCGGCATCTCAAAATCGCTTAGCACCACCACGCTTAAGAAAGGTATTTACGTCTTCTTCTTCAGTCAGAAAGGTCTGATGGGTGGATTGGGTCTGCAGGGAACGAAGATCACCCAGTACACACCAAGCGCGTAGACGATAACCGCAAAGGCGACGACGAAAACAACCGCGAATGGACACGAATAGAGACGAATAAGGACTGAACATTCCTGTCCGTTCGCAGTCTATCCGCCACAGCTTTGTCGATCAAGGGATCGTTCAGCTATGGCCCACCGAAGGCGGATCTTTGCGGTAAGAAGAATCCTCGTAAAAGAACAAAATTCTGACCAACTCTACTATGGTGAAGACCAAAACGACGCCGATTTTACTGGCAGCGATTCTGCTGTTCGCCGGCTGCGCCACTCAGACGCCGGTTGCACCCGGCCCGCTCGGGATAGCGCAGACAAAATTGGCTGAAGCTCGCTCTCACACCGTTCCAACCGAGACCAGAATTACGCGCTATTTTGAGGCCGGAGAAATCGCTGAGAACGAAGCCGAACACCAATCTCACGACCAGCCGGCTAAACAACAAGCTGAGCAAATTTATAATGATGCGTCCGCCGAAGCCACTGTTCTGCTCAAGGAAGCAAATAGCGGCAAATATTGGAATCACAACGAACGTATCGGCAGCTCCGATGTCTCATATGAGGTTCGTTTTCAGTCGGGCGGAGGCAGCGGTCTTTGGTCTCCAGGCTTTTTCGATCAACTTAAGCGTACGAAAGGGTCCGATCATCGGCATCTCCGCCTTTGGGTTCATGGCCCGGGATTCGGCGGCACGCTGGTCGGAGTTCGTAGCGGCCGGCCTGGCGATCCATTCGCGCCTTTGGTCGGCTACGCCTGCCCGATTACGACAACCCTAGACTTCTCGCCATCGCGAAAAACCGAGCGCGGCGCGCGTGGAGTGTTGATCGCCTTGCATGACCCAACCATCCAGCGGGCAGTTGAGATCAACGGTAAGACACAACCTCTTGCCTATGATCTTTCCGCTCCGCTCGGACACTATCCTCGGACTCACGCCCCGATTATGGCCCTCAGGGGGCTCTTGCACGCCGACAAGATTACCCAACGCACCGGGCTTTACTTGGTTGAACCGTATGATCCTAATCGCATCCCGATCGTGCTCGTCCACGGTTTGCTCTCGACGCCTCACATGTGGTTCAACATCGTCAATGCGGTCCGAGCGGACCCCGAGCTGAGAGCGCGCTATCAGTTCTGGGTATTCTACTATCCGACCGCCAACCCGCCGGTGCTCTCCGCCTTGGCGTTTCGGAAGGATTTAGCGACTGCGGAACGATTGTACCATCCCAAACACGGCATCGTGCTGGTTGGTCACAGCATGGGCGGAATAGTCTCTCGGATGCAGGCCGTCGACACTGGTCGCGTTCTTTGGGACGAATGTTTTCATGAGAATGCGGATCGACTTTACGCAAAAATCCCAGCCGACAACCTCCTTAAACAGACCTTGGTGTTTCGCGCAGATCCGGACGTAAAACGAATTGTATTTATGTGCGTGCCACATCGTGGCAGCAGTCTAGCGGTCGGCATAGTCGGTTTATTAGGCAACGGTTTGATCAGGGTGCCGCAAAATGTGGCCCTCACGATCCGAAACAGCCTCGGCGACTCCCTGGAGCAGGTTACGGGCGTGAAAGGCCTACGTCTTCCCACCAGCATTTCGGGGCTCTCGCCCCGCTCGCCGGTCCTGATCGGGCTGGACAAGCTCCCAATCAAAGTCCCGCATAATTCAATTATCGGCGACCGCGGCAGGGGAGACTCTCCGAACGGCTCTGATGGCGTCGTTCCTTACCGGAGCGCCCATCTCGACTCCGCTGAATCCGAAAAGATTATTCCTTATGGGCATAGCGGCTACCAGAGCCCCGAAGCGATCGCGGAATTGTTGCGAATCCTTCGACTCCACGTGGGCCTAAAAACCGAGCCGACGCACAAACTGGCGGCCGCTCAGTAGCCACGCGTTCCGCACGCGTCGGTAGGGACGCGCTCCCCGCGCGTCCACGGAGCGGCGGGAGCCGGTCCCTACCGAGGACCGCCCCAAAAAGCTTGGCAACGGGGAGAGGTGAAACTCATAAGATGAGTAACAAACGATGAACCCGACAATTACCTTCCCGATGCGACACCCCCAACTCCTCGCCGCAACCATTTTCGCCGCGGTCAGTTTCCTTTTCGTTACGCCGGAATCTCGCGGCCAGGCCCATACCAAAGGCACCCCAGTTGCGCCGTTCACTCCGACTCTCAAACCGGGAGACTATGTCTGGCATCCTGAGTTATCGCCGGCCGGACCGGTGGTGGTTCTGGTGAGTTTGCCGGACCAAGTTCTATATGTCTATCGGAACGGCGTTCGTATCGCGCGCTCGACCGTAAGCAGCGGGAAACCAGGTAAGCGGACGCCAACCGGCGTGTTCACCGTTCTGCAAAAGAAGGTCCGTCATGAATCGAGCATTTATAAAGGCGCACAGATGCCACATATGCAGAGGCTCACCTGGAGTGGCATAGCGCTTCACGCCGGGTATTTGCCAGGTTATCCGGCATCAGCGGGCTGTGTGCGAATGCCGGTTGATTTCGCAGCGAAGCTTTACTCGATAACCGGTATCGGCACCACCGTCATCATCGCCGACCACAAATCCGCTCCAAACCACACCGTCCGCCCCGGTCTACTCTTTTCCGGAAAGACGGGCACGCCGCCAGCAGGCGGGTTCATCTGGACGCCAGACAAATCGCCGACCGGACCGCTTTCGGTTATCTTGAGCGCACCGGATCGCAGGATCTATGTCTACCGCAACGGTGTGGAAATAGGCCGGGCGCCCGTAACGGGACTAGAAACTGCTCGCCTATCTGGCACTTATGTTTACTCGGCTGATTCGACGATCGATTCCAGCGGCCGGCGCGACTGGATCTCTACCGCGAGCGTCGGAAGAAAAGCACCAAATTTGAAGAACTTGGAAGACCGTATCTCGATCGATTCGTCCTTTCTGCAGGATGTCCGTGCGATCATCATCCCCGGAACAACGCTGGTTGTTACCGATGCACCGGTCAGCGGCCAAACACAGAGCGGCCCGGGATTCGATATCCTCACGGCAGACAACCGGTAAACCCGAAAACGCCTGGCGAACCCGCCTCAAGTCGTACAGGCTCAAGAACCTGAACGGCCGGGTACGGCGAAGAAGGATAGGCCGAAGACTCCGATGTAGCGGGTGCTCGGAGAGAGCCTTTGTTCCGCTTTCTGCACGAAGTGGAGCTTTACTAGCGTCTCTAGGTTTTGTGCAATTGGCGGCACACAAATCTTTACAGCAACTGTCGTCTAGGATAAGAGGGTACAGGCTTCCCCGCGGTGATTTGTCGGCCATTACCAGTGATGGCTCTGCCGCGGCTGTTTTATGTTCGCGTATCCCTGGTTGTCGATGCAGCCCTTGGCGGGTTGCCGAAAATGGTGGGAGCCTACTCCGATGGAGCGGAAATGAAAGGAGACCAATTGGAAAACGAAGGTCAAGCCCAACAAATCGCCCATCTCGGCCGGCTAGCACTGATGGGCGAAATGGCCGCTTCCCTGGCCCATGAACTCAACCAGCCGCTGACTGCGATCGTTACCAATGCCGGAGCAGGCCAACGGTTCCTTGATAACGGGGTGTTAGACCTCAAGGAGTTCCACGAACTCCTACGTGACATTGTCGCCGACGCAGAACGGGCCGGCAAAATAATCCGTGGCATTCGAGAAATGGTAAGGAAGGGTGAAACCCGCCGGGAACTGGTAAATATGAATCAAGTAGTGGAAGCAGTTGTCCGGTTGACCAAGACCGACGGAGTCAATCGCTCCTGTGTTTTGGTCACAGACCTCGATACCGCGGTGGCTCCAGTCGAGGCTGATCCAGTGCAGCTTCAACAAGTCCTGCTCAATCTCGTGTTGAATGCTTTCGATGCGATGCAAGACACACCGGTCAATCTCCGTCGAGTTGTGCTTTCTACGAAATCTCAACGTGGCGGTTTTGTCCGTACAGCGGTTCGCGATTTCGGCCCTGGGCTCTCTGAAACAGTGCGTCAGCAGATTTTTGAACATTTCTTTTCTACCAAGAAAGATGGCTTGGGCATGGGGCTCGCCATCGCTCGATCGATTGTCGAATTATTCGGCGGAGTTCTTGATGTCAGCAACGCGCCGGGCGGAGGGGGGATCTTCTACTTCACGCTTCCTACTTCCGCGAGTGAGGCCGATGAACGCTCAGTGCCCCAACATAGTGTTTGTCATTGACGATGACGTCTCCGTCCGAAAAGCGTTGGGTCGCCTGCTTCGGGCCGCGGGCCATGCGTTTGAGAGTTTTCCATCGGCCAGCGCTTTTCTAGCGCGACCTTTAGTCGTCTGGCCATCCTGTGTGATTCTCGATTTGCGAATGCCTGGACTAGATGGATTGGAGTTGCAGCAACTACTCGCTGCCACCGGCCGTAACGAATCGATCATCTTCATCACTGGCCATGGCGATATCCCAACCTGTGCCAAGGCGATGAAAGCGGGCGCGATCGACTTTCTCCCCAAACCGTTTCGAGATGGGGATTTGCTCGATGCCATCGCGCGCTCCCTTCAGCGGTCCCAAAGTCTCTGGCGTGAACATACTGAGCGAACAAAGACCCAAACCCTCGTAGACCAGTTAACACCGCGGGAACGTGAGGTGATGGAGTTGGTGGTTGCCGGGAAACTCAATAAACAGATTGCGGCCGAATTGGGCGCCAGCGAAAAAACAATCAAAGTGCACCGTGGCCGTGTAATGCAAAAAATGCAGGTATTCTCAGTCGCAGAGTTGGTCAGGCTTACGGAAAGTGTGGGAATCCACCCGGATAGGACTAAGGTCTAATACCGCCTACTTAGCCACTCGGCTAGTATACTATCTATCGCACTGATCTTTGTATCGCCCAATTGTGCGGGGAAAGAAACGGTGGCGAAAACCTTGCGAACGTTATGAAGGAAAATCCATCGAGTCGCCGAAAACCACACGATTGCCCTCGCGATCATCGACGTCTGGATGCCAGAGCTTAGTGGGTTGGAAGTGCAGCGACTACTCCATCATATGGCGCCGGCAACGCCGGTCATCATGATGACCGGACGAGACGATCCCGGGATGGACAGCGTCGCATTCGCTCAAGGCGCTAGAGCGTTTTTTACCAAACCTTTTGCCGATGCTGCGTTCTTGGAAGCAATTCGCACCGCTCTTCCAGCATAAGACTCACCGGCGGTAAAAGGGCGTGGTCAGGACGTCGATAACCGGCTCGGCTCGTCTCTCCACTGGCCGGACGCATGCGACTTAACTCAAATTTTTGCCCAGCTCCGATCTTTCGGATAATCGTGGAGTGTGCCACTGACATCTCCTCTAACCACATGAAAAGCCTGGCTCTATCTCTCCTCTTAGCGATATCCGCGTGCGGTGCTTCCGCCGCCGCGGTCACCCCAGTCACTGTGCAGTTTACTGATCCGGCTAAATTTACCGATTTCCTAATTCGAGGTCGCGACGCGAATTACACCGCCGGGATCTTCGCGAGCGAAGTCACGGCCGAGCTAACACCAGTGATGAGACAAAAATATCTAAACAGCAGTTTAGTCCTGCGCTTTACCGACATCGATCTCGCCGGCCGGTACGCGACCGCGGGAGGAATCAGAGTTGCTCAGGACACTCATCCCGCTCGAATGAATTTTGACTTCGCCCTAACCGATAGCAACGGCAAGTCCTTGGCGAAAGGCTCGACTCGCCTGGTCGACTCTTCCAGCATGGGTTCTCACTCCCGTGATCCAAGGCGCTCACAGGTCTTCTATTATGAGAGCCGACTGCTGAACCGCTGGTTGCGAACATTGGCGCCTCGACGGTAGGTCGAAACCCGACTCCGTCCGGCGGCTGCCCATGCGCTTCAATATCAGGGAAGTGTGTAGTCTAACCCGAAGGTACGCCAGGACTTAGCCCAGGGTTTCAACTCTACGGGGGCTAAGATAAGGCATGTTCCGAGCTCAGCGGCGACTGTCCCGATAAGCCAGCTTGCGTGACCAGGCCAGAGGACTAGAGCGGAGCTTTTGATTGAGCCCGGCCACAAACCGCAGTCGCCATACGCGCGGCAACACCAATGGCGACTGAGTTTTGCGGAACGGGTCGACCAACAGCTCCGTTAGTGCCTAATGGCGAGTTTCGGGACAGACCGTTGTCTTTCCGGATCTGCTCGCAGTTCGTTTTGTCGACCGCCATTGTCGGAAGCGTGATCTTTTTCTCCACCTTTTCGCCTTTGACGACCTTCAATCCTTGCCGGACGCCCTCCGCTCCCGGTGTTGCATAGAGGAAGGTTGCCGTGAGTTCGCCTTTGCAAACCCAAGTGACGCCTTCGTTGGGCAACGCATCAATTCCGAGAAACTTGATGTCCTTATCCCGGCCAGCATCTTTGGCGGCGAGATACGCTCCATAAGCGATCGGGTCATTGTGACCGTAAACCAGATCGATCTTGTCGAATTGCTTGAGCGCGGTCGTCATCGTGTCATAGCCCTTCGCCTGCTTCCAGTCGCAGTCGATGGGTTGGAGCAACGACTTAATGCCTGACTCTTTGCTAACGAACTCATTGAAACCATCGTGCCGATCATGCGCCGGTTGCGTTCCCATTCCGCCCCATAGCTCGACAATGTTTCCTTTTGCCGCTCCCGGTCCGCCGAGCAACTTGACCGCATATTCGCCAGCCGCTTTGCCAATTACCACGTTATCGCCGCCGATAAATTGCGTGTACTTGTCGGTGTTGACGTTTCGATCGAGGACTATCACCGGAATTTTCGCATCAATAGCTTTGAGGATGACGCCGGTTAATCCAGCCGACTCCTTCGGGCTGACCAACAGGACATCGACACCTTGTTGAATCAGGCTTTCGACATCGGCTACCTGCTTCTCCGTCTTGTCTTGTCCATCCGTAATGATCAGTTGTATTTCCGGATGTTTGTCCGCCTCTTTTTGCATGTCCTTGTTGAACTGGACGCGCCAAGGTTCAACGATGGTCGCTTGCGAGAACCCAAACACATATTTTTTGCCCTGGGCTCGTAATTGGAACGGCTTAAACACCGTCGACGCTGCCGCAGCAGCAATACTCGTTTTAATGAACGTTCTTCGTTTCATGGGGGTATGACAGTTCGTCTTTTTCTGATCTGAATCCCCGATGCGGGAACCCAGAAAGTTGGGTTGGGTATTTCTCAAGCAGTGGTTATTATCTAAGGTTTTGCAAGGAATGGACTTCATCTTTGCGCGGCCCGTCTGTACTCACTTTTTTGGTTCGGGCACGCAAGCGCTTCCACCAGAGTCCGATCTGCCCCTCTTGCAGCAGCACCGCCGCAAGAATAATCGCGCCTTTCAAAACGAATTGGATATTGCTGTTAATGTTTTTGAGCAGCAAGATGTTGGTGAGAAAACCAAAGATCAATACGCCGACAAACGTTCCGGTCATCGAGCCTTTGCCGCCCATCAAATTAGTGCCACCAATGACGACCGCTGCAATCGCGTCGAGTTCGGCCCCGGTACCCGCGTCAGGTTTCCCCTGCCGGTATTGCGCAGTGTAAAGCACACCAGCCAACGAGGCCAACATCCCGGCAATCGCGTAGACCGCTGTTTTGATCTGATCCACGCGGATTCCCGCCAATCGCGCCGCCTGCTCATTTCCGCCGATCGCATAGATATACCGGCCAAACGCGGTGTACTTAAGAATGAATCCAAACGTCAGCACAGCGACCAGGAAGAAGATTCCGGGCACGGGAATAACTTGCAGCACCAGGGCACGGAGAATATCAAACTGCTCGGTCGCATTAGAACCGGTGTAGACCGGATAAACAGCCGCGGTCTCACCACCCAATAG
>WNFI01394228.1_pt1 | contig 18954 bp, 20 predicted proteins | sample 5400471 | NCBI WGS metagenome assembly WNFI01 (sample SAMN13153348, study PRJNA577476) | soil metagenome | isolation source: 100 cm saprolite on Douglas fir-dominated hillslope | place: USA:California | collected 2013-09-17 | reverse complement strand
ACCTCGGCATGCTTGTATGTCATGCTCACCATTGTCGGTGGTCTGCTCCTGAAATCAGGTATGAACTTCTTTGGTCCGTCAAATGCATCGGCAAACACGATCTGGATCTCTTCCAAGCTCAAGTGCGCCGTCTCGCGATAGTAGGCCCAGACCACGAGGAAGGATAAGCAGGCGAGAGCAAGGATGACGAAGTAATACATGGCCTTGATGTTCTTGAAGGCAATAGGGGTTATGAAAGCGACGATAAAGTTGAAAGCCCAGTTGACGGAGGTACTGAGAGCCACACCTTTAGCCCGTGCGGACATTGGGAAGACTTCCGCGGGCAGGAGCCATGGTATCGGACCCCATCCTGCACCAAATGCGAAGAGATCTAGATAAGGGAAAAGAACAAGACCATGCGGTTTAGAAGAACGCTCATTAAGAATTGTTAGAGATAAAACTCACAGACACAAAAGAACGTAAAGATCACGTTAGAGTACTCCATCTTCTCGTGACCACGGGGAAAGCCCTCACTGACGAGCTGGGTACTTCCAATGGCAGACAATGCAACGATAAGTCCAATTGTCGTAATCATTAACCACTTCTTCCGACTCCACTCGACTGCCCAAATAGCTGGCACCGTGCCTGCACAGTAACACCACGCCGCGATGAACGAAAACTTGAGCGAATCCTCAACCGTCTTTCCCGAACGTACCAGTATGATCGGCAAGAAGAACAACACAGCATTGATACCGTTCAGCTGAGCGAAAAGTTGACCCGTCACGGCCACCAGGGTTTGACGCCAGAATTTGGTGAATAGTTCTATCCAGGTGACTTGTTTGGCGGCGCATTCGGCTTGCACGATGAGTTTGATCTTCTCGAAAGCATCGACGATCCTAGGCGAGGTTGGGTCACCGTCCCCTTGTAAATCGGCGAGAGTTTGAAGGCCTTCTCTGTTGAAGCCATTCTTGATGAGCCACTGAATTATAGATTTATAAGTGAGCAACAGGAACACCTAGAATGCAATGAGCATGACGTACTCGAGGAGTTTCGGGGATGAAGAATGAAGCGAATATGAGGATACTAGCCAAGCCCCCCTGAAGGATGAACATCGCCTTCCAGGAGATGGTTCCGACATTGATATAGCGGAAGAGGCCCCAGCCGACGCCAATGGAGAGTAAGTATCCCATATTGAGACAAATATACTCGATGCAAATCATACGCCCACGAGCATGGTCACCAGCAATCTCGCATTGAACTATGAAATGACGTTTGGTTAGACAAAGTAGAATGAAGCGACTCGAGTCTTCCACTCACTAATTGGGACACTCATCGACAGGAAACCGACACCAATGCCTTGGATACAACGGAAGAAGATGAACGCGGAAAAACTGTTCGACAGAGCGGTTCCGATCGAGGCAATCAGATAAATAATGCCTCCAATACGCACGACGTGTCGTCTTCCAATCATGTCACAAAGAACGGCGGCGACGAGAGCCTGTAAGAGCGCGGCCAGTTAGACAAAGAGATCTAGGCTAACGGACGACTTACAGCGACGAGGGCCGTCAAATTTAAGCAAGAAGCCGTAATAGACTGTGTGGCGTCATCTACTCCAAGATCAAGATTGTTGACCTGCTCAAGGGTCGTGTTCACCCCGAAAATATCCCGTAGGAAGGGTGGTTGGATGAAGGCAGAGGCAATGGTCCCTTGACTGTATCCAAACAGGGCGTCTACAACAGACAACCAATATTTCGCAACACGAAGGAAGACCTTTTCGCACTCGAATACTCACCTCCGAAAGAAGCCAGCGCAGAGGTGGCATACAATATAGGCATCCCGACAGCCCAACGAGGGTATCTATTCGTCATTTTCTTTGGGGTTCCAAGTAGAGCCTGATAGACCTGCTTTCCAGTAGAAACCATGATTGTGGTATAGAATACGATGCCGTTTTAAGCTTCAGAGTAGCAGTGATGTCCAAATCGAAGATGAAAAACGAAGGTGGTTGCGCGGCTCGAAGGATGGGATGGAGACACGACAATCCGCAACGGAAAACAGTTCTTACATATATCTTCATTGCGATTTGGACTGCCTGAATTATCTGATCCAGAACAGGCAATTAAGGTCTCAACTTGACATTACGGTTTCAAGCTCGAAACATACTGAGCCACTCAGACATATTGAAGAGCACTCAAATAATCACCGGGTTTCGCGTGCCGCAAGAGCTTAGCCGTAGTGCAGAGTTGATAGAACCGCACTAATGTTGATGTGAGTCCACGATCGTTTTCTCGAGACGCATGGGACGTTTCCCACGCACCTATTCAGGAAACTTCCCATCGCAGTACATGTCAAAATTGACTACTCGACATTGTATGGCGACGCTGGCGAAGGGAAAAAAATCATTCAAGATTGAGACATATAGACCCAAGTCCCCATGAATGTGAAGCCACGATCGTCGGCCATTTAGATATAAAGCAATATCATTACTGCCTCACGATGCCCCACGCAGCATGTTCACTATCCCTGACAAACTTCCTCTGGGAATAATACCCCCAACGGAACGTAATATGTCTCAATTCCCTACAGTTCTTCGAGCAAGCGGCGAAGATATCCGCCTGTCCTGCCGAGCTTCCTCCACCAAATTCGAGCACCTCGAGTTCCTGCAACTGGCATAAAGCGTTTATGGCGGAGGCTCGATCCTCGCGATCCAACATGTCAGCATGCGTAATGCACAATGATTTGAGATGAGGTAGGTTGGCAATAACGGAGATGTAAGGGTGAGCTGTGACTTCTGCGTCAAAGATTAGGATGTAGAGATGTTGGATACCACTAGGCGACGTGCTTTGTGAAAGGTTATGCATAAGTAGAGAGCATTCGCCCTCCCAAATTCCTGAGACGTGAACGGAATTTACGGGGGAACCGGGGATGATGGCAGTGTGGTGTGCAAGACTGGCATGCATGCTCTGGAGTGCGGGAAGAGGTGCTGGAAGGTTCGATACGCTGGAGTCGACTGCGTGTAATTCAACATGTTCAAGTTGCGAGTGTCTATCCCAGAAATTGTGCATATGTTCATCACAGAACAGGTCGGTGGCGAAGCGCTCAAGTTTCATGAATGTGAAAGGGTATGCTGAGAGGGACCGAGCAATCTTGGTGCGGTGGTGGGCGGATACAATTGTTAAGGAGCGAAGATTATTGCAATGGTGAAGAGTCTGAAAGACGGTTTGCAGTGTGTCATCGACCTCTCGATCCCATTCTGCTCCGAGAGATGACTGAATATCAATTCGAATGTTCTGCACTCGTAGATGGCGCTGCTCGCTCATGATGATCGCACATCCCTCTTCTAGATGTCGTCGTCCCCAAATCTCCTCAAAGCTGATTGCAATGAAATCATTACCCTTGTCAGGCTCAAAGATATCATCGACGCACCTCTGACCCACATACAGAGTGCACGACCTCCAGAGATATTTAGCAGCCTCGTACTTGAGTTCCCTACACACGAGACTAATGGCAGCAAGGGTGTAGAAATCTGCGAATGCCACGACGGTAGCCCAGATGTCATACGGAACGGGACTCCGAAGTCTCACAGGGGTAGCCTGTGGCAGAATTTCCATGCGTTAATTATGCAGTCGCCAGGGGTGTTCTCGCACTGGGGCTACGCCGCCCTTATATCTGCGTTTTTCCGAGAAGCGAAGGAAAACACTCACGGCTCGGATGGCTGGACCCCGATGGGTTAGATGTGACATCACACGATGTCCGGGGTGCTTTGAGACGGTGTCTGGTCACTATCCTGCTCCGTACTGTTGTTCTGTAAGGCGTCGGGGGTCAGAAGCAAGGCGTTTCGTCGTGAATTCACCTCAGCTCGTTAGGGCGTACCAGGACTCGAGGGCGACAGCGTGACGACACGATCATATGAAATCCACCCGATTCGGAATGCCATTCATTCTCGACGAACTGAAATGAAAGGGAGAAGGGAATCACAATCAATTCGACCAAAAAAAAACTGCTGAGGATCAAAGTCACAGGAAGTGCAGTAGACAAGCGGCGATACACATGCATATCAGCAGAACGAAGAATCGGACTAAGTGAGTGCAAGAGATAACAAGATCAACAGAATCAGGCCCGCTTCACACCATACAATCAAATTCCACAATCGGAACCGTAAGATCGGACGCTTTGAGTGAATCGACCTTTACCGGCACCCACGGAGCGTCAAATGAAGATCGCTCAAAGGTGCAACTCCGAATCGCTCTGGACTCCATAGCGTCCCATATGAACGTGGCTCGAATCAAATTTCGGCAGTGATTCGAGAATCGGGCAAAACATTCATGCTCAGTATCCTAGAACGCAAGAATCGTTAATCATATTATCTGAGCAGAACACATCATGATACGCCGCATCATTCTCAAACTCACCATCATCACCCCACCCCACCCGAACTCCTCCATGTCCTGAAGAATACGCAGGGTGTCCATCGCAAGGTGGCGTTTCTCTTCATCCACAATACATGGGTGGGAGATATACAGGGAATGAAGCCACGGATACTTGGCAACGACCTCCGTGTACATTGTGGTCGAAGAAGGACAGGTGGGATCCAAAGTGATGCTAAGCCTGATGATCTTGGCCGTTGACTTGGAAAGGTGGCCCAAGAACTCCAAAACATGGTCATCGTGGAACTGGCGAATGGTCACATCCCTAACCTTAAAATTAATGACGGATGGATTCAGCGTGAGTGATGGCCGTCGGGGAAAATTAGGGCGAGGCGAATCAGCACGGAGAAAGGGATGGTCAGCCTAACTCCTGTGAGGCTTGTAAAACAGGGGGATTTTACTTACAGGACTTCCCCGGATGGCACGAGCCTGAGAAGCAGTTACAATTCTGACTGTCTCCAGAGCGGGCAACGGATGGCGCCACAGCGGTTCAGTCGAGTCCTCTGAGTGCAGTAAATCCAACGACTTGATACCCAGATGAGAATAATAAAACCCAGCGAGCGCACTTCCACAGTGAAGATTCGTGACGAAAGACTTGAGACGTGGTGCCCAAACCAATGACGACATACGTTTTGCAATCGCCAAATGATGAAACCAGGTACGAACATCAAGGGATGTAACGAGAGGCATGGTCGCGCAGGCCGAAAACACCATGTCAAGCGTCGATGGAACTGGTGCAATCATTGCCGAACAGTTCTTTTGGAGCCACGAATGTAAACGAGCGCCAAAGATGCTTGCACGCTTCTTTGTGATAATCTTTATTAAGAAGGCTGAGAGTCTTGAGAGTTTCGAAGTCGGAATTTGAGACGATGGCACATTGAACATCATACGGAATGGATGGCATTGACACCAAGCCTACGCCGTCGTGTACGAGACGAGAGTGCGACATGGTTCAACTCTGAGAAAGGTCGAAGGGAATTCCTCGAGAAGGCTCCAGGCAATCTCTGCATATATTTATGGACGCGTCGCCGTTGCAGGGCCCGGGAATTCTCATACCAAGCTTCGTAGTCTGAGCTGCCATAGAATTGGGTGAATGGACAAACCCCGTCTATATTCACATACAACTACCTACTAGATTTGGAACCCTAGATTGGTACAGCCGCCTCCACCGCGATCACGACAAACGACGGGAAAGGAAATAAGCCCACATGCTGCAAGTAACCTCAATAGGAATGCGAACATCGATAACGATAACGGAACATACAGCCCAGTCACAGAAAGCATTAACTTTGGCTGGAACTACCGTCTTAAGCAAGAACTTTGTCCTCCTTTCTTGGTGATGGTGGAAGCGGGATATCTTCGGGGCACTGCACACTTTCAGGGGAGCAAGGCAAGTCAGACACTTCTTCCGTAGGCGTAATATCCCCGCCACGCTCTGAAGGTACGCTAGACAAGGACCCTTCATGTTCATCCAGATCTTCTTCTGTGACATGTTCTTCTCCATCGATCGTTCCGTCGAATGTCCCAGTGCCTCCAGTACGGTAGCTCCACGCTGTTGTTATGGAGCCGGGCCCACGACGTTTCAGCCCTACACAACTGAGGTTGAGCAGCCCTCCAGGACCCACGGCACTTATGCCAGTGTGAGTGCTATGCCCTGCGGCACTCCATCCAGTCTCGTCACTGCCCCAACTGCCACGTCTACTGCTTGGCCGCAAGGCCCGCATACTTGCGTTCGCATCCCCAAAGTCCCTGTCAGCCGTGAGAGATCGTGATCGCGGAGAGGTATGTGACATCGCGAAATTGGAAGAGGCGAGAGTAAGAGTGCTTGCGTTATCCATGGGCGGGGAGGCTGGCCGTGGGTTATTTTTGGGATGGAAGTGAGTAAGACCTGGCGCCTGCGGAGCCAGCTTGTTTCCTGAAACGGGCACTCCCAGTGTCGTACTCGTTGTAGGCAGGGATGCCTGCCGATTCGACCCAGAAGCACCATTTGGACCCATGTTGAACGAAACAGATGCACCCACAGGACTCAGAGTATTTGAAGACCTCAAGCGAGGGAACCTTGAGGAAGAGGGGCTTGAGTTGGGTGATGATGTTACCGGTGCGTTTCTGCCGAGAACAGAGGATTGAGAAGGAACTACTTGAGCAATATGACCCCCAAGACCAAGGTCTATAGACATGACAGTGGTGGGTTTCGTGCTTGTGGTTCCGACGGATTGAGAAGCCCTCGGGTGATCGGCAGTATCAGCCCCAGACACGCTCGTTGCCGATGAACTATGAGTCGAACGTGAAGGGACGGGGGAAGGAGGTATTGAAGGAGGTATAGGTCGGATAGAGGCATCCTCATCCGCCTCGCCTGGTTCTTTGGCGGACCAACTGGAGCTTGGGCCGAGAGATCCCGCGTGCGAATTTATGGACAACGTTGCGGAAACATGGACATGCGGATTACGTCGACCTGATGTAGATGGTGCCCGACTAGGCGTTTCATCAGCATGCAGTTTTGTTTCTGTATCAGCCTGATTTGTCGAGTTGCTCAGTTCTTTTCCATGCCTTTTGCGCGAATTTTGCTTGTTTCCAGAGATTTTTCGATGGAACCAGTTGAGGATTGGCTGGCTCGTGTGTCGTTTAATCTCTTTGTGTCCCAACGGATGTCTAGGAATACCGCTGGACAAAATTCTGTCTGGTGTTGCAGTAGTTGAAGGTCTTGACTGGGGGTCCGAAGGTCGAGATCGTCCATGAGTCTCCTTCGGTGTGTCACTTGACACAACATTCACTGGAAGGTGCGACCAAGGAAATGGGTATCGAACGAGAGAGGAATAGTAAATAAATTGATTGCCCTAATCGGGTAGGCTATCCAAATAATATGAAGAACATCGATTTCCACTACTGAGTATCATTTTCTTAGTGCGACCAAGACACCGCTCTAGTCTGGCCATCTAAAATTTCACTCAAGGAAAGATGGTTACTTAAAGTTCCTTGAGAACAGCGTTGACGACCTGCTCCGTTGTGCCTCTCCCTCCGAGATCCGGGGTCAGAACGTCTCCTTCTCTCAGTACTGCATCGACGGCATCATCTAGCCGCCTAGCTGGCGCATCGTAGCCGAGGTGCACCAACATTAGTGCGGCGGAGCTAGAGCATGCTTAGTAAGTGTTTGGCACGGGCAAGCGGCAGCATGGACCCACCGTATGGAAGCAAGCGGGTTTGCTATGCCTAATCCCATAATATCTGGCGCAGAGCCATGTACACTGGTGTAACATAATAAGGACGGAGGCATCAGGTTGGAAAGGCATTGTCTACGTACGGCTCGCCCATTACAAAATTGTCGCCCGCATTTACGGAAGGAACCAGACCCAGGGAACCCACCAGCGCTGCTGCTGCATCACTATTTGATCTCGTTAAACAACGTCTAGAAATATCATGAGTGACACTTACGAGATAATGTCTCCATACATGTTCGGGGCAACAACAACATCAAATACTCTAGAATGTGATCCTGTGAAATTCAACTTATTTTGAGAGCATAGGAACCTACTGAGGCTCTCGGAACATCCTGAAACAACCAAGAGCCATTAACGAACGGAGGTATTGAATGTGGCGCCCGGACTCACCGATAGACCATACTATCGACCAGCTGCTCCTCAATCTTGACGGAATCATACTTGCCATTATTTCCTGGAAGTGTCGGGACATCTCGAACGGTCTCGCGAAATAGGCCGTCGGTAACTGATAGTACATTCGACTTGTGGACAATGGTCAGCAGAGACTAATGCTAAATGGCTGAGTTTCATGGAGGCTTGCGTGACTACAAAATAGACATGACATACTGTGGGTCCGCGTGTCAAAGCAGTCTCGAATGCCATCTGACCGACTCGCCTCGAGGCGCGCTCGGTGATGAGACGTATAGCACGCGCTTCTTTGCCAGCCGAACCTAACGTCAAGGTCTCTTCTTTCACATACTGAATTAGGAACAGTCGATGAGCCAGGATCGTGGCGATGATTGTTTGCTTACCAAACATTCAGTGTTTTCTCTAACAATGACCATGTCGATCTTAGGTTTTTCTCCATGCGTCTCTGTCACCTTAGAATCTCGACAATTTGGATGATTCAGATGAAGAATGATAGGATTTCTCACATATTTGACGGGTCTTATATTGGCATATAAGTCCAGTGCTTTGCGCATTGCAACAATTGGAGACGAATATCCTGTCACGCGTCGAGAAGGAGAACTATTCAAGGTGTGAGCATGTCCACCAAAGAGGGGACCTATCATTCATACCTAACGGCACCAAACATCGCACAGTCAGATTCCTCCTTCAAATCCCTGTTTTGGATGAAGCACCATCCTGAGCGCTTGCGCTACTGGGTTACACCCTGCATATGACGTACCGGAGCGTCTCATCGGGTAGAGCAACACCATGTCTTGTAAAGTATTCAAAGCCAGCATCCAGATGAGTGAATTCTAGCCTGGGTAGGGAGCTTCCTAGAGCCTCGAGAGCAGATCGGGCCGCCTTTCATGCGAGGGGTTAGAACGGAGAACTCTTGCCAACGAAAGACGCGACAAACAGGGAGAACTTCGCGTCCAATCCCATCTGCAGGTATCATAGAGATCCTTAGCTTGCTCCTAACTATATTCCTTAAAGCACCAGTCATTAGAGATAATCGCGCTCGCGAGGAATTTTCGTGCTGTTCTCAGACGTTGCCAAATTTGGAATGTCCGACGGCAATATCCGAACCACGTGGCCAGACCAGAGTCATTGCACTCACACCTTGAAACCTAACCACACCACAGTGCGCCGTCGACGCGGCACTGATTGGAACGCTAATCGACCCCTTACATTATGAAGACTTCCATCGGTCCTGTAACGCTCATCATTGGGATTGGTGAGTGGCCTGACAGATTACAGCCTTGTCAGGATCTGACACTGCTTGATGCATCCCTCAGCCATTGCCAGCGTGGGTGCTGCCCCCGCGGGCATAATTCCTACCACCGATCCCACCTCTGTCAATGGCGTGGAAACCAAAATCCTTGCTTTCCGTCTTGGACATGCCGCAGGTCTCGGTCGCTTGGGGGATTACAGGATTGCTGCCAACTTGCCTGCTCCGAAGTCAGGCTGCAAAGTCCTTTTGGGCAAGGCCCAAAGTCTTTCAGATGGTTTGAGGCGTATCTTCGGCCTCGCTTCCATCGTTCGCCCAGCGAGTGGCGCCCACGCATCAGGCCCAGTTCCCCATCATGGCCCAGAGTCTTCCGAGGGAACCCTCCATATTCTTCCCTTCATCCCCTCCGACAGCACTTCTAGCTCGGATCCAGCCCTTTATCATAGCAACAATGTCCACCATCACAATCATCACAACCACCCCTTCGTGGCCAGGTTAGGGCATGCCATCAGGTCCCTCGGACTGTGGGAGGCCAGGGTTGTCGCTTTCGTCCTCGGTTGCGGCTTTGGAGCCCTTCTACGTATCCTTTTCATGTTCTGCCTCATCACCATTCGGGCGCTGCGGAATCGTTCTCAACGGCATGTGGAACTCAGTGAGGATGCAGCGATACTGCTCCCAGTTGAAGAGCCCATTCCTTCGTCCGAACCTCCTGCGTATGGTGATGAGAAGGTTACGTTACGTGAGATGATTGCCGATGATGTCGTTGCCACCCCGTTTTCGGAGGAGCATGTGAAGGCGATTGAGACTATTGGACTGAATATCATTACTAATGGGCTTTCCGTGTATTGGACGAGGTAACCCGTTCTATAGCGTGCTTCCTTCGTAACTGAATATCTGAACTTGGGTTTCTATAGCATTACGGATGAGCTTCATGAGACGCCCATTGACGAATTCAAGCAGTTCGCTCCCAAAGCGGTTAGTTCATCTGATTTCGCACCATTGCTAATTCTGAAGAATTCTTTCCTAGTTGCTTTCGTTCTACGAGGCGAATCTGAGATGGAAGGAGGTTTCCGAATAGATTGCAGAGAACCAACCCGTTTCTTTCTTTCTCACCCTTCGCAGATTTACACGAAGGTCATACATTCCTTCAATTGTCAATGTCATCTCTATGCGTGTTCTTCATTTGATAGTCTACTAGTTACGTCCGAATATGTGCAAAGCGATTGTTTTTTTGGTATATACACCAACGGTGTTATTCAATCCATCTGTCCTTCTGCAATCACAATGTTTTCATGGTTTTCTCGGCGTGCGAGCGCTTTCCATAGACTTCGATGGATTTCTGGTAAGTTCCGCCATTCAGTACACCAAGACTCAAAAGCACGCTCCCTTCACGCCTCAATATTTACCATCTTGCTCATCCCTCGCACCACTTCCACGACACGTTCACCAAAAGACCTCACCTGCTACCCGGCCCTCGTGCTACTTGCATAGACTTTACAAGGAATAGCCATGGCTTCAGTTGTGGGAATTGATTTTGGGAATCTTGGTTCGAAGGTGGGTTACAGGGATTTGAGTAAAACACGCCGCGATCGGACTAGTGGAAAACGCGTTCCTGAAAAACCCTATTCTTTTGGCAGATTGGCGTTGCAAGGAAAAAAGGAATAGATATCATTCTTAATGAGTCATCTCAACGAGCAACCCCGTAGGTCGTCACGTCCTCCTTTTGGCGCTGATTAGCGCGCAGGTACTCATACACGTTTTTAATTATTTCAACAGCACTCTTGTCTCGTTTGGTCCCAAGCAGCGCGCGATCGGTGAGGGTGCCAAGACGCTCGAGATTTCCAACTACAAAAACACAATTGGATCACTCAAACGTCTCATTGGACGCACATTGTCCGATCCTGAGATACAAGAGATCGAGAAAAACTTTCTCACCGCTCAGCTTATTGACATCAAGGGGTCGGTCGGCGTCAAGGTATTGTTTTCGTAATTATAATGTGTTCATAGAAATTTAACTCCTGGCCGCTTTGCCAGGCGAACTATGTCGGTGAGCCCGCCGAATTCACCGCGATCCAGTTGGTTGCAATGTATCTCGGGAAACTACGTGATACTGCCTCGAATGAACTCAAGCAGCCGGTTTCGGATGTCGTCATTGCAGTCCCAGGATGGTTCACCGAAATTCAGAGAAGGGCGATCCTCGATGCAGCTGCAATCGCTAGTCTGAACCCTCTTCGTATCATCAATGACTATACCGCTGTTGCGTTTAGCTATGGTATCACCAAGGTCGACCTCCCAGAACCTGACCAACCCTCCCGCAATGTCGTCTTCATCGACATTGGCCACTCGGATTATACAGTCTCCATCGTCGCCTTCAACAAGGGACAGCTAGTGGTCAGGGCCACCGCGTACGATCGACACTTCGGAGGTCGTGACCTGGATTACGCGCTCGTTTCCCACTTTGCCGAAGAGTTTAAGACTAAATATAAGATCGATGTTCTTTCGAATCCAAAGGGCACCTTCCGTCTGGCTGCTCAATGTGAGCGACTTAAGAAAGTCCTGTCAGCGAATGCAGAAGCTCCCCTTTCCGTGGAGTCAATCATGAATGACATTGACGCGTCATCAAAACTCAAGCGGGAGCAGTTCGAAGGGCTGATAAGTGATCTTCTTAGTAAAATCACTGTGCCTTTGGAGGAGGTGATAAAGGAGGCTGATATAAAACTCGACGAGATCCATTCCGTTGAACTCGTTGGAGGCACAACACGTGTCCCCGCCATCAGGCAGCGCATCAAGCAGTTCTTTGGCAAACCCACGTCCAACACACTCAATGCTGATGAGGCCGTCGCTCGCGGTGCCACGTTCTCCTGTGCCCAATTATCGCCAGCGTTCCGCCTCAAGGATTTTTCTATCATTGACATTGCATCATACCCTATCGCCATCCAATGGGAGCACTCTATCGGTGACACCGAAGAAGACACTTCCCTAGTCGCATTCCCTCGCGGTAACCACACTCCTTCAACCAAAGTCCTCACTTTCTCCCGAAACGCAACGTTCGATCTTGAAGCTGCGTATGCAGATCCTTCAACCATTCCTGGGAATATCAACCCATGGGTTGGCAAGGTTACCGTTAAGAACCCATCGCCAACTGGTGAACTTGCCACTGTGAAGGTCAAGGCTCGACTGAATGCTAACTGTTTGCTGTCGTTTGAGGGCGCGTACACTCAGGAGGAGATTGAGGAGGAGGTACCGCCTGCCGCTGAGGGAGAGGAGCCACAAAAGAGGAAGAAAATCACCAAGCACAATCTTGCTACTGTCCCATCGACGATTGCCACCGAACCTTCAATTGTTGCAATTTTGCGTGAACAGGAGAATAGCATGCATGCCAGCGATAAGCTTGTTGCAGATACAGAGGTAAGCTTTTCCCGTCGCTTGGTTTGAATAACAGTCTGGTGATACTAGTCATATATCCATTTGTAGGAACGCAAAAATGCTCTCGAGGAGTACGTTTATGATATGCGCTCGAAACTCGATGGGAAGTATCTGTCATCCGTGCAACCAGCTGAGGCCGAGAAGCTCAAGGCTGCGCTTAACGAGACGGAGGGATGGCTCTATACCGAGGAAGGAGAGGATGCTACAAAGTCAGCATACGTCACTCGAATCGATGCTCTTCATGCACTGGGCGACCCTATTGCGAAGCGTTATTACGAAGCTGATGTCCGCCCTCGTGTTATCTCTGGTCTTCGGGAGACCATAAATACTTACATGGCGTACGCCGTCGGGAACGACGAAAGGTACGACCACATAGACTCGAAGGACAAGGAGACCGTCATCGAAAAGGCGGCCATCATCTTGAAATGGCTTGATGATAATGTCGTTCGTCAAGCTGAGCGTCCTCAGAACGTGGACCCCGTGCTAACGGAGGAAGAAGTGGAGAAGAAACGCCAGGAGTTGATTTACTTTGCTGCGCCAATCTTCAGCAAGCTTAAGCCCAAGCCCAAGACCGAGACTCCGCCACCTCAGGGCCAGCAGCAGCAGCCTCCCAGTGGAGAAGGAACGCCTAGTGGCTGGCAAACCCCAGCGGAGAATGGGGAAAACGCCACTGTTAATGAACCGTCCGAGATGGATGTGGATTAGAGAGGGTTAAATGCTATCCATATGGTCAACTTGTATTGGCAATGTCCTGTTTTTATTCCACTGTCGATTAGGGAACATCAAACTAGAGTCATCGTACCGAGATTCACCAGAGCGGTATCACATTTACAGAATGAGAAGGGTTCTCGATCCATTGTCTCATTTCTATTAAGATATAGGCTACAATACTCGTATCGCTCATGAATACAGTCGTGGAACTCAAGTCCAAGATGAATTGTACATCTCACGAACCACCGAACTCAACATTCAGCCCCCCCGAATCACTCCCGCATCACTATCATCATCGACATTACCCTCTCGCTCCTTTTTCGCCTTTTCCTTCGCGCGAATCTTTGCAATTACCTTGTCAGCACGATTGAAAATGCCACCCGTCGGAACGCCACACGCTGCGCATTTTGGAGTTTTCGCAAAGCGCTTGATGGCGCATGCGCTACAGAAGTAGTGCGAGCACTTTGTTACAATCTGAGGATTCAGAAAGAGATTCATGAGTGAATTACAGATCGTGAGCGAATATACTTACTGGGTCCGTATATGGTTTCCTGCAGATATAGCACGCGAAAGGAACGTCTTCATCATCCGAATCTGATTCCTCATCTTTCGAATTTTTCTTGGGGTCTGCGGATAGCCTGTCAAGCTGCCACCCTTGGAGATCTAATGTAACCTACATGAGCATCAGCATATCCAAGAAATGATAATACACTCACAGTTACCACGATCATGCAAGAATTTGCATGTGTCACCGAAGCCACAATAGCCAGTTTCTAGGAAAGTTAGTTAGTAACAAAGAGCAAGCACCTGGTGGCTACCCTACCTTTGTAGTCTTTGCATACGTCCGGTTGATAGTCAACCACAGTGACGGTTCGGATAGTGTTTGTAGACTTCTGAGGACCCACGCGCATAGCCTTAGGAACACCACCATCCTCACGCTTCCGGATGTGTGTCTTGTAAGCTGCCGACCCATGGTACAACCCGTCATCCTCCCGCTCCTCGTTCTCAGCCTCGGACCTGAGCTTCTTGACAACTTCTTGCTCGTCTTCCCTTCTTAGTCTCTCTTTCTCCGCTTCCATGAGATCTTGGGTGTTACCAGACGCCTTCCACTTCACGTCCGGCCCTCTGTCATCGTCGTTCTCGCGTTGCCGTTTGGTGCCTTGAATGAGAGGGTTGGCGGCTGTCTTCGTAGTTGGACGGACGACAGAGGAGGAAGAGGGGCCTGCTGAAGGAGATGGGTCAGGAAACATCATTGGCGATGTGTCGCGCTTGCGAGTATTAGCTGGCCTCGATTTCTTCTTGATGAATATTGCGGTTGGCTGAGCCGATGTAGGAGGGACTTCAGAAGACATTGTATTCAAAAGGAAACTGTGTCTTTGTAGGGGCAAAGAGTAGAACAACAGTGGATGCTACGCTGACGAATGAAGCTTCGTTGGCGATGCGTTGCTCATCTTACCTTACGGCAACTTCCCTACAGCCTTCTTCGCTGGTTCCCTGCGAGGTTGAGCACACTGCCAGGCCCATGCATCCCTCAAGAGTACTCGCGAAGCCAGTAGACACCAATCCCCTTAGACGCTTGGCGATCGCCGCTAGCCATTGTGGCCCTCAGGTACGTATACGGAGTCTGGGTGTTACTGTCACTCATCTAATTGTTGATCTGCCAGGCCGAAGCGTATGGCAATTGCATTCTCACAGCTTATCAGGATGCACGACGGGGGATGTGTACGAAAGAATTCACTGCCTTCAAGGACTGTGTGCAAGAACATGTAGGTTTGGGGTTTATCTGTTTGACGTCGATTCGTTCTGACCGATTTCCCAAGATGAGGAGAAAGTGGTAATGGCAGAGGCGCTATGAGATACAATACACAGTCATCTCTATCTTTCTGGTGGCATTGCACCGGGTGGCTCATTCTCACTCCTCCGTAACACGGAGGACCCTGGTACCCCTCCGCTTATGGTACTTCCGTTGTTCCCGCTGGCTTGTGCCATCACCATCGCCTGTTCCCTCATCCTCTGCTGTACAGTTATCAGCAACCGACCCAAACGCATTGAACCCAGTGAGTGCCGTGTGCCCCCCGGTAAAGGTAGGTCTGGCAGTCGTGGGGCGGGCGGATGTATGATGTTTTGCCAAGTAGGACGGAGACGAACGTGAAATATAGGTTCATGGTAGTGTTGTTTGTGGGATGATTCTTCGTCTTCGTCTAGGGTTGTGAAGTGGGGGACTTAGAGCTGGATAATTTAGACTTTTGAAAACTACTCACCACCATCGACAGACAGGGATTTAAACCCAATAGGATCTGGCATGTCAGGATCTACCTCTGAGCCAGTTTCGTGGGCAATTATGACAGTAATGACTTGAAGAATAAATATGAGTATGTCCAGGCTAATGACATGAATACGAGCCGGGGGATACGCTACGTCAAACCCGGATAGGGTCTATCATGTATGGTCCTGATCGATTGTTGATAATAAACCCACCTCGACCAACGAAGTCGAGCAACACTCCACGCGAGTCATATTGGAAGGTGTAGAAAAGATGGCGGAGAATAGTCTGTGCATGAAGCAGAGAAAGGCAGAGCACATAGAATCTGACGGTTCGTCCCAACTCTCGTGGACGGGTTAACTGAGTCTGAAGCGACGCCCGAAGGATGACCCGCAGGAGTGTGGGGTCTATTAAGTACGAGAGGAAGAAGAGCTGGTAAAGGAGAGTGTCGAGCTGGAGAGAGCGATGTTAGGCATACAATAGCCGTTTGTGCAAGAAAACGTACCGAGTATACGACATGTTGTCGTTGGGCATGAAAGCGCATATGTCGATATTGGTGATGGCGTCACGGAGGTTCCCGTGAGTGTGGTTCAACGCCCAACTCGCTTCTCTGCAACATCGTTAAGAATGGCAGACCTACATGGTCACCGCTATCCGCCACAGATACGAGAAGAGAATGAGTACGAGGCCTCCGTGTCGTGAGTTGTGTTGGAATCATTGAAAATAACCATCTTACGGGGGCATCTTTGCTAATCGTTCAGCCATTATGAGGACTTTACCACCACAGGTATGTAGTATGGCTATGATGCTCTGGTGTGGAAGCAAACACTCATTGTCCTGAGATTGGATACACGATTCAATATTGGACAGAAATCGACGACTTAAGCGCCGGCGGGAAATTGAGGCAACACTCGAAGCTGCGAACGGCCGAATTACTTGGCCTTGGCTGTGGGCAAAATTGCGACAAGTAGGTTCTTCGGCTCAAAGCTGGTTCATTGTAACTCTCGTTGGTTCGTTCTTCTTGTTGCCAATACCAAGTATCCGCGTCTGACGTGAGTTATAGGTGCCATCATTGGCATGAATGCTGCCATTATCTCCATTCTTACAGAGTGGCTGTCGGATTTGCGGCAGGGATACTGCGCCGAAGGGTGGTGGTTGAATCGAGATTTCTGTTGCTGGGAGGTTGAAGTCGACATGAATGGAGCATGCAAGGCTTGGATTCCATGGAGTGGATCTGCGTTTGGAAACTGGGTCATCTATGTTCTCATGGCTGTAAGTCAGTATTATCCAGTGCATGATGCCGCTGACATATGTGCAGTGCCTATTTTCTTGGTTATCTGCACATCTTGTGTACAACTTCGCGCGTTATGCAGCGGGATCAGGAATCTCCGAAATAAAATGCATCATCGCTGGTTTTATTATGAAAGGGTACCTCGGTGGCTGGACACTTATCATCAAGAGCCTTACGCTGGTTAATTCACTTCCTTGTCTTCGAAAGTTGGGTTTATGACGCCCGGTATTGAACAGCCTCTAATAATTGCTTCCGGTCTAAACGTCGGGAAGGAAGGACCGTCGGTCCATGTTGAAACTTCGCCACATTGTTTTTATGTTGAATGTATGGCTCATTTCCCGCAGGTATTCAATGAGCCAATGACTACGTCAGGAAATGAGCCATACATTCAACATTAAAACAATGTGGCGAAGTTTCTTCTGTGCCCTCATTGCCACAGCTACTCTTTCAGTGCGTCAACAGTGGATCACTGAACTTAGCCTGGCTTGATTCACATTGTTTGCGCACTCAGGCCATGAATCCTTTCCGTACCGGCAAGCTTGTACTCTTCCAGGTCACTTATGATCGAGACTGGCACTTCTTCGAAATTGTTTTCTTCATCATAATTGGCATATTCGGTGTGCGTGTTCCCGTCGTCCGTACTTCCACTAGCTCATGGAATTGTTGTAGGGTCTATATGGAGCATTCGTAACGAAGTTTAACCTTCAAGTCGCAGCCTTTCGCCGGAAACATTTAACTTCATATCCGATTACAGAGGCTGTGACTTTGGCAACTCTTACGGCCATGTTTAGTTTCTTTAATCGCTTCTTACGAATTGACATGACAGAGAGCATGGCTATCTTGTTCCGCGAGTGCGAAGGGGGTGGAGACTACGACAATCTTTGCCAGTAAGTCGGATCGTGAAACACTATCTCGTCAGTTCTAATGAGCTGATGCTTTTGGCAGGACATGGGCTCAATGGCACATGGTAAACTCGTTGTTCCTTGCGACGGTCTTTCGGATTGGCTTCGTTATTATTTCCTATGGCTGCAAAGTCCCTGCAGGGATATTCGTTCCTTCCATGGCTGTCGGTGCTGCATTTGGTCGAATGGTCGGGATTATTGTGAAAGCCATGTATCGGTGTGTTGCCACGTTTGTTGATAGATTCCCTGGCTATATCTCGTTTCGACGTGTAGAGCTTATCCTACCGCCGGCTGGTTTGCCGTCTGTAAACCGGATGCGCCTTGTATCACGCCTGGAACATACGCATTTCTCGGAGCTGCAGCGGCACTGAGGTAGGTGACTCGGGCTCTCATGCGAGCAATGTGATTAACTGGGTGCAGGGGTGTTATGCGAATGACACTGACAGTGGTCGTGATCATGTTCGAGTTGACTGGAGCCTTGAATTATATCCTTCCTACCATGGTGCGCAGGGTTTTTTATTTATTCAAGATCTCAAATCATGGCATGTCTCTAGATTGTCTTACTGGCGACGAAATTCGTTGGCGATTACATTGGGATGGAAGGCATTGCAGATGAAATGATAAAGTTTAATGGATATCCATTCTTACATTCCGATAGCCATGGACTGAATGTTCCAGGTGCTAGGATCTTCGTCCCCTCAATTGGTTCATCCCTCTGATCTCATTTTGTCATAGTATCCCGTGCGATGCACCGTAATCTCATCACAATAGAGGCAAATTACGTAAGGCTTGAAGATCTAGGTTCGTCTTGTCATCCAAGATGCCTGTGACGGATACATAGTGAAACCCACAGAACGCAAGCTTAATATGGCGAATGTCCAAGGCTACCCAGTTGTCAGCAATGACGGGCAGAACATTCTACTCGGATACATCAATCGCTCTGATATCCGGTTTCATTTAGGTATGCACGTACTGCTTTCTTACCACTTCTCTTCTGAAGCTGCATTCAGAGAGGGAACGTCGATACCGTGCCCTTGACCCAAATACCCTCTGCACATTCTGTGTGCAGCTATCAACGTCACGGGT
>WNFI01051436.1_pt1 | contig 18954 bp, 10 predicted proteins | sample 5400471 | NCBI WGS metagenome assembly WNFI01 (sample SAMN13153348, study PRJNA577476) | soil metagenome | isolation source: 100 cm saprolite on Douglas fir-dominated hillslope | place: USA:California | collected 2013-09-17 | reverse complement strand
AGTAACGTTAGGACTCTATCGGAACTGCTCCGCAGGAATGGCTGTGCGATTTGAGACGAGGAGTTGGCGCGCAGCAGTTCGGATGGAGCCGTCAGAAGCAAGACGCTGGTATTTACGCCGCTGTGGTAGTCGGAATACTGTTTCGCATGCTCCGCCTTGACTGCCTGCGGGATCGTTTGCCCGCTGCCAGAGGCGCACAGCAGGAAAGGAACGGTAAACGCGTTATCAACTTCATAGGGTTCCTTCAATCCGGTCGAGTGTTGCTCCCAGGTAGTACGCCTGTCAAGGAGGTTCGAGTTACAAAATCAGAACCCAGAGTTAAGCGTGTTCGGAGCAAGGTTGTGGTCAAAATCAGTATGTCTATTGGAGGTAATGACTTCAGCCTGTTTTGCAATCATTGCGGTACGCCATTGGAGGCGGACGTTGGTTTAGGCTCCAATGTCTTCGCTGCAGGGGCTGTCCGTTGGAGTACAATTACCGCGCGGTTTTTTCAGGAAGAATCCTGCTCTCCTGATCCCAGAGTGAGGTTTTCATGCTATTGCGACGGCCCTCGTTTTTTGTGTTGGTGTTTTGTGGCCTTCTATGTCTGCCCCTGTTTGGCCAGGGACAAAGCTCCGCCAAGCCCAAGCCCCACGTCGTGGTAATTGGGGTCAACGGCATGGAGCTGGATGTGATCCGGCCCCTGCTGCTGCAGGGCAAGATGCCGAATCTTTCCGCGGTCATCAAGAAGGGGGCCTATGGCAAGTTGCGCACCGTCTCTGCGCCCAACTGCCCCCGCGTTTACAGCACACTGTTCACCAGCACCAAGCCTGAGGAGCATGGGGTCACCGGCTTCATCGTGGGCGGCATCACGGCCAACACCAACATGCTGAAGGAAGAGCCGATCTGGTCCATGCTGTCGAAGAACGGCGTGAGTGTGGGAATGGCTAACGTGCCGGCGACTTTTCCGGTGATGCCCGTGAATGGATACATGATCAGCGGAATGCTGACTCGGGGCAAGAATTGCGAAGATGGCGTGCTGTGCGCTCCCAAGCTCTCGGAAGTCCAGGGTGGGGAACCCGTCTATCCTCCTGCGTTGAAAGCGGAGCTGCTCAAGAATGTGGGCGACTTCTACATTGACTGCGAGCGCATGCCCGCGGCGGGAGACCTTCGGGGACACGAGTCCGAGGTGATCGATGCGTGGCTCAGCAAAGTTCAGTTGATCCGCGATCAGCAGACACATCTGTTCGACTACATGCTCGAGCATCATCCCACGGCGTTCACGTGGCTGGGGCAGTCTTGTGAAGACCGGACCGGGCATTGGCTGTATCCCATCGCTCCATATAATGCGGGCTATAACCCGAAGATTAATGCGCTGCGCACCGAGGCTTTTCCCGACCAGTACATCGCGTTCGACAAGGTGCTGGGAGCGATCTTGAAGCACGTGGACGACAATACCTACGTGATTGTCGTTTCCGATCACGGAATCAAGCCGCTGCGCGAATTCGAAGAAACCGACCCGCACGCTCATATGGACCACGAGAAAACAACCCCGGTGATTGCCAAGCATGACTTCGCTGACGGCGATGACGTCCCGGGTTCATTCTTCGCCATGGGACCCGGGATCAAGCACGATTTGCGACTCATGGGATTTGAAGCGTCGGTGTACGACATCGCTCCGACCATCCTGCATCTCTACGGCATTCCGCAGCCGGCCCAGATGCGCGGGCACGTGCTGAGTGAGATCTTCGCAAGTTCGGACAAGACGGTAGCGCAGAAATAGGTTGGGCGGCAGACCGGAAAGTGACCCACGTGGATCCTTTCCTATTGAGGCGACTTCTGCTTGGTGTGCTGCCGCAACAGCTTGGCTCGTTCCTCCGCTTGCCGGGCTTCCGCTAGTTTCCCCAAGCCCGTGTACGCCTTCGCCAGGAACTCGAAGATCTCCGCATTCTTTGCCTGCGTTTTCGAGAGTGGTTCAAGTTGTTGCACCGCTTCGGCGAAGTTGCCCTCCGCAATTTGTGCGCTTGCCGCCCCGAGTAGTGCATCCGGATTGTTTGATTGCAGCAGCAATGCCGCTTCGAACTGGTCTTCCGCAGCCTTCGGATTCTTTAGTGCGAGATAGATTCGCCCCAGAAGCAACCGCGCCGGGAACTGCCCGGGCAGCAGCTTCAAGCTCGCTTCAAGTGCATCCCGAGCTGCCGCGAGATCGTGCAGCTTCTCCAAAGCCTGTCCCTCGTAGAACGCGGCCGTCGCGTCATCCGGGCGCACCTCCACGGCAGCCTTCAGATGCTGAGCCGCTCCTTCGTAGTCGCCGGCCTGTAACTCCAGCTCTCCCAATTGCCGCAACGCGGTTGGAGATTTTGGATTCGACACCAAAACTTTCTCCAGTGCCCTCCGAGCCTCCAAAACGCGGCCGTCCTCGGAGGCGATCATCGCCGTATGCAGCAGATTCTGCTCTTCGATCTTGTCTTTCGGGTCGGGCAACATGGACGGCTCCGGAGCCGTGGTCGCACTTCCCACATCAGCTCGGCCCAGGTAGCCGAGTGCTTTCAGTTCGCTGATCGTTCCTTGCCCGACAACTCCAGTGGAAGCCTCCGGCGGCGGCTCTTTTGCGCGCAGTTCCGCCAGCATGGCGCGCGATTTTTGTACCCGATCGTTCCACGGTTCATACTTGTTGTCCAATTCCGCAGCATCGGTGTGCAAGTCGTAGAATTCGGGCCGGGGCGCCTCGATGTATTTGAATCCCTCGGCCCGCACCGATCGCAGCGGAGCCCAACCGAAACGCAGAGGGTAGTCGGTCTCCCCAAAGGCAGGCCGCTCAGTTTTATCCCCAGCGGCGAAATATGGCGTCAAGGATTCTCCGTCGCGCCTCTTGAGAGGGGCGGCGCCCACGAGCTCCAACAATGTCGGCGCAATATCTAGTGTGCGCACCTGCGCGCTGACCATCGCGCCCGCATCGAGACTACCCGGCAGTTTGACGATGAGCGGGACGTGCATCGTCGAGTCATATAGGAAGATTCCATGGGTCTCTTCGCGATGCTCTCCCAATCCCTCACCATGATCGCCGACGACGGCGATGATGGCGTTCCGGTAGCGGCCGCTCTTCTTGAGATAGGCAATGAAGTTTGCCAGCGCGGAATCGGCGTAAGCGATCTCGCCGTCGTACAAATGATCCTTGTACATCTGGGAATAAGGCGCCGGAGGCTCGTAGGGGTCATGAGGGTCGTAGAGGTGTAACCACATGAAATGGGGGCCGGCAGGATGGTGGTTCAGCCACGCCTCTGCGTGCTGCACGACCTCCATACCGCGGCGCTCGACGCGCCCCCACCGCGATTTCGTCCGCGGATGCGCAGGAAAGTTGTCATAGAAATCGAATCCCCGATCAAAACCGGGAGCCAAGGTTTTGCTGTCGAGGATCACCGCCCCAATGAAGGCTGCGGGGTGATAATCCTGTTTCTTGAGCAGTTCCGCTATAGTCGGGTGGGACGGAGAAAGCGGCACCGCGAAATCCGTTACGCCATGGGAGCCCGGCAACAACCCGGTGAGAATGCTGGCATGCGAAGTATTGGTAATCGGACTGGGAGTAAAAGCCTGGGCAAAGCGGACGCCATCTTTCGCCAGCCCGTCCAACGCGGGCGTCTGCACCCGATCGTAGCCGTAGCAGTGCACGTGGTCGGCGCGCAGGGTATCGATCGTGATCAGGAAAACATCGGGGGGCAGCGTTTTCCGCTGCGCTGACGCCCCGGCCCTCAGTCCCAGGGGCAGGCACAGAGAGGAAACGAGTAGCGCAGCGCGGACGTTCATCGGCCCTCAGACTAGCACAGTACACGTCGGCCGAACCCCGAACTGTGCGACCGCTCTGTCGTATAATTTCTCTTTCTCACCTACTTAAACCTAATCATGGTCTCTTCTTCTTCCCGGCTTTTTTCGTTCGTGTGGATGGCCGGCCTCGCCTTCGCTCCCCTCTCGCGAGCCGCGGTCAAAGCTGAACCGAATGTTGTGATCATCACCGTCGACACCCTTCGCGCCGATCACCTGGGATGCTACGGCTACAAGCAGATTCGCACTCCGAACATCGATGCCCTCGCCGCAGACAGCGTTCGCTTTGAGCGCGCCTACACTCCTGTCCCTGTAACCCTGCCAGCACATACAGCCATCTTTACCGGGACTTATCCCTTGCTGAGCGGCATGCACGATTTCAGCGGTAACAAATTGAATCCCAACCAGCCCACCCTGGCTTCTGTGCTGAAGCAGCAAGGCTACGTCACGGGAGCGGTGGTCGGATCGGCGGTCCTTGATTCGCGGTTCGGACTCAACAACGGTTTCGACTTCTATTACGACCATTTCGACTTCAACCGGCTCCAGGAATCGAATCTCGAAGAGATGGAGCGTCCGGGAAACGTCGTGGCCGACGTGACGCTGGATTGGCTTGCCGGAAATTACAAGACCAGCTTCCTTCTGTGGATGCATCTCTACGATCCGCACTATCCCTATCGGCCTCCGGCTCCTTACAACGAGCAATATAAGGATCGTCTGTACGACGGGGAAATTGCCTTCGCCGACGCGCAGGTCGGTCGTTTGATCGCTTTTTTGAAAGCGAAGAACCTGTATCGCAACACAATCATCGTATTGACTGGAGATCACGGGGAAAGCCTGGGTGAGCACGGCGAAAGGACCCACGGATTCTTCCTCTATAACGCGACTCTGCACGTGCCGGTGATCATTCATTTGCCCCAAGCCACGTCGTCAGTCAAGACCATTTCGGGGGTGGTAAGTCTCGTTGACCTGATGCCTACGGTGCTGCAAGCGTTGAAAGTTGATTTGCCCGCGCAGGTACAGGGCCGCAGCCTGCTGCCGCTTATGACGGCGAAGACAGAGGAGGAATCTCGCAGCGTCTATGCCGAGACCTTCCTTCCGCGTTTACACTTCAACTGGAGCGAGCTGCGATCGGTTGAAACAGAAAAATATCAATTCATCGAAGCTCCCAAGCCGGAGCTCTATGACCTGAGCCGGGATCCGGGTGAAACGCAGAATTTGTACGCAGAGAAAAAGGCCGTGGCGGGAGAGCTGCAAGCGCGTGTGAGGGCGATGATTCGCCAATACAGCCCCGACCGGGAATTGGCGGAAAAAACCGGGCTTGACCCCGCGCTCATGGAGCATTTGAAATCTCTGGGATACGCCGGCTTTTCCGGCGGCGGTAATCTCACCACCACCGCGAGCTCTCTCCCGGACCCGAAAGACCGCATTCAGGTTTACGAACTCATCTCCGATGCTATCGCAGAAAGCCAGCACGGCGAATATCAGAGCTCGACGGAAAAACTCACGACAGCGCTGAAGACAGAACCGGCATCGGTGCCGATTCATTATCTCTTGGGCTTGAACTACTATCGCCTGCATGACTTCTCGAAGGCAGCGGACGAGTTCCAGCGCGTTTTGCAGCTCAGCCCTGACTACGAGCTGGCGGTGTATCAACTGGGTCTAGCGTACGCGCGGACCGGCGACTTCGATCAGGCGATCGGAATGCTCAAGCGCGCGCTGCAGCTTGACGGCACCAACTTTACCGCCGCCTATAATCTGGGCGCGGCGTACCTGAAGAAGCAGATGGTTCCCGAGGCTGCGGACGCTTTCCGTCAGTCGATCAGCATTAATCCTGACTATGCTGCTGGCCATCGTGCCTTAGGCGAGCTTTTGCTCTATCATTGTCGGCCAAGGGTCTCGACGCAGAGGCTGACGAAGAAACGCGTAAGGCACAGCTGCCGCGCCTCTAGCCCTGAAATATTGAGTTGTATCGTCCAAGTCGATGATCAGAACTGAATCACGATCCGACGCCAGGTCATTGACTTCGCGCCCTGCGCCTGGCGCCTCACGGATCGCCGCAGTCCCGTTGGTCCTCGGTGTTGTCTTCTTGGCTTTGACGCGAGCGCTCGCGGCCTCTCCTCCTGCCGCCCGCAAGCCGGCCGTAAACGTCATCCTGATTACCATCGACACGGTTCGCGCCAACCACCTGGGATGCTACGGGGCAAAGGACATTCAGACTCCTACGCTCGATGCTCTTGCGCGCGATGGAATTGTTTTCGAGCGCGCCATCTCACAGGTCCCGCTGACGTGGCCTTCGCACGCTGTGATCCTCACGGGTCTCTATCCTTTTCAAAATGGCGTGCAGGATTTCACCGGCCAACCCCTCGACCCGCGTTTCCGGTCGGTAGCCCAAGCCTTCAAAGAGCACGGTTATGCCACGGGCGCGGTGGTGAGTGCCTTCGTGCTGGATCGAAGTTGGGGCTTAGCTCGCGGCTTTGATTTCTACGATGACGCCTTCGCACCGGAGGCATTTCTCAACCGGGATCTGGGACTCGTGGACCGCCGCGCTGGCGAGAGCGTCGATCGTGCCATCGCCTGGCTGACGAAGAATCCACGACGTCCATTGTTTTTCTGGTTACATTTGTACGATCCGCACAGCCCTTACGATCCGCCCGAGCCTTATCGCAGCCAGTATCAAGCCCATCCTTACGACGGAGAGATCGCCTATGCCGACCATGAGCTGGGCCGCTTGATGGTGTGGCTGAAGCGCAATCAGCTTTATGACCGAAGCCTGATCCTATTCCTCAGCGATCACGGCGAGTCTCTGGGGGAGCACGGCGAGCAGGAGCACGGCTTTTTTGTTTACGACTCCACGGTCCACATACCCCTCATCGTGAAACCTCCTGCTGGAAGCGGCTTTCGGCGGGGTCGCATATCCCGTCCGGTGGAAACGACCGCGGTCGCTTCCACACTGTTACGCGCCGCGGGGATTCACGACACTCTGGAACAGCAACTTCAGTTGCCCGGCCTTCTCGATGCAAACTCTCAAACCGGCGGCGAAGCCTATAGCGAGACGTTTTATCCTTTCAGCTCGTTTGGATGGAGTCCTCTTCACGCGTTGGAGACCAGCCGCTATCATTACATCGATGCGCCGCAGCCTGAACTCTACGACTTGGTCGCCGACCCCGAGGAAAAAAATAATCTGGCTGATCAGCAAACCGCCAGGTTGGCGGTTTTGAAAGACAAACTGCAAAACCGGCTGCGAAATCATCCGTATACGCCCCCAGCCGACAGTAACTCTGGGCTAAGTCCTGATGCGCTCGACAAGTTGCGCGCTCTGGGCTATGTGGCTTACCGTTCGCCCGTGTCACCGGGAGCGCTGGCCTCCGGCTTGCCTGACCCCAAGAGCAAGCTAGGGGAGTTTAACGCGATCCTCAAGGCCGAGGATGCCTTTCAAAAAGGAGATGTGGAACGCGCGGAGAATCTCCTCTCCCCAGTTCAGCAGCGGGATCCAAAGATATATGTAATCCCGTTTCTGCTGGGTGAGGCCGCGCTACGGAACCAGAATTGGCAGCGTGCCGCCGAACAGTTGCAGCGTTGTATGGATCTCAATCCGAATTTTGACAACGCGATGACTGGCTTGGCGCGAGCTTTGGCGAAACTGGGACACGTCGATGATGCGAAGGGTTGGCTTAGAAAAGCGACCAGCAGCAATCCTGAGAATTACCGGGCCTGGTATCAGCTGGGCCTGTTAGAGGCCGCGAACGACCCGACGACGGCGCAAGCGGCATACGAGAAGGCCGTCGCAATCCAGCCCAATTATTCACCCGGACAGCGTGAGTTGGGCATGGCGCTTTTTAACCAGAAAAACTATGCGGCCGCGGCGACGCACCTGGAGAAGGCACGCGCGCTAGGACTGGAAGATGCTCATCTGCATAACTTTCTCGGCATCTGCTATAGCCAAATGCATCAGATCTCGAAAGCGGCCCGTGAACATGAACACGCTGTTGAGCTTGATCCGAAGCTCGCCGAGGCACACCTCAACCTTGCGTACGATTATCAGCTTCTACGCCAGGCGAAGAGGGCGCAAAAGGAATACGAGCAAGCGTGCAAACTTGAGGAGGGATTTTGTAAATTCGTGCCAGCCCAGTGAGCCCGGTCGGCTTTTCTCTCACAGCCGCAACGTGCAACTATTCTTCAATAAATAGTTATTCAGGCCGGTGAGGCGGGTCGCTCTCTTTCTGCAAGCTGTAAAGCAGGTCCTTTGCCTTTGGCACGGCTGGTACGGAAGGGAAAGCTTTCAGAAAAGCCTGCAACTCGGTGATCGCCTGCTGTCGCTGCTGCTGCTGCAGATAGAGAGTCACCAATTGCAAGTGCGCTTGCCACATTGTCGAGTCCAGTTGCAGGGCAGTGCGCAGATTCTTTTCCGCTTGCGGAAGCTTGCCGGTTCGCACGTCGAGGCAACCTTGGAGGAAGTGTCCGAAAGCTGAATCGGGACGGCGCTGCAGTCCGGAGGACACCGCGGCCTCTGCTTGAGTGAACTGGCCCTTCAGCAGGAACACGTTGCCCAGGTTGAGGTAGGCTTGCGCATCATTTTGGTCAAGCCGGACGGTTTCCTGAAACTGTTCTTCCGCCGACTTGAAGTCCGCTTTGCTGAGATAGAGGGACCCGAGGTTGTTGTGGGCAGGATAGTATTCCGGCGCGATCTTCAGCGCGCTCTGGTAATGGGCGATGGCCTCGTCGCGATTGCCCTTGCGCTCGGCATCGATTCCCCGTTCGTACTCTTTAAGCGCCTTTTTGGGGAAGCGCTTATTGTAGTCGGCTGGATCGACCAGGTAAGGGTTGCCGCCGGACGCCCGTGCGCCCAACGGATCGTCCTTCTTAACGTTCTCGCGGGGACGCAGGGCGATTTGCACCATGGTGTAGGGATTTACATCGGGATTTACATTCACCCGTTCGTCCACGGGATAGTATGCCTCGTCGTTGATGATTACGTGATATTCGCCGCCTGGAAGGTTGAGGAAGCCAAAGTGCCCCTGGGCGTCGGCGTACACGTCATCCATCGCAGCGCCGCGGTGTTGCAATTCGACGAGGATTTGGTGGGGCGGGACATCGCCCCTGGCGATTCGGATTTGTCCGATGATTCTGCCGAATTGCTGCAACTGCGCACGGAGTGCGCAGGGAAGAAGCAAAGCGAGGACAACGAGAAGGCACGAACCAAGTCTGCGGAGCATGGCCACCACCGCAAATAGAAAAAGGGCCCGCTCTCAGGATCCGAGAGCAGGCCCCGAGAAGCGAACCGGTTAGAAGCTAAGCCTCAAGCCAAACTGCATGGTGCGCGAGCCAATCGTACCACCAGCCTTGCCGAAGAGCGCGCCGCGGATCTCGTTATTTCCTAGCCCGCCAGCGGATGCCAGTTCGAAGTTAGTACGGTTGAACACGTTGAAGGCTGCAGCGTCGAACCTCAAGTTGAACCGTTCTGTCAATTTGAAGTTCTTGGCTACCGCCAAGTCGGTCTCCCAAAGGTTAGGACCGACAAACGTATTGCGCCCCAAGTTGCCGGCACAGCCCAAGCATGGGGCAGTGAGCACAGGTAACCCGGTTTGCGTATAGGTGCCCCCGGCGCAAGGCCCGTTCCTGACATCCCCTCCGGGGCACCACCCATTTGCCCACGTGTCGTGGCTGAAGCCGCTAAAGCCGGGAACGCTGCTATCCGGGCGTGAATTCGATTTGCCGATGCCTCCCGCCTGACTGGTAGTTAGGAGATAGTCGCCGCTCAGGTTCTGACAGTTCAACGGAATATCGGCTGCGGTGCAGTGCGCGGTCGGATCGCTGATCTCCCGCAGCTTTGACCTGTGTGAGTTGAAGGGCTGCCAGTGCGCACCGCTCTGGAAGGCCCATGTGCCGTTCAGGGACCATCCACCTACAATGTGCCCTGCGAAACCATTCAGGTTCTGGCCGGGCAATTGCCACACGTGACTAATGACCAGGCGCTGGCGAATATCGTAAATCGAGTTTCCGCGATCCAACTGAGGCTTCAACGGATCAGTGGTGAAACCCTCGCCGCCGGCACTGCCGTTCGCAGTAGTAGCGCCGCTGTGCCAAGTCGAACCATTGTCAATGGAATGGCTGTAGGTATAATTCACGATTAACTGCAGCCCACGGCTCATCTGGCGTCTCAAGGAAGCCTGCATGGAGTTGTAGTTCGAATTCACCACGTTCTCCCACACGCGCAGGCGTCCGTAGTTTGGGTGGGCAGAATTTCGTGCTGAATGCCGAAGTAGTAGTTGTACACGTACGGATCGTCAATTCCCTGGGGGAAGATGATTCCCGTGAGTAGCGCCTGATTGGGATTGAAGGGATTCCAGCCATCAATATTACCCTGTGCCTGCGCGCCGATCTGTCCCTGGCCTTGCAGGCCGGAAACGGGTCCGGTGAAGGCCGGAGCCAAGGCGCCTGGTAGCGCTTTTCCGGTACTGGGATCGACGAACTGAGCGCCGCCCGTCGAGAGGCAATTATTGGGGAATGAGGTAACCGTTCCAGTGCAGGCCGTAGGACCGTATACGACGCCATTTACATCGCCGCCCAGGAAGTTGCTGACACTGTTGAACGAGTAATAGGGAAGATTCCAGCGGGAGTTCGAGAGCGGGTTATATAGGGTGCCCTCATACGAAAGGCCGAACCCCCCGCGTATTGCCGTTTTGCCATTGCCGAACACATCGTAGGCAAAACCCACACGTGGGCCGAAATCCTTGTGACGGCCTTTGCCCAGAGATGAGGCTGCTGCGAACCCACCCGGTCCGCATACACCGGCCAAACCTGCTAACGCTGATGCTGCAGCCGAGGTGCAATCATAAGTGGTGCCGTTGATTGTGCCCACCGTCCCCGCCGGCACGTTAGCATTGACCAACTGCGTAAGGGTACCGCTTCCAGGTCCCGGGACGAAGGTGGTCGCCTTATTGTTCAATTCGGTATGACGGGCGTAGAGGTCATAACGCAATCCTAATTGGAGGGTCAGACGCTTCGTAACCTTCCAGTCATCCTGGAAGTAGGCTCCAAATTCCACATTCCGCCAGTGCCGAACGTTGCTCTCCAGGTTCGCGTTGGGAATAGTGCTGGTAGAGACCAGCTGCTGTATGGTCGATTGCGAGCACGGCGGCTTGCAGATTCCGGGATTAACGCCAGCCGCCTCCCCATAAGGCGCATCGGCTGCGAAGAAGATCGCATCGTTGAAATAATAGGAGGGACGCGCTACGTTGAACTCGCTGTTTTCTATGTTGCGCCGCACGTCCACACCGATCTTCATGTTATGGTTTCCATGACTAACCGAAACCATGTCAGAGTAGGTGTAGATGTTTTCCTTGAAGAACTGGGGGTAGCCGTTGTAGGAGCCGAATCCCACGGACCCGTCATCAAACCCAGTTGCCGGGACACCGCCTTGGCCAGTATTAATCAGGGAAACGTTCTGCGCATAGCCCGCCTTGAATTCGTTCAATACGGCAGTGCTAAAGGTATGAACCCAGCCCAACTGACCGTTGGGGGTCCTACCGATGATTGGATTGGTAAATCCGCGGGTGCAAGTTGTGGAGCAAGGCCCAAAATTATCGGTCGTGCGTACTAGATTGTAATTCGCGGACAAGCGGTTGTTAGCGTTCCAGTTGTAGTCGAGGCGCAATGAGGCCTCGTTGCCATTGAACAAGTTGGAATTGATGCCGCTTCCAGTTTGCGATTTGAAGAGGGATACGCTCGAGTCCTGGAAGGGCAAGGAAGAACCAGCGGCAGTCCGGCCGATTGTGCCCGCCTGGAAGGCAGGTTTTGTGCTGCAACCTACGGTTTTTGTGGACGAACTCAGAAACGGGATGTTGGTAAAGTCATCGGTTGGCAACACGCCGAGAATTGCTTGGAACCTGGCCGCGATTGCGGGGCTCCCCGTTGTATCTGGACATAGATAATCCACGTAGCTTGTGAAACCGGTGGATGACAGCCCACCCAACACGTATTGATCCACTGTTTGCAACGTCGTCCCAGCTACTCTCGGGGAGAACGTGCCGTAGAGCAGGCCCGCCACTGATTGCACACCGGTGTTTTTGTCCGCTTGTATAACCGCATTCCGCCACTCGGGCGATTCAATGTTGATGGGGGTCGGGGTGCCACTCGTGGTGAATCGGCTTCCTTGATAGGACCCGAAGAAGAACAACTTATCCTTGATAATCGGTCCGCCCAGCGTGAAGCCGAACTGATTCCAGCGAAGAGGCGGTTTTTTCACACTTTGTTGGTTCAGAAAAAAGTCGTTGGCGTTGGCGGCATCGTTGCGGAGATATTCCCACATGCTGCCATGGACCTGGTTGGTCCCCGATTTGGTCACCAGGTTGATGGTGCTGCCTGCGCTGTTGCCGTACTGCGCCGACATGTTCAGCCCCAACTGCTGGAATTCCTCGACCGTATCTTGAATCGGTGTGTTGACGTTGCCGCCGCTCAGTCCTTTGTTGGAGACGCCGTTGATGAGGAAGCCATTGAAATCTTCGCGCACCCCGTTGACCACAGTATTGTGGCCGTTTTCGAAGTCAGTGCCCGCCACGCTCACGGCACCCGCGCTCAGTTGCATCAAATCGAAGACGTTGCGGCCGTTCAGTGGAAGATTGGCGATCTGCGCGGAATTAATCGTAGAAGACAACTTGGCGTCGTCGGTTTGCACGGCCACCTCCTGGCCGGTAACCTCAACCACCTCGCGCGCCTGGCCCAACTCCATCTTGGCGTCGACGTGGGCGATGGCACCGGCATTAAGGGCCACGCCAACGTCGCTGAAGGTCTTGAAGCCCGGAGCTTCAACCTTGATCGTGTAGGTACCGACGGGGAGCTCTCTCGCGGTGTAGAGACCGTTCTGGTTCGTGGTGACTCCGACGGACAAGTTGGTCGCCTGGTTAGTGATGTTCACCTTGGCCTTGGGCACGGCCGCGCCGGAAGGATCAGTTACGGTGCCCTCGAATTGACCGTTTTGAACTTGGGCTACCGCAGTCAGGGCAAACAAGAGGACGCACAGCGAAATCGAGCAAAAACGCAGCTTCTTCATTGGCTTCTCCCAGGCAAAATAGTGTTCGAGAAATGCAGCCGATTCTTACTGCCCGAACTCTGTTGAGAAAATCTTCACCCCAACGAATGCACGCCATGTGAACCAAATCACACGTCATTGTGAGGCGGACGGAATTTTGCGCTCTGTTTATGCGAACTGTCAAGAAATGTTTAGTGTTTTCATATTATTGGCGTTGCGCCAAGAAACCGCCCAGCCCCATGAGGAGGTATTCGGACAAGAGGTGGGACGGCAGCGGACGGGACTGACGGGGGCACCTGAAGCGGACTTACTGCAATAGTATCAATAGTTTACTGACCTCCACGGACTGCGCCCCTGTAATTGGTGCGGGATCCAAGATAAGCACTTATTGATCCGGCGAATCGAAACTTTGCTATCTCGGGAGACGTTTGGAGCGGGGAGGACTTAGCTTGAGCGGAATTTGTCTTGGAGTTGTGGCGTCGTGTTTTGCAACTACGCCCTTTCCTTCTTCCACGACGATTTCCTGGTCGGCAGCCTGGGGGCCGAGGCGGTCAACGGTGCCGGATGGCCAGCGGATCAATATGGAATCTGCTTGGGTCGCCGGACCCAAGCCGAAGTGCACACGGGGATCGCTGGCCGACTCGAAGCTGGAATTGGCGCGGACTTCTGCAGTTTGCGTTAGTCCACCGGCCTTCAACTCCACTCGGGAGCCGAAGCCATCGCGGTTCGAATGAACTCCGATAGTCTTAATGCGCAGCCAGTGCCCGGTTGGGGCTGTCTTATTGCGGAGGAGAAGCGGAGAACCGTCAAGCACCCTGACCAGCAGGTCCTCGCTTCCGTCATTGAAGAAGTCGGCGGAGGCGGCCCCGCGGGCTACATAACGGCGGGCCATCGATGGTCCTGCTTGCTTTCCAATCTCTTCGAACTTTCCGTTCTTCAGATTGCGGAAGAGCAGCGGCCGTTCAGCATAGGTCACGCCAAAGGAATGTTGATCGACCTGAGGATTGACGTGGCCGTTAGCGACAAAAATATCCTTCCAGCCGTCATTGTCGAGGTCGAGGAACTTAACCCCAAAGCCAAGAAAAGGAATACTTACGGGTCCAAAGTTTGCGGGGCCGGCTAAATCCGTGAACTCACCGGAGTGATCGTTGTGAAACAGATTGTTGGCGTCATCGGAGAAATTTGCCTTGGCGATGTCGGGCCAGCCGTCGTTGTCATAGTCCGCGGAGTCGATCCCCATCCCGGCCTGCTCCCGTCCGTCGCCGCTGTAGGCCACGCCAGCCTGGACTCCCACTTCGGTGAAGCCGCCCTTGCAGTCACCGTGATAGAGCATGCTCGGAGTCGAATCGTCGGCAACGTAGAGATCAAGACAGCCGTCGAGGTCGTAATCGAGCCACAGTACGCCGAGACCGTAATAGGAGTTGGGATCGATTTTGAGTTTTTCGGTTACGTCGGTGAACGTGCCGTCCCCGTTATTGTGGTACAGGCGATCGCGTCCACCCTTCAGGCCGCGCGGGCCGCAGGAAACGGGGATCCCGCGATACTGGCAGAATGGTCCCTGGCCGAATTCCGGCAGATGGTTGAGATCCAGATCGACGTAGTTGGCCACATACAGGTCGAGATAGCCGTCATTGTCATAGTCGCCAAATGCCGCGCTCGTTCCCCAGCGCCCGGCGTTGCCAACTCCAGCTTTAGAGGTCACATCGGTGAAGGTTCCGTCCCCGTTGTTGTGATACAGCACGGCGCCGTCGAGATACGTAATGTAGAGGTCTTCTTTGCCGTCGTTGTCGTAGTCGCCGACTGCGACTCCGAATCCCCAGCCGCAATGATTGATTCCTGATTTCGCGGTCACGTCGGTGAATGTGCCGTCGTGGTTGTTGCGGTAGAGCTTGCCGGGATGACACGTGCCTGCTTTCAGATCTTCGAGTGTAGATCCATTGACCAGAAAGATGTCCATCCACCCGTCGCTGTCATAGTCGAAGACGGCGACGCCACCGCACATGGACTCCATGATGTATCGTTTTTCGGGTCCGCCGCAGGTAAGGTGGAAATCAATTCCGGCAGCACGCGTGATGTCTGCGAAAGAGACCGTCGACGGGGAAGAGGGCTTCTGGACGCGCGATGCCGATCCGGAAACTGGTGCCACGTTCGAAAGCGTCGATTGCGGCAATACGAGGCTGGGGAACACGGTGACCGCCATCCCCACCGCAGCGAACGCTGACCTGTGCCACGAGAGCTTCCGCATTACGGAACCGCCCCTGCAGCCATTCCTCCTGTCGCGGGCTGGGTTTTCTTCAGCGCAACAAAAGTCGCGAGCTCTTGCTCGGCCTCCTCTTTCTTGCCGAGCTTTTGGAGAGCCCGCGCCAATTGATAGTGAGGACTCGGATTCGCGGGCCTCAGTTCGACCGCCCTCCGCAGCCACAGTAACGCGCCCTCCGCCTCCCCTTGCAGCAAGAGCGCCTTGCCCAGGTCATAGGGCGCGTCCGGATTTTTAGGATCGAGATCCGCGGCTCTCTGCAAATGTTCGATCGCCGACCTCCCGTCGCCCGCTTCCAACTGACAATGTCCGAGCTGATAGAGGACCGTGGGATTGGCGACCGAGTGCTGCAGTTCTTTCTCGTATTCGACGATCGCCTCCTGGTTGCGCCCCAGACTGGCGTATGCAAAGCCCAAATGATAGTGGCCCAACGGAACTGCAGGTTCCAAGCGCAGAGCGAGCTGAAATTGTTCGATAGCTTGCACGGTGCGATTCGTATTCTGATAGGTCCGTCCCAACAGTACATGGGCAAGTGCAGCCTTGGGGTCGAGCTTGATCGCCTTTTCTAACTCAGTCGCCGCTTGTGAATAGTTGGCGTCCGAGAGCAGCACGAGTGCAAGATCGAAGTGAACGTCATACTGCGTGCTATCCAGATCTTCGGAGCGTTGCAGCCACGTCAACGCGGTTGAGTTCTGTGCTTTCTTGAAGTAGACCAACCCTAGCCAGTGTTGCAGTTGGGCATCCTTCGGCCAACGCACTACGGCAGCCTGACCCAGGCTTTGCGCCTCATCGAGGCGGCCAAGCTGGAGATAACTGAGCAACAGCCCGCGGTTAACTTCGAGATTCTCCGGCGCAAACTGCCTAGCCTGCTCGAAATCAGCGGCTGCGCGAGCAAAGTCATCTGCCTGCAGAGCCTGTTGACCTTCGCGAATGAGCGCTAGCAACGGTTGGCTCTGCGGCGAAGCCACGGGACACCAGAGGAGCCAGAGCGCCAGCACCGCGGCTGCGGACTGGAAAGAAATTCTAACCGGACGTTCCGCTTCACACTGGCCGAGAAAGGACGTTGCGTTCGAAGTTGGCAATGCCAAAGTATATCGCGGTCTCCGATCGGCCAACGTGAGGCGATCAGGCGGAGAGGGACTGCACCCGGGCCAGCACCTGGTCGGTGGTGACGAGCCGCGCACCCAGCGACTGGAGTTCGTCGAGGGTCTTCCGGCCTTCCTCGGGATTCAAAGTCTCGATCGCATCGCGAACGATGCAGACGCGCCGCCCGCGCTCCAGCAAGCCTTTGGCAGCGAGACGCACGCAGTACTCCGTGACCACGCCGAAGACGGCAATTTCCGCGGTGCGAGGAAGGCGCGCTACCAAGGACTCGGCGTGGCGGCTCTCGAAGATGTCGAGCGTCTGCTTCTGAAGCAGAACCTGTTGGAACTGCGAGAGGTCTTTGGGCAAGCTCGCCGACTCACGGTTGGGCACAACCGCGACTCTGTCTGTGAGAGCCTCGGGTACATATTTCGCGCCGTCGGTTCCCTCGATGCAGTGCGGCGGGAACTGTGCGAACTCAGGGTCGTCAACGGTATGAAAGCAGCCGTGAGAAACCAGGAAGACTTGGCCGTGACGCGCGGCATCCGTAAGGCGGCGGATGTTGGGCAAAAGCCGCTCGGCCCCGGGAACGTAGAGTTTGCCACCGGGCAGCATGAAGTCGGCTTGAGTATCCACTTCCCAGAGGATGACGTCGTCTCGCAAAATATCCGGCCCCTGTGACGATTTCGCCGGCTGGAGCGAGATTATCCGGCTTCCCCTCGAATTTCAAGGGCGGGAAGTCGCCGTCGAGATTTTGAAACGAGTAGAAATTGACTGGGAGACCGTACGGGGAGAAGTTTGTATACTAGCGGGCTGCGGAAAAACTCGACTTTTGATTTTGCTTTGAAAGGGCGCGGCTTCAAGCCGCGCCGTAAGTGCCGCAAAATTGACCGCGGCTTCAGCCGCTGAGAGCGCGCCCTAAGCCTGCAATGATAGTGTTTCGCACCTGCGAGAATTCGCCGAATAAACTATCGGCTCTCTTTTGCGAATCGAGCTGGCGACCCGGGGCTAAAGCCCTGTTAGAAGATTCACGCATACGGCGTGACTGAAGTCGCGCCCTTTCAAAGCGGGTGCGATTATGCCGCGAATTTAGGGGACAGAACGCTAGCGGGCGCGAAGTAGCAGCGCCTCGCGGTCCGCAAGCGCGAAATCCGCGAGTGACTGTGACAATCTGCTTTGGAAGGTGTCTCTCACCATGGCGCGCGACGATGCAAAGCCTGCCGGCGGTGCAAACAAGCTGGTCATCCGCAACATTGGGTTGCTTCTCTCTGGGGACCTGCGACAGCCGATTCTGGATGCCGACACCGTGGTTGCCGTGGACGGAAGGATCACGGCGGTGGGCAAACAGGGGGATGTTGATGTCGCACGGGCGACTACCACGATTGATGCGAAAGGAACGACGCTGGCGCCGGGATTGATTGACAGTCACGTGCATCCGGTTGCGGGGGACTGGACGCCGCGCCAGAACCAACTCGGCTGGATCGACAGCTATCTGCATGGCGGCGTGACCACGATGGTGTCTGCCGGTGAGGTGCACACGCCGGGCCGGCCGCGGGACGTGGTGGGTGTCAAGGCGATGGCGGTGTTTGCGCAGCGAATATTCATGGCATTCCGGCCAGGTGGGGTGAGAGTTCATGGCGGAGCGCCGGTGATCGAGCACGGCATGGTCGAAGAGGATTTCAAAGAACTGGCGACGTCGGGCGTGACCATCCTGGGGGAAGTCGGGCTGGGTAGCGTGAAGGATGGGAAGACGGCGCGGCAGATGGTCTTGTGGGCGCGGAAGTATGGCATCCAGAGCACGATTCACACCGGAGGGCCGTCGATCCCAGGATCGAGCCTGATCGATAAGGACATGGTGCTGGAGACGGATGCGGATGTGATCGGGCACATCAATGGCGGGCACACGGCGTTGCCCGGCGATCAGATCGTGGAGCTCTGCGAAAAGTCCACACGGGCGCTGGAGATCGTGCACAACGGAAATGAGAGGGCGGCGTTGCTCACGCTGCGCACCGCGAAGGAGTTGAAGCAACTTGATCGCGTGATTCTCGGCACCGACTCGCCGGCGGGATCGGGAGTGCAGCCGCTGGGGATTTTGCGGATGATCTCAATGCTGGCAGCGTTGGGTGAAATTCCTGCGGAGGTTGCGCTCTGTTTTGCAACCGGGAACACTGCGAAGATCCGAAAGCTGGACGGCGGGCTGGTAGCTCCAGGACGCGCGGCTACACTCGTGCTGATGGACAAGGCCCAGCATTCCGCCGGGAAAAATTTGCTGGAGAGTATCCAGTTGGGCGATTTGCCCGGGATCGGAATGGTGGTCGTGGACGGGCTAGTCAGCGTGCAGCGCAGCCGGAATACGCCTCCGGCCACGACCATTCCGGAAGTTGTGCCAGCCTAGGGTGCTGTCCCATAAATTCGCAACACAATCGCAGCCGCTTTGAAAGGGCGCGACTTCAGTCGCGCCGTAGGCGTGAATCCTTATGTAGCAGGGCTTTAGCCCCTGAGTTGCCCGATTTGCGAAACAGAGCCGGTAATCTATGCGGCGAATTTACAGGACGCGATACTAGCAGGTGGCCGGAAAAGTGGCTTGCAGGTTGAGGACGCCCTCAGCGGCTGAAGCCGCAGTAATTTTGCGGCACTTACGGCGCGGCTTGAAGCCGCGCCCTTTCAAGGTAAAACCAAGAGCCCGCGCCCTTTCAAAGCAAGATCGAAAGCCGAGTTTTTCCGCAGCCTGCCATATCGCGTCCCGTAATTCGCCGCATAATCGCAGCCGCTTTGAAAGGGCGCAACT
>WNFI01028157.1_pt1 | contig 18962 bp, 21 predicted proteins | sample 5400471 | NCBI WGS metagenome assembly WNFI01 (sample SAMN13153348, study PRJNA577476) | soil metagenome | isolation source: 100 cm saprolite on Douglas fir-dominated hillslope | place: USA:California | collected 2013-09-17 | reverse complement strand
GAGATCAAGCGCTGGGTGGGCCTGCCAGCAGCCTCGCTAATTGCGTTCGTTATTGGTTTGGGATGTGTGGCTGGCGCCTTGGTAGTCGGTCTCATCACGGCCAAGACATTCGTCGATTGGCAGGCGATCCAGTACTACCGGCTGGAATGGCTCGCAGCCGCTACGGCAGCGTTTGTAGCGGGAATTCTGCTGAAGAAGGCTTCGCGCCGCGATAGCGAATAGCGTAATAAATCCTGCCTAAGCTTCGTTCCCTGATCCTGCCGCCCTGCGTTGCTGATTCATTCGATAAAGATGATGCACTGGTCCGATGCCCCGTCCCACGGTCTGACCATTGGAGATTGCCGCCGTGACGTAGGTTTTGGCGAGCAGCGTGGCTTCGGCCAGTCCGCGGCCCAGGGCCAGATGACAGGCCATGGCGGTGGCGAATGCGCATCCCGTTCCGTGAGTCGAGTTCGAACGTTGGCGCTCGGCCGTGAAAACTTCCTGCTGAATGCCCGATTTCCCTTTGTAACTCAATAGATCCATGGCCTTTTCCAGATGTCCACCGGTAATTACTACTGAGGAAGCGCCGAACTCGTGCAGCCTCGTCGCAGCCAGCTTCATTTCTTCGAGATCTCGTACCTTGAGATCGGTGATTACTGCCGCCTCGTCCACGTTAGGAGTTATCACATCGGCTATGGGGATCAGCTTTTCTATCAGCAACTTAACTCCTGGGCCACCGAGCAGAGCCACACCTGAAGACGACCGCAAAACTGGATCTAACACCACGTTAGGCAGCCGCGCTCTTTGTAGGAAATCCGATACAGCCTTTACCACCTTGCCCGATCCCAGCATTCCGATGTGGACTGCGGCAATGTCCATGTCTGCCGCCAACTCCGCGAGTGTTTCAGTGACCAATGCGGTATCGATTGCTTCTACCCTGCGCACCCCGGCCGTCGACTGGACTGTCATGGCCGTTATGCAGGCCACCCCGTAGCAGCCGTGAGCGGCGGCAGTCTTGATGTCAGCGGTAATTCCAGCCCCGGAAGAGGGGTCAAATCCTGCGATGGTGAGTACGACCGGCGGTTTTTCGGCCATGGTCTTTCGTTCCCGAGTGCTCCTTGCAGACGGTCATTTTTAAGGGCCAGCATCTCACATCGGCCCCCGCGAATGTTACTTTTGCAGGTTTCCAAGAAAAAATCTTTAGGGCTTCGTTGCAAGCCCAGCGCCGTAAATACATGATTCCATGTAGGTTGCTGGCTTTGTGATGGTAAGCCATTGATTCCAATGATCTTGTAATTTCTACCTTATACACTCTATCGGGCTATTTACTATTCTACCAATATCCAACTGCCCGTTAACAAAGGGCATTAGCTGGATGTGCCTAAATTACCAATAGGTTACGTGAGACATGTATTACTAGGACGCCATCCCTCGACGGGCCATTCCGCCTTGACACCCAGTTTGGCAGCCCACTAGCATTACAAAATCAAGTCCAGATAGCAGCCCGGCCGGCTAGGACACTTTGAGAATGCCAGGAGAACTGAATGCGAAGACGTATAGCTCATGGACTGGCGCTTGCTTTTTTTATCGCCAGCCTGGGAGCGGCTCAGGGACCGAACATCTCGGGGGCGAAACCGGCTCCAGTTAGTTCCGTTCAGGCAAAAGCTGAAGTCCGCAAACAGGCAGGTAAAGCAAAGCCTTATCAAATTGGCACTGCTTCGTGGTATGGGGAGAACTTCGACGGTAAACCGACCGCTAGTGGCGAACCGTACGATATGTACGACATGACGGCCGCTCACCTCACACTTCCCATGGGAAGCTATGTGAAGGTCACGAACCTGAAGAATGGGCAGGCTGTCGTCGTCCGGGTGAATGACCGTGGACCCATCGTTCCCGGCCGCATCATCGATCTGTCGTATGGAGCTGCTCAAGCGCTGCAATTCCGTCATCGTGGCCTGCAGCGCGTACGCCTGGATCTGATGAATCCGCAGCAGCAAAAGCCCGTTTACCAGACGGTCGCCGTCAATCATCCCCCGGTTGCGGAACTCCCGTAAACAAGTCTAAACTGGCCGGGATGGCCACGATTACTCATTCCATCCCGGCCGGTGAACACAGTCAACACAGTAACGATCCGCGTCAAAAGCTGATTGTTGCGCTCGACGTTTCCACGTCTGCGGCGGCGCAGAAAATTGTGGCAGCGGTCGGAGACTCGGCATTTACTTACAAAGTAGGGATGCAACTCTACACCGCCGTAGGCCCGCAGATCGTCCGCGATCTCGTAGCCTCGGGGCGCAACGTGTTTCTCGACCTGAAGTATCACGACATTCCCACCACCGTCGCGGCGGCGGTGACCGAGGCGGCAAAACTCGGCGTGAGCATGTTGACTGTGCACGCCTCAGGCAGCAACAAGATGCTGCGCGCCGCAGTCGATGCAGCCAAGCCCTGCTCAGGCCTGATGGTGCTCGCCGTGACCGTCCTTACCAGCATGGATGAGTTCGACATCGAGAAGATTGGGATGCAGGGCACGTTGCAGGATTCGGTCTCTCGTCTCGCCACCATCGCGCTGACTAACGGATGTCAGGGTATAGTCACCTCCGCGCGCGAGGCTTCAGGTCTGCGCGCAAAACTCGGAGACAACTTCGCCATCGTCACTCCCGGCGTCCGCCCCGCTGGCTCCAGCATTGGCGATCAAGTCCGCGTCGTCACCCCCGCGGAAGCCATTGCCGCCGGCGCCAGCCACATCGTGGTTGGACGCCCGATTACCGCAGCGGCGGACCCTGCCGCCGAGGCAAGGGCGATTCTTAGCCAGATCAGTGGGTAGGCACCTGCTTTCACGTATAATCGCGCGCGATGGAATTCACTTATCAACTCACTCAGGACGACTATCGTCACGGGTTGCTCGCGTGGCAAAGAAAGAGCGCTTTGCGACGGTGGAGCTATCGCTTCAACTTCGTCGCCATACCTCTATTACTCGTGGGTGGCTTAGGTGTTTGGGTATGGATTCCGGAGCTAAGACGGGTGTCGTTGTTCCCTCTCGGAGTTGCTGTCTTGTGGCTGCTGGCTGTCTCGATGGGTCCGCGACTCCAAGCCCGCATGCAGTTTCGCCGTATGCCATCCGCCCAGAGTCCGATGACGTTGACGGTTTCAGACTCCGAGATGCACATAAAGTCCCAGCATTACGATTCTCACGTCGCTTGGTCGACATATATGGGCTGGGCAGAAGAGAAATCGGTATTTGTGCTCTTCCCGCAGCCCCGGATTTACGTTCCAATTCCCAAGCGGGCTTTCCAAGGCGAGCAGGTAGAAGAGGAGTTCCGCGAAATACTTCGCCGCAATATTGCAGAAAAGCAGGATGTTCTGGAGAGAGAAACGCCGGATCCCGTAGCGTCACACTACAGGTCCGGCGTTTCATAACCTCAAGACTCGAAGCTGATCCTACAGTTTCTCGAAGAACTCACAGGCCGAGCACGAAATGTAAATTCCGCCGGGGACGCCGCGTTCGCGGTCTTTCACCCGCTTCACAATGCGCGTGGTTTTGCCGCACTTGGGGCAATCCGTGCTTTTGGTCGTGTCCATCACCTTCACGCGGTCGGCTGTCTTTGCGATCTTTACGGCCATGATTTCCTTCTCCTGATCTCTTCAAATTTGTGCGCAGCGCGCTCCGCTAACTCTTACCGCGGAGGTTCTGTGGATGGAGTGATGCAGAAACTTGCGATCCACGCGGGAAGACTCTGAAGCTGCGGCTCGACTCTTATTCCGCTGTGTTTATTTTACAGGATCCATGCGCAAACTGTCTTGGTGCCGCGCACGTCTGAATCGAGGTAGCGCAAAGGCTACCGCCTGAAAGGGAGACTTGTTTAGGCATTTACTGCGGGGCGCAGTATGCGGCCGTATCTGCGGCGGAGACGAATTGGAACGGAGTTCGTGGTGAAATTACGAATTCGCTCTCCCCCCATCTCACAAAGTCCTCGCTCGCGTCTTCTCTACGAGCCCAATCGAAAGTGTAGCCAAGCGTAGTCCATGGATACTGATGGCTGGAGGAGAACGACTGATAGTAGTTGCTGAGTAACCAATATTCTCCTACTTGTTTGGGGTTCCCCGGATCTAAAGGTTTGAGATCGGGCTTGATCTCCTCGGGCTTAGGCGGAGATGCAGGCGAACAGGTCTTAGAGCTTGTCGACGAATCGCCACAAGGACGAAAGAATTTGGAGGTATTTGAAAGCTCTTTTGGTTCGAGTTTTAATTCCACGAACGTATCGTAATTGCCGCCTGGAGGCAGACCTAATCGCTGCTCGAGACGCAGATTTAACTGATTCAGGTCGGTGCCATGAGTTCGAACAAAATCTTGGCAAAAAGATTCCAGACTTGGCGCTACGGTCACCCATGTGTTTCTATCGGTCGCACCTTTCTTGAACCCGGGAACCCACTTCCCCTCCGTCCAAGTCACAACCGTTAAAGGCTGCGTGGCATCGACTGGAATCAGTGAGTGGGAAACGTAGGAAGGGTCTGGCTGCATGGCCGCGCGCACAGCCATTGCATAGTCTTCGGAAATGTCCCCCTCCAGGGTCGTCGCCGCCATGACTGTGGGGGAGTCCTCGATGGGTAGAAAATACTTTGCCGCTCCTGTGAGCAGCAAAGCGACGGGAACCATCAAAAAGAAACAGCCGATCAGAACCGGTGTGGCTTCACTGAGTGTATTGCTCTTCGGCACTGTCACCTCCTGCTCTCGCTGCCGCGAAATTTGTCTCCTGGTTACTTTGTTCCGGTTGAGGTAGAGGCGCCGGTGGTTGTCTTTCCTGCCATTTGAGTTGAAGGCTGCGAACCGGTTAGCGTGTCCTTGGATTCTTTGGCTTTGTCCGACTTAAACAGAGTGTCGAACACCTCTCCGAGTTTCATGGTCGCGGCTTTGGAGAACATACCCACCATGGCGGCGACAGAGACCACGCCGAAGGGATTCAGCTCTGAAGCCTTGGCGTTTGAACCGGTAGCGATCGCCATCACACCGCCGCGTACGGCCGCATAAAAAACCAGTGCCAAGCCGGCCCCAATAAATGGCCGGAAAGAGTACCACCACGCCCAACTGCTTTTGAGCGTCTTGTTGCCGACATAATCGGAATAGGACTGAGCCACGTGGAGGAAACTCCCCAGTGCCCCTGCCAGCAGAACCAGCCAAAGCAGGTCGAGTTCGCGGTTGATGCCATGGGGGGCGGGGGTAAGTCTCGTATTCACGTTGGGATCGTTAACCATCTTCTCGACATCTTGCTTGATCTTCAGTTCTTGTTTTGCCTCGTCAATCTGCTTATTAAGATCTTTCCACCCAGCGTCAGCCGGAGTGGTCGGCTCGGGTTTTGCTGCATTTGTGCCGGTCGCTGTTCCGGGTAGTGCATCTTTTTTAGCCCTCGCCATTTCATCGAGTCTCTTACCCCGTGCATTCTCTAAGGTTTCCACCGTCCTTTCCGCCTGGATACGATCTGCTCTGGCCGCGTCGGGAGTCGGCAAGGCCGGGGGCCAGAGCCCAATTATCAGGAAAACAAGAGAGAACACCAACAGGAGATAGACGCCCAAGAAATTCACCGCCGGCCCCTGCCATGGTGGCGACGCCAGACTTACGGTGGCAACGGCTTGTTTTCCAAGCGCACGACTCGCAGCGATGACATTGACCGTCATGGAATCTGAAATGTCCGGAGGGGCCTCGTACATACCGGTTTGGTCCAAGGTCCCAAATGGAGGGCTGAGAACCCAAGTTATCTCTTCTGGGAATGCTGCTGGTGGTGGAACTCCGGGCTGGGTCGGAGCTACGGCGACCATAGCAATGAAGCGCTGCTGCTGATGGGCCTTGAGGTCGGCTTTTGCTGGCACAATGACAATCGCATCGGGGGTGAGAGAGATGGTGGCACTTGCTGAGTCGTCGGCAGTACTGGCGACCACCGCAATCATTTGCGCGCCGGAGATGAGCGGCGGCGCAACGTAGGTTGTCGAGGGCACACCAGCGCCGATAGCGGGAGCGACCGCGGCAGCCGCGGGAACAACCGCACCGGTACCCGTGGGAGTGATCAGAGCCCCGATCGACGGACTCAGACTCCAGTTCACGGGGACGGCCTGTCCAGCGTTATTGGTCGCCTGGAACGTGACGGCCTGCCCCGAAGTCAACAAAACGGATTGCGGCGCGATGTTTAAGTTAGCCAATCTTCCTCCTCACATACTGCGACGACGTTCCAGGCGCGGAGATGCACGCCAAGCCTTTGCTGCCGAAGGCATACCAACGCCTGATGAATCGCAGCGGTTGTACGTACACAAAACGTCTTAATTATTCTTGGGAAGTCGGCGAGTAGAAGCCCCCTCGGAAGTGAAGCCGCCAGCTCCACTCTTCCGTTCGCCGAATCGGCCATCAAAATACATCGTGTGCCGAACCATGTCAAGAACGAATGTCGTATGGGGCGAAGGGATGGCCCTGCGCCCCGCACTTACGGCTTCTAGTTCAGGGTGTGAGTTTGAACACCACTCCACAGCCGGTGGTTAGAGAGCAGTCTCCACCGTACAGAGTCGTGCCGTAGAGGTTGCCCGCGGCATCTCGAGTCAAGCCCACGATTGGGTTGTTGCCGTCCGTCAGCCTTCCCTTGAAGCGATACAGCACAGTATGGTTGCCGTTCCTGTCCAGTTTGAAGATGGTACCGTAGCCGTGAATTCCTCCGCTGTTGGTGATGCCGTAAAAGTTGCCTACGGAGTCGCGAACTAGACTGCCCTCAGGAAGATCACCGTCGAGCCCGGTGGTAAAGCTGTACAGTACGGTTTCCACTCCGGCCGGGTCGAGTTTGAACACCGTGCCGTCAAGGTTCGCCCCGCCACCAAGTGTGGTGCCGTAAAGGTTACCCGCCGCGTCCCGGATCAAACCTCCATCAGGATAGGCCCCGTCGGCACCCCCCGTAAACGTGTAGAGAACCGTCTCCGTTCCCGTCGGGTCTATCTTGAAAACCACACCGCAGCCCGCACTCGCAGAGCACCCTTGGGTTCCGCCCGCGTATGTAGTGCCGTAGAGGTTGCCGGCTGCGTCCCGAATAACGCCAGCTTGAGGATTGCCTCCGTCTGCACCGCCGGTAAAGGCGTGCAGGATGGTCTCAGTACCGGTTGGATCTATCTTGAACACGGTTCCAGAACCCTGCCCCGGCAAACCTAACTGCACCGTGCCATAGAGGTTGCCATCGGCATCGCGAACCAGGTTTCCTCTGGTCCCTCCGGTCTCGAGGCTCCCTGTGAAGATGTACAGCGTAGTCTTCACACCGGTCTTATCGAGCTTGAACACACTGCCGTACTGGCCAGTTTCCAAAGGACCAGTGGTCCCATAGAAATTGCCGGCTGCGTCCCGAATAACACCCGCTGTAGGCTCGTCTCCGTCAGTTCCGCCCGTGAAACCGTATAGGGTGGTTATAGTTCCACTTGAGTCCAGCTTGAATACTGATCCATGACCGCTGTTAGCGGGACCAGTGAAAGTAGTTCCGTACAGAGTGCCGTTGGGACCGCTGAGTAAGGTTCCCCAAGGGAAAGCTCCATCCGTGTACTCGAATGAATGGAGCACGGTATAGGTCTGCGCTTGCGCGGCTTGCGCCATGCAGATCGCGACGATAACGGCTATCAATCCCCACGTGGCACTGATCTGGGTTAAACCTCTTGAAGTGATGGGATTTGGATATTTCCCTATGCTGACCATGGTTGGTCTCCTTTTCAGATACGGATTTGAAAGTGCTAGGGCCGACTCGGCTGGTTGCTGCTGCGGGGGAGTCCGCAGTCGAGGAGAAGGAAATCTTAAGTCTGGGGCAGGTCAGGAGTCAACCGAAGTATTTCGCTTGTGTCATATGCCCTATGCCGTACCGTTATGTCATACAAAGATAGATAATGTCATCGTTCGGTTCACAAGCCGTGTTTGACCCCGCTCCCCCGCGCCTGCTACGTTCATATGTTTTGCTTGCTTTCACGGAGATTACTTATGCCTGCCATTAAATTTCGCGGAGTCGATTTCATCCAGTACGATTCCCTGCTTACCGACGAAGAGCGCCTGGTGCGCGACACCACGCGTAGGTTCATCGAAGAAAATCTCGTTCCCATCATCGAGGAGTGCAATCGCGCGGGGCGATTTCCGCGGGAACTGGTCAAGCCCATGGGCGAGCTGGGATTTTTTGGCGCGTCGCTGAAGGGCTACGGCTGCGCGGGCATGGGCAACGTCGAGTACGGGCTGATGACGCAAGAACTAGAACGCGGCGACTCGGGCGTGCGGAGTTTCGTAAGCGTGCAGTCGGGTTTGGTGATGTATCCAATTTACGCCTTCGGCAGCGATGAGCAGAAAGACCTGTGGCTGCCCCCTATGCAGAAGGGCGAAAAGCTCGGCTGCTTCGGGTTGACCGAGCCGGACTTCGGCTCGAATCCAAGTGGGATGCGCACGCGCGCGAAGAAAGTTGGCAATGAGTACGTGATCAACGGCGAAAAGATGTGGATCACTTCGGGAACGATCGCCGATGTGGCTGTCATTTGGGCAAAGGTCGAAAATGAGAACGACAAGATTCGTGGATTCCTGGTCGAGACCGACCGCCCTGGCTTCAAAGCCGACGACATTCACGGCAAATGGTCGTTGCGCGCGTCGGTGACGTCGGGTCTGTCTTTGCAGGATGTGCATATCCCAGAGGCGAATCTGCTACCGAAAACCGGAGGGCTGAAATCTCCGCTGATGTGCCTGAACCAGGCGCGGTATGGTATTGCATGGGGAGCGCTGGGTGCCGCGATGGCCTGCTACGACTGCGCGCTGCAATATTCGCTGCTGCGTAAACAGTGGCGGGATCAGCCGATCGCTTCGCATCAACTGGTGCAGGACAAGCTCACGTGGATGATCAGCGAGATCACCAAGGCCAAACTGCTGGTGCTGCAAGTGGGGCGGTTGAAAGATGCAGGCAAGGTCGAGCCGCAACATATCTCGATGGCGAAGCGGAACAACGTCTGGATGGCCCTGGAATGCGCCCGCTTATCGCGCGACATCCTCGGGGCGAACGGCGTTGCCGACGACTATCCCATCATGCGCCACATGATGAACCTGGAATCGGTGAAGACCTACGAAGGCACGCACGACGTGCACTCGCTGATCATTGGGCAGAGCATTACGGGGATTGACGCGTTTTAGGATTTCTGAGACGCGCTGAGGAAACTGCATCAAGCCCATCCGATTTGAAAGGTGTTGGAGTTCCTAACTTCCAGTATGTGTCCGATGCGGAGATGTGCGAGTTGAGAGTTGCTCTGATGGATTTCCTGTAGTTCTTGCAACGATTCGCCACTGGTTCTGAGTCCGGCGATAACTCCCGTTACCACCGTTGCGGGTAAATCAAAGAGGAAAACTCCTTCGCTGGGGGATGTAGAACTTTCTACGAGTGGTCGTATGATGCGCCACTCTCGCTCGTATTCCCATTTCTTGCCTTTGGCATAAAAAACCTCAGGAGCTTTCAGTTCGGCCAAACAGCCTGATGAGGGCTGATCAGCGTAACTCACTTTTCTAAGATTTCCGCAGTCGTCTCCCTTAGGCCTCTGCGCCCAAAACCAAACATTTGCATCGTCGAATTCAAGAACGAATCCAGTGTGATTCGCGGCGTAGTGCGCCCACATCAAGAGGTCGTCAGGAACTTCGCTAAGAGAAAATATTCCGAGCGTATTTAGTAGCCGATTGATCTCATCTCTCGCGCCCCGGTCGCTTTCCATATCAGCTTTGGCAAGCGCGACCTCCTTCTGAGCCGCGAAATATCCCGGAAACTTCCTCTCGATTTCATTTACTAATTGCGGACCAAACTGCTTCAATATTTTGTCGGAGAACTGTTGATCCCATTCCTCCGAAAACGGCCTGGATAATGCTTGACGCGCGACCTCGGGCCTTCGAAAGCGATCTACCACTGGACGGAGTTCGAACGGGTCATTTTGCGCTCCAGGTTGGGTGAAACGGATACGCAGATTTCGAATGATATCTAGTCTTTCAGGCGAAACATACTTGTACAAGCTCACAGTGCACCACTCTCACGCTATCTGCTAAGCACCCGCATTCTTTGCCAGAGCTTCCCGAAGCAACATTTTGATGTAGGTCTGGTAGCCCAAACCTTTCTTGGCCGCCAAACGTCGCGCCGTTTCCAGATCTTCTTTCGGAATGCGCAGCGTTACTGGCTGCGAGGACTTCGCTCCGTGGAGCAAGTTGCCCAGCGTCAGCGGTCGCTTCTGCTTCATCCGCTGCCGAATTTCGGCCTCAATTTCGGAGCGATGAGCGTCCCACCACGCTGCTTCTTTAGCCTCACTAGAAAATCTGGGAATGACTGCGGCTTTCATCTTTGCTTTTGCCATATTTATTCCAGCCCCCATTGTTCGAGAAATAGAGCCGCCGTTTCTTTGTCTGCATCCCAGCCAGTTATGGGACGAATCGCCTCTCTTCGCACCGCAAACACGATGTTCAATATGCGACCAGTGCGAGATGCTCCGACGGCAATCCAGCGTTGTTCGTTTCCTTCCATTTGGTATTCCAAAAGAATGTGATTGCCCGATAACACGTCTTCCGCATCGAGACGACTGATACCGTGTTTTGAGAGATGTTTTTCGTTCTGATCATTCCAGTCGAACTCGATGTCGCCGCTCACTAAATATAGTGTACATTAAATGTACATACATCACTGGGCGATTTGTAAATGTTTGCATTTAATAGGCTTGCCGTTTGAAAGAGCCCATAGTGGCCAACTCTTACGCAGTGGGTTTGTCGCGTTGCGGTTCGATAGCGAGGAAGTCTTCGGCAAAGCGAAACGCGTAACTTTCGAGCAATGCCGGAACCCGCTCCGGATCACCGGAGCGTAATACGAGGCCGGCGTGGTGATGCTTCTTGATCCGCAGGGATATTTCGGGATCGTTGTAGGCTGACGTGTCGGGGGCTTCCTGCTTAGCCAGCGAAAGAATCACGCCGGCATATTCCTCGCATACCGTAGGCAACTTGTAGCTGCCGTCGCCGCCAGCGATCTCGATGCGGGCCCATTCTCGCCACAGATTCAGCCCGGTCGCAGCTTCGACCATCTCGTTGATGTAGGCGCCGCCTACACGCGCAGCGCACTCAAGAAAATAAAAATGCCCATCGGCGTCGGCCTGGATGAATTCGGCATGGGCCACGCCGCGAACTAAGCCTAATGCCGCGATCAGTTCACGGTTGATCTGGCGCAAAGCCCCATCTTCCGCGCTGGTGCGAGGCACTGTGAAGGTGGTAAAGATTCCTCCGCCTTGGGCCACATTCATGGGCGGCTTGCCGTACTTGCTCACGTTGGCGAATACAACTTCGTTTTCGGAAACGACGGAGTCGACATGGTAGACGCCTCCGGGAACAAATTTCTCCAGCAGGAAGGTCGACTGCTTGTCGCCGAGTTGATCGAGCACCGGCCACAGTTCGTCGGCGGCATGAATCTTCTTGATGCCGATCGCCGACGCCTCCTGCCTGGGCTTGAGCACCCAAGGTCCGGGCACGTGCTCGAGGTAGTAGCCGATGTCTTTATAGTTCACGACGGGGACGAAATCCGGCACGCGCACGTTGCGATCGAGAGCGCGCATGCGCATCGCCAGCTTGTCGCGAAAATAGCGCATGGTGGTCAGGCCCATCCCTGGAATACGCAGATGTTCGCGAAGGGTGGAGGCGGTTTCCATGTCGAATTCGTCGAGCGCCACGATGCGGTCCAACTTCTGTGTGCGCGCCAGATGGGTAACAGCCTGCACGATCTCAGCGAGCGGAATTTCTGCGGGAAGGTAGAACGTGTCGTCCAGACTCTCACGAGGCCAGTCGGCGTCGCGCAATTTTTCCGCAGTAAGCAGGATTACGCGGCATCCCTGGCGCTTGCACTCGCGCATGAAGTCCTGCCCTTTTTCGTAGGTGGTAATGCAGAGAAGGGTCAGCGGACGCGGCTCGGGCATGGGCTGGTTCCGGTTCAGGGTTGTGAGGATATCACGGACGCGCGCGCCAGTGTATCAGGCATTCAGCTAGGGACTATCGCTTCTTTCCATTGACCCCGCTCTTGGGATATAGTCTCAACCCGGCACGGTACAAATCTTCTTCATTGAACATCACGCTCTATTGGGAGGCCCATGGCAACGCAGACTCGTCCGGAAGGTAAGGCTCGCAGTTTTGGGGAAAATATTGAGAGCGACCTGGCGTCGCGGTTTTTGCGGGTGGTGGAAGTGGCGGCCATCGCGTCCGCCCGCACTATGGGGCAAGGGGAACGCAAGCTTTCCGATCAGGTGGCGACCGAGGCCATGCGCAAGACCATGGACTCGATCCCTATGCGGGGAACGATTGTGATCGGCGAGGGCGAGCGCGATGAGGCGCCGATGCTGTATATCGGGGAGAAGGTCGGGGCGGAGTTTCCTGACGGGAGCGAGGTGCCGGAGGTCGACATCGCTGTCGATCCGCTCGAAGGCACGAACCTGTGCGCGACGGGCGCACCGGGATCGATCACCGTGCTGGCAGCGTCGGAGCGCGGAGGCCTGCTCAATGCGCCTGACTGTTACATGGAAAAAATTGTGGTGGGACCTTCGTGTAAAAACGCGGTTGAGCTTGACGCTCCGGTGGCCGACAACCTGAAGAATATCGCGAAGCGGTTGGACCGAGACGTTGAAGACCTGGTGGTGATGGTTCTCGATCGCGAACGGCACGAGAAACTGATTGCAGATATTCGTGCGGCGGGAGCGCGTATACGGCTGATTGGTGACGGCGATCTGTCGGCTGGAATCGCGGCGGCTGTGATCGGTACGGGCGTGCATGTGGTAATGGGCTCCGGCGGAGCGCCGGAAGGCGTGATCACTGCGGCCGCGATTCGCTGCCTGAATGGATACATGCTTGGCCGCCTGGTTGTGAAGCCCGATCAGGAAGAGCGACTTACGCGCATGGGCATCAAGGACAAAAATCGCATCTACGAAGCCGAAGATCTTGCTCCGGGCAAGCAGCTCATCTTCGCGGCGACTGGAGTGACCGATGGAGCGCTGATGAAGGGCGTGCGTTTCTTCGGCGAAGGCACGCGAACGTCTTCAGTGATTATGACGCTGCGCACCGGCAAAGTGCGCTTCGTCGAGAGCATTCATCTGGAGAAGAGCCCAGATGTGAAGGTGAGGTTCTCGTAGGAATCATTAGCTGGTGCTGTTGTGCGCCATTTGCGATGCGTTCGAATTCCGAGTATAATCTGGATTATTCATCTAGATTATTAAAGAGAGGGTTAGGATGCGGACAATTGGTTTGTTTGAAGCCAAACAGAAGCTCTCGGAACTGGTGGAGCGTGCCAGTGAGGGGGAACAGATCGGTATTACGCGGCGGGGAAAGCTGGCAGCGTACATCGTTCCTGCGCGACCGGAAATCAGTGTGGCGCAAATATTCGCTGATATTGAAGAGATCCGCAAACGAGCTAAACCTCATAAAGGATTTACCACGAAAGACTTCATTGAAGAGGGCCGCCGGTGAAGCGCTTCGTGCTTGACGCCTCCGTGGCGTTGGCATGGTTCATCGACAACCCTATCCCGCCTTTTGCGTCACAGGTGAAACAGACTTTGCTAAGCGGAGACAAGGCACTGGTACCAGCCTTGTGGCATCTGGAAATGGCCAATGGCTTGATCGTGGCTGAAAGGCGGGGCACACTTAACTCAGCCGACACCGTGAAGGCTACAGAGACAATCGGCCGGTTGCTCGGTCCCGCCATAGAAACGGCATTTGATCCGGTTTCGATCAGACAGGCTCTGGGGACCGCACGAACCTTCCAGCTTTCGGCCTACGACGCCGTTTATCTCGATATGTCACTGCGGCAACGGTTGCCACTAGCCAGTTTCGATAAACAACTGATGGCGGCCGCTTCCCGAGCTGGAGTCGAAATCCTCCGCTGATCACCGTACTAGCTCCGAGAGAAGTTCGACGGCGTTATCTCCTCTAAATAAACGGATTCTCAATTTTCATACCTTCGATTTTTCTCCCGTGTTGAAAGTCTTCGCTGTAAAGCGTGCTGCAGCCGCCTTCCAAGGCGGCGGCAACGATGAGCGAGTCGTACCATGGGAGCCGATGTTTGCCTGTGAGCCGCAGAGCTTCGCCGTAGATGGCCGGTGAGGAATGAACTGCGAGCAGAGGACGGAAAACAGTGATCAAGTACTGTTCGGCCTCGGCCACGGTCATGGGTTGCGAGAAGCGTCGAAAGGCTACATTGAAGAATTCCTGCACGACTTGATAGCTGACGATTCCCTCCCCGGTATCTGCGGCTTGTGCGATGAGTTGAGCTGCCTTCTTCGTCTTGGCTGGCGCTTTGGGATCGAAGGTGTACGCGAAGATGTTTGTATCGAGGAAGAATCTAGCGCTCATTCATCTGGTCCCGAGTATAGGGACCGGTCGAGCGCACATGCTTAAGACGTCGCATGAGGGCATCGATGGCAGCGCCACCTCCTGCTTGCGATGCGTACTGTTCCAGCCACTCACGAAAGGCCGCGTTCAAAGTCTTGTGCCGCGCCTGGGCGACCAGACGCGCTTGTTCAATCAGGCTTTCATCCGCGCTGAGAGTAATGTTCTTCATGCTGAAATAGTGTACACTATTTCAGTGTAAACCAGCGGTAAATCTTCTCCCCTATTTCAAATACTCCGAATCTTTCTTCAGTTCATCTGGCACGGTAGGCATGGGCGGCCAATCCTGCGAATATCCCTTTAGCAGTGGCGTCGCGATTTCTGAGCGCAGCGTTCCGTCGTGGATGGCGAACTTGTGCGGGTTGCCCGGCGAATAACCTTCCCACAGACATACGCCCGCATACGCGCCGTCTTTGCGCAGAACGTAGTAGGTCATATCCATGTAGCGGAGCTTGGTCATGTCGCCGTTGTAGTTGCGGACGATGCGTTTCAGAGCGTCCATGCCGGCGTCTTGAGGCGACATGCCGTGGCGCATGTTCTCGACGATGGTGTGCGCGCCTGCGACCTTAATGTTTTCTTCCCCTGCGCCGGTAGCGCCCGCGGAACCGATATCCTGATCGGTGTAACAGCCCGCGCCGATGATGGGCGAATCGCCGCAACGGCCGGGGAGTTTGAAAGCCAGCCCGCTGGTGGTGGTGATTCCGGACATTTCACCTTTCTCGTTTAATGCCGAACAATGGATCGTGCCCGTGGGTGGAAACAGAACGCGCCGCACAGCTAGCTCCCGAAACTCAGGCTCAATGCCGAGATCGGCGGCGCGCTGATGCAGTTGGTCGATGCGCTCCCGCCACACATTCGCTTGCGGCTTGGGTTCCGGCGGATGCCAGTGCGGGTCGGCCAAACCCGGTCCCCACCAATCGCGGTCGGAATTGAACTCTTTCCACAGCAGCCAGATTTTGCGCGAGCGCTCGGTCAGCAGGTTCTCGCGCGGAAGTCCCATGGCCACGGCAAATCGCTCCGCGCCTTCGCCCACCAGCATGACGTGCCCGGTGTGCTCCATGACTGCCTTCGCGGCCAGCGACACATTCTTGATGTTGCGCACGCCGCCGACCGAGCCCGCGCGCCGCGTAGGTCCGTGCATACAGCAGGAATCGAGCTCGACCACTCCTTCCTCGTTGGGCAGGCCGCCGAGGCCGACCGAATCGTCCTTGGGATCGTTCTCCGGTCCCATCACCACGCGCACGGCGGCGTCGAGCGTGTCCCCGCCGTTCTTCAGGAAGGCGTACGTGTCCTCGAGATATCCGCGGCCGTTGTGGGCACAGATCATGATGGGGCGCTTGGGCGAGTCGGCGGGTGTAACCGGAACGCTTTCCGCAAGCAACTCGGGAACTGCTGAGCGCGATCCTATTCCGGCGGCGAATGTTCCCAACACAGATGTCTTCACAAAATTGCGGCGCGAGAATGTCAACGGATTTACCTCTCGGTGGATTAAGTCAAGCAGTAACCATGAATACGCGGGAAGCATAACACGGGAGCGGCGTTGACTTTCGCCAGCGGTCCTCGTAAATTTGTGCCAGCGCGAAGGGCGCATCCAGTCCGCGGAAAGGGCCGTGCCCACCTTTAGCAACACAACGAAGATCACGAATCTTCTTTCAGCCTGATTGCGGCGGACCCCCAGGCAACGCTCGCGAAAGGAGCTTCGTATGTTTCCCAATCCGCAGGACGCATTTCCCCTTCCGCTCCGTCCCAGTCTGGAGCAATACAAGAAGCTGGCAAAAGATTTGGTGCGCGCCTGCAAGTCGGGCGAAGCCAACGCCATTCGCCTATGGGCTGCGCGATGGATCGAGATGCTGGCGCGGCTCTCTGGCTCGACCATCGAGGCTCAGTCTTCGGCGCGAGCCGAGCACCGGGTCGAACTGTTGGTGGAATTTGCGCGCAGAAAGCTGGTTGAGTCCAAGGTTGCAAAGTGCACTTTGACCGGTGCGCAATTCATCATCGCGCGATCGCATGGATTCGAAAGCTGGAACCGATTCTCTGCCCATATTGGAGCAATGGTCGCCGCGAATTCTTCCGTTACTAAATTTGAACAAGCGGTGGATGCGATTGTCGCCGGAGACACGGAGGCGCTGGAGCGATTGCTGGGGGAATCTCCAGAACTGATTCAGGCACGGTCGACCCGCGAACATCGAGCCACGCTGTTGCATTATGTCGCGGCCAATGGAGTAGAAAACTTCCGGCAAAAAACGCCGCCGAATATCGTGCAGATCGCGGAGTTTCTGCTCTCGCATGGAAGCGTCGTCGACGCGGAGGCTGCTGTCTATGGCGGAGGCGCGACAACACTGGAATTGGTAGCGACCAGCGTCCATCCGGAGCGAGCCGGTGTGCAAAACAAATTAATCCAGGTTCTATTGGATCACGGAGCTGCGCTTGACCACACTGGCTCTGCTGGCGACCGGCATAGTCTCGTCGCCGCTTGTCTGGCGAACGGCCGCGGACGAGCGGCAGCGGAGCTGGCGGAGCGCGGCGCGCCGTTAGATCTTGAGGGAGCGGCGGGCGTGGGGCGGCTCGACGTGGTGCAGAGCCTCTTGGCTCCAGACCGCGGCCTGAAGACGACTCCGTCGAAAACTCAAATAGAACGCGGCTTCTTGTGGGCTTGCGAGTACGGGCGGAACGACGTGATCGAATTCCTGTTGCGATGTGGAGTCGACTTGCACACCGTCGCGGACACGGAACAAACGGGGCTGCATTGGGCGGTGATCGGCGCGCAAACGGACACCGTTAAACTTCTTGTTGCTCGAGGCGCGGCGCTCGAAGCGAAGAATACCTACGGTGGAACAGCGCTCGGCCAGGCCTTATGGTCCGCCGTGAACGGCGATACCGGAATCGATTATCTTCGGGTGATCGCCGAGCTCCTCGATTCAGGCGCCCAGATTGAGGAAGGCTCGCTCGAGTGGCTGGCGCGACAGTCCGAAGGTTCGGCATTGACGAAACAACGCGTCGCCGAGGAACTGCGACGACATGGCGCGACGACTTGAGCTATGAGCGTTTCGCCCGAGACCCGAACAGTTGCCGAGCTACTCAACCTCTTGCGTAACGTCGCAGACGTCCGCGATGGTACGGTGAGCCGTCAGTTCCTTGCTTTGCTTCAACCGAAATCGGATGAACATTGTCGGAGCAGAAGCGCATTATTGCGGTGATGTACCGATCTGATCGAACTCAGCATCATCTTGCAAGAGATTGGTTGGTACGGCTCAATTTGCGGCTTCTGACACACTCTCGAGCTTCGCTCGACGGACCCAGGGGCGGCAGTCCCACATAATGTAGTTTCCGCGATTACTTTTCCAAATCGGAGGACCAGTTCAGAATGACCGACAGGGGGGCCGAGTTCGTTGTATCGACTTTTGTGTTGATCAGAAATTTTTGACCATCGGCGGCGACATCGTAAGAAAAAACGTCTTGCGCGGAAATCGGTTGTCGTATGTGGGCCTGAAACAGCTCCACGGCCTGGCCTGCTTCAAAGCTGGCGCCAATCTTAACCGGCACAGCCATCATTTTCCCTTCGGCCGAGAGATAGAAGAGTTCTTTGCCGTCCTGCCTCCATCGCGGCTCTGCTCCTCCCCTCGACACCTGCCATTTACCGGCCGCGCTGGGAAAGGACGACACGTTGACTTCCCAATTTCCGGTTTCATTCGAGGAGTACGCCACCCATTTACCGTCCGGGGAAAACTGCCCATTGCGCACGATCCACTTCGGCTGGAGGAATGGTTTGGCCTGGAGATCGGGCACGGATAGGTACCACATCTCGGTGTCTTTGCGGACAAGGATGAACTTACCGTCACGCGACCAACCCCAGTTGCCCTGTTCCTGCACACCCAAGTCGGCCACTTCGCGCTCCGACCCGGACCCGTCTACGCTCTTGTCATAGAGGTTGAAGATGACCTTGCGCTGAGCGCCAAAGTTGATTCGTTTACCGTCGGGACTCCAGATCGGAATTTCGTTGAGTCCGGGACCGAAGGTCAATCGTGACATTGCATTGGTTGCGAATTCATGAATCCAGATGTCCACATGGCGACCGTCCCGGTCCGTCTGCTCAAAGGCCAGGCGGTGCCCATCGGGAGAAATGCTCGGGTTAGCAAATCCTCCGGGCGCACCGATGGCGCCTGATATCTTTCCCGTCCGATCAAACCACGTCAGCTGGTTCTTGTCCGCGCCTTTTCCCGTTTGGAGGACCAAAGTCGAACCTCCCGCGACGCCAAACAGAGCGAGGTCAGTCTGAGGAAAGTATTGGACCTCGTCGCTGATGGTGTGCGGCTCTCCGCTCAGGGCATAGCTGTGAACGTCAAACTTTTGCGCGACTAGCGATGTGTCCCTCATATACAGCAGGTAGCCAGGTTCAGCGTATGCGACGTTGGAGCTCGCGGAAACAACGGGCCGCTTTTCAGTCGAGTCGAGAGACCCAAGAAAGATCTCGTTATTTTCGAAGTGTCCAGAGAAATTTCCTGCCAAATAAAGGAAGTGGCGGCCGTCAGGCAGGAAGACTGGCCAGCGGTGGCTGGATTCGAGGCGGGCC
>WNFI01698305.1_pt1 | contig 18965 bp, 15 predicted proteins | sample 5400471 | NCBI WGS metagenome assembly WNFI01 (sample SAMN13153348, study PRJNA577476) | soil metagenome | isolation source: 100 cm saprolite on Douglas fir-dominated hillslope | place: USA:California | collected 2013-09-17 | reverse complement strand
GCCGTCGTTGCAGCGGGAGTGACGACGGGGGGCGGACTTCGTCAAGCGTTGACTCGCCCGGGTCGGCGCGGTACCACGCGACCCGATGGCGCAGCCCGAATCCGCGCAGCTCCCCCTCGACGCCGAACACGCCCAGCTCGCCGCCGCCGCGCGGAAGCGGCGCTCGGTCGATTCGTTCGCGCGCGCCGCGCTGGAGGGATTCTGCTGGGCGCTGCTAGGCGGGATCTGTGGAAAGCTGTTCTGGGACTCGTCCCCGCCGCCGCCGATCTTCTATCCGCTGGTATTGCTAGACCTGCTGCTGCTCTGGGACGCGGCTCGCGCGTACGTCCGCGCGCGCGGCGAGCTGCGCCGGGAGCTGCTCATCCTGCGGCGGCTCCGCGAAGTCCGGATGCTGCTGGGCATCGACCCCGCCGCGAGCGCGCGCCCGTGAGCAACGCGCACCTCCAGCGCGGGCGTTTCATCGTCTTCGAGGGACTCGACGGCGCAGGCACCACCACGCAGGCAAAGATGCTCGCGGAGCGCCTCGGCGCGAAAGGGCGGACCGTTTGGCTCGCGCACCAGCCCTCCGAAGGGCCGGTGGGGATGCTGGTCAAGCAGATCCTCGCCGGGCGGTCGGCCACGGTGACCGTCGACGGCAGACCGGGCATGGTCGACGAGCGGGTGATGGCGCTGCTCTTCGCGGCCGACCGCCTCGACCAGGTGACCGCTCAGATCGAGCCGCGGCTGGCGCGTGGCGAGGACGTGATCCTCGACCGCTACACGCTCAGCTCACTCGCCTACCAAGGCGCCACCATCTCGCACGACTACATTGCGCAGCTCAACCGCTACGCCCTCAAGGCGGACCTGACCCTCTTCCTCTACGTGCCGGCGCAGATGGCCCTCGAGCGCGTGCAGCGGCGCGGGGCCAAGATCGAGCGCTACGAGACCGAGGCCCAGCTCAAGTTGATCGAGCGCGAGTACTCGCGGCTGGTCGGCACGCTGGCGTCGGTGGTTTCGGTGGACGGCACCCGCTCGATCGCCGACGTCGCGGAAGCCTGCGCGGCGGCGGTGCAGCAGCAGCTTGGCTAGCCAGGTTTCCCGGGCAGGGGGACGCGTGAGCACGGCCGCCATCGTGGTGATCGGCAACGAGGTGCTCTCCGCCAAGGTGAGCGACGAGAACGGCCCGTTTCTCGCCCGCGAGCTGCGCGCGCTGGGCGTCGAGCTGCGCCGCATCGAGACGGTGCCCGACGAGGTGCCGCTCATCGTCGACGCACTCCAGCGGTGCCTCGGCGCGGCGCAGTGGGTATTCACCTCCGGCGGGATCGGGCCGACCCACGACGATGTGACCATCGCGGCGGTGGCGCAGGCAATGGGCCGCAAGGTGGTGGCGGACGAGCGCACGCTGTCCCTGCTCCGCGCGCGCTACGGCGACCCGCTCAAGCCCGCGCTGCGCAGGCTGGCGGAGATCCCGGAGGGAGCGACGCTCACCTGGGGTCCGGGGCCGGGACCGTCGTATCCGGTGCTCTCCCTCGAGAACGTGATCATCCTGCCCGGCGTACCCTCGCTGCTGCGCGAGGGGTTCGCGCGCCTGCGCGAGCGGTTCCGCGCGCCGCCCATCTTCTCGCGGGCGCTCTTCCTGTCCCTGGGCGAGGGCGCAATCGCGGAACACCTCGACGCGACGGTGGCCCGCTTCCCCTCCGTCGCCATTGGCAGCTATCCGCGCTTCGACGACGCGGACCACCGGGTGAAAGTGACCTTCGACGGGCGCGACCAGACGGAGGTGGCCGCAGCGGCGGAGTTCTTCGCGGCCCGGCTCCCGCCCGGCTCGGTGCTGCGCGAGGGGTAACCCTTCAGACGGAAGCGGCCGGGGGTTTCAGCGGAAGCAGGATGGTGAAGACCGAGCCGCCGCCGGGCTGGTTCTCCGCCACCAGCGTGCCGCCGTGGGCCTCCACCACGCGGCGGCTCACGTAAAGTCCGAGGCCGAAGCCGCCATAGGCGCGCGCCGGCACCGCCCGCTCGAAGCGGCCAAAGATGCGGCCGAGCTGCTGGGGGTCGATGCCGATACCTTGGTCGCGAACGCGGATCCGCGCGGCGACTCCGTCGCGGCCCAGGGTGAGGTCGATGGGCTTGCCGGCGCCGAAGCGGATGGCATTGGCGAGCAGGTGCGAGATGACCCGCTCGAGGCGGCTGTCATCGAAGTGCCCGCGCACTGTGCTCTCGATCGTCACCTGCAGCCTGCACCCCGCCCGCGCGGCCTCGGCCTGCGCAGCGGCGGCGGCCGAGCGGACCACCGCGCCCAGGTCGGCCTCCTGCAGCTCCAGCTCGATCGGCGAGGAGCCCGCGTCGGCGGCCTCGACGAGCTGATCGAGCAGCCGGTTGAGGCGGTCCGCCTGCCGCTCGATCAACTCGAGCTGCAGGGGCGGGGCGCTTTGCTCGCGGCGGAGCTGCTGCACCGCCAGGCGCAGCGAGGTCAGCGGGGTGCGAAACTCGTGCGCGGCCACGGTGAGAAACTCCTCGCGGAGGCGCAGCGCCTCCTCGGCGGTCTTGCGCGCGATCTCCTCGGCCTGCCGCTCCGCCTCGATCAGGAGCCGCTTCTGCCGCTCCTCGCCCGCGGCTTTCAGCAGCTTGGCCTGGCGCTCGATCTCGACCTGCCGGCGGTGCAGCTCGACGAAGACGTTGACCTTCGCGCGCAACAGCACGGGGTCGACCGGCTTCATCAAGTAATCGACCGCGCCTACGCCGTAGGCCTTCTGGCTGACGGTCGTCTCCAGCATGCTGGCGGTGAGGAACAGGATGGGCACGTGCCGCGTGCGCTCCCGCTGTTTGATCAGCGACGCCACCTCGAACCCGTCCATCCCTGGCATGACGACGTCGAGCACGACGCAGGCGAAGTCGCCCACGAGCAGCTTGCGCAGGGCTTCCTCGCCCGACGACGCCGTGACGGTCTCGATGCCGGTGTCGGCAAAGATCGCCGTCAGCGCGAACAGGTTCTCTTTGCGATCGTCGACCAGCAGGACCGCGCTCCGAGGCCCCGCGTGATCGGTCGAGTCCACGTCCACTGGCTTGTCCTAGCCGCGTCGGCGCCTCGGTTCAAGCTCGCTGTGCAGGCGTGGCATCGAGGTGTCGGGTGGAGAGCACCTGGACAGGCGTCAGCGCGCACGCAGCGAGAGATAGTGTTCGCTCAGCGCGAAGCGCAGGAGCCGCGCGAGCTCCGGCCGACCCAGCCCGCCAGGGCATTCCTGGGCAACCAGCGAGAGCGCGGCTGAGGGATCGCCACAGATGGCCAGTGCGGTGCGCTCGGCCGTTTCGCGGATCCCGAGCGCGAGCGTTTCTCCTCCCGGCAGCCCAGCGCGGAGCGCGGCCGCTGCGAGCGGGGCAAGCCGCTGACGGGCCTCGGGCGTGAGCACGGCGGAGAGCGCGCGCCCCAGCACATCGTCCCTCGCCGGAAGGGGCTTCCCCTCCGCGTCCGCGGGCGCGCATGCACGCGCCAGCTCGGCTGCGACCTGCTCAAGCCTCTGGGGCGGAAGGTGCGCGAGCATGTGCGTGCCACGCCGGAGGTGCGCGAGCGCCCGCGCGTAGAGGAACCGCTGCTGCCGCGGCGGGAACCTGCGCGGCACCTCGGCGCCGACCAGCAGGCCTGGGGCCTCCGCGGCGACGGGCAGCACCACGCCCGGCTCGCCCTTGGCCAGGTACAGGGCCGGCTCCTGCGCGAGCCCGAGCGCGCGCCCGATGGCGGCGCAGACGCGGCGGACCGGGTTGTCCGCCTTCACTCGGCCGCCCCGCCCGGCGAGAAGGGTGGGTAGCGCGCGAGCCAGCTCCGCCGCCGCGGCGGCGAGCAGCTCGCGCGCGGGCCCGCCTTCGCCCTCGCCCAGGAGTGCCGGCGTGTCGGCTAGGGGCGGAAGCTCCGCGAGGGGCGGCCCGGTCATGACCTGGTCGTGGGCCGCCTTCTCCGCGGCATCGGCGGCGCCGAGTCCGACCAGCGCCGCGCGGGCACAGAAGGCGGTCTCGGAGTCGCCGGCCCGCGCGGAGGCGCGCGAGAGCGCGCGCACCCAGTCGGTCCGCGGGACCTCAAGCTGGATCAAGCTGCGGTATGCCGCAGCGGCCTCCGCCCAGCGCCCGGCGGCAGCGGCCGCCGTGGCGCGTTGCTCGAGCGTCGCGCTCCCGGGCTTCGGGTGCCCGTCCGCCGTGGGCGCATCCGCGGCGGGCTCGCCGTCGGGATGGGCGAGCTTCTCCGCGAGCAGCGCTGCCTCGACGAGGGGGCCGACGTCCAAGCCCGGGTCTTGTGCGAGAGCGGCTTGCCCGGTGAGCAACCTCATCGCCTCGGCCTGGTCGCTGGCGCACGCCGCGACGAGGCGCGCACCGCTCGCCGCGAGCAGCGAGTCCGGGTCGGCGTCCAGCGAGGCCCGAAACGCCGCTGCCGCCCCGGCGAGGTCGCCATCCTCGGCGAGCAGCTCGGCCCGCTGCAGCGAGCAGGCGGCCTTGATCCGCGGCTCCTCGTGCTCGCAGCGGAAGGCGAGATGCTCGGCGAGGAGCCGCCGGGCCTCACCCCCGCGCAGCGCTTCCTCGACCGCGTCGAGCACCCGCCGGTCGTGCGGGTTGTGGACGAGCGCCCGGCGATAGTCGGCGATGGCCCGGTCCCGATCGCCGGACGCGAGCCAGTCCTCCGCGGCGCCGGCGCGCAGCACCGCCGCCATGAGCGGATCGCGGCACTCGGCCGCAAGCCGCACGCTCAGCCCGGCGCGCTCCCGGACGGCCGCCGGATTCGGATCTCCGGCGAGCGCGTGCAGGAGCGACGCTGCGGCCGACAGATCGTTCGCATCGTCGGCGAGGAGCTGTCGCGAAAGCGCCGCCGCCTTCTCCGGCTCACCGGTGCGGTGCGCCCGGAGCGCGATCGCCTGCCGCAACGCCGCGGCCCGCTCGCGCCCGCTGGACACCTCGGCGAGCTTCTCCAGCGCCTCGGCGGCCTCCGCGGCCCGGCCCTCGCGGGCCGCGAGCCGCGCGACGCCCGCGAGAGCGAGGCCCGCCCCGGGGTCCGCCGCCAGCGCCTCCTGGTAGAGCGCCAGCGCCCGCCGTTGTTCGCCGAGCCGCCACTCGCACAGCTCCGCGGCGCGCGCGCAGGCCTCGGCGCGGCCGGGGCCTGCGGGGAGGGCGGCGGCGATCTGGACCAGCGCGGCGAGCGCCGCTTGGAGATCGCCGCGTCGGAGCTGCAGCCGATGCAGGCGGCGCAGTACCGCCAGGTCGCCGCCGCCCGCGGAGAGCGCCAGCGCGCAGGCCTGCACGGCTTCGTCGACGTGGCCTTCCTGCTCGAGCAGCGCCGCCCGCTCCGCCTGCAGCGCCGCGGCGCGCGCGGGTCCTTCGCCCCGGGCCTCGTCGGCCAGCAGCGCGGCTCGTTCGCTCGCGGGCAGATCCGGCAGCGCGAGGAGGAGGCGGCGAACCTGTGCGGAGGAGGGGTCAGCTTGGCGCGCCGTGCGCAGCAGAGCCAGGGCGCGCCCGTCGTCGCGGAGGGCATGCGAGATCTCGGCCGCCTCGACGAGGAACTGGACGGACGGATCGTCGCTGCCAGCGCGGTCCGCGCGAGCCTCCAGCGCGCGGGAGAGCTCGACGAGGTCGCCGAAGCGGAGCGCCAACAGGGCCCACGACCTCGTCGTCGCAGGCCCGGAGCTTCCGCGGGACAGCTCGGCAGCGCGCCGCGCGAGCTCGAGCGCCCGGACCCGCGCGGGGCTGAGCGGTGCCGGCTCTCCCGCGGGGCCCTGACCCGATGGTGCGGGAAGATCGGAGAGGAGGGCCGCGGCCCGGCCGAGCAGCTCCGCCGCGGCGGGCGGCGGGGCGACCGCCGCGGCTTCCTCGAGGAGCCGCGCGAGCAGCGGCGCTTCGCCCGCCGATGGAAGCGTGCGCTGCAAGAGGCGCAGCGCGGCGAGGTGGTGCGGCGACAGCTCCAGCGCGCGGGTCGCCAGCCGGGCGGCCTCCGCCCGGTCTCCGCTGCGCTCGCGCCACGCGGCCGCCTCCACGAGCTTGTCCGCCGCCTGGGCCGGCGCGCGCTCGCGCAGCGACTCGGCCAGCGCGACGAAGCCCTCGGCCGCGGCCCCCCCGCCCCGCGCCGCGGCAAGGCGCGCCTGCAGCGCGGCCGCGGCGGCATCGCCGGGGTTGTCCTGAAGCGCTTCGGCGAGCAGCCGCTCGCGCTCGGCTGGCGCCTCTGCGAGCTGCGCGGCGAGGAGCTTGCAATCGGCGCGCTGGGTTGGCTCCGCGGCGGCCGCTGCCCGCGCAAGCAGCGCCGCGGCCAAAGGGCCGGGCTCCGCCCGGGCCGCGAGGATGTCCGTTGCGAGCGCGTGCAGCGCCTCTTCCCGCGGCCAGGTGGCCAGCCCCGCCTGGACCTCCGCGAGCGCCTCCGTTGGGCGACCGAGCTGCAGCGCCGCCTGGGACGCCTCCACCCGGGCGCCTGCGCCGCCGCCGCGATCGGCGAGCTCGCGCGCGAGCCGCAGCACCTCGTCCCATGCGCGCGCGGCGCGGGCGAGGGAGAGCAGCGCCGTCGTGCCCACTGGATCGTCCGGATCCGAGGCCTGGAGCTTGCGCGCCGCGTCCGCGAGCACTCCGCCGGCCTCGGGCGTGCCTTCGCTCTGCTCCACCTCCTCGAGCAAGAACACCGCCCGCCGCAAAACCGCCCCCCGCTGCAACCCGTCCTTCACCGCCTCGCCGGCGCGCAGCAGCAGCCGCGCCGCGCCCGGCCGGTCGCCCGCGTCGAACGCCGCTTCAGCGGCGGCCGCGAGCAGGGCCGGGTGCTCTGGAGCGAGCACCAGCGCGCGCTGGAGGACCTCGACGGCCTCGAGGGGGCGCGCGAGCGGCTGCGCCAGGATCCACGCCTGCGCCCGCAGCGATTCGGCCCGGACGGCGGGGTCCTGCAGGAGCTGCTCCTCGCAGCGGTGCAGCGCCAGCGCCCGCTCCCAGGCGCCCTCGCCGGCGAACAGGCGCCGCGCCGCCTCGAGATTCGGGCGGTATGAGGGATCGAGCGCGAACGCGTTCTGGTAGCAGACCGCCGCGCCACGCGGGTCGCCCAGCCGTTCGATCCAGACCCGTCCCATCGCGTGGTGCACCGGCGCGGCGCGCGCGACCGGCCCCAGCGCGCCGGCCTGCGACGCGAGCTCGTAGAGCAGGTCTCCGGCGCGGCGCAGGTCGGCCTCGGTCGGCGCGCGGAGGGGAGACGCGGGGGCCGGCCTTGCGGTGGCGACGTGTTTCATCGGCGATAGTGTACCTCAACACCCCTCTCCTCCGAGCGGAGCGAGGTCGCCGATCAGGCGGCGGTCTCGAGGCCGGCCGCAGCGCGCGCGGCCAGCTCGATCTCCGGAAGCGCGGCGGCGACGGCAGCGATGTCCCGGTGCAGCTCCCGGTCCTCGGCGAGGTGCGGGACCCTGGTGCGCAGCGCCTCGTGCGCCGCGCGCACACCCCGGCCCGCGGTGAGCGGCTTGCGCAGGTCGAGCGCCTGCGCCGCGACGAGGAGCTCCGCCAGCGCCGCGGCGGTCACCTGCGCGATCATGAAACCCGAGTTGAGCCCGGAGTTCTCCGCCAGGAAGGGCGGCAGCCCCGAGAGCGACGGGTTCACGAGTTGCTCGACGCGGCGCTCGCTGATGGTCTGGAGCTGTGTGCAGGCGATGGCGAGCAGGTCGAGCGCCTGCGAGACCGGCTGGCCGTGGAAGTTCCCGCCGCTGACGATCAGCTCGGAGGGCAGGTCCTCCTGCCCGTGGCCCTCGGCGTACACGAGCGGGTTGTCGGTGGCGGCATTGGCCTCGATCTCCAGCGTGCGGCGCACGAAGCCGAGCGCGTCCCGCGCCGCGCCGTGGACTTGTGGTGCGCAGCGCAGCGAGTACGGGTCCTGCACCTTCTCGCACCCCGGCGCCTGATGGCTGGCGTTGATCTCGCTGCCCGCGAGCAGCGCGCGCAACTCGGCGGCGACGCGGGTTTGCCCCTCGTGGCCGCGCGCGCGGTGGATGGCGGCGAGGAAGGGCCGGTGCGAGCCGAGCAGGCCCTCCACCGTCATCGCCACCGCCACGTCGGCCACGCGCGCCACGTGCTCGGCCTCCAGCAGCGCCAAGGCGCCCACCGCCTCCATGGCCTGGGTGCCGTTGACCAGCGCCAGGCCCTCCTTGGCCTCCAGCACCAGCGGCTGCAGGCCCGCGCGCGCGAGCGCCTGGCGGCCGGGCAGCCGCTCGCCTCGATGGAACGCCTCGCCCTCTCCGATCAGCACCAGCGCGAGGTGGGCGAGCGGCGCCAGATCGCCGCTCGCGCCGACCGACCCCTTCTCCGGGATCACCGGCACCACGCCGCGGTGGAACAGGTCGAGCAGCAGGTCGAGCGTCTGCTCGCGTACGCCGGAGAGCCCGCGCGAGAGAACGTTCGCGCGCAGCACCATCAACGCGCGCACCTCGGCCTCGGGCAGCGGAGAGCCGACGCCCGCTGCGTGGCTCAGGATGAGGTTGCGCTGCAGCCGGGTCAGGTCGCCGCGTGCGATCGGCACCTCCGCGAGCGTCCCGAACCCGGTGTTGATTCCGTAGGTGGGCACGCCGCTCGCCGCGATGCGATCCACGAGCTTCCGCGCCGCCCGCACGCGCTCGCGCGCGGCGGGGGACACCGCCACCTCCGCCTCGCCCCGCGCCGCCGCCCGCACCTGGGCGAGCGTCAGCGAGGTCCCGTCGAGAAGGATGCGCATCGGGGCGCCTATACCAAGAAAGAGGAACGTTGTCCGAGGAGAGCTTGTCCCTTACTCTGCGTCCCCATGCTCATCGTCCAGAAATACGGCGGCACCAGCGTCGGGGACGTCGACCGCATCCGCAAGGTCGCGGGGCGCGCCCTCGTCGCCCGCAAGGCCGGCCACGACGTGGTGGTGGTGGTCTCGGCCATGTCCGGCGAGACCAACCGGCTGCTCAAGCTCACCTCCGCCCTCAGCTCGCGGCCGAGCCAGCGCGAGCAGGACGTGGTGGTCTCGACGGGCGAGCAGGTCACGGTGGGGTTGCTCGCGCTCGCCATCCAGGAGCTCCAGGGCAAGGCGCGCAGCTTCCTCGGTCATCAAGTCCGCATCCTCACCGACTCCGCCTTCGCCAACGCGCGCATCCGCAGCATCGACGACGGGAAGCTGCGCGAGAGCCTGGCACAGGGGGAGATCGCGGTGGTCGCGGGCTTCCAGGGCCAGGACGAGCACGGCAACATCACCACCCTGGGCCGGGGCGGTTCGGACACCACCGCCGTCGCGCTGGCGGCCGCGCTCAAGGCCGACGCCTGCGAGATCTACACCGACGTGGATGGCGTCTACACCACCGACCCGAACCTGTGCCAGCGCGCTCGCAAGCTCGACCGCATCAGCTACGAAGAGATGCTCGAGCTGGCCAGCCTCGGCGCCAAGGTGCTGCAGATCCGCTCGGTCGAGTTCGCCATGAAGTACAAGGTGCCCTTGTGGGTGAAGTCGAGCTTCAGCGACGAACCGGGCACCCTGGTGTGCGAGGAGGACGAATCGATGATGGAGGACCTGGTCGTTTCCGGCATCGCCATCACCCGCGACGAGGCGCGGTTCCTGGTGCGGTCGGTGCCCGACAAGCCGGGGGTGGCCGCAAAGATCTTCAAGCCGCTCGCCGAGGCGGGCGTGGTGGTGGACGTGATCGTGCAGACGCCCTCGCACGATGGCTACACCGACCTCGCCTTCACCGTGGGCAGGCTCGACATCGAGCGCACCCGCGAGGCGATGAAGAAGACCCAGCAGGAGCTGAAGATCGGCAGGGTCGAGCTGGAGGAAGGCATCGCCAAGGTGAGCATCGTGGGCGTGGGCATGCGCAACCATGCCGGCGTGGCCAGCAAGATGTTCGAAGTGCTCGCCGCGGAGGGCGTGAACATCCGCGTCATCTCCACCAGCGAGATCAAGGTGAGCTGCCTCATCGACGAGAAGTACGCCGAGCTGGCGGTCCGGGCGCTGCACACCGCGTTCGGCCTGGACAAGCCGGCCCGTTAGAGGCCCCAGGGGAGCGCGGGCCGCAGGGAGGGCGCCGGTGCTGATCCGCTGCGAGCGGTGTCAGGCTGTGTTTTCGCTGCCGGAGGGCATTCTCCGCCCGCCCGGTGCGCCCGTGGCAACCGAGACGCCGCTGCCCGCGTCGATGGCGGTCGAGTGCGGGCGCTGCCTGCATCGCTTCAAGGTCCGGCTGCCGCTGCCCGGATAGGCAGCGCGGTTCCGCGCCGGGCCGCTTCCGCGCCGCAGCGCAGGCCGCGCGCATACCCACCGAGGGAACGGGATTGCCCACCTGCCTGCCCGGGCGGCTTCCGTTCCGGGTGTCCGGGGATGGGGCAGCGCCCGGCACGCCGGTTGCTCCCTCGGTGGACATGATCGCGATCCTGTTCTGGGCGTCCCTGTTGGCCGTGCTCCACTCCTACGTGCTCTTTCCGCTTCTGCTCATCCTCTTCGACGCCGTCGGCCAGGCCGTGGGGGCCTGGCGCTACCTGGGCGGCACCGAGCGCCGCCACCCGCCTGCCCGGCTCGGGCTGCCCCATGCGAGCGTGCTGGTCGCCGCCTACAATGAGGCCGACTGCATCGCCCGCCGTATCGAGAACCTGCTCGACCAGGACTATCCCTCGGACAAGCTGGAGATCCTCATCGGCAGCGACGGCTCCACCGACGAGACCGACGCCATCGTCACGCGATTCGCCGCCCGAGGCGTCAAGCTCTCGCGTGGCCCGCGCGCAGGCAAGGCCGGCGTGCTGGCGCGGCTGATCGGTTTCGCCCATGGCGAGGTGCTGGTGCTCACCGACGCGAACACCGACTTCGACCGCGACGCCATCCGGCGGCTGGTCCAACCGCTGCGCGACCCGGCGGTGGGCCTCGTCTGCGGGCGGCTGCGGCTGCATACGGTGCACGGCGCGCCTGTGACCGAGGGCGCCTACTGGCGGCTGGAGAGCTTGCTGAAGCTCTACGAGTCGCGGCGCGGCTGCGTGATGGGCGCCAACGGCGCCATCTATGCCGTGCGCAAGCACCTCTTTCCGCCCATGCCCGAGGGGACGGTGGTGGACGACTTCGTGGCGGCCTTGCGCGTCCTGGTCGCCGGCTACGAGGTGCGCTACGAGCCGGAGGCGGTGGCGCACGAGGAGACTGCCCCGGATCACTCCGGCGAGTACAAGCGGCGGGTGCGGATCGCGGCGGGCTGCTTCCGCGCGCTGCACTCCTATCGCGACCTGCTCTCGCCGCGGCACGGGTTCACCGCCTTCGCGCTCTGGAGCCACAAGGTGCTGCGCTGGCTGGTGCCGCAGGCCCTGATCCTCGTGCTGGTGACCAACGCCGTGCTCGCTGCCAGCAGCCGGTTCTACGCGGCGCTGCTCTTCGCCCAGTGCGCGGGCTACCTGGTGGCGGCGCTCGGGCTGCTCGGCGCGGCACCCCGCCACCTGAAACCGCTGGCCGAGGCGGCCGGACACTTCGTGGAGATGAACATCGCGCTTTTCGTCGGATTCCTGAACTACAGCCGCGGCGGGCAGGGCCAGACCTGGTCGCGGACCGAGAGGGTGAGGGCAGCATGATCCGCAGGATTCGCACGATGGTTTCGCGGCGGCGGTATCACCGCATCCGACGCCAGACCCGCAAGCGTTAGCGGCGCAGCGCCGAGAGCGCGTCGCGGGCGGCGCGGCGGCTGCTGCATCCAAAGATCGACCCCAGCGCGCTGTCCTCGCCCTCGTCGGCGAAGCTGCCGGTGGCGAGCGACTCGAGCGCCGGGATCGCCTGCGGATCGCCCAGCTCTCCCAGGGCGCGCGCCGAGGCGGCCCGGGCCGCGCAGCCCTTGCTGGTGGTCATGCGCACGAGCCGCCGGTAGGCGCTGCGCTCGCCGCCCCGCGCGGCGGTGCCGTAGTCGGCCGCTGCCTTCGCGAAGCGACCCTCGGCCTCGGCGACGCGCGCCTCGGCGTACATGCGCGCGGGGCCCGGGGGAAGCTTGTGCGCCTGGCTGCGCGCGGCCTGGAAGTCGTTGCCCGCAAGCGCGCGATCGACCGCGTCGCCGCGCAGAGCCAGCGCGCCGAACGCGACCAGGAGCAGCGCGACCAGCGCGCCGAGCCCCGCGAGCTGCACCCCGGGGAGCGAGCGCACGCGGCTGGGCAGGTCGCGCAGACCAAGCACCAGGCGCGACTCTCGCAGCGGCGTGCTCATCGGCAGATCGTTCATGCGATGCGCGAGCCGGCTCGCGCGCGAGGCAATGCCCGAGGTGGCCGCGAGGAGCTGCGGCACCAGCTCGGTCCCCCGTTCGAGCTGCTCCGGGTCGGGCGGCGGCAAGGGCGGGATGCGCGAGAGCCCGAGCCCACCATACGGCGGCATGTCGGGCACCGGAGCGTCGGTGCTGAGGTCGGTGGGCGGCAGCTCGCGCACCACCTCGCGCGCCGGCAGGCCCGGAGGCCGCGGACCCATCGGCTCCAGCCGGTAGCCGCCGGGCGGCACGCGGTAGACGCGCACGCGGTCCGACACGCCGCGCAGGCTGTGCACGCCGCGGTCCTCCGAGGGCACCTCGGCCTTGTTCATCGAGAGGTAGACCGCTTCGGTGAAGAGCACCGGATGGCGACGCCGCAGAGCACTGCGCGGGTGGGGGAGGGGAAGACCACCAGGAAGGCGTCGCCGATCGTCTTCACCATCCGCCCGCCGAAGGCGCGAAAGACGGGCATCATCAAGTTGTCGTGTACGCGCAGCATGCGGCGGTTCTGGTCGTGCGTCTGCCGCCCGGTCCGCTCCGTGAAGCCCTTGATGTCGGTAAAGACGATCGCGAGGTTGGAGGTCTTCATGGTGATGCGCCCGAGGCTCCAGGGTACAGCGGACCTCCCGGCGCGTAAAAAAAAGGCCCGGCTGTCTCACACAGCCGGGCCAAGGTGGTGACCCCAACGGGATTCGAACCCATGTTTGAGGCGTGAGAGGCCTCCGTCCTAGGCCACTAGACGATGGGGCCACGTCTGGTGCGAAAACGTGTGTCCTGTCCGGCGGAACGCCTCTTCTGCCGTCCGAGGGAGCGGCGTTTTCCCAGAACCGCCGCGCCCTGTCAAGTGCGCAGGGCGCCCCCGCCAACGGGCCTCCGCCGCGGGCATCCGCCTCGACGGCGGTAGGTTCATGCCAGCTTTTTCCGGAAGCGCAGCGATGCGAGCAGCACCAGCGCGAAGAGCAACCCGACGAGCCAGAACAGCTCGACGCGCAGGTCCAAAAGCCCGCCGCCCTTGAGCGCGATGGTGCGGACGATGCGCAGGAAGTGCGTGAGCGGCAGTGCGAGGGACAGCCATTGCGCCGGCCTGGGCATCGCCTCCCAGGGGAACATGAAGCCCGAGAGAAGGAAGTTGGGCAGCAGAAAGAAGAAGGACATCTGCATCGCCTGCTGCTGCGTCTGCGCCAGGGTGGAGAAGAGCAGCCCGAGCGCGAGGTTGGCGGCAATGAACACGAAGGCGAGCGCGTAGAGCAGGAGCACCGAGCCCTGAAGCGGCACCGCGAACGCGAGGCGTCCGAGCAGCAGGATGAGCGTCATTTGTAAGTAGCCGATGCCGACGTAGGGCACGATCTTGCCGACCATCAGCTCGACCGGCCGCAGCGGCGAGACGATGAGCTGCTCCAGCGTGCCGCACTCGCGCTCGCGGGCGATGGCCATGGCAGTCAAAATCACCATGGTCTGGGTGAGGATGACGCCGATCAGCCCGGGCACCACGAAGACGGACGTCCGCTGCTCGGCATTGTACCAAGTCACCGGCTCCAGGGTGACCTGTGGCGCGGGCGGAGGCCCTCTGCGGCGCGGCGTCCGCCCCTCGAGCAGGTCGGACGACTGCGCCCGGGCGAGGCCCTCTGCGGCGCTGACAGCGCTGGAGGCGGTCTGCGGGTCGGTGCCGTCGACCACGAGCTGCAGGGTGGCTGCGCCACCGCGCTGCAGATCGCTCGACCACCGGCCCGGTACCACTAGCCCCACCTTGGCGTCGCCTGCGCGCAGCGCGCGCTCGAGCTGGCCGTAGCTGTCGACCTCGCCGACCAGATCGAAGAAGCCGGTGGCCCGCATGCGCTGGGCGAAGTCGCGGGAGCGCGCGCTCCGGTCCTGGTCGAGCACCACCGTCGAGATGTGCCGCACGTCGGTGTCGATCGCGTAACCGAACAGCGTGAGCTGTACCACCGGCAGCGCCACCATCATCGCCAGCGTGAGACGGTCGCGGCGAAGCTGGCGGAGCTCCTTGACGGCGACCGAGGCGATGCGCGCGGCGGACGCGCTGGGGCCTGTGGTGCTCATGCTGCCTCCGAGCGCGCGTCGGCGCGCACCATGGAGACGAAGGCGTCCTCGACCGTCGTCCGGGCCGGCCGGCTGGAGAGGACGCGCAGTCCCCGCTCCTGCGCGACCCGCGCCACCAGCGCCTCGGGATCGGCCGGGCCGAAGGCGGCCACGCGCAGGACGTGCCCGTAGTGAGACACCTCGTCGACCTCGGGCAGCGCCCGGAGCGCGCGGGAGGCAGAGGCGGCATCGTCCACCTGGGCCTCGGCGCAGCGCAGGTGCCTGCGGGCGACGATCTCCTCGGGCGTGCCCACGTCGAGGAGCGCGCCGCGGAAGATGAACGCGAGCCGGTGGCAGCGCTCCGCCTCGTCCATGTAGTGGGTGGTCGCGAGCACGGTGGTGCCCGAGGCCGAGAGGTCGTAGATCCGCTCCCAGAACTCGCGGCGGCTGACCGGGTCGACGCCGGCGGTGGGCTCGTCGAGGAAGAGCAGGGGCGGGTGGTGGATGGTGGCGCAGGCGAGCGCCACCCGCTGCTTCCAGCCGCCCGAGAGCGTCCCGCTGATCTGATCGCGGTGCCGCTCGAGTCCCGCCGCCCGCAGCACCTCGTCCAGGCGTCCGCCGAGCGCGCGCGGCGGCACGCTGTAGAGGCCGGCGTAGAAGCGCAGGTTCTCCGCCACCGAGAGATCTTCGTAGAGGGAGAACCGCTGGGTCATGTAGCCGATGCGGTGCTTGATGCGCTCGGCTTCGGTGCGCAGATCGCAGCCCGCCACCGTGCCACCGCCTCCGGTCGGGTCGAGGATGCCGCAGAGCATGCGGATGGTGGTCGACTTGCCCGCGCCGTTGGGCCCGAGCACGCCGAAGATCTCGCCGCGGTGGACGTCGAGCGAGAGATCGCGGACGGCCTGCAGCGCGCCGAAGCTGCGCGAAAGACGTTCGGTGTGGATGATCGTGTCGTTCACGGCGACTCCCGTGCAGGCAGGGCGGACGGTGCGGTTTCGCCGGCGGCGCGCGAGACAGGCTGGCCCTCCTCGATGGTCGCACGCACCGGGAGACCCTCGCGGAGCCGCTCTTCGGGGTCGTCGATGTCGACGCGCACGCGCACGACCAGGTTCGGCCGCTCGCGCGGACTGTAGAGGAAGCGGGGCGTGAACTCGGTGCGGTGGCCCACGTCGATGACCACGCCGGCGAACGGAGCCGGTACGCCGTCGAGGCGCAGGCTGGCGCGGGAGCCGACGCGGATCGCGGCGACGCGCGGCTCGGGGACGTAGAGGTCGACGTAGGGCCTGCGCGGCTCCCCCAGCGTGGCGACAGGAGCGCCGGCGCCGAGCACCTCGCCGGGCTCGGTGTGCGTGTCGAGCACCACGCCCGCGTAAGGCGCGCGCAAGACGAGCCTGGTCAGGCGCCGCTCTTCCAGCGCCAGCGCGGCCTGCGCGCCCTGCACCCGGGCCGAGGCGGCGCGCACCTCCTCCAGCCGCGACCCGCTCTTCGCCGCGGCGAGGCGCTGGCCGACCGCCTCCCGCTCGGAGCGGGCGCGCAACAGCAACGAGTCGGTGTCGTCCACGTGCGCCTGCGGCACGGCCCCGCTCTTGCGCAGCGCGTGGGCGCGCCGCGCGGCATGCTTCGCCAGCCGCTCCGCGGCGCGCGCCGAGCCGAGCTGCGCCTGGAGCGCGCCCACATCCTCCCTCCGCGTCCCGGCGAGCAGAAGCTGCAGCTGGGCCTGCGCCGCTGCCAGCTCCTCCGCGCGCGCGTCGCGCAGCGGCCTCTGCAGCGCATCGTCCAACGCCGCCAGCACCTCGCCCTCGGCGACCCGCTGCCCGCGGCGGACGCGCAGCTCGCGCAGCCGGCCCTGCTGCTCGAACCCGAGCACGCGCTCGTGCAGCTCGATGACGCCCTGCAGCTCGTCCTTGCGGTCGCCCCATGCCGAGCAGGCCGATGCGAGCAGGGCCAGCGCGGCGGGCGTGCAGCGCAGGGCTGCGCGGAGAGCAGGGGAGGGTGCCTGGTCGATCATGGCGGTCCTCGACAGGTCGTTAGCAGAGACGACTGCACGGCCTGTGGCTTGTCAAACGCGGGCGGCCCGCGCTGAAGCCGAGCGCCTTCAACGCCAGCGGACGACGCCCGCGAGAAGGTCTAGACCTACGACGCGTTCAACAGCCTGGGCGGCGCGACGCACCTGAAGGGAAGGGTGTCGGGGGATGCCTGGATCTGGGGCTGGACGGCCGTGGTGTACGGACACATGAACGAGATCGGCTGAGCCGATTCGCCGTCGGGTACTTCCATTCGGGAGTGGTTGGGGGACTAGGATTCGAACCTAGATAGTAGGAGTCAGAGTCCTACGTCCTGCCGTTAGACGATCCCCCAGCAAGGGTTCCTGCGCGAGGGCGCCTCGTATACACGGAGCGCTGCTGCGGCTGCAAGTGGTTCGTGCGCACCCGGCGACGAGGGTCTCACGCCTTCTTGGCGGGCTTGCGGCCCGCGTCCGCAGGCGCCTCGGCCGGCGGGTGGGCGAGCACGAAGACGCGCACCTCGCCGCGGCCGAACTCGTAGAGGTTCACGCCCTCCCAGTCGTCCTCGTTGCGCGCGGGGTGGGGGTTCACGATGTGCATCGCGCGCACGCCGGATTGGCTGTGCAGCGTGCGCCGTGGGTACTTCGCGGGCGGGAACGCCAGCCGGTAGAACCTGACCGCGTCCTCCCACGGCTGCGGCAGGCGGAAGCGGTCCTCGTCCACCTTCACCGCGCCGCCGGGCAGGATGAAGTTGTGCGCCTTGAACTCGCCCGCCGCGCGCGCGTCGCCCGACGTGGTCAGCTCCAGAAGGCCCAAGAGACCCAGCAGCATCGCTCGCTTCATGCGCTCACCCGCCTTTCGCGCCGATTCTAGCCAGAGCGGCGTCCAGCCGTGCGAGGGATTCGTCGCGGCCCAGCAGCACCAGCGTGTCGAACAGCGGCGGCGACACGGTGGTCCCCGTGACGGCGACGCGCACCGGCTGCGCCAGCTTGCCCAGCCCCAGCCCCTGCGCCGCGGCGGCGTCGCGGAAGGCCGCCTCGAGCGCGGCCGCGCCCTCGCCGATGCGCTCCTCGATCAGCTTGCGCGCCGCCTCGAGCACCGGGCGCGCCTCGGGGGTGAGGTGCTTCTTCGCCGCGCCCTCGTCGAAGGTCACACCGCGGCGGAAGAACGTCGCCGCCTGGTCGGCCATCTCCACCAGCGTTTTCGCCCGCTCGACCAGCGGGGCGATCACGCTCGCCAGCCGCGCCTCGTCGATGGGGCCGAAGTCCAGCCCGGCGCGCCGCGCGAGCAGCGGCTTCACCGCGGCGGCCAGCTCGGGAAGGGGCGTCTTCTTGATCCACTGCTGGTTCAGCCAGAGCAGCTTCTCCGGGTTGAACACGCCGGCGGTCGCGCCCACCTGCTCCCAATCGAACTTCTCGATCAATTCCTGAAGGCTGAAGATCTCCTGGTCTCCGTGCGACCACCCGAGGCGCGCCAGGTAGTTCACCAGCGCGCCGGGGAGGTAGCCCTCATCGCGGTACTGCAGCACGCTCACCGCGCCGTGCCGCTTGGACAGCCGCTGCTTGTCGGCGCCGAGGATCATCGGCAGGTGCGCGAAGGCGGGCACGGGATAGTCGAGCGCCTGGTACATGAGGATCTGCCGCGGCGTGTTCACCACGTGGTCGTCGCCGCGGGCCACCAGCGTGATGCCCATCTCCACGTCGTCGACCACCGCGCCGAAGTTGTAGAGCGGCACGCCGTCGGCGCGCACGATCACCTCGTCCTGCAGCTCCTTGTGCTGGGTGGTGATGTCGCCCTTGACCAGGTCGTGGAACGTGGTGGCGCCGGCGTCGGGCATGCGGAAGCGGATCACCGCGCCTGGCGTCCCCGCGGGCAGCTTCTTGTCGCGGCAGGTGCCGGGGTAGCGGAAGCCGCGCTTCTCCTTCGCCGCCTCGGCGCGCAGGCGATCGAGCTCTTCCTTGGTGCAGTTGCAGCGGTAGGCGCGCCCCCGCCCGATGAGCGACTTCCCTCGTCCCAGTCGAGGCCCATCCAGCGCATGCCGTCGAGGATGGCCTGCACGCTCTCCTGGGTGCTGCGCTCGCGGTCCGTGTCCTCGATGCGCAGGATGAACACGCCCTTGCCCTGCGGGCGCGCCCTGCGCGCGAACAGCCAGTTGAAGAGGGCCGTGCGCGCGCCGCCGATGTGCAGGTAGCCGGTCGGCGAGGGGGCGAAGCGGACGCGGGGGACGGTGCTCTCGGGCATGGGTCCGCGGCGGTAGCACAGAGACACCTGCCGATCAATCCGCGCCGGTGCCTCGCCAAAAATGAAAAAGCAGAAAAAGCGTGCGGCTGGGAAGGAGACGCAGTTCGCCCGTGTTGCCGCTGGTATGAAGCAGCGGGCAGACAACGTTCCCGGACAGACGGTCCTGGTCGGCTGCGCCGGCATCGCGTTCGCCTTCATCGTCTCGACGCTGATCGCGCAGCGGACCTCGGGCGACATCGAAGGCGAGGCGCTGTCCATCTCCTTCGCCGTTGCCCCGAACATCGACGCCATTTCCGGCGCTCGCACCGAGCTGCGCCACCTGCAGGCCCTCGTGCTGCAGCACCTCGAGCTGGGGAGCAAGGGCCTGCCAGCCGCCAACACGATCGCGCAGGTGCGGCGCGAGCTGGATGCGCGGCTCGCGCTCTGCGTGGTGCAGCGCAGCGACGAAGCGGTGCTATTCGCGCGCTTCCAAGAGGCGTTGCGGCGGTTCGATCTGGCGGCCGAGCGGGCGCTC
>WNFI01003300.1_pt1 | contig 18965 bp, 41 predicted proteins | sample 5400471 | NCBI WGS metagenome assembly WNFI01 (sample SAMN13153348, study PRJNA577476) | soil metagenome | isolation source: 100 cm saprolite on Douglas fir-dominated hillslope | place: USA:California | collected 2013-09-17 | reverse complement strand
ACAGTCTGGTTAAGGACCATTAACCAGACAGTAGCCGAGCCGACCGGGCGCAGGCGCGCCAACCGGGCACCGACCGGGCACGCGACGGAAAGTCCTGCACTGGGAACAAAAGACAGATAACGGTATGTCACGGCTTATCATCGGCTGTTGCGTCGGGCAGTGCAGGCCTTCCACCCGCTGGACGGACTTCGCCATGCGGCTATCCGCTCTAATGGTCCGATCGTAACCGGGCCAAAGGCTGCCTATCCTTCACCTTGTCTTGAGCCGCTTGCGCTTTAGTCCAACCCTGTTCCCATCCAACCGTATATCCCGCTAGAAACACGCTGATCACACCGATGAGCAGGCATAGCCAGAAGCTCCACTCCATTATCTGTTCTCCTTCGTCCGTTTCCCATCCCATCCGTCCAGCCACCATTGCTTAATCAGCCCGTCAACCGGGCAATCCTCGCGCTTAACTCCCGCGTCATGTGCCTTGGCACCGAGGCGCTGATACCGCTTGCGCAATGCCTTGTCGGTTGCTGGCGTGGCGATCGCTGCTCTTGCTACTCGATACCTCTTCGCCCGCTCCGCTGCCGTCATCGCCTTATCGCCGACCGCTGGTCGTCCGGGTTTCGTTACGGGCTGTAGTTTCGTTACGGTCTCAAACAGTTTCGTTACGGGTTTCGTTACGGGTTTCGTTACGCCCTTGGTCGTGGTTACGCTGGTTACATTGGTTACGCTCTCGGCCTTTACCGCGTCATGTGAGGCAGCCTGTAACGTGATGGCAGCTAGCGCACGCTTGACCATCAGCGCACGCTTGAGCCGGTCCACCTCGGCCCGTAGCTTGGCACATTCGGGGCAGGATGTGAAGGGCGTAACGCGCTTTGTTACGGTCTTAGTCTCGGGTCTGGGGAACACCTTGGGGCACAGCCGCTCCCAATGCCGCTCACCGCAGGACCTGCATTTGGGCGCTTCCATGTGGTTTCCTCCTGTTGTCCACAGCCTAACCTCTTGATATCATTGTTCACGAAGATTTGATGTGACAATTTGTCTATTCGGTCCTATTCTCCCCGTGCGCTCGCAACCCGCCAGCGCCGAGAGGGAGTCAGTGAGATGACCAACGCGAGAGTTATTTGGGCCGCCCTGATCATCGTCGTCGTCGCATGGGCCTCGGTAACACCGAGCACCTATTCTGACTGTCGGGCAGACGCGGCCAAGTCAGCCAGAACCGACGCGGCTATGCGCGTGCTGTTAGATGTGTGCGACCAGCGATTCCGCCCATCGTCGCCCGCAGCTAAGCCCGCGCCGAAACCTGCCCCGAAATCCGCACTCGCAATGGGGGCATAGCACCATGGAAAGAGCGAGCAGGATGCGAGTCCGCCTTGCTGGCTATTGGTGGCTCGTCGAGGGGCTTTATGAGCCGCCTCTAGCATCGGCGGGCATTCCGCGCCGTTGGCTTATCTTGGCCGACGGCTTCACGACATCAGGCGAAGCGCTTGAGTTCGCGGGGCGCTTCGTTGCCAAGCCCGAGGTGTACCAATGGGAGTCAGGACAATGAGCCACGGATATCGAACAACACACGCCTACCGTCGCCGCTGCGCTCCGGTCTACTTGGAAGCCGAGTCCAGCGGCCAATACGTCATCCTTGACCAGTTCAAGCATGGATGGGCCGAGCTATACCGCGCCGACACGGAAGAGCAGGCCATTGCCTACGCTCGGGCGTTGTCGCGGCCGGTTCGTAATTGGAGAGAGGCGTTCTGACTGCAGCCCATGCGCCTCTTCTGGGGGCGCATGACCGGCAATCAGGCCGACTAGGAGGGGTCTACGATGTTTACGCTTAAGATCAGCACCGCAAATGAAGCCTTCGACAATGAAGGCGCGGAAATCGCCCGCATATTACGGGACACCGCACACGATATCGAGGGGCGACTAGATTGCCCTGGAACGCGCGAAACGGAAAAGCTTTCAGGCATGTTGCGGGACGTAAACGGCAACACGGTCGGAAAATGGGAGTTGCGCTGATTGCAGCCGATACCGCTTGCGGGCGGTATCATCGGCAATCAGGCCGAAGAGGGAGTCAGCTAAAATGAACGAGCGCACCAAATCGCAGGAACAAGCGGCCGACGTCGCCGCGCTCTTGCGTGCTCGCAATGCGACCTTGTGGATTGTGACCCGCGAGGAAGCCCGTGTCGAGCGCTACCTAGTCGAGGCCGCGGCATCTGCGGGCTACATTCCCCGCATGTGGGATGTGGGCCAGGGTGTGACCGACATCGCGGGCAAGGGCTTGCCCATCGGTGACACCGATCCGGCCGCGACCTTGACCGCTATTCGCGAGCGGGCAAGCCGAACGGGGCTTGCCGACAATCGCGGGCTTTGGATCATGCGCGACCTGCCGGGCTGGCTCACCGGACCGGCCGGCATCGCAACCTTGCGGCAGGTTCGCAACCTCGCGCGCTTCCTGCCGACCACGCCACGCGAGTCAGCGCAGGCGCTGGTTATTCTCACACCCTCGGCCGAGGTGCCCCCGGAGCTTGCGGGACACACCACCGTCATCGAGTGGCCGCTTCCCGACCGTACCGAGATTGCTTCTATCTTGGACGCGGCACTGGACGCATTGCCCGACGATATCAAGGCTACGGCTGCACCGAACGGGGCAAGAGACTCGGCCATCGACGCCGCTGTGGGCTTGAACGGCGAAGAGGCCGCAGCTTGTTACGCTCGCTCCCTGGTACAGCTTCGCCGCATCGACCCGGCGACCGTGGCCAAGGAGAAGAAGAGAGTCATCGCGCGCGAGCGTGTGCTGGAATGGTTCGACCCACTCCCAGGCGGACTCGATGCCGTGGGCGGGCTCGATTGCCTCAAGTCATGGTTACTGGCACGCAAGACTGCCTACAGCCCACAGGCACGGGCTTACGGGCTTCCCGCCCCCAAGGGTGCGTTGCTGGTAGGCGTGCCAGGATGCGGCAAGAGCATGACCGCAAAAGCAATGGCGACGGCCTACGGCGTGCCGCTCTTGCGCATGGACCTCGGAGCGCTCAAGTCAAAATTCGTGGGCGAGTCCGAAGGCAATCTGCGCCGCGCTTTCCGCACCGTTGAAACCGTTGGCCGCTGCGTTGTGTGGCTGGACGAAATCGAGAAGGCGCTTGCGGGGGCAACCCAAGGCGCGGCGGACGGAGGCGTTTCGTCGGATGCTCTCGGAGCTATCCTGTCATGGATGCAAGAGCGCACGACCGAGGCTTTCGTCATCTGCACCGCAAACAATGTGGAAACGTTACCGCCCGAGCTACTTCGCAAGGGCCGCTTTGATGAGGTGTGGTTCATCGACCTGCCCACACTCACCGAGCGGGCGCAAATCCTCGCTTCCGCCTTGCGCACACATGGCCGCGCTGGCGACCTCGTTAATACCAAGAAGATCGCCGAGGCGTGCGAAGGCTTCACAGGTTCTGAAATCGCAGCACTTGTCCCCGATGCTCTGTTCACCGCGTTTGCGGACAATGCCCGCGAAGTTACGGCAATGGATCTCTTCCAAGCGGCCAGCACCGTGACTCCTCTGTCCAAGACCGCAGCAGAGAAGATCGACAAGCTGCGCGCATGGGCCAAGGGCCGAGCGCGGCCCGCAACCTCGCAAGAGACCGAGACCAAAGAGACTCAACGCCCCATGCGGGCACTTGACTTCTAACGGGTTGCAGCCCGGTGGCCCGTGCCGCGCGCGCGGATTTGGCACACGGACCACCGAACGGCAATCACGCCGAACCGAGAAGAGGGAGTCCAAAATGTTGACGACAAGCACGCTCCGACCGGGCCTGCTGGTTTCGCTCAAGACCTCGCTAATAGGCAATGCGACCTATCGGCGCCAGGATATCGAGGCGGACCATACCACGGCGGAAGGTTCACGCAAAATGCGGTGGGAAACCGAGCGCACCATCACCGACCCGGCCGAGCATGAGGCCGCGATCAAGGTGCGCGGCAAGGCAAGCTCCCTCATCCGAGGTGTTTGCGCGCATAGCGCCTTTGGGCTGCTCTGCCCCGAGGCCGACGCCGACAAGCTCACCTCTGCCATTACCGAAGCGCGCGCGCTGATCGACCAATTCAACGCGCAGGCCAAGCTCTCCCGCGTCCATGTCTACGTCATCGCGGGGCGGGTCGCCCCGGACGATGTGGAGGCGGTGAAAGCAATCAACTCGGAGGTGCGCGACCTCTTGGCCGACATGGCGGAAGGACTCAAAAACCTGGACGTGTCCAAGGTGCGCGAGGCCGCCGGCCGTGCCAAGTCAATCGGCACCATGCTGACACCCGCGGCGTCCGCGCGAATCCAAATCGCCATCGACGCGGCACGGGGCGCGGCCCGCCAAATCGTCAAGAGCGGCGAGCAAGCGGCAGGCGAAATTGATATCCGCGCCATCCGCGCCATCACCGAGACCCGCACCGCGTTTTTGGATCTGGACTCCAATGGCGAGGTGCAGGCGCCGACCGAGACCGCACGCGCGGTGGACTTCACCCCGGAGGAATCCACGCCTCCCGAGGTGCAGGCCGTCGCGGCCCCGCAACCGCGCTTTGAGTTTTGAGGGTGCCATGCCCTGCGACACGAAGCTAAAACCCTATCAGACCATCAAGGCCCGTGCCGATGAGGTACGGGCCATGGTGGTGAAGCTCGCAAAGGGCCTGGAGTCCGGCCGCATCAAGGCACGAGTCGGTCCCCAAGGTGCAATCGCGTTCGACGGCCTCACCGTCGAAGAGCGCGATGGAGTCACCGATGCCTGCGCCTATCGCCGACTCATGGTCGGGGGCTCCGCGCTGGCACGGGCCGCAATCATGCGGGCCGAGCAACTCGCCGGCAGGTCCGTTGACCGCGGCATGGTCGCGCAAGGACACCACTCACACGATGGAGGCCACACATGGCACACACACAAAGGCTAACAGAGCACGTGTTCTACTGCCCTAAGATCGGTTTCGTTGTATACTGTGATGTTCCTCTTACCGTGTCCTATTGGATGATTCCGGACACCGGCAATCATGAAGCCCCTGCACAAGTCCGCTAACCATCGAACAAACGGGAGATGACGATGACCACGTTTCGCGACGACAACACCCAAGGTTACACCGCCGGGCCGTTGCGAGCAACGCCGTTGCGAGCTAACCAATGAACGCGCAAGAGGTACGCCACACACTGGAGATGCTCGGGCTAACGCAACTCGCGTTAGCTCGGTATCTTCGCATCCACCACCGTACCGTGATGCGATGGACGCAACACGGCGTCACCGGGACCGGCGACTATATTCTGCGCTGGCTGGCAAGCGGGAGTATTTCGTTGCTGGACATCGAACGCGCCAACCGTGAGGCCGAAAGGCAACACCAGCAGAATAAACCGCGCGACCGGGCTTGACGCTTGGACCGTAATTTGGTACAGACAACACAAGGGAGTCAGCCACATGATAATTCCACACATCTGTCCCACTTGTGGCGCAAAGGAAGGGGAACCGTGTCGCACTCCAAAAGGACGCAAAAAGGAAGACATCCACGACACCCGTCCATTCAGTGTAGACTTTGACTTTACAACGGAGGGCTAAAGCCGTGACCCGCGAGTTCGAACACTACCCCGGTTGCAAGCACCGCGACCCGGATAATTGCAGCGGCTGTGCCTTGACCGACACACGGCAAGCGAGCCCCAACTATTCGGCATGGCCACTCGCCTACATGGAAAACAGCCGCGCCATCCCGGCCAAATGGCGCGAGGCGTTCAAACGCGAAATGCGCCGCGCCGACAACCCGGCCTATTCCGCCAACGTGATCCGCCATATCAACAAATACGGCGCACGCTTCACCGATGGCAAAGACATCAACGGCCTTGCGCCGGACTATTACGCAAAGAGGGGGCAATCATGAACGCACTGATCAAGTTCAAGCAACCGGCGCCGCCCGTAGTCTGGCAGGAAACCGACCTGGACACCCTGCACGCGCCGCACACCCCCGCCATGCTCAACTCACGGCCCAACGCCGGACTCGTGCTGGCCTTGGGAATGCTCTGGATCGTGTTGTTCTGGAGTATCATTGCGATTGGGGTCTACGCCGCGAGTCGGCCCGACCTCACCCCAATCAGACCCGATCCGATCGATCATCTCTGGAACGCGCCGTGCGATACCGATACGCATTGCGACCAGTACGACCAAGCGCACGACATCAGGGGAGCCTAGACCATGAGCGTCGCGATGAAATACCGATTTGCTCCTGACTACTGGCAACGGGGCTTTGTCGTTTACGGCTCGCGCCTCTGGCCATCCCATTCAGTTTGGTTTGTTCCCGGCCTTATCAGCGATTGAGGCACTAACCAACGCCGTTGCAACAGAAGGGAGTCCAAGCCATGGTCAAGCTCACCAGGAAACAACGCGAAGCGATCTTCAAGATTCATCAGCGCGACTTCCCCTCGCGCATCACGCCGACGCGATCCCACGCCGGCACCCCTTGCCCGCATTGCGGCCAATGGAGCGGGACGACTTACAAGCACACGTCAATTACCTATCGCCGACTCCGTGCCAAAGTGGTGGGAATGTTTGGCGAATACGGGGAGAAGGGCGGCCCCGTCATGCTGCCATGGGCGGGGATGTGGCTTGGCATCGAGCCGGATGGGCACACCCACAGCTAATGCAACCATGACTTGGTTCTATCACATTCTCGCATGGTGGGCAATTCTCAATGTAGCTTGCCTTGCGTGGTGTGTTTGGAAAATGTGAGGGCGCGACCAAACTAGGAGAATGACAATGGCGATTATTTACCTGATCAACGAGCGCGGGGAAGGCAATATTTTTGCCTGGACAAACTGTAACCTGTGCAGCAACCTGTGCATTCGTTGTACGGAATGCCGATGGATGGTTCCGGGCACATTTATCGAGTGAGACCTCGGCCTGGGGGCGTCTATCACGCACACACACAAAGGGAGTCAAATCATGTCTACTCGTGCGCTTTATACCTTCAAAGGCGAAACCGCCGGCGATAGCTGGAACGTCTACAAGCATTGTGACGGCTATCCGACCGGCGCCGCCAATACACTCCTTACCGCGGTCGCCTTCTTTGCGTGGCCAGCACCACGCTACGAGGCCGACGAGTTTGCGGCCGCGTTCTGCGCTGCCGGCAAATGCGGCTGGCTATGGGGTGCAACGTTTAATGCCGATGACTTCAAAGATCACGCCCCAGACGGTCGCCTAAATGGCTACAACGGCGGCAACGTGCGCCTGATGCCACAAGGCGACCCGCTCACCGTTGCGCTCACAAATTGCAACGATATCGAGTACCGCTACGAGATCAACCAAGGCAACGATCATCTCCTGCGCATCCGCGCCTACAGCGTCAACGCCTGGGACGCACCGGGCAAGGAAACCTTGCTGGTCGATTGCAAGCTTGTCGAGTTCGCCCAATGGGCCAAGGAAGACGCGGCCAAGGACGCGACCTAAACCCGGCCGAGCGGGGAGCGCGACCCAATCGGCCGCGCCCCCGTGCATCTACGATGTCAAATAGCGTAATCCCGCCAACGCCGTTGCGGGTCGTTTCATGGCCTTGACCGTACACCAAAAAGCTTAAAAAATGGTTAACAAACGCCCATTCCGCCGAGTTTATTTCATGGTAGTATAATGGTACTAGTTGACAACCGGACCAAAATTTGGTAGAGTCATTTTGTCAGAGGGAGTCCAGCCATGAGATACATCGTTGACATTGAAGCGAGCCCAGGCCCCGGCCTCGCGCGAGGTGAGATGGTACGCGCGGGCCTCGCGCGCGCAACCGGAAATGAGACCTGGATCGTGGTCGATACCGAAAGTACCGATCCCATCAACGTCGTTGCCCGCTATAACAACATCGCGCAGGCCGAGCGCCGCGCCGCCACGCTCAACAAGCGCGACCGCGAGACCAAGGACGTGGCCCTGAGCGGAGCCGCGCGCCGAACCATGCGAGGGCAATAGCCATGACCATCAACCAGCTTCCGCTCTTTGACTATGTGCCGCCCGCGCCTGCCGCCGTTGCGGACGACGGCATCCCGGCCTGTCTGCGCCTGACCCAAGACCAACGCCGTTGCGGATGGGAGCGCCAGCCCCCGCACCCGATGCCGAAGTTCTCCAACATGAACGAAACGACTCGGGCATACTACGAGTCTATCAGAGTAGAACGCGAGCGCAAGAAACAAGAAGGTCTCGCCCGGCTCAAAGAGATCAACGCCGAACGCGCTGCCGAGCGCGCCGAGACCCGCGCCATCAAAGAAGAGGCCAAGCGCGTCCACGCCAAATTCAAGAAGGAATCATGACCATGCTCGATCCCCAATTCGTCGTGGACCTCCTCGACACCTATGGCGATCTCTTCATCTTCGGCGCACTTGCGTTATTTCTCGCGTGCTCGATTCCGCAGGCCATTTGCGGCGGAATGCTGTATGACCCAAAATGGGATTCTCACAAGGAGCCGTCATGACCAACCAACCAGAATGGGCACGACAATGGGAGGCCCACCCCATCTACAAAAGCGCATTCGGATATCGCGAGGGCGACGTCTGGCATATCGTTGGCCACTTGGAGCGCTGGCCAGGATGGGAGCAGCGCCTTGAGGAAATTCTCGACCGCTGGAACGCCTACGAAGCGATGCTGGCAGATCGACACGCTTGGCTGCAGGAACATTTAGGACAACCATGAAAACCACCCATTGGATGACCGGTAAAGGAGGCGCGGTAAAGAAAATTGGGTGTTATCCTATTTTTGCAAAAATAGGATAACCGAAATGGAAAAAATGATCATGATACTTGGCGCAGCGGCGCTCACCATCGGGGGTATTTTCCTCATGGTGGTGTTCGGTACGCTCATGGGGGCGCTTGCAGGTTGGATAGTTGGCCTCTTTTTCGGCGAAACGATCCTCGGCATTCTCAGTCAACTCGGAATTCACAACATTTCGATGTGGCAGTTCGGAGCCTTCATGGGATTTGTCGGCGGTTTCCTCAAGACGAAGGTAAGTGCCGAAGTCAAAAGTGCGGAATAGCCACGAATTAGTCTAGCACCTCGTACAGCCCCGGCCGCCACGCCTTGACCAGCCCCGCCAAGATCCCCACCACCTTGTCTAATGGCTGTGGCGGAAACTTCCCATTGGCATATTCGCCGCCGTTGCGAATGATGGGGCCAAACCGCAGGATGCAGGCTTTCTCCCCCAGGTTCAGGAATCCTTGTTCCGTCACCAGCTTGAGCGCACCATAGACGCGATCACGGTTGTTGACGGCAGCCGACGACGACAGAAACACAACGTTGCCCTGTCGTGCTCTTTCGTTGGCGAGGTCCAAAGTCCGCACCACATTGATCCAGGCCGCGGTGCGCGGGTCTTCATCGCAGGGCTTGAAGCCGTTCACCCCGGCACAGAAAAACGTAATCGGTGCAGGCGTATCTTGTGCCACGGTAAAGGGACCCACGGCGAGACTCGTGCCGACCGCACTCACACCATCTGCCTTGAGACGTTCCAACAACGCCGTGCCGATACGGCCTTGGCCGATCACAAGTGCGTCCATAACGGGGGCGGGACTAACCCAAATTCGTCGCTCATCCCTTCCTCTCTTTCGGTGCAAAGGCGTGACGGGCTGCCAGCAGGTGTTCGCGCGTGATGTGACCCAATGCGTTAATGAGAGACACCGCCTCAACATCTCGCTGAAATGGCTCAAGCGCCGCCATCAGCCGCTCGATCTCAGCAGTCATTTCCATGTGACGCAAATTCAAATTGCTAATTTCCGTACACAGTAATTCAATTGACTCGCGCAATCGCGTGACTATCACGCGAAGTTCCGCAACTTCATCAAATGGAGGTGGAACTAACCCAAACTCATCACTCATTCCAGCACCCACGAAAAACAGTAAGCCATAACGAAAATTGCAACGCCGAATGTGATGACGGCCCCGACAATTTCGATCACGACGAATTCTTCTTGATGTCAAACCACTCGGAGAGCAGAAAGGCGCACCCGCCTTCCTTGTGCTCGTGCTTCGGCGCCCACGAGGACATAATTGCCTTGATAGCAGCGAGAGCCTTGTCGGCATCAACTCCCGGCTTGGCGACGAAGCTAACGCCATCAATCTTGATACCATTAGGAAGACGTTCGGCCCCGCGAAAGAACCATGCCGATACAGCCTTGCAGTAGTCGTTGCCACGGTGCCCCCGGAAATCATCTGGCAAGGTATCGTAGCGAGGCATGTGCTTGATGGTGCCAAACGCCATCTCTGCAACGGTCACATCGGGGATCGGAAGCATGTTTCTCTCCTATGCCATCTGGCCCTCAATGTGGTCTAATCTAGCACGAACATCATCGCTTGTCACGGGAATATTGCCGTCATGTTCGCACTCGATGGCCGCCGCCATAGTACCCAGAATCGTGGCAATCCCTGCGCTTTTGCTGGTCAACAGCCCCAAGGTGGCGTAAGCTAGCAGCGCGTCTCCGGCCCCCACCGGATCCACCACGCTATCGGCAAAGCTATCCATCACAAAGAAGCTATCGAGCGATTCATGGTTGGAACTGGAGCAAGACAACACCCCGCGCTCGCCAAGCTTGAGGATAAGCAATCCACATTTGGCCTGATCATACAGCCGCGATGCCAATGGTCGAATACCGGAATCCTGGTCCCCCAAGGCAAATCTGGCTTCGCGTTCGTTGGGCGTGATCAAATCAAAGCCCTTGAAGTCGGCAATATTGCCCCACCGAGAAGCGACCTGACTATCGGCGGCACGAAACCGCCCGGCAGCCGCCGCAACCAAATCAGGAATGGTGCGACGATTGAAGATCCCATGGCGAAAGTCGGAAAATATCACCGCCTCGGCCTCGGTGTCCTTGACCGCGGCACACAATTCGGTTAGAGTCTTATCCGCAATCGAGCTATTGTCAAGGGTGTCGATCTTGAGGATACGGTATCCGTCCACCAAAATGGCATTCTTGTTGACAGTCGGGCGCGAGGCGTCGATGATCGGCTCAACCGAAACTCCTGCACGCGTGAGATCCTCCCAAGCAAAATCCGCCTGCGTATCATCGCCCCATACCGTGGAGAAGGTTACTTTCGCCCCGGCCGCCGCCAGGTGTTTCGCCACAACCCCAGCCCCTCCCACAAAGTCAAGCTTGCGATCAAACAGCGCGCTGATCGTTGGCGTTTTCGCTTGGGCACCGATAAGTCCGCAATGCGTTTGAGAGTCGATAATCGTATCCCCAACCACATGGATTTCTCGCCCCTTCATATCCCAGAGAGCACGACGTAAATGGTCAAACGTGATCCCGTGTCGCGCCATCAGCATCTCAAGCATCGCCAGCCGAATCCGCGGCGGGGGGAGGGCAATCAACCGCGACGACGAGTACACCACGTCACCGGGCGTGAAGATCAGTTCCCCGCCGGAGCTCCCCAATACCGCTGCCTCCGCATCGGTGTTGACGGAGCCTCCATTGGCGTATTCAAATCCTTTCGCGAAGTAGTCCGGCTCAAGCAGGCGCAGGTTCTCGATTGGTGTCTCGTGATCATCGATAAGGACGTAATCGACCGCCTCAAGCGCCGCAAGATTCATCGCACGCAAGTCCTGGGGCACATGGGGCCGATCTACGCCCTTGCTGACGTACCGATCCGCGGTTAAGCTCGCAACCAGGATTTCGGCCTTGGACTTGGCATAAAGCAGATGGCGAAGATGCCCCGGATGCACCACGTCGAACACCCCGTGACACATGATGGCGGAATGCGCGCGGGGGCGAGGGCCAATCAAGCCCCTCACCTCCGCCGCAGTCTTCAACTTGTGCCGGTAGCGATCCAGCACGGGCAGCACCCCCAACCCCCTGCACGACTCTAACGCTGCACACCTTAATCACGAATGGTTAACAAATGGTAAACGCAGGAGAAAAAATATGAGCCGCATCGCCAAAGAGTGCTCGGCATCGAACGCCAACGCCGCCAACAGCATGACAAAAGAAGATATCGAAGCGCTCAATGGAGAATGCCACTATTGCGTTGCTGGCAAGGTTGGAGACTGCCTTTGCACCAAAGGCTATGGCGCCTGGTACGGCAATCCAGACCCCGCAACTCACACGCTAAAACAAATCAGACAAAACGGTGAGCTTGTATGGGTTCCTGTCTCTACACCCGATCCCGCCCCTACACCCAATCCCACTCTACGTCGGTGGCTAGAGAGGCTGTTCGGATGAGCCAAGGATGGAACTGGAACGAAGACGCCCCGACCACGTTACAGATCAAAATCCCCATCACCATCGCTGCCAGCATCTTGGGATGGAACGACGAAAAAGTCAAGAACCGCGATAGCCAAGGACGCCAGACAATGGAGGCGCTCGTCGCCTTCGTGGTGCCGCGATGAACCAAGCAACCTATGTTGTGCTCGGCGGCGGCGGGTCATTCGGACTCGCCACCTCGAAATTCCTGCTCGATCACGCCAACCCCCTGCGCGTGATCGGCATCGGCCGCAATCCCCCGAAACTTCCATGCTTCACACTCGGCATCGGCGACAACGATCCGCGCTATATGTACCACGCCTACCACCTCAACTACGAACCGGAACTCGTGCTCGATCTGCTCGATGCTTACGAGCCCGAAGTCATCATCAACTTCGCCGCCCAAGGCGAGGGCGCCACATCATTCAAGCATAGCTGGAGATATTTCGAAACCAATTGCGTGGCACTTGTCTCACTCGCAGAAAAACTCGCCTCGCGCGGCTACCTCGAACGTTTCATCCATATCTCCACCTCGGAGCTTTACGGCTCGGTGGACATCGCCGTCGATGAAGATTCCCCCATCCGACCGACCAGCCCTTACGCAGCCTCAAAAGCAGCGTTCGATCTCTATCTCATCTGCGCATGGCGAACCTTAAGGTTCCCCATGAACATCCTCCGACCTTCAAACTGTTACGGCCCCGGCCAACAGCTTCACCGCCTCATTCCCAAGGCAGTGCTATGCGCGCTCACCGGACGCAAGCTCCCGCTTCAAGGCGGCGGCCTGGCGCAAAAATCCTATATCCATACGGCCGACCTTGCCCGCGCGATTTATCTCGTGAGCGAGCATGCCCCGCTCGGTTTGACCTATAATGTGGGGCCGGATCTTCCAATTCAGATTCGCAAGATAGTCGAGATGATTGGGCATGAGATTGGTGTCCCCTTCGATCAGCTTTGCGAAGTCACCACAGATCGTCAACATCAAGATAGCCGCTATTGGCTCGATAGTTCCGCCATCAAACGCGAGGCCGGATGGGCGCCAATGATCCCGTGGGAGGAGGGCCTGCACGAGATGGCCGAATGGGGGCGCATCTACAAGAATCAGTTGGAACGACTACCAACCGATTTTGTGATGCGTGCATAAAGTTTCCGCCACCACCGCGGCGGCCAACGCTTGCGCATCAAAAACAGCGAACCGTCCTTTATCTTCCATCTGATATCGTCCCCAAGCTTGAGTCCCAATGCAGCAAGGACTTCATCAGGAATAGGACACAGGATATCATCACCCTCTTTTTTGAGCACCACCTGGCACATCATGATCTCATGCGTTTTCATTTCTTGGCTCGCCGTCAGACCTTATCCCAGTCACCGAACGCAAATAAAGCTAGTGCAAACACCACAAAGCATGGAATAAGCCATAGATAGCACATTGACGGAGCGCACATGCTCATGCCATCGCCCCCGACGGAACACCTGACGGGATCGCATCGTAGCATGACATATATTCGACCAGAATGCTAGAGCCTCGTCGCGCCGCTGCGTGCTCATAAGCGGGACCGACCGCCATCGGACAGTGAAGCTTAAAAATCGGGATGTGTTTGAGCATCAGCATAAACGGCGTGATAAAGTCATCCCCATGCTGAGTACCAGGATCGAACGGCTCGCGCGAGGGCGAGCCCACTCGAATAATCACCTTCGGATTATAGCCACCGACCGAGTAATCTTCAAGCTTGTCAAGGTGATTGATCAACTGGTTCGCTGCCAGCAAGAGAAAATTCCAACGCGGATAGACGCTCACCGGAAGATAGCCGTCGAGCGCCAGCCCGGTACAGAACCCCATCTGTAGATCCTCTGCAACCGGAAATTCGATGCGCTGGTTCTCTGGAATATCGGCAAAGCTGTCTGTCTGCGCAGTGGACGGCGTGCCAACCCCCTGGCCCACGAACAGCGTCTTGGGATTATCTGCCGCCAGCTTTTCCATCGCGCGCTTAAGTTCAGCACAGTAGTTCATTGATGCCTCTGACATAATTCGGGATGAAGATCGGGATGCATTGCCAGCATCCCACCAGCAAAGCCAATCATCAGAGAGCCAATTATAACGGCTATCAAGGCACTGTAATTCATGGTTTGCTCACACAAAGATGTGGCCAACGCCACAATTTCCAATAAAATAATATATTGAACTTCCATACCATTGGAAGCCGGGGATACATCTGCTTTCGTAACTCATCAAGATTTTTCCGTCGCCCAAATCCAAATGAAATCGTAAAATCACGATCAATGAAGCGGCGACGATCCAACGAAAAATATCCAAATCTCATTATGCTGGATACCCCATTAGCGTTGCAGCAATGCTCAACAAAAGCAATGCCGCGATCACGGCCCAAATATTCATTTGATTCGCATCCATTCAGCGTAAGTCATTCGCAAATTTCACCCACCGTCCGATTCCTGAGTGAGGTCGCGTGAGATCGTACCTATATCTGTGGACACGTTTGGGATATTCTACGTGCTCAACCGCCGGCCCCCACGATTTTTGAGTATCGGTAGCCACCGACACCCCATTATCTTCCACATACCATTCCACTGGCAAGAGGTGACGCGCGGCATATTTGATGGCCTCGTGTACGATGCCCATCTCTCTGGCCATGTCCCCGACAAAGACGTGGACAAATTGCTGGTTGCCGGTGTAGTCTTCATCGTTCTTGCGCTTGAGCGACCAGCCGAGCCCGACCGCAATTGGCGCGACGCCGCCGCAGATGCCCGAGCATAACACTTTTTGTTCAGGGAAACACAAGCTCACCGAACGCCCGTCGAGGATCGCGGCCTTGAGCTTGTCAGGCGGCACACCTCGTAACAACGCATGATAATGTGACCTCCAGCCACTTAAGACCCAATCGGCCGGACCGATGGATTTGAAGATTTCGATCAGTCGGCTCTCGTTACCGCCGCTCAGGTGGATAGGCGATTTGATGTTCCCCGCAGCAAACTCTGCCGCGATGCTTTCCTCGAATGCCAACAGATCATTCGGCGTCCACATCAAGAGCCCCCCTTCGATAATGAGATAATCACGTACCCAGGAGTAAGTCCATAGGTAGCTGCACATCCCGCACGCGGATCATGATGAAGGAGATGCGTTATCTGTCTGCGAACTATTCGGCCAGTGTATTGTTCGGTGAGCGGCTCCCATTCGCGCAAAATCAGGATGTCATTAACGCGGAACGCCCTATCATCCTTGCGCAAGTCACAAGTCTTTTCTCCAGATAGAACCGAAGAAAAGAATTGTGGCCATATTTTTAGCTCGTGCTCCACCATCCTAATCCTCGTGCTTGCCGATTGCTATTCCAATGACAACACAAAGCCAAAACGCGGCACATAAGATAAATCCTATCCAAAAACCAGACCACCATAGCGACATCATGACACCTCGTACCCTAGCTTGAGAAAGTCTTGCTTGATCTTCTCGGCCAGTCTATAGTTGGCTTGCAGTGGAAACTGAAAGAGCTTGGCCGAGACCTTGCGCATAACCGCCACCACCAGCGCCCCGGCTCGATCTTCCTCCTCATAGAACCGCACCATCTCGTAGCCGTTCGCTATCGCAAGATCCCCAAACAGGCCACTCGAATAGAGAAACAATCCGTGCCCGTCATAACCGAGCGAGCGTCCGAGGCCACGCGTCGGCACGATATGAATCATCAAACCACCCTCTTTGGTCAGGTCGTGTATCAGCCGAAAACAATTGGCCTGATCGAAGACGTGCTCGGTCGTACCGTGGTTGGTAACGTTGTCGAAAGTGTGGTAGTCGAGGTCACCATAGGTCGCGATATTAAGGTCGAGCTTGAGCGCGCCGTGCTTGCCATCCATATCGATACAGGTATAATCGAATCCAAGTGCGGTCATCAGCGCGCGTGAGCTTTCGTAGTGCCCGCCGGAATGGGCAAACTCAAGAAAAAGCTGCGCCATCTGGAAGTTCTCAGGATACACATCTTGCGACCCCAATTCACAGATGCTTTGCCGCGGCATGATCAGTCCCTGGTTCGCAAGGTCACCATAAAGATGAAGCGCTACAGGCCCGATTCCCATTTGCTAATCCTCATCGTCGCCACCACGCCAGGGCGGATCCTCAGTTTGCCAACCGAACGGCAGTTGATCTAGACCTATTCCGGCGGTCCTCATCTCTTTGATCTCCCTGCGGAGCCTTCGCGCTGACCGCGCTTTCGAAATTAGTTTACTCGCCTCGCTCTCTGATATTCCGAGCGATATAGCAATATCTAGAATACTGCAGCCCGCATCCCACTGGCGTAAGATTTCCCCCCTTTTCACTTGACAACCCCCTCATTCGTGCCTAAATTTGGACCATGACCCAAGAACAACGGCTCACTTTCATAATTTTGTTCCTGCTTGTCTGGGGCATTTATTTTTGGGTCCTCACATGATCGCGCTGCGCACCATTCGCTTGATTATCTTGTATGCCCTAGCGGGCGCTGCCCTGGGCGGCCTCATGGATACAGTCCTAAACGCGCTTGGCGCAAATCCGCAACCACTGTTTGAGCCACATGTAGCCGGGGCAACGCTCGGAGCGTTAGCGGGCGCGTTGATCGTCTACAAAGGATGGCTGTCATGAACATGCCGCTGCCGTTTTTCCTTATCATTCTGGGCTTGACACTCATATGCTTCGCGTTGCTAATATGACCGACCGCCCCGAGACCCGCCCCGCCAAAATCGAAAAGGCCGGTCGTAGAAGCGGCGGCTTCGTTGACTCCAAAGACGGCCAGCGCAAGGTCAAAGGCACGCGCGGCAGCAACATCGGCGGTGGCAACAATTCCTCGACCCCCAACGCCCGGTGGCGCCAAGACGCGTTCGGCCGCCGCAAGGCCACCGCGGGCAAGGGCAAAATCCCCCAAGGGAAACAACGTTTCGTCAACGGCATTTTGATCGATAGGAGAGACGACCATGAATAAGCTCTCGTGGCTGATTTATCTGATGCAAGTCAGCGAAAACCTCTCCATCGGCGCCATGATCTTTCTCATCATTGGCACCGTAGGGGCTACACTGGCAGGACTATTTTGCTTTCTCAACTCCGTTTTTGACGACAAGCGGGAGGGATGGGATACTTGGGTACAAATTATGACACGCGCTGGCGCGTGGATCCTCTTGGTTTTATTCATCGTCGCAACCATGCTCCCGTCTCGACAAACCCTAACCCTCATCGCCGCCTCCGAGATAGGCGAAAAATTAACAAACTCGGACGGCGTCAAATCTGTCGTCGATCCTGGCTTGGACCTGCTCAAAGCCTGGATCAGGCGCGAAACCGAAAGACTCAGCGCGCCCAAGTAAGCCACGACCCATGGACAAACCTTTGCAGGAAGAAGCATATTACAGCGACCCCATCGGCATCCGGCGTTTGCGTATCGGCAACGTGCGCGCGCTGCCCCTCGAACTTAGTATTCCCTTCGCCCACAATCTGCGCTTTACGTTGATCCAGATCGACGTGGCCAAGTTGGCGCTAGAACGCGACACGCCCAATCCGGAAGATCCCAATCGTTGAAGTCACCCGGCTTAGGAAAGTCCTTTTGCGCATCATCATCCATCGGCGCCATCGGCCCTTTATAGCATAACCACGATGTTAAACAGCGAATCAGAGACGCTCGTTGGACCACTTCGCCCAACGTTCGACTCTGGGAGCGATGATTTCACGTCCATCGACCGCAGACTGCCAGTCATCCATCCACAGATTGCCAGTTTCCGTTACCCCTCGCCAGCGCCATTGACGAGGAATTTTCTTGCCAACGATGTCCAAGTGCGAAAAAGTGTATAAACCATTCGTTGCTTGGGCCATCATCAACAAGTGATCGATAGTGCGTGTCTGACCGGACTTTTTCGCAGCCGGATCGTCCCAATCCGGCTTCATAAACTCGCTGGTGTCGAAGGTCAGAAAATTTCTGTTGATCTGGGATACCGCATCAATGTCCGAAAGCTGGATGCCCCGAATCGGCACCAAGACATGATCGATATATTCCCAGTAGAAAAGGCCATCATAATCGGCCGGAAGACCGTCACGAAAAGCCTTCGGATAGCGCAGGGTCATAGCTATGTCTTCCTCTAGTTGTGCCTCTACGACATAGCAACCTTGCTCGCGGTATCATAATCACTCTCCTTACGACGTTTCCATTTTGGCATAACACCAAATCCAAACTTCGTAAAGACCTCGGCGAACTTTTCGACATCGCTACCATAGTAAAAGAAAGCCTGCCCCTGAGTCGGCGCAACTGTCTTGCTGGCGGGGGTGGTAAACTTGACTCTGCCATCGGTGAAGACGATCGCTTTGCATGCCTGCTGAGCAACGTCGAACCATTCGGTGTCAGTGGAATTATTGGTCAACATGACAGCCGCGGTCGTACGCCCAGCGGCAATCTCAACTACGAGCTTGTTGATAAACTTGACCTGCAACTCCCGATGATAAGGCGGGTTCATCCACACGCGCCCGCGCCATTCCTGCTTAAGCCCGTCGGTTTCATAGGTATAGTATTTGATGGCCTTGACCGTTTGTTGCGCCATCTCACAAGATGCCGGATCAAGATCGATCTCGCCGAGTACCTCGCGCGCGGCCTTGATATATTCAGGCGGAGTGTATCGCTCAAACTCGCCCGTGCCTTCGGTGCCCCGGATCGTGTTGTCTTTCTCGATGAGACGGGCGCATCGCTTCGAGACCTCGTGCAGTTCAACCGCAATCTTATCTTCGTCTGGGATGGTTATCTCGTCCTGCTTCTTGCAGAAGGCCTTGCGCCAG
>WNFI01117392.1_pt1 | contig 18967 bp, 24 predicted proteins | sample 5400471 | NCBI WGS metagenome assembly WNFI01 (sample SAMN13153348, study PRJNA577476) | soil metagenome | isolation source: 100 cm saprolite on Douglas fir-dominated hillslope | place: USA:California | collected 2013-09-17 | reverse complement strand
GAAATCCAAAGATTCCGAAGTCCTAACCATCAACGCCCAGGGCCAAATCGCAGTCACAGGAAATATCATCATCAAAGACGACACCTTCGCAGGATCCATTGCAACGGATAGCACTGGCACCGCTCAAATCGACTTTACTTATGACCTCGGCACCGGCAAACCGGACGTGCAATTAACTGTGGAAGGGGAGACGCCAGCGTTTGCCCAGGTCGCTACCTGGAAAAAAGATATCCAGAATAATTACACTGGATTTACAATCAAGTCATTTGCACCAACTGGCGGTCCGGCCAGCGTGATCGTCCACTACTTAGTTGTTGGTAAGCAAGCGGGTTATCAGACAAGCGGGACTGTGATGCAAGTTGTGACAGCGCCGACGCCTACTCCACCCCCTTCTGCTCCCGCAAGTCCCACACCAACCCTACCACCGGCAACAGATACTGCTCCAGCCTCAGCTCCACCTGTACCTACTACAACCACTCCTGTGGTTTCCCCGTCTCCCGCATCCACTAAACCGGTAAATACTGTCACTCCTCCTTCGACTACGTCAAAAGCACTTGCTACAACTCCATCACCAAATCCGACCTCGACACCAGTTCCTACTCCAACTCCTGCACCGACACCTCAACCTCCGCCTGTGACTAATCCAAATCCACCCACTCCTCCCACCCCAACTCCACCTCAATAGAAAATAAAGTAAAAGCCCCGATTTTTTGGGTTTTTGCTTGCGCGATTATTTTATTGTATAATGCTTTCAGTAATTAACAATAATTCACAATGAACTTTTTGGATAATCAAGAACCCGAGGTCATTGAGAAATCGAATACTATGAAAAAAATACTAATGGGCCTTGTTGTAGTGCTCCTTTTGGGAACAAGCGGGGCGGCTGGTTATTTTTATAAGCAATACGATAATCTCAAGAAAAATCCAAATAAAGTTGCCGAGGACGAAACTAAAACCTTGATCGCAGCTGTGGGGAAACTTATTCTTTTGCCTACGGGCGAACAGCCGACCATAGCTACTGTCACGGATGTCTCTAAGCTTAAAGAACAAGTATTCTTCGCCAATGCCAAGATGGGCGATAAAGTTTTAGTTTACACTCAAGCCAAAAAAGCAATTCTTTACAATCCTGGCCAAAATAAAATCGTAGAAGTCGCTCCAATCAGTATAGGTAACGACACCGCGGCGCAAAACAGTCAAGTCAGCGGTTCAGCCACCACTGATAAGCCTACCACTAATGCAACTAAATAATCCTCAGATAGATCAATCACCTACAACCAGTCCATTAGCCAAAATCATGTGGGTTGCAGTCACTGTGATTGCTATAGTCCTTGTCGGAGCCGCTGGCTGGTATTTGGCCGGAAATAAAATTCCTGTTAAAACCTCGGGTGCCAATACAAACTATCAAGCTGTGTTTCTCACTAATGGCCAGGTATATTTTGGTAAGCTCGTGGATTCAGGCAGCTGGATCAAGCTGACAGATATCTATTATCTTCAGGTCACGCAAAATTTACAGCAGACCGCCACAAGCGATCAAACCCATAATGCCAATCCTACCCCTGCATCAACCACTCCTCCTCAATCCAATATCCAATTGGTTAAGCTAGGAAATGAGTTGCATGGTCCACAAGATGAAATGAACATTGCACGTGATAAAATTTTGTTTTGGGAGAACATGAAAGACGACTCGAAGGTGGTCCAAGCAATACACCAGTATAAAATTAAATAATCGAGAATCCTCCGTATAAACGGGGGATTTTTTGTATTTATTCAAGGATTTGTTATACTTTAAGTTGATAAATGAACTTCAAAGAAACAAAATTTTTTATCGGACTTATTATATTGGCAGTTGCTGTTTTAAGCTTGCCAAAAAATATCCTTGCTACCAATTATAGCTCCACTAATTTTACTGTTACCAATCCCGTGACAGACGCCGGCCAAACCTCCAGCAGTTCTTCTAACTTCGGGTTGGGTCAATCAGTTTCTCAAACTGCCATCGGCAAATCCACTTCCACTAATTTTCAGCTTTGGAGCGGGTTTCAGTATTATTTTAAAGTAAATGCCAATACTTTAACTGCCACAGTCGGTAATGGGCAGGTGGCTTTGAGCTGGACTGTGCCATCGACTTTTCTTGGTATCGCAGTTTCAAGTTATGAAGTTGGTGTCGGCACCACCTCCGGCTCTTATACTTTTACTGATCGAGGCAATGTTACGAGTTACACTCAAACCGGTTTGACGAATGGCACCGCGTATTATTTTAAAATCAAGGCCAAATCCGCTGGTGGATTATTTTTGACTTTTTCGAACGAAGCATCCGCTACTCCGACCGGAGTATCCAGTGGCGGTGGCGGTGGTATATTCCCCCCACCGCCTTCAGGCACTGGAACTTTGATCGTAAAAGGTTTGGCATATCCATCTTCTCAAGTAAGTTTGCTGCGTGATGCTCAGGTAGTGGCAGTCACGACTGCGGATCCGGGCGCCGCGTTCAATATTCAGTTAAGCGGCCTGACACCGGCGACTTATATTTTTGGTGTTTATACCACGGATAAGGATGGGTTAAAATCTCCGACATATACTTTTTCTGAAACTTTCAGCACTGGCGTTACGATCACCGTAGATAATCTTTTTATAGCACCGAGCATCGGCCTTTCCCATAGCATTATCAAAAAAGGCGACACAATTACGGCTTTTGGTTATACGGCGCCAAAATCCAAGGTAAACATATTTTTTAATTCTCCTCAACAATTTATAGAAAACGTGACTTCCGGCACCAATGGCGAGTGGGTTAAGGCTTTTAATACTTCGGTTTTGGATCTGGGATCACACACTTCCAAATCCCAGGCCGCCATATCGAGTAAGCTTTCGGATTATAGCCATACATTGGAATTTGCCGTGGCAGATAAATCTCTGGAAACGCCCGTCGGTGAATGCCGGCGATCGGATTTTAACTGCGACGGCCGGGTTAATTTAATAGACTTTTCGATCTTATTATATTTTTGGCATCAAACAAATCCTTCCAATATCAAAGTTGACATCAATAAGGATGGCATTGTAGATCTTACGGATTTTTCAATTTTATTATTCGATTGGACAGGGTAATGAAAAAAATTCTAGTTTTTTTATTTTTATTATTGTTTGGCCAACGCGCTTCAGCCGCGATGCTTTATTCGCAGTCGGCGAATCAGGATGTGTACGAGGGCCAGACGTTTGTCGTGGATTGGTTTTTGGATACGGAAGGCAGACCTGTTAATAGTTTCGATTTGAAGCTGAACTTTTCCAGCGATGTGCTGGAAGCGACGGATGCAAGCCGCGGCAATTCACTAATCAACCTTTGGATCAAATCTCCGACAGCGGACAATCAAAAGGGACTGATCGAGCTTACCGGAGGAATTGCAAATGGAGCGAATAATAATAAAATTCCAGTTTTTCATTCGGTGTTTCGTGCCAAGAAAACGGGCATCGCATTTATTAAGCTGAATCCGACTTCGATTATATTGCTAAACGACGGGCGGGGGACTTCTGAGCAATTAAAATTTAAAGATGAATTGTTTAATGTTTACCCCAAAGCATATATTCCCGTAGCCATTTCTTCTCCTACGCACCCGGACCAAAACGTCTGGTATAGCAATCGGAATGTAGAAATAAAATTTACTCCCAAAGCGGCTACGGACTATAGTTTTTCCTTTAGCTCCAACGCGGACATGATCCCGGAAGACAAAAAAGCTGAAATTCCTAAAAACCTCTCTTATCACGACCTGCCTGATGGCATCTATTACTTCAAGCTTAATTCCAAAGTCGGCCCCAGTGTCTGGAAGGAAGCCGGGGTATTCCGGACACAGATAGACACCATTCCGCCAGAATCATTCCGTCCCCTGATTGCTTCCTCTCCGGCTGTTTTCGGAGGCCGTGCGTTTGTAAGTTTCTCCACAGTGGACAAAACGTCAGGAATATCGCATTATAAAGTCAAAGTTGGATTATTTCGAGACAGTATTGAAACTAAAAGTCCTTATCAACTGCGCAAGCCATGGGTCGGCGACAACATAATGATCACTGCTTACGATAAAGCGGGAAATTCAACTACTGTTACCATCCCTTGGCGGGGATATTTGTCCGTCCTGCAATTCAAATTACTTCTTGTCTTCTTGGGATTGAGTGCGTTAGTGGTGAATTGGATTATCCGAAAAAGGCTCATGAAATTAAAAGTTAAATGAAAAAATTCATCTTGAAATCAGGTTTGGTATTCACTGGGATTGTTTTTGCCTTTGTTTTATTTCCGAAGTTCGCGTCAGCAGCCACTATTTATCTAAGCCCCGCCTTCGGCAGCTTTGGGGTGGGATCAACTTTCAATGTCACGGTTCAAGTAAATACCCAAGACGCCGCCGTCAATACGGCAGAATCAAATATTACGTTTACCTCAGATACGTTGGAGCTTTTGGAAGTCAACCAAGGTTCAACTTTTTTATTGCCAGCCCCAGGTTCCCCGAACAAAGGATATTCTTCCGCATATTTCGGCGGCGGTTTGCCTAATCCCGGATACAACGGTAAAACCGGAGTTTTGGGAACCATGAAATTTAAAGCCAGAGCCATAGGCCCAGCTAATATCAGCATTACCCGCGGCAATATTTTACTTAACGACGGCACCGGCCGACAGGCCCTAACCAGTATGTCCGACGCCAGTTTTGTTATCACCGCAGGTCCCGTCGGTGCGGTAGTTGTTTCTTCTACCACACACCCCACGGAAAATTCCTGGAGCAATCGCAATTACGCTGAACTGAGGTGGACGCTTCCTGATAAAGCTTACGGTGTGAGTTATTCCCTGGATCAGAATCCGGCCGGTCTGCCTGATGACACCATAGATGTCACGACCGTAACCACGATAAGTTATCAGAACATTAAAGATGGCACGTGGTACTTTCATATTAAAGCCAGGGGGAAAAACAACGCCGATCCCTTCGGTCCAATAACCACTTACAAAATCCAGGTGGATACAGTGGCACCTTTGCCTTTCTCCATTCATTTACTCGGTCAAACGAATTCAAAAGATGCGAGCAATGCACCCACTATCGCATACGAAGCCCAGGATGCCACATCGGGAGTTTATCGTTATGAGATTTATTTGGATAATCATTTGGTAAAGGAGCTTACGGCATCATCTTTTGCATTTCCCAAAATCGAAGCTAGGCCGCACACTATACGGGTAGTGGCGTATGACCGGGCAGGGAACAAGACAGCGGCGACGTTGCCGCTGAACATTGTTATTTCAGGACAGCAGCTGGTAACTTTTGATTATGTGAAGAAATATTTGCAGCTCCCTTTGTATGGTTTGATTCTGGTCAATCTTTTGATTTTCCTGACGTGGTGGATAAGATCGAGACTGAGATTGCACAGAAATGTGGAGAATGAAACACAAGTTAACAGCAAAACTTAAACACGAGGCGCTGCGCCGATTGTATGAGGAGTCTATGAATAATAAAGTATAATCTTTGAAAAATGTCGAGTTAAAATTCAGAAAAAAAACGCCAAAAAAAAGAGGCGAGAGATGATTCATGAGAAGCAATCACTCGCCGAGGAGCTCGCGGACCTTGGCCCGAAGCTCGGTCAGAAAGTTTTCGGTCTGTTTCGGTATGTGAGGCGGAGTCTTCCTTCCGAGCACTGTGATGTTGATCATCTGGATTTTTCTTTCCAGGTCCATCGCGTCAGCGTCTCCTTCCTTGAAGTCGCCTCGGATCAGCAGGTCAGGTTTGAAATGCTCGATCAACCTGCCAGTTCCTTCAATGGTAGTAGTTGCACGAAGAATGTAGGCTCCGTTCAAGGCACGCCAGAGCATTCCCAGGAACTCTCGATCATCGTCAGCGATCAGAATCTTCTTCTTGGGCATCGTGCTCTCCTTGTCGAAAGCAATTAGTCGCCGAGCAATTGGGCGACTCGGTTCAGGAATTGGTTTTCGCTCAGGCTATTCGTTACCTCGAGGATGAGCCGGCCGCGTTCACGAATGCTCGCAATCCACTCGTCACCACCATCCTTATGAAGGCCGGCGTTGATTATCAGATCGAACCCCATCGCCTCGTATTGCGTGCGAGCTTTTTCCAAACGGTCACCACGGATCACGACGTAACCTTTTGGGGAGTCGTGGAGCCATGTGTGTACCTGGTCGAGACGGGGTATCGAGTCAGAGCAGACGAGAATTTTTTTGGTAGCCATGTTAGTTAGTCGAAAGCGGTCAGTTGCCTAGGATAGCTGGCCATGTATTTGACGAATGAGTTCGTTCAACTCATCCATGACCGTGGTGAGGGGCAGATACCAGGCGCCCTCATTTTTATTTTCGATGTCTCCAAAGACGATGACATTGAGCAAGGGTCTGCGGAGAAGCTCTTCGACAAAATCCGGAAATTCGGAATCGCAGATCACGATGTCATACTGCTTTTGATCCAGCATGTCTCGTGCGTTTTCCGTCGAGATCGTGGTACCTACTTGATGCCCGAATTCTTCGAGCCAAGATTTCAGCCCCGCCAATACGAGATGTTTATGAATGCAAAGAACTCTGGCCATTGTAGTCAGTTCCTCCTTCGCCTGGCATGCCAGGACATTAGAATATATCAGTTTTTACTTGGGTTGTCCAAGACCACCCTCTCTGGCCTTCGGCCGGCTCTCGACAGCACAGAGGTAGGAAATTTTCTCTCCAATAGGAAAAGAATAATTTGAAAGCGACTTCGGCTTGACAAGGACTAAAAAACGCTTTATAATGTCCATACCATTAAAAACCTAATAAAAGGAGCAATCAAAAAACACTTAAGTTTTGCACCGAATTCTTTTGATCCCACCGGTTTATAGGGATATCAAAGAGCACGTTGTTACGTGTTTTTTACATGGCCTGTAGGTTTTTAAAGAACCTTAACAAATAAATACCCCAAAAATTATTAATTAGTAATCAGTTCCGCACTTTGCGGAATCGACAACCAATTGCAGATAATTTATTGGGAATAAGTACACTCAACTAAGATTGTCAAGATTTTAGTTGGGTAAATATCGTCAATAACTTTGATTCTAGTCTCTTCATGGCCAGCAATGGTCGTGTTGGACAAAAGGTTTGCAATTTGACCTTTATAAAAAATAAATTGCGCCAGTTTGTTTCTGAACAAGAAGCAAACTCAACAAGTTCTGGTAGAGGTATCGCAAGAAATCCTTTCAACAGAATTATATGAAGAGTTTGATCCTGGCTCAGGATGAACGCTGGCGGCGTGCCTAAGACATGCAAGTCGAGGGGGTTTAGACCCCCGGCGAACGGGTGAGTAACACGTAGGAACTTTCGTTAAGTTCGGGATAACCCACCGAAAGGTGGGACAATACCGGATGTGGTCGTAAGACTAAAGATTTATCGCTTAACGTGAGGCCTGCGGCCCATCAGCTAGTTGGTAAGGTAATGGCTTACCAAGGCTATGACGGGTAGCGGAACCGAGAGGTTGATCCGCCACACTGGGACTGCGACACGGCCCAGACTCCTACGGGAGGCAGCAGTTTGGAATTTTGGACAATGGGCGAAAGCCTGATCCAGCGACGCCGCGTGCACGAAGAAGGCCTTCGGGTTGTAAAGTGCTTTTGCTTGGGAAAAATTTTTGATTGTACCAAGAGAATAAGAGGTTGCTAACTCTGTGCCAGCAGCAGCGGTAATACAGAGACCTCAAGCGTTATCCGGAATCATTGGGCGTAAAGCGTTCCGATAGGTGGTTGAAATAGTCTTGGGTAAAAGCCAGAAGCTCAACTTCTGAGTTTGCTTAAGATACTTTTCGACTAGAGGGGCAAAGAGGTGCTTGGAACGAACGGTGTAGTAGTGAAATGCGTTGATATCGTTCGGAACACCGAAAGCGAAGGCAGAGCACTGGGTGCCACCTGACACTGCTAGGACGAAAGCGTGGGGAGCGAATGGGATTAGATACCCCAGTAGTCCACGCTGTAAACGATGAATACTAGGCATGCGCGAGTATCGACCCTCGTGCGAGCCGTAGCTAACGCGTTAAGTATTCCGCCTGGGGAGTACGGTCGCAAGACTAAAACTCAAAGGAATTGACGGGGACCCGCACAAGCGGTGGAGCATGTGGTTTAATTCGACGGTAAGCGAGGAACCTTACCAAGGCTTGACATGTAGCTGCAAGCGCACGGAAACGTGTGACCTTCGAGGGTGCTACACAGGTGCTGCACGGTTGTCGTCAGCTCGTGTCGTGAGATGTTCCCTTAAGTGGGAGAACGAGCGCAACCCCCGTAGTATGTTGATTTTCATACTAGACTGCCAGCGTTTAAGCTGGAGGAAGGTGGGGATGACGTCAAATCAGCGTGGCTCTTACGCCTTGGGCGACACACGTGCTACAATGGATAGGAACAAAGGGACGCAACATCGCAAGATAGAGCAAATCCTCTCAAAAACTATCCTCAGTTCAGATTGTGGGCTGCAACTCGCCCGCATGAAGCTGGAATCGCTAGTAACCGTGAATCAGCCTCGTCACGGTGAATACGTTCTCGGGTTTTGTACACAAAATTAAAGGCGCCTGGCGGCTATTAAAGCTAAGTGGTTTAAGTCCACTCTTCGATTTTTCGAAGTAGCGAACGGGTAAGTCTTATTCCGTGAGGAAGAGACTGAAGGATCCTAGTAGCAAAAGGCAGCGTGATCATAAAAAGAGAGATACGACCTATTTTAGCGGTGTGTACTAGGGAAGTATCAACAAAAATCTCGATCATGATGTCTGGAATAGTATTAATGGTTACCCAGGGAGATCTCATAAACTTATGGGAAATTTAACAGTTATGAGAAGTCAGCTGCGTCATAGTAACCCTGAATTAAATTTAGGGCGAAGGACAAAACCGACGGTTTCTGCAGATTATATCGTTGGTCTAACAGATGGTGAAGGATGTTTCTATGTCCTTTATTAAGTCCCCCTTGAATAAGGGTGGTGGAGGACGAATTACACTGAACTTTTATATTAAAGTTCAAGAGCAAGATAAGGCTATGCTGGATAAAGTGCGTGATACTTTAGGTTGTGGATCTGTGTACTTTCAGGCAGAAAGTCGCGAAAATCATAGCCAATGTTATCGCTATACCGTAAACACGCATACAGCAATTCTCGGTGTAATTATTCCGTTTTTTCGCAAGCATCAATTGCAAAGTTTTTCAAAGCAAAAAAACTTTGAACGGTTTTGTAAGATTGCAAAGCTTGTGGAGAAGGGAGCACATCATTCTAGATCCGGTTTAGATCAAATACGATTGTTAAAATCTCAGATGAATCTTCGGACTCGCGTAGCGCGGTAACGCCGCACACTACGTGGGAACGCGAAATCACCCAATTATCGCAATCCGCCCGTCACACCATGGAAGTGGTTAATACCCAAAACTTTCGCAAGAGAGCTAAGGTAAGAATCATGACTGGGGTGAAGTCAATTACGGCTTCCTTTGCGAGTAATCGCATTGAAAAATCTAACTATATCGGTGAACTCCTAGGGTAACGCCTAGGACAATACCGAGGGAAGTCGGGCTAGAAATTAGAAAATGTCTCGTACCTAATTTCAAAAGACTTGTTGCACCATACATCGTCAGATGCATGGCATACAAGTTGCCTTGACCCCGTAGAGACTACACGTAAGCTCCTGGGAAACCAGGATGAAGATATAGTCCGACACCCTTAGTAATAAGGGCTAAAACAGTTGCGTAACAAGGCATCGGTAGCGGAAGCTGTCGATGGATCACCTCCTTTCTAAGGAGAATTCCGCAGCGACAGACAACATTTCGATGTTTCTGTCAAGCGGTAATAGGTCGATTCACCGAATTTATTCGGTGGATACTATAATAAGACTTCAAAGTGAAATGACGAAATAGGCCAGTAAAATGGCTACTTATTCCCAATAAATTGTTTGTAACCAAACAGTTTGTTGAATTTAAGGTCTCGGATCAATAGATGATCTCGAGGCTTTTTATGTATGCGGAAACTTCCTTAGAAACGACGGCAGTTGTAGGAACTTCAACTACCTACAAAATAGGTCAATTAGTTGAAGGGTTCATTCGGTATATTAAGTTTGAATTATCATTATCTCCTCAAACTGCGGAAAAGTACCAAGATGCCCTAGGTTGGGTCATAAGAGATATTGGAGATATTGAAGTTACCCAAATCAATCAAAACCACATCACTCTCTTAAAGCAAAGAATGATGATCCGTGGTGCAGGTGAGGCAAGAGTTGGAACAATCATCTTTGCACTGAAAAGTTTTTTAAAGTATTGCAAAGAGTTTTTGGACCTAGGAGTATTGGATAACAAAAAGGTTAAGTCTCCCAAACGGCATAGACGGGAAGTCTTATTTTTGACACCCGAGGAGATTCAGCAGTTTATCGATACAATCAAGCTTGAGAAAGGCCGGACAAGAGAGAAATCCTATAGGATGGATGGATTAAGATTCAGGACCTTGGTTGAGGTTTTGCTTGGCACCGCGATGAGAATTTCCGAAGCTTTATCTTTGGATCGAGACACTATTGATTTTGAAAAGAAGGAAGCTAAGATTATAGGAAAGGGGAATAAGGAGCGGACTGTATTCTTTTCTGACCGCTCACTAGTATGGGTTAAGTTATATCTTACCGAAAGGAAGGATCAAGGAAAGCCATTGTTTATAACCCAGAGATTAAGTAGGATGAAAAGGATTGACATAAATGGGTTGTTCAAAAGGTACGCAATAAAATCGGGGATCAATAAAAAAATAACGCCTCATATTTTGAGGCATACTGTGGCTACAACATTATTGTTTAATGGCTGCCCTATAAACCATGTGAAAGAGATTTTAGGACATGAGCGGTTAGAGACAACATGTAAATATTATTTAGGGGTCGATAAGAGAAAAGCCAAGGAAGCCCATAGCCAATTTTTGAATTTTGAATAAGTAGTATATTATTATATTGGCTTAGTTAAGCTAATTGAACAGTCTAAACTGTATGCCAAATCCAAAAGGAAATCCGGGTAACAAAGGGGGAGGCCGCAAATCGGCATATCAGGAGTACGAGGATGCAGAGCGTCTATTGAATTTGGTTTATAAAAAATACAGCAGAGAAGATTTACGTAGATTAACCGCAGATGATAAACATAAAATGGATATATTTGAGCGCATGGTTATCATGGCTCATCTAGGCAAGGAAAGAATAGCGATAGCCATTTTTAACAAGATTTTCCCTGATCGAATTGAATTAGAAAGCTGCCAAGAAAGGGATGCGATCGAGATACGTAGGCAGCAATTAAAAGAGATATTTGACTCAGTTAAAAATCGAACAACTTAAGTTATTATCAGATTTATGTTAATCTAACTAAGTAAAATTTAACGCCTAAACCTTGAGCAATTAGGGCATGGCATAAAAACCCAAGATAGATACTGAACCCCGCGTTTAGCAACTCTATCTTGGGTCACATTCCGAAAGGTGTGTGGGGCCGAAAGGCTCAGCTGACACGGGGTTTTGTGTTCCCGGCCAGCAGAAAGGAACTTATCAAATGCAAGATTATAGTCCTACCGGATTAATAATCTGGTTAGTATTCAGTGTATTAAGCAGTGTTTGGTGTTATAGAATTGCAAAAAGAAGTGGATTTAATACCGTAGTAGCGGTATTAGCAGGGTTGGTAGCTCCAGTTCTGGCAATTCTTGGTTATTTGTATTTTGGTTCAAAAGTAAAGTCGAAACAAAATGAGGATGTAAATTAATTTCCAGCTGGCGATTTAATGAAAATCATAACACTCATTATTTTAGGTTTATTTTTTTGGGGTTTGAATCACGATGGTAAATTGGAGGAATTATCAGACCGAAGACTAAAAGATTTAACTTTCAACGATTTACTATTAATTGGTTTTGGACTTTCATTAATTTTTGGTATTGTTAAAATTTTATCCGAAGTTATTTAATGTAGAAAGTATGGCAAGCGGTGCCTTTTGTGTTTCTGCTTGCAGAAAGACTTAAAGCAATTTATGTTAATTTGGGCGATCATTATTATTTTGGCTGTATTGTGGATTGCAAAGCACTACTTCATGACAGCTACTAAAACCTTTTTTAAAAAAGACGTTCCCGTTGATTCAAAAAACGAAATTACAGAAGAATCTGTCTTTAAAATTCAGACAAATTTTGAAAAGCGTTTACAGCATACATATTTACCTGATGCAATAAGAGGTAAGGAATTATATATCTACAGAAATCTTATGAGTGTTTGGTATGCCAAGCTTTCAGCTGAAAATCGCTACAACGATACTATGACACAAAAGCTTAGAAGTGATTGGTCGGACTATTTAAGTTCGCTCGAAGATCGAAATACATACAATTATCTTTCTTTAGAATCAGAAGAAAAAGAAAAACAAGATTCATATAGAAACGATCATATTACTGTATCAAGAAAAGTTTTTGCAATTGAAGATGCCTTTGCTTCTGCTATTGGAAGGGAAGCAGTCGATGGACTTGCTCGCATTCGTGGACTAGACTCCTTTTTTGACTTTGATGAAAAGGGTAATCTTGCACCTGAAGGTTTCGAGTTTGATTTGCGAGGAGAGCTTCGCTCTAAAAGATAAAAATTCAATTTTCGCGAAAATTTGTATAAGGCGGCTAGAAAGGCCGTTTTTTTCATTGCAATTTAACTACACAAGTTATATTCTAGTCTTATGGATCTCAAGCAACTAAACTTGAAAGAAATAAATTATCTGCAAGAACTATTTGGCTTTGATAAGAACGGTTCTAATTTCGTAGTCAAGAATAATGTGGGTAGCAAAAAAATATTTGACGCATTCATTTTTTTGAGAAAAGAGATATGGAGTAACGAAAATATTAAAGCAACCATAGATCAGGTTAGCCAAAGTGGTTCTAACAAGATTGTATATTCGCCTCCTTCTTATTTATCGCCAATTGATGATTTCTTAGGTAAAGTTGGCATAATGGATCATCAAATTTTAGTACTTGATCCATTGAGCGAGTTTGTAAGTATGGATCCTAATCACAAAGATTCTTGGTATAAAGATCCGGCCTCATATCTTCCGTATTTGTTTGAGAGTAGCTTGCTTTTATTTTCAATTGCGGATTGGATCGAAGCGGATTTGGTAAGATTAGTTCCACATATTCAAGTGTGGGATTATAAAGCTTGGGTAGAATTAGCAGATCTAAATGGTGAAATCTTGGATAGTAAAAAATTAGAAAGTACACTTCAATTTGAAAGATACAGCAAGGTTGCAGAATTTGAAGTTACTATAAAGTTTTTTTCGGAGTTTTTGCGATTTAAACAATCCAATTATTCAAGTGCTGATGTGAAAGAATATATGAATATTTCGGAGGAAGAAGCTATTAAAATGGCTAAACAGTTACAATCTATTCCCAAGGACAAGAGGGATAAGATTGCAATCCAAATTGCCGCCGAGCAAAGTAAACTAGACCAGAATGACCCCGTTTATTTAGACTATTTAAATCGTTTCCCAAAACATCAAATTTTTGATGCTGAAAATTATTTAGATATTAGTAAATTGACGGATACACTAATAATATCGAGAGGGTTAACCTTAACTCATGGTCTTCATATAGGAGATCGTTTAGGTGCGGTTATTGCCACGGATGATTTAGTCCAAAAGGAAAGTTTTAAATTGTATACAGATGCTGTCAGTTTAAGTCCAGAATATGCAATACAACAAGAATTAGTAAAAAGTAAGGTTGATTTGAATATGCCTTTCTTAAAAGGGTTAAAACCCGACTTCATTGTTAAACAAAAAGTGGATGGTAATACAACTGCGCTTAAACATTATTTAGATAAAGAATGGCAGTCAATAAAAGGTTCACAGACGCCTAAGGGTTATTTAAATGCTTTGCAGCAGTTTGAGAATAGTATCAAATCAGAATACAAAGGGATAAACGCGGATCTTAAAAGCGCTGTACAACAAGCATTATTAACATCGGCTGGCGGCGTTGCTGTGTCTGCCAAAGTCTTTATGAGTAATATTGTGGAACACGATTTCTGGTACGCTGCCGCTATGAGCATACCAACTTTATTTGGAGGCATTTTAACCGGAGTCAAAGGCTATCAGAGCATCCAGACCAAGCTCAAAAAGAATCCTTTATTTATTTTTATTAAGCGCGGATAGGCATTGCATCCAAGGATCAATCGTTTTGCTGGCGGTTTTTTGGTAATATAGCGTTATGAATAATGAGAATGTTTACGTTAGTATCGATCAATTTGTAGCTGCTTGTGTGCAGTCCAAGGAATTAGATTTCAAGCAATTCTTTCCAAAATTTTCCGATGCCCGGCTCGCCAAAGAATTAAAAATCAAAATTAAAGTTTCTGGGGTTGTTGCGAGTGAGCAGGGATTTTATAAGAAATCCGATATTATTAAGCTTTACTCTTATTTAAGTAATAACTATAAATCTGAGTATGGTTTAAGTCCATCGGAGATGGCCTCATTATTAACCTAAAAACCCCCAGCTTTAGCTGGGGTGTCCGTTTGAAGGCGACGCCGTATACTAAAGCCACCTGGCAGGGTGGCTTTAGTAGTACCTTATGAATCAACACAAACGTACAATACGTACATTATCACATTGTTTCTACGATTTGAAGTATCACATCGTCTGGACACCCAAGTATCGTGGTAAAGTCCTCAATTCAGATAAGATCACCTCTGAACTGAGAAGAATCTTTGAATCCATCTGCAAGTGGAAACATTGGGAAATCCTGGAACTGAACATCCAGGTTGACCACATCCATCTCTGCATCCTTCTCACCCCCAGAGACTCGGTCTCCTACGCCATGCAGATCATGAAAGGTAAATCGTCAGCCTGGATGAAGAAAAAGATCAAGAGAACCCACGGCCTCTACGAAAAGGAATCCCTCTGGGCCCGAGGTTATTTTGTTTCCACCATTGGTCTGGATGAAAACATCATCCGAAGATACGTAAAACATCAACATCATCACAATGAGGTTGATCAACCCTCTTTGTTCGAGAAACTAATTAATTAACCAAGCCACCCTGCCGGCATAGCCGGCAGACCCAAAGCCACCGGACCTTAAGTCCGGTGGTCGTTTACTAGGTGATCCGTTCCTAAGAGCATTGTCTGAAATAAAACCAACCCAATCAAAACAAAAAAGATTTTTATTATGTACACTCTCAAAAAAATTCCAATCAGAAATGAAAAATTTAAGACACGATCATGGTATACCTCCCGAAGGTTTTGGCAATAATCTTGAAGAATATCGCAAATGGTACTCAAACCAAAAACGGAAAAGAATGGATGAACTGGTTCAAGAACTGGAAAGATTATTTTCTAATGAATATAAAATTACAAAATTTACTGCCGCATATTGGTATGTAACTTGTGGCCTATTTTACCAAAGTGTCGTAAGTTGGTTATCGCTGAATGAGTCATTTGAACCAATCCAGATATTAACCAGCGATGTAATTACCAGCCTAAAAAAATCAAATCTGGTGTCGAACTCTCCCATTATGCCATTTGCCACGGGCTTAGATGACATGTTTTTGATTGTAATCAATGAACCGATTAAAATTGGAACTATAAAAGAATTTCTTGATAAAAATTGGAGAACGCGGATAGTAAATAGGAGTAAGAAGATAGTTGGAATTAAGGAAGAAATGGAAGCATTTTTTAAGAGAGTATCAGAAGACGAGGATTTTCGTCGGAATTATATAATTTATTATTTCCACCAGAAATCACTCAAACCTATAAAAATTAAAGGTGTCTTAAAAAAGTTGTTAAATGTAGAAATAAATCCTAAAACTATTCATAAAGTCATTGAAAGGTTAGATGAGCGCATAAAATCCATAGAGAAATTGGCGACACAAAAATAGGTACTTCTGTGTCCTAATTGGGATATGTAAAACTATAATCACAATTGATTATAGTTTTTCTTTGAGCTAGCTAATCTCTCTGCTAATAAACCCGCTTAGGATCGCGGGGAGCTTATGTAGCAGTGAGCCCCGTGATTTTAAGCGGATTTTGTTTGCTTAGATTGACAATTGTTTGTCCATCTTAGCAAGCAAGATGCTTGCGTCGCTCAATCTCTAGAGATTCCTGCAAGACGTAAAAATGTGCAGGGGCAAGATTTACGGCCAGAGGTTACCTTACAGAGTCCTCTGGATAAAAAAACTGGGTACAGCCTAATTGGTATGCAGATCCCAGACCCCGCTCCGAGTATTCGACTTCTCGACGGGGGACTTCACCTGCATAGCAATAGGAGCTTGTATGGATCTTTACCAGACATCAATTCAGGCAACGTAAAAGGACGACCTGACTGGTTGAAAGATTCATTCGCCGTAAGATCATTAATATCTCCAACACCTCTCTAAGCCTTAAATGAAGGATATAGAAGTCGAATGAGGTTATATGTCGACAAAGTTACAAAAAAGACTGACGAAACAGGGTCGCTATTCCGCCGAATGGCATAAGCGTCTTAAATTGGAATCTGTTATTCGAGGGATTCCGATGTCTCGAATATTAGACGATATTATTGAACTGTTTTTTGAAGCCCAAAGCACTAAGAATAAATAGTATGGATTCCGCCGCGATTAATAGATTATCTAGCACCCAGATTGGTGAACTAACTTTCCAAGAGCTTATCCCTCGTTGGCTTGATTATGGAGAAACCGAGTTAAACTACCGGCCAGAAACTTTAGATAAATATAAGTACGCTCTTGGGTATGCTTTGCGGAAACTACCAACCAAACAGGTCGTTTCTCCTACACTTCTCACAATAAATGATGTTCTAGCTTTGAAAGGCGCTCTCAAGGCGGCCGGTATCTCCGAGAATTTTATAAACATCGTCTTGTCGGCCGTAAAATCTTTTCTATGCTATTGCGAGTTTGCAAAAATTCCGCTACAAATTAACCAAGAGGAGATCAGAAAAATGAAAGTTCCAAAACGACAAGTCGTCTTCCTGACTCAGGATGAGGTGAAGAGCTTGCTAGGTGTGATTAAAGAAAAGGGGATTAGGGGATTGCGCCAGCGTGCCTTGGCCGAGTTTTTATTGGGAACAGCAATGCGTATTTCCGAAGCCCTCAGCTTTAACAGAGACGTTGATTGGGAAGGCGGCTCAGCTTTAATTATTGGTAAAGGCGACAAACAACGTAGGATTTTCATAACAGAACGAGCCAGGTATTGGCTCAAAGAATACTTGTCGGCACGCAGCGATGACAACCCAGCTCTCTTCGTGACTTACGGAAGTAATCCAAAACGCTTGCAGCGTTACGATTTGAGTAAACAATTTTGTTTGCTTGCAAACAAGGCTGGAATAACGAAACATTTGACCCCACACGTCATGCGTCACACGGCTGCAACAATTATGATGCAGAACGGCTGCCCAATTACATACATTCAGGAACTACTCGGCCACAGTGATATCAAGACTACTGCCAAATACTACCTCGGGACTGATGACCGATCGCTGAGAGAAGCCCACTCAAAATATTTGAAGTTTGATTGATTTTATTATCGCCGAATATTCTGGTAAACTTATGATATGCGGACTGTTGTAGTTAACCCCTCTAAGACCTCGAGCCTTAGAGCACAATTTATAAGCTTATACGAGGCTTTCAAGGGCGCATCCCCTAAAGAGTCTTTGCTGTTTGATTTGAATAAACTCCAATGGGCTTGCCCAATATTAATCTTACCGATCAGCGTCTACATGCAAACTACTGGCAGTAGTTTTTCACTGGATGAGGCGCATAAGTTGGATTCATACTTAAAGGCAATAGATTTTCCGAAAGGCATAGATGATGTTGGTACCTTCTTTAGTATGGAGGCATATTATAAAACTAGAACTTATGTTCCCATTAGTGTGTTAAGAAGAACTTCGGACAAGCGTGATAAATTGGAAACCTTATTTGTTGAAATGATTTACAAAATCCTTGCCCCTACCGAGGGCGCAAGGGATGCTATATATTATCCGATACTTGAGTTAGTTACTAATATTTTTGAACACAGCAAAAACGACGAAGGTTATGTGTTTGGACAGTTTTACCCAAAAAAACAATACGTTGATATTTGTATAGTCGATCCAGGTAGAGGATTGTCTAAATCCTATCTGGAAGAGCTTGGTCTTCAAATAAATGACAAAGAGGCGATCACCCAAGCGATGGAGGGTAAATCTACAAAACCAGATAAGGATCGCGGATACGGCGTGAGAACTTCGAAGAGGGTAGTATGCGAAGCTTTGAAAGGAGGATTTGTCTATATTTCAGGTAACGCAGTATTATTGATCGAGGACGGTAAAACTTTTTTATCTGAACTACCTGATTTTAATTGGCAAGGAACAATCATAGCATTTAGAATACCTAAACCTACCGGATCAGTAGATATATATCCCTATTTGGAGTAATAGTCGTCTTATGGTAACCTATACATAGGCGGTCACGTTAAAAATACAGAAACAAATACTGACATAAATACCAATAGACAGCAGAGTTTTAAGCATTTATATTGGTAAAATATGAACATGACAACGATGGAAAAATCTCATAAATTAATTGATGTGGCTGTTTTAGTTGCGCCTATCATTGGCTCAAGAGATGTGGCTAATCAATTGAAACATACTCTAGATCAAATTGATGCAAAATCAGTTGATTTAGATTTTGCAAAAGTGGATTTTGTTTCTCGCTCGGCCGCACACGCACTACTGGTAATGAAAGAAGATTTTAATAGGCAATGGCTAAATAAAAAAGCAATCCATTTCATTAATACAAATAACGATATTGAACAAATGTTTAAGGTAGTAGCGACTACTCATGTTTTGGATAAGAGAGCTAAACCCGAATTTAAACCCCAAGAAGTTGATATAGATTTTCTTTATAAAAATCTATAAAGATATGGTTAACAAAAAATCGCTCAAAAGGCGGTTTTTAATTATATGCAAAAACCGCCGGCTTTAGCCGGCGTGTGCGTTTGAAGGCATCGCCCTCTGTCGATTAGATATAATAAAATCACCTCAT
>WNFI01097311.1_pt1 | contig 18968 bp, 18 predicted proteins | sample 5400471 | NCBI WGS metagenome assembly WNFI01 (sample SAMN13153348, study PRJNA577476) | soil metagenome | isolation source: 100 cm saprolite on Douglas fir-dominated hillslope | place: USA:California | collected 2013-09-17 | reverse complement strand
GGCCCCGGCAAAAATAATCAGCACGGTTGAGGCAAAGACCGCCATCCAGTCATCAGATTTGCGCCAGAAGAGCACCAGGCCCACGATCAGGAAGATCGAAGAGGCAACGATGCTGATGGCAAGCATATAAGCTGCATAGCTGCTCAGAGAGATGCCCAGCTGATGCAGCGCCTGAGCGTTCCCTGGCGTCAGCCGCCCAATGGTACATCCTTGCCTGGGATCCGTGCACAGAACAAAGAGTTGGGCATAATAGGGAGGAATACTCACGAAAAAGACCACGAGGTTGAAAACGGTGAGGAGCGTCCACCCCAGACGCATCAGCAACAAACGTCTTCCCCACACCCGTGTGCTGGTCGTATAGGGTGTCACCATATCAGGCTTGAGCGTTCCCTGTAGCGGTGCCTGGTGCAGGCTCATCTCATTGCTCCTTTGTGGAATACCTTGTCGAGGTCTCATGGATCACACCTGCTGTCGTTCTGCTCGGCTCTACTATACCACATCCACTCGCCAAGCAGGGCTGCTGTTTCGCGCCTCTAGCCTCGACTTTTGCCGCACAATCCGAGCGCACGAAAGAGCAGCGTAAAGCCTCGCGGGTTGCTAGTTGCGTTGGACCGAAGACTGCGAGATCTGCTGGGGGTTCCCACGGAAGCTGAGGGTCGCCCCCGCCCAGGCCAGGCCAGCATAGAAAAGCCCTAAGCAGGCGCTGGTGAGAATGACGCCAAGAAGCCCACCCACGGGAACTCTGAGTAACAGGAGCACGGGGCTGACAAGGATGATCCAGCCAACCGCTGCCGCAAAGACATGCGCCCGGATGGTCGTGATCCCCACGATCACACCCCCGATCACGGTCAGCACCACTCCCAGGATCATGGGAATAATCGCTAATGGCGGTGGGCCCTCTCCTCCTGGATGTGGAATCGAGCCTGGTACGGCAACATCAAGGATCTGGACGAAGCTGAGGACAAGCAAAAGCAGGACGGTCGCAACCCACAGGAGCACCACGCCGACCAATCCCAGGATGCCCATCTGTTTGGCTTGCGCGCGATAGAGTGCTGGCAACCCAACGAGCAGAACCAATCCACTGATGACAAAGACAACGTTCGTCGGGATGGATCCAGGGCCACCGAGGCCATCGGGACCTGGAAGAAGAAAGATGAGCAGCGATGAGAGGATCGCGCCGATGGCGCCAGCCAGCAAGAATTGGCCGTTGAGTCGAATGGACATATGCGTTCTCCCTCCTTTAGAATAGATGAACAGGACGTCTCAAGAGCAGACGCGGAGCGGCGTGCTGCTCTCTGAGAGCGGCTGGGACGCTCATCCTGTCTGCTACTCGTTCTCTGATTGAAGTGTAGGAGATGGAGCGTCCCGCTGTCATGAGGCTCTGTCCCGGTTTTGTCCCGATGGATGTCCCGATTTTGTGGGTATGTATTTTCAGTAGACTGGCTTGTTTCAGGTGGAACTTGAGGCCATCACAACAGTATCAGGAATGAGCCCTTTGTACACAAAGCGCTGGCGTGCCAGGTGATAACTTCGATCGGCTCCAAAGAAATTCAGCCACATCCGCTGCAATTCTACCTCGCGGTAGGCCTGCAACGGCTTGTGTTCTTCATCGGTTTGCCGGGCGTGACGCTTTTCCTCCAGCAGGTGCATGTAGCGAGGACTGCGAGCCAGTTCTTCTGCCAACTGGCTGATGCGCTGTCGGAAGCTGGCTGCATCCTCCTCGAAGGCATCATCAAGTAACCCGATCTGTTGGGCAGTCCTGGTGCTGATCGGCAGCAGGGTTTCTGTCAGTTCTCGCGCCTTCGTGGCTCCGACCCGTTTCGGCAATAAGTAGGTCCAATATTCCGATCCATACAGCTTGCCTATCCCTTTGTAATGGGGATTGAGCACAATGCCTTTTCTGGCATAGACACAATCTGCCGCCAGTGCCAGCATCACTCCTCCTGCCGCTGCATTGCCCTGCATGGCAGCGATCACCAGATGGGAGCCGGTGGTAATGAGTTCGCGCACCAGATCATTGATGGCATGGATGTTGCGCCACGACTCGTGCGCCGGGTCAGCGGCAGCTTCGATTACGTTCAGATGTATGCCATTTGACCAGAAGTCCGTCCCACCCATCAGCACGATCATTTTAGTCGGCCGCTTGCGGATGAGCCGGAACGCCGCTCGCAGCCGCTGACACTGGTCGGTGCTCATGGCTCCATTGTAGAATTCAAAATGGAGATAGCCGACAGCCTGCCGTTCCTCATACCAGATGTCACGGTAGGTCCGTCCGTTAGAGGGTTGGTCTATCGCCAAAGGCGCATCCGGTACAGCAGCCAGGCGGTCGCCAAGCACATGGCTTGCCGGTAACTTGAAGTACACCTGTCCATCAGTGCCTTTTGGCTTAAGATGCGTGATCCACACGGCACCATCCCCCGTTGCCCTGCAGATCGCCCCATCGCGTTTGGCAATGATCTCACCAGGTATCCCTTTGAGCACCTCTTCTGCGTGGGTACCATACAGGTAGCAGGGCATGCCCAGCACCGTATCCAAGACGCCTGGAAAGCTATCCGCACACCGAATCTTCCTGAGCACCGATGCGCTGGGTTCTGACCAGTCAATGGCGCGATCAGCCTGCTTCATCGGCGCTTGCAAACGCCCTTTGACCTCTTCCTTCCGATAATTCAGGGGTTCGGGGAGAAAGGTGTGGCTCTCAATTTTTGCGATCGTTTCTACCAGCCCTTTTATGGCCACTTCCGTGATTTCGTGTCGATAGAGGTGACTCTTACTGCCTGCTCGCATGGAAAAGGTATGAGAAGCCCAGATGTCTCCGGCATCCATTTCAGCGTTTGCTTGCAACAGGGTGACTCCCCATTCCTCGTACGCATTGAGGATAGCCCAGTCCAGGGAAGAAGGCCCTCTGTCTCCTTTGATCCCTGGATGGATGATAAGGCAGAGATATTTTTGCCAGATAGACGCAGGGATGACCGCTTTTAACATAGGAGCCACAATCAGATCGGGGTGTTCACGCTCGACCGCCTCTCTCATCACTTCTTCGCTGGATGCGATCACCACGATCACCGTATGCCCGCGATCGACCAACTCCACAAAAGCACGTTGACTTAAGCTATTATGAGCAGTGGTTAAGAAGAGTATGTTCATGGGATATCACTCGCTATCGTTCTTTCTTTGCACAAATCAGTAGATGGTAACTATTCAGCCCTACCTCTCACATACGGCTTTCCATCCTTCGGGGAAAAACACCTTCACCGTAGGGGCGAGAGTGGTGAAAAGTGACCGGCTGGGCCTTCATGGTCGCCCACCGTCCGCCTAAAGGTTATAGATCCTTATACGCATAGCTGTTGATTGGAGCAGCCACCTATCTTTCATCTTTTACCTCTTGTTTAGACGCCGGGAGAGATGGTTTTTTACGCGCAAGTTCTCAACCTGAAGCAGCAGCTACAAGGCGGAGTTGAGGAACCACCTACGGAACGAACTCATCACGCGCTCGCCTGCCTAGCAGCTTCGTCCAGGCGAGCACGTGCGGTCCTGAGGAGGACAGGCTCCAGGTGTAGGCTTGATCGTGATCGCCTCCTGCACCGAGTTCCATCTCCAGGCGCCTCACCTCGATCCAACTTGTGCAGTGCTTGTCCCAGAGCTGATCCACTGTGACGGCGGTGGAGAGCAATCCCTGGTTGGCCCGGCTGAGCATCTCCTCCATCTGCTCAGGCGCGGTGGACAGAAACACGTGGATTTTGTCCTTGGGCATACAACGATACAGCTTCAGCACACTCAGCACGCCGTCAAGCGAGGTAAGCAGGCTTGACTTCCAGCGCCATGCGGCTGACTGGCTCCCCTGTATGGCAACGCGGTAGTAGAGCATGCCAGGTTTGCCTTCGATGAACCCGGACCTGGAACCAGTAGTCCTGCCAGGAACCCTCCGGTCGTGGTAATCAAGGTAAACAAAAGGTCTGTATTCGCCTTTGTCCCCAGCCAGTCGAACAGCACCAGGGACAGGAATGATCCAGCCATGATGAAAACAAAGGAGATGACTATGACTCTCATGATGAAGTCTCTCGTCTTTTGATTGACGGAGAATACGCCTGTCTCCTGAGCAATTTCAGTTCTGTCTGCAAGTTGCAGTTGGTTCAGTAACTGGAGAGTGGCTTTCTTGCGACGCTCTTTCGACAGGTGCGATAGGCGTGAAAGCGCTTCTTCCAGCGGGTCAATAGACATGTCTGGTGAGCGGAGGGCTATTGTACTGTCAGATTGGTTGTTCATGGTTTTTCTCCCTGCTCGTGATTAGTGGGTAGGTCAGCGTAAGAAATCTTTGGTCAGGCACTACCAAGACTGCTCCCTGCACATGTCCATTGGCCACCAGGGCCGGGCCGCTGCTGCTCCAGGTATAGACAACGGTGCTGCTCGTGCTGAAGCCGTAGACCCCGGTGCCGCCGGGGCTGCCTCCCTGGATGCCGTAGCTGTTCATACTGCTGGCGTACCCAGCGTACCGGATGCCTGACTCAACTCAGACGCTTGAGTCCCCAGGTTCGCGAACACGCGCTGCAGCTCCTCCCCGATAAACGCATTGATGACGCCCAGGTTGTCGACCACCAGGGAGGCGCGGATATTGAGACGGAGAAACTCCTCGCTGGCGCGCAACGCGTTCAGCTTCTCGCGGTCGCCGCGGACGAGCAGGAAGCCTCCGAGATCGCCGCCATTTGGCTCCAGGTCGACGGGCTCGAAGCTCTCGATCGTGCCCTGCTGCTGCAATTGAAAGAAGTGCTCGATAGTCTCGTTGAAGACCTGCAGGGCTTTCAGTTCCCGACCCCGGACGGTTGGGCCCCATACGATCACAAATGCGCCAGTGGCCATTGCGCCTCTCCTTTCCTGTATACTCTGCTTGGCCAGAGAGTGCCTGAAAAACTTTGCGATCTCGTCTGGTCCGCTTCCCTCCTCTTCCAGAGCCAGCGGCAGGTGGTACGCGAGCGCGTCGACAAGGGATCGGATGTCGCCTTCGGTCTGGTGCAGCGTGATGGTGATGCGTAACCCCGTCTGATTCATCGGAGTCGCGGGAAAACCGACGATATTGGGGAAGAAACCCTCATCCATCATGCGGCGCATCAGATTCAAGACCACGCGCAAGCGGCCTACACCGACGAAACGGATGGGGGTCAGCGCATGGGAGATGAGTGGGAGACCCTTGTCCAGCATCAGGCGATTGCACAGGCGCACACGGTCGAGCAGATTCTGCTGCATCGCGGGGAGCTCGTCAGAGAGGTGGATGCGGGCAGAAGCGATAGCAGCTCCCAGCACCGGCGGCTGGAGAGGGCCGGAGAAGATCATCGGCCCCCCGCCGGTGCGCACGCGGCGGAGTGATTCTGTATCGGGAAAGACCAGCACTGCCCCGCCCGCGGAGAACCCCTTTGACATCGAGAGCGCCACCACCGTTCGATCGCGCTCAGGGAGATGACTCAGTACGTAGCCGCATCCACGCAGTCCGCTCCAACTCATGCCATGCGCGTCGTAGAGGTAGAGGTGCAGGGTCGGATAGCGCCGGAGCAACTCCTTGAGTTCCTCAATGGGGACCAGATCGCCGAATATACTGTAGACGCCATCTGCCAGGTACCAGATACGGTGATAACGTGTGGTGAGGTCAGCAAGGCGCCTATCGAGCGCTTGCATGTCGCTGTGGCGCACTACTTCCACGTGCGCCACGCATGTGCGTACAAGCTCCACGGCCATCTGTACACTATGATGAACGTGCTGGTCCAGTATCACTGCATCGTCATCCTGGATGAGCGTGGGGATGGCCGCCAGGTGTCCCAGGGTCGTGGTCGGCGCTACCATGACGGGCGCATCGGCGATGCACCGGAGCAAGTCCTCCAGCTCGCGATAGCACGGGGCAGAAAGGTAGACCCGGGACGAGGAGAATTGTGTGCCATAACGCAGGATAGCATCGATCGCTCCTTGCTTGAGGCGCGGGTCCATTTCCAGGCCGAGATAACTACATACGCCGAAATTGATGAGCGGGCGACCTTCCAGATGGATAATTCTTCCATCGAGGATCTCGTTCTCCGCCGTGAGCTGTAGCAGCCCTTGCCGGGCTGCCTCGGTGAACATAGCGTCGATGGTGTTCAGACGATCTGCTACTTTAGACATGATGGGCCGTCTCCCTTCTTGCCGATAGGACTCTCCTTGTGATTCTTTGCGCATGCCTTCCTAAGGAGCTGGTTGCTGGGCGCTCCATCCCTGGACGACCTACGGCTGGAGGTCACCATGTCGGAACCGTACCAGCAGCTTCACCCAGGCGAGGACTTGCGGCATCGAGAGGGGCAACGTGAACCTGTACGGGAGGTCATGATCCCCACCCGCCCCACGTTCGAGCTCTCCCCTTCTCTGCTCCAGGAAACTCACGCCTCTCTCCGCCAGGGGCTGTGCTTCCCTGTCGCCCTCGCCCAACGGTGGTTCGGTGACGACAGCGATGGAGGTCGTCCGCTCGTTCCCTTGTGTCCCACCTGCGGTTGCTCCCCATACCACGTCTGGTGAACCGATCATGCGCTCGTGCAGGAATTGTGCGACAGTGACCGAAGTGGACTCCAATCCCTGGTTGACTTGCATGAGCTGCTCGATCATCCCTTCCCGTGAGGAGCAAGAGAAGACGCGCAGCCGATCCTGCGGGACAGCACGATAAAGCCGGAGCAAATGAAACAGGGCAGAAAGCTCACTCAGTACGGTTGACCTCCACTGCCAGTGAGGCACCTGATCCACCTGGATCGCGACACGATAATACATGATGCTCCTCCTTCTCTCCTGCACAAACAGGAAGAACGCTCACTGTCGAAGTTGCCTGCTCGCCCGCCTTCGCCTTATGCACCCACCCACCAGGTACGGAGCAGGGCGAGTATGTTGCCCAGCAAACTGAGGCCAAAGTAGCCAAGAACCAGCCCGCACCCAATGTTCATCCAGCGGAAGAGTCCCTGGCACACGAACCTGCGTCCAAACAGCACCACGCCAGACAAGAACAGCCCCCATACCGCAGCAGCCAGCAGAAACCCCGAGAAAAAGACGCCCATGCCGAGTGCCTGCCAGTTCGAACCGTTCGCTGCCAAGGCCATCCCATTGACCCCAAGCCAAAACGTGATCGTATAAGGACTCAGCAGAGAGAGCAGGGCACCGATCGCAACGTCCCCGCGGATGGAGGTCTCCCTGGCTGCGGCATGCCTTTTGCCCCACCCCTCCTTCAGACTTGCCCATGCCAGGCTCAGGAGCACCATCGTCTCAAGAGCCCCCAGTAGCCCATGGGCCAGTGTATTCCTCGCCAGAAAGGCAGCAGTGAGGAAGGAGACACCGGCCCACAGCGCATCCCCGGCGAGGGTCCCCAGCAGGATGAACGGCACGGACCGCCACCGCCGGGTCAAGCCGCAGCGCAGGGCCTCGGTCGTCACCGCCCCAGGGACTGCCCACAGAGCCAGGCTGAGTCCAAAAGCCGAGAAGAAGAGCATCTCCACCATCTGTCTCCCTGATTTCCGCTCAAGAGAGCGATCTGCATGCTGCACGACAACTGGTTGTTTGCTCTTTTGAAGTGTAGTCGACACGGCGTCCCACTGTCATGAGTCCCTGTCCTGCTTTTGTCCCGATGTGTGTCCCATGTTTCATGGTTTCTTTCTTCCTCTATGGTACCTGAAGATCAGCCGACTCGCGTCCAGGAAAACCATACTCTTTGCCGTGCGCTACCCCAATCTTTTGCTTCGAGAATGGCCCTACTCTCATAATCTGGCCTGCGACCCAAAAATGGGAGAGCTCTCCTGTTCCGCCTTTGCTCCAGGCAGAGGAACGTAAGGTTAACGTCATCTCAGGTTCATGTTGCCAGTATAGATGACGCTTCTGCCTTACACCATGAAGAAGAGGCACATGTTCCTCACATCCTTCTCACATGCGGATTCCTCAACCGGCGAATCACCGTTCGTACGCCGGTGCTGGAATGACGCCAAGTTGCTGCATCATGCCTAGATCATCGCGCACCGCGCGATGCTCGACACCTTTGCCGTCCCGGAAGCGCACGAAATGCATCTGGGCTTGCCGGAATGAGCGACCGGTCGGAGCAATACCCATATAAGGGCCGAGATGGGTCCCGCTCATGGTCACACGGCCTGCTACCGTGTCCCCTTCGGCTACCAGCTCCTCGATAATATAGTGCAGGTCGGGAAAGGCGGTGCGCAGCATCACGACCACCTGGCGCATCGACTCGGGGCCACGATTATTCATGCCAGGAGGAACCTCGTGATTGAGACAGTCGGGCGCGATTAGCTCGTCTGCGATGGCGAGGTTGCCCTGGTTGAACATCTCCTCAAGAGTGCGGCGAAATTGGGCCTTGTTTGCTTCTGTTGTTGCCATGGGGCTGACTCCTTTGCTTCATGTTTTCTAATGCACACATGTACCAGTTGGTTCATCAACCAAGTACTGTTCAGAGTCTACCCTGTTGGTGCGCGTGGATCATCGGTAGGATTACGCGAAGAGATTACCCGTTTTTGGAGCGTGGGAAGCAGTTACGTGAGAACCTTGCAGGTAATATTACCTATGCACGTAAGGGATGAAGACCGAGTGCCTGCGCCTGTCTCACCTGGTGAGATGAGTGGCATTCAGACAAGCTTGTGCTCAATGGCGTAGCGAGTGGCGGCAGTGCGAGAGTTCACATTGATCTTATTGAAGATGGAGCGCATATGCCCCTGGACGGTGCGCGGACTGATGATCAGCTGTTCGGCCACCTGTGCATCGCTCAAGCCCTCGGCGACAAGACGGAGCACCTCAACTTCGCGTGCGGTCAGCTCATCCGGGTGAGCCGGAGGTGGTGATGGTGTCGTGTGTAGCGGGGGAGATTGCGTCATCGCAGTCAGTGGCTCCTGTAACGCGAGGGCTTGTTCCGGCGTCATACTGCGTCCCTCGGCTCGTGCAGCGGTAAACGCTTTCTCACCCAGTCGTGCATAAACAGTGGCTATGATGCGCTCATTGAAGGCACGATCAATGGGCGGTATGGCAACACCGGTGGACTCACGCAGCGTTTCTGCTGCACCCAAAAGCCTTGAGGCACTTCTCGCCTGACCCTGTACCGCGCATATCCCTGCCAGTCCCTCCAGAGCCGCAGCAACACCTTCTTTTTCTCCTGATTCTTGGCGCAGTGCCAGGCTCTCTTGGTAACAGGCGGCTGCCTGTTGATACTTGTTCTGAGAGAATGCCACACGCCCGAGGATGGCAAGGGTATGAGCACTTCCTCCTTTATCGCCCATCTCCCTCCGCAGTGCCAGGCTTTCTTCACACAGCCTGCTCGCATACTCAAGCTCGCCCTGTACCAGACGTAGTATACCCAGATTGGTGAGTGTAGCAGCGATGCCCCGTATATCGCCCACTTCCCTAAAGAGCGCCAGGCTCTCTTCATAGAGGGTCCTGGCCCGTTCGTGGTTGCCCTGATAGAAGACCGTGAGGCCTAAACTGGTAAGGACCAGTGCGATCCCTTGCTTATCCCCTGCCTCGCGCAACAGTGAAAGACTTTCCTCATAGTGGATGGCTGCTTGTTGGTAATCACCCTGGTACTGCGCTCCGACGCCAAGGCTGAACAGCGCAGAGGCAATGCCTTTCTTATCACCTACTGTCTTCCATACGTCCAAACTCTGCTCGACCAAGCTTGCCGCCCGTGCGGAGTCACCCTGGTGGGCCGCGATGATAGCAGTTACCTGGAGTACCTTTGCTCGCACTGCTGTACGATCTGGGAGTTCCGCCAGAGTGCGATCCAGCCATTGACGTCCCTCGCTCAAATAGCCGCGTAGTAACCAGAAGGACCAGATCGATGCACCTATCCTGGCGGCTGCTGCTCCCTCGTTCTGTTCAAGTGACCAGTGCAGCGCACATCGCAGATTATCATGCTCCGCCTCTAAGCGATCGAGCCATGCTGCCTGGTGTCTCCCCACGAGTTCCGGCTCTGCCTGCTCTGCAAGTCCCTGGTACCAGTCCCGGTGGTGTCTGCTCAAGCTCATCGCTTCTCCCATCGCTTCCAGCTTCTCACGCCCGAACTGTTGAATGATCTCAAGCAGCCGATATCGCACATACCCGCTCCGCTCCTGCATGTATACCAGTGACTGATCTATCAGGTGTGAGAGTAATTCCAGGACATTTTCCTTTTCGATCCCATCATCAGCACAAATGGCCTCTGCCGCCTCCAGGGTACAACCGCCAGCAAAGACACAAAGCCGGCAGAAGAAGGTTCGCTCCTGTTCCGAGAGCAGACGATAGCTCCAATCTATCATCGCCTGAATAGTTTGCTGTCGAGGCAATGCTGTGCGGCTGCCGCCAGTTAACAGTCGATAAGCGTCATGCAGCCGCGCGGCTATTTGCTTCACCGAAAGTACTTTCACCCACGCCGCTGCCAGCTCGATTGCTAGTGGCAGTCCATCCAGGCGGTGACAAATTGCGGCGATAGCAGCAGCATTCTCCTCTGCGATGGCAAAATCGGATTTTACCGCCTGCGCCCGTTCAACGAAGAGGCGGACGGCCTCGAACTGTGTCAGCTTGTTGAGCGGCGGCAGATTCCGCGGGTCTGGGACCGCGAGTGGGGGCACCACGAACTCGTGCTCGCCGGAGAGATGGAGTGATATTCGGCTGGTCACCAGCACTTGCAAACGCGGCGCGGTCGCTAACAACTCGGCGACGACCGGTGCGGCTGCGACGATCTGTTCGAAGTTGTCCAGCAGCAGCAACAGCTGCCTGTCTAGCAGGTGATCTTTCAGGCTGTCCAGTAACGGTCGACTCCCCTGCTCTCGAACATCGAGCGCCTGAGCAATAGTCGAGGCAACCGACTCCGGGTCGGTCAGGGGGGCCAGGGCGACGAAGCAGATCCCATCGGCGAAGTCCTCGCTGACGCCCGCTGCGACCTCCAGGGCCAGGCGCGTTTTGCCTACGCCTCCGGTCCCCGTCAGCGTCAATAGACGCACCTCTGGACGTTGAAGGAGCGCACTAATCTGTGCTACCTCGTGCTCACGCCCAATAAGTGGCGTGAGCGGCACTGGCAGCAGGTGTGTGAAGGTCTGCCGAGAACCAGCAGTTTGATGACGAGGAAGCGCGCTGTTCTTGTGCTGCATGGTAACCGCTCTCCGCAGTGCCTACTTGCAAGAAATGAAGCGATGATATGTACCGCTCTCAGTAAGGCGCTATCAACTTACCGCTTCAATTATACTCCATAACTCGCGGTTCTGTTTACTGAGATGCTGGCAGGCTTCCCCCATTCCATAGTGGCAAGGCATTCCGCCGTCTCGACAGAACTCATTTGTTCTTCTCGCAGAAGTCTGTCTCTCACTTCAAGCCAATCCAGCGCTCGTAGTGGCCCGGCGCGCGACCTCCTCCAGCGGTGTTAGTTGGATCCCAAAGGTGTGAGCAGCCTCGGTCATGTCGTAGCATAGATTCGCAGTATCCATATAGACGCCGTTACGTATCAGACGATTCAAGGCTGGATTGACTGGCTGCATCAGGACGGACATGACACGCATCACCGGTAGAGGAATATGGCGCTTTTTCGCGTGGCGCCCGCTTACGCGTTCAAAGATCTCCGCCACCTGATTCATCGTCAGGTTCTCTGGTCCACCAACCTCGATCACCCGATTCCATGCCCGAGGATCCTCGCATGCGATACAGACAAAACGAGCCACGTCCTCCACTGCCACAAAATTGATTGGATTGTTGCCACGCCCAAAGATGGTGGTCTTGGCCTGCTCCACAATGGGCTGACCGATCAACTGGGCCCAAAGATCCATGTACGCGCTGGGGCGGAGGATGCTCCATGAGAGCGGCCACGGTGCGCTGCAACGATGCGGTAGTGATGACGTGGTAATCATCTAGCACCAGAATCAGGTCCCGTTGGGCACGCTCGAGGAACTCAGCGGCAAGCTGGGCAAGGACGGCCTCAGGTGGTGGAGGTGGCGCAGGAGGTGTGGTGTGCAACAAGGCGAGCGCGCTGCGGCCCAAGTGCGGATCAAGGGTCTGCAAGGCGGCAATCATCGAAGAAAGGAAGCGCGTGGGCTCATTGTCCTCTGGCTCTAATGACAGCCAGGCGGCGTCTCTCCCGCTCACCTCGAGCCATTGGGCAAGCAGCATAGTTTTGCCAAATCCGGCAGGGGTTGAGATGAGCGTAAGCTGTGCCTCTCTCCCCTGCTGGAGTTGCTCGATCAGGTGGTTGCGATGGACGAGCTTTGTGCGCAACCGGGGCATGTGGAGTTTAGTGGCCAGCCGCACATCCTGCAGGCGATTCGGGGGAGGGGACGAGGCTTCCCGAGTTGCCATTGCGCTGGGTAGGGGCGCCGTCTGCGATGTCAGCACACGCTGATCGGACATCTCAGCACGCGATGCCGATCGAGCGAGAGCAGCCTCGGCAAGCTGGGCAGCTACCTCCTCTAAACGAGCAGGGGTAAGTTCGGTGGTCCGGCCAAGGTAGCGCTTGGCCATCTTCTCCCCGGTCCTGCAGCAGGCGTACCAGTACGCGCCACCGCGTGGCCTGACCTCCTGGCGCACCGTGAGCTGGCCAGCTTGGCCGTTGAACGTGAAGGAGGGGACCGCAGCCAGCCACGCGAACCATGCATGGCTGCCCGGGGCCACAGGAAGGACCTGGTTGCTCTGGCTCTCACGGAGTTAGTAGACCTCACGCTCGGGAAGCCAGGTGAGACGATATGCAGCGGCTTTCGGCATCTCTGGCTCGCTTCTTCCAGGTGTTGCTACCCACCAGGGCGGCTATGCTGCCTAACAGCTGTAGTATACCTGTTGGGCAGCACAAGCGCAAGAGCGGATGAGGCCGGTCACACAGGGAGGATAAAACTCAGAAGCTCATCAACTCTCTGGTACGTGCCCATGTACTGGTGCTGGGATGACACCGAGTTGCTGCAACATGCCCAGATCCTCCCGCACTGCCCAGTATTCCACAATCTGACCGTCGCGGAGGCGATGGAGATGCATCTGCCTCACGGAGAAGCGCTTGCCAGTGGGGGGAAGCGACCACAACTGGAGAAGCACAAATGGGCCGAGATGCGTGCCCGACAAGGTGCAAAGACTGAGCACCTGGTCTCCCTCAGCGATCTGCACATCGATTGCGAAATGCAGGTCTGGAAAGGCGGTGCGCCAGGCCTCAAAGATCTGGTGCAAACGATCCAGAGGACAGGGACGCCCAAAATTGATGAAGTCGGCGGAGTAGTACGTGCCGATGAGATCCAGCTTGCCCTGATTCCAGATCTCCTCAAACTCACTGCGGACGATACGCTTGTTGTCTTGGATTGACAAAGCAGAGACTCCTTTCTGTGGGTGTTCACTTGGTTCTCTTTTGCCACAAAATGGCAGGGCATGAAGACAGAACATTTAGCGTCCTGGAGCAGGGATAGCCCCAAGTTGCTGCAGCAAGCCCAAATCGTCGCGGTTAGCCCAGGCTTCCACGAGCTGGCCGTCTGCGAAACGAAAGATGTGAATCGATGTATTGGTGACGTGTTTGCCGGTCGGCGGAAGACCTAAAAAGGCTCCCTGGTGGGTACCAGTGTGAGTGAGCCGGACCACGACCTTGTCTCCTTCGGCGATCAGGTCCTCAATCGTATGGTGGTCATCAGGGAAGGCGTTGCGCAGCATGGCCACGACAGCTTTCACCCCGAGCGCTCCGCCTGGGATGTTCGGTGGCGCCGCAGGATCGTGATTGACCGCATTGGGGGCAACCAGCTTGTCGGCAAGGTCCAGGTCTCCTTTGTTGAAGACCTCCTTGTACAGTTGAACAACGATGGCTTTGTTTGCTTCGGTTGACATGGAAGTGCGTCCTTTCTCTCGCATCAGGGTGCGCATATACTCCGGTTCCCTTGCCCATTACTCAGTACCCGGAGCATCGATCTCGTGGTCGACAAGGAAAGTATAGTTGTTCATGGCCCTGCTCACCAGGAAAAACGCTCACATGTTCCCCACAGCTTTCTCCTCTTGCAGCATGTGATATGCTCTACAAGAGATTACCCTGCTTCGTGATCGGTACGGAGGGTTCCATGAGCAGTGAACAGACTCAATTTGGCACCTTACTGAAGCGCTATCGGACAGCAGCAGGCTTGACACAAGAGGCGCTCGCGGCCCACGCTCAACTCAGTGCTCGCGCCATTAGCGATCTTGAGCGCGGCATCAACCGCATCCCCCGCCACGACACGCTGGAGCTGCTGATGGCTGCCTTGAACGTAACCACGACCCAGCGTGCCTTGCTCCTCTCCACCATACGACCTGAGATGATGGTGGCTGCACCTCGAACCCGTTCCCTGTCCCCACCTCCATTTCCTCCTACAGCGCTCATCGGGCGGGAGCAGGAGATGGCGCGTGCCTTGACCTTCTTGCAGCGCGATGGCATGCGCCTGCTCACGCTCACCGGACCCAGTGGCGTCGGCAAGACACGCCTGGGGATTCAGCTTGCGCAGGACCTCGGCGAGCGGTTTGAGCAGGGAGTGGTTTTTGTAGCGCTGGCCCCTCTTCGCGATCCATCGTTGCTCCCGGCAACGCTCGCTCAAGCGCTTGGACTCCGCGAGCAAACGTCCGGTTCGCTCTCCGAGCTAGTCCAGGCGTCCTTGCAGGAGCAACACCTTTTACTGATCCTCGACAATTTTGAGCAGATACGGCAGGCCGCTCCGTTCATCGCCGACCTGTTGGCGAGCTGTCCCCGCCTGCAGATCCTCGTGACCAGCCGGGCCCCCCTCCATGTACGTGGGGAGCAGGAATTGGTCATCGCTCCCCTGGAGTTGGAGGCAGCTGTCACGCTCTTTCGTGCTCGTGCGCAGGCGGTGCGACCGGAGAGGGACTATTCGTGGTCGGATGTCGCGGCCATTTGCCAACAGGTGGACCGCCTCCCCCTTGCCATTGAGTTGGCGGCAATGCACGTCAAGGTTCTTGCGCTCCCCTTGTTGTTTGAGCGCCTGAGCAGCCGCTTGACGCTTTTACGTGATGGCGCTCAGGATCTGCCGGAGCGTCAACGGACGCTGCAGAGTGCTATCGCCTGGAGCTACGAGCTGCTCACAGCGGCGCAGCAGCGCTGCTTCCGTGCGCTAGGCGTGTTCTTGGGAGGCTGGACCCTGGATGCCGCCGAGGTGGTGTGTTGCCAGGAAGGGCTGCTTGCCAGGGACGAGGTCCTGTTGGCGCTGGCCGCCCTCATCGATCACAGCCTGGTCTCCTCAGAGAGTAGCGCTAGTGGGACATCTCGCTTCAGCATACTGGAAACGCTACGGGAGTATGCGCTGGACCGTCTGCGGGTGGCAGGGGAAGAGGAGCAGACGCGCCGGCAGCATGCCATCTATTATGCTGAGCTGGCGAAGACTGCCGCCTCCCCCAGGATGGGACAGCGGTTCCATGATGCAGAACTCATGCAGGAATTGCCCAATGTGCGCGCTGCATTGCACTGGTCTGCTGAGCGGCGGGCGGTTGTCCCTGGTTTACAACTCGCGGCGTACGCTGGACGCATCTTCATTATTCTCGGCCAGAATAGCGAGGGCTCTATGTGGCTGGAAAAGATGCTGGAGCTAGATAGCCAGGCAGGAGAAGATGCGGCTCCTCTTCCGGTGCGGCTCGTTGCCCTCTACTCAGCAGCACGCCTGACGATGAATCTCGGGCGCTCAGAGCGCGCCGCTACTCTCGCGCAAGAGGAGTTGTCGCTGGCCAGCCATCTAGGTGATCACGCGAGCATGAGCAATGCACTCACTATCCTGGGAATTCTGGCTCAGGCTCGTGGTGATCTCGCAGAGGCGGCAGGCTATTTCGAGCAGAGTTATCAGGACGCTCAGATGGGAGAGGACAAGGGAGCGTACGGCCTCGCCCTCATGAACCTCGCCTCCATCGCGATAGCACAGCGAGACTTCTCGCGCGCGCGGGTGCTCCTGGAAGAAAGACTAGAGCAGGCTCGTGCCGAGCAGTTCGACTGGGGCACTGCCAATATCTTGACGATGCTTGGGCAGATTGCTCGCGAACAACAGCAGTATGATCTCGCCAGGTCCCGCTATCGGGAATGCCTTCCCTTGTATCGTGCGTTTGGCAACCTCTCTTACACGGCCATGTGTCTGGAAGGGATTGCCACTCTTGCCTGCGCTGAAGGACACTATGAGCAAGCCGCCCGTCTTTGCGCGCACGCAGCAGCGCTCAGGCTCAAGGCCCAGACTCCTCTGCCGCCCCGTGAACAGAAGGCCTTCGAGAACGTGGTCTTGATGGCGCGCTCCGCACTGGGTGAGGATGTGTTCTCAGCAGCATGGGGACAGGGAGCCGTACTGACACCCGAAGAAGGCTTTGCCCTCGCTCTTTCAGGCATAGGCGAAATGCCAGAGAATGAGTCGTAGCTACCGTGCTTCCTGCTGCCTATAGTGGTGTTGGCCCCACTCCTCCAAGCGGGTCAGCGGGAGTGGGAAGACCTTGAGGGTCTCGGTCATGTCGTAGCACAGATTCGCGGTATCCATAAAAATGCCAAGGCCAATGAGACGACTCAAGGCTGGGTTGACTGGCTGCATCAGGAGGGACATAGCGCGCATCACCGGCAGAGGGACATGGCGCTTTTTCGCCCGGCGTCCGCTTGCGCGTTCAAAGCTCTCCGCCACCTGGTTCAGTGTCAGGTTCTCAGGCCCACCAACCTCGATCACCCGATTGCCTGCACCAGGATCCTCCAACGCGATGCAGACAAAACGAGCCACGTCCTCCACTGCCACAAAATTGATTGGATTGTTCCCACGCCCAAAGATGGTGGTCTTGGCCTGCTCTAGAATAGGCTGACCGATCAACTGGGCCCACAGGTCCATGAACGCGCTGGGGCGGAGAATGGTGAAGTTCAGGCCGCTGGCGCGCAGATACTCCTCCGTGCGGTACTTGATGCGGAAGAACTCCAGTGGAGCATCCGGGCTGGCACCCAGAATAGACAGAAACACGAAGTGTTGCACGCCTGTGGCTTTGGCCGCATCGATCAACTGACGATTGCCCGCGTCATCAACTGTGTGGGGATTGTTGTCGCCCTTTCCGACGAGGGCATGAGCCGCCGCCACCACCTGTTCGATCCCTTGGCAGGCGTGCAGCAGGGATGCTGGATCGCGCAGGTCGCCGCTCACCACTTCTGCCCCGTGCTGCTGTAGATGAGCAAGGCTGAGCGGGGTTCTGCTCATCGCGCGTACTGCTTTGCCTTGCGCAAGCAAGCGCTGAGCAACAATGCTACCCAAACGGCCACTGGCTCCAACGATCAAGATCATGTCTGGCCCCTTTCACGTGATATATCAAGAGGACACATCACTAGTCACTGTAGCTCCTGTACTGGCTCGATGTACAACCGCGCCCAGATGATCTGGTCAGCTTGAATACCCAGCAGGGTCACTCCCTTCACAGTAAACTTCTGTCCACCGGTTTGCATCCCATGATAGTGCAGTTCGGCCCAGACGGTGTCTCCTGCTGCCACCTCGCCCAGGATGTCTATCTGGATATCTGGAATCGTCGTGAAAAAGAAGCTCCAGTTTTTCCGCACCCCTGCCTGCCCGGTGAAGGCCCTCTCGGGATGAACAGGCTGCTCACTACGAAAGTCCGGAGCAAAACACGCCACCATCGCGTCCAGATCGTGTCGATTCGTGGCTTGAATCATTCGCTCGAATACCACTTTGGGGGACGAATGCGTTTGCGCATCCTGTACCTGTTCCACTGACATGGGATACCCTCTCTTCCTCGCATGTAATATGTAACTCGTCATCTCGTAAACAGAGGTTTGATAGATAATCTGTTGCCAGTATATATGACTTTGCTGCCTTGCACCATGAGGAAGAGGCACATCTTCCTCACACATTTCTTAGCTTCAGTTTGTGTTGTATCATAGAGCAGGAAGGACGGCATACACGAGGACGGAATATGTATGCAGGAACAGAGCAGCTTCGGTGCGCTTCTCAAGCGCTATCGTCTGGCGGCAGGTCTCTCACAAGAGGCGCTGGCGGCACGCGCTAGCCTGAGCGCACGCACAATATCCGACCTGGAGCGTGGCATTCATGGCACGCCGCACACCGATACGCTGGAATTACTGACCAGCGCCCTGTCCTTATCAGCCCAACAACGTACCTTGCTCCTGGCCGCTGCACGACCAGAGGTTGCCGCCTTTGTTGATGCTCCTGCACGTTCCCCCTCACCTGGTTTCCCTCTTCCTCCTACGCGACTCGTTGGTCGTGAACAGGAACGTTCTCATGCACTTGCCCTGCTGCGTCGCAGCGATATGCGCCTGCTCACCCTGACAGGACCAAGTGGTGTCGGCAAGACACGGCTCGCACTCCAGATCGCTCAGGACCTCGCCGATGGGTTTACCGATGGCGTGGCCTTCATAGAACTGGTTCCCATCCGCGATGCCGCCCTCGTTCCAGTGATGGTCGCCCAGGTGCTGGGGCTACGCGAACAGGCTTCCTCTTCGCCTGCCGAGCAGGTGCGTGCGTTCTTGCGGGACAAGCACGTCTTGCTCGTGCTCGACAATTTCGAACAGGTCCTGGAGGCTGCTTCGTTCGTCGCTGATGTGCTCGCAACGTGCCCTCGCCTGTCTGTCCTCGTGACGAGCCGGACACCCTTGCATCTACGCATTGAGCAGGAACTTCCACTGGCTCCGCTCATACTCGAAGATGCGGTGGTGCTCTTTCGCGAACGAGCCCAGGCCGTACGGCCAGCGAGAGCCTATCCAGTGAGCGAAGTGGCGACTATCTGCGAACAGGTGGATCGCCTTCCTCTGGCGATCGAGCTGGCGGCTATGCATGTCAAAGTGCTCTCCTTAGCCGAGCTGCGTGAGCGGCTCACCCATCGTTTAGCACTTCTGCGCGGGGGAGCCAGAGACCTGCCAGCACGCCAGCAAACCATGGAGGACGCCATTGCCTGGAGTTATGAACTGCTTACAGAGCAACAACAACGTTGTTTTCGTACACTTGGCGTCTTCGTGGGAGGCTGGACGCTCGAAGCTGCGGAGG
>WNFI01106296.1_pt1 | contig 18972 bp, 13 predicted proteins | sample 5400471 | NCBI WGS metagenome assembly WNFI01 (sample SAMN13153348, study PRJNA577476) | soil metagenome | isolation source: 100 cm saprolite on Douglas fir-dominated hillslope | place: USA:California | collected 2013-09-17 | reverse complement strand
GGACAGAGTTCGGTCAGGAACAGGGCGATGCCGAACCCCGCCGGCACCGCCAGCAGCATCGCAATCAGGGAAGTGACCACCGTCCCGTAAATCGGCGCCAGGGCGCCGTATTCATCGGTCACGGGGTTCCAAATCTCGCGCGTCACGAAGGAGAACCCGAAGTGGCTGAGCGCAGGCCACGCGCCGCGCATCAGCGATATCGCCACTCCGCCCAAGATCAACAGCACGAGTATCGCCGCGCCCAGCGTGCCCGCGCGGAAGATTCTCTCGTAAATCAACTGCTTTGCGGCGTGCCTCGGATCGATGATCGCCACGGTGTCAGTTTCGCTCCCGCTATTTTCCGCTCCATAGCGGATGGCCGCCCGACGTGATTTCCGAGGTCCAGGTCTTTTTGACCTGCGCGATGAGCGCTGCGGGCAGCGGCACGTAGTCCAGCTCGGCCGCCATACTAGCGCCATCCTTGTACGCCCAGGCAAAGAACTTCAACGCCTCATTCACCGCCGCGGGATCGTCCGGCTGCTTGTACACCAGAATAAAGCTGGCGCCGGTGATGGGCCAACTCTTGGCGCCGGCTTGATCGGTCAGGATCAGATAATAGCTGTCGGCATGCACCCAGTCGGCGTTGGCCGCCGCCGCCTGGAAGGACTCGGCGCTCGGCGCCACGGCGGCCCCCGCCTTGTTGGTGAGCAGGGTGTACGCCATCTTGTTCTGCTTGGCGTATGCGTACTCCACATAACCGATCGCTCCGTCGGTTTGGGTGGTCATGTTGGCGACCCCCTCGTTGCCCTTGGCCCCGATCCCCGTCGGCCATTGCACCGACGTATTGGCGCCGATGCTCGACAAGAATTTGGGGCTGGTTTTGGAGAGATACTCAGAGAACAAGAAATTCGTTCCCGAGCCGTCGGACCGGTAAACAGGCGCGATCGCGGTGCTCGGCAACGTCAGCTTCGGATTCAGACGCTTGATCTGCGGATCGTCCCATTGGGTGATATCGCCCAAGTAAATGCTGGCCACCGTGGCGCCGTCCAAAGATCTGCTTGATACCGCCGCCTGACCCGATGGACTGGTAGTTGAGGCCGATCCCGGTGAGCTTCTTATAGGCGTCCGCCCATTTGGCATAAATCGGATAGGGAAAGGTAGCGCCCGCGCCCGAGATGTCCGTCGCGGCAGCAACGGCGGCATAACTCAAGGCAGCCGCGGCCGCCATCATGACAAGACGATTCGGCATTTTCATTTGTATTGCTCCGATTCAAAGGGGGCGGTCGACGGAAGACCTCGACCCAGACTGAGGCTGAACCCGAAATTATCGATGCGAATTGTGACAGTTTTGTGAAACGGAGAAAATCGAAGTAAAATCCGTGCCTTACATTCGCGGTGGAAGGGCTGCGCGGAATGCGGCAGCCCTTCAGGCAGGTCAGAAGGCAGCCCTCGCAGTGAGCAGCCAGGTGTGGTTGAACGTGTAGTACGTTCTCACCGGCTTCTGATAGGCGCCTCCGATGATCAATTTCACGCGGGGAGTGATCTCGAAGCGCCCCAGCACGAGGCCGGCAGCCACGGCCAGCTGGTGCTTTCCATCGTTGGGACCGTCTTTGTAGTTCGTATAGGTCACCTCGATCTCGGGCCAGAGCTTTTCCAGAATATGGGCCTGGAACGCGGTATTCCATACCGTGGGCATGCCGAGCGTATGTTTATCACCGGTTGGGATGGCGATTCCGACGGTCGATTGGATGTCAAATCCAGCTTCCCGAGTACCCCAGCCTTTGCCGGCCGCGATCGTCGGCGTCACGATCGTATCGTGGTTGGTAAATGCGGCGTTGCCGGTAGGCGCGCTGATGCCAAGAAAGCCAGTCACGATGTAATTTCCATGCTCCTCGTTGGCCGATAGTACACGGTACTTCAGAAGCAGCGTTTCATCGGCCCACCCACTGACACTCCCTTTTGGCGTCGTTCGCGTCATATACGCCGGTTCACCGATGATGATTTCCGTATTAGAGGTCGGAATCAGCTCCAGCCCTTTGCCTCCACCGTAATTGGTGATGTCCACTCCCTTGGGCCGGTTCTGCCAAGTCTGATCGTAGCGATATTCCTGCTCCAATCGCGGCGTGACCGTCACCACGGGGGTCATCCAGTGCGGCTGCGACTCCTTGGCGGCATCCGAAGTCGCAAACCACGCATCCAAGAAGCCGGCGACACCGCCCTTGTCTGCGGTCGCGCCGTCCGCTGCGAGCACCTCCCGGCCGAACATGATCAGCGCAAGAACCACCACCCAACGCGCGCCGCCGCCCGTCTGCCTCCTATTCATATAGAACCCCTTTTGTCGATAAATGCGTCTGAACGCTTCGGCGTGCAGGCTGCGTTGTATTCCAACAAATATAACGCATTTCGAGCGGAGAGTATCGTGTCAATCGTGACACACAGGCTCTCGATTTGTTTTCGTCCGCGGCGAGCACCGCGTCGCCAGACGCGTCTCAGGCGTGATAGTCGGCCGCGACGGTCTCGTCGACCGGTGCTCGCTGCGGGCTCATCGCGTTGAACACCGGCGTCAACACGATTGCCACCAGGAGATTGAGCGCAACCGTGTAGACGGCCGTGTAGCCCGGGAACGTGTGGCTGCCCACGTGGAGGGGAAAGGTCGGCGTTAGTTTTGTCGCGATGGCCATGAGTGTGCCCGCGCAGGTCCCCACCGCCCAGCCGGCCAGAAGCGCCCAGGAATTGAACCATCGGGTATATACGCCGAGCATCACCGGGGGGAGTGTCTGAATGATCCAGATGCCGCCCAGCAGTTGCAGCTGAATCGCGTACTGCGTCGGCACGAACAGGATGAAGACGGAACCACGAGGGGAAGCTGTGGAGCATCAGCGCCGGTACCGCAAAGTTGTTGCCGAACTGCTTGAACCCCGCGGCATATTCGGGAAGCTTGTCGATCCCGGCGGCGATGACGAAGAAACCGAACAACGCCAGCAGACCCAACATGAAGGTGTAGCCGGGCAGCATGGCGGCGTTGCGGCGGATGGCATGGCCGCTGCTGGCGCTCAAGATTCCAGTGAGCGTGTGCGGATAGAGGAAAAGCGCCATCGCCGAACCCAGCGCCAGGGTCGCATACGCACTATAAGCGCCCGTGGTATTCGGTCCGGGAACCGCCAGTAGCAGTTTCTGAGCAGGAACGGCCGCGAAGATTTTTGCGAAACCACCCAGCTGAATGGGAATGACGATGACTGCCGCCACCGCCGTGACATAGATCAGGAGGTCTTTGACGACGGCGATCGACGCCGGCGCGCGCAACCCACTCGAGTAGGTGAAGGCTGCGAGCACCACGAAGGCGATGAGCAGGGGCAAATCGGCCGTAAATCCCGTCCCCGAAATGCCCAGCGCGCCGATCACCACTTGGATGCCGACAAGCTGCAAGGCGATGTACGGCATGGTCGCGACGATTCCGGTAACCGTCACGGCCAGTGCCAGCCAGCGATTTCCAAAGCGGCCGCGCACGAAATCGCCCGCCGTGATGTAGCCGTGTTTGCTGCACACATGCCAGAGGCGGCGAAACACCAGGAACAGCAAGGGATAGATGATGATGGTATAGGGCACCGCGAAGAACGCGATGGCGCCGGCGCCGAAGGCGAGCGCCGGAACCGCTATGAAGGTATAGGCGGTGTAGACGTCGCCGCCGACTAGAAACCAGGTAATGACCGTGCCGAACCGCCTTCCGCCCAGACCCCATTCGTGGAGCTGATCGAGGTCGCCCTTTCGCCAATGAGCGGCGGCAAAACCCAGCCATGTAATGAAGGCGAACAACACCACGAAAATGCTGAGCGCAATCCAGTTCACATCCTGCACGGCAATCTCCCGTCGTTTCGTCTAGTTCTTTTTAGTCAGTCGCTGGTGGCAAAATAAACGACCGCCGTGAAAACCGCACTCACGATAACCCACAGTAGCTGGAACCAGTAGAAGAATGGAATGCCCATCAACGTGGGCTCGATATTATTGTAGAGAGGCGGCCATAGAGCGACGGCGAACTGAATGACGAAGAGCAGGTACCACCAGCTCCATCCGCCGCGCCTCTTTTGCGCGTCCATCATTGCGTGAATCTCCTTCGGGCAGGGTGCCGGGAGATAGTACCCGCGTTGGTGCGCTCATGTCGACCTCATGGCCGGAGAACTCAGGCCATGAGGTCGACTTTAGTCCAGCCGATCAGAACTTGAATCGCACACCCACCGTCGTGGTGATGTCGGTCGTGTGAAAGATGTAGCCGTTCGCGAGACCGTCGTGCACGCCGCTGTACATGACGCCGGCAAAGGCATCGAAGCGTTTGCTCAAGCGATAGTCGGCATCGAACGATATGTCATCCAGCGTGCCGCGGCAGGTTCCGGACTTGCTGGTGGTGCACCCGGCATTGGCGCCCGTGCCATAGGCGTTCTGATGGTAGCCGTAATAGGCGCCGACCAGGTCCAGCTCCGGAATGACCGTGTACCTCACGCCGGCCCAGAACACCTCCAGCACCTTGTCGTTGACGTAGGTCGACTTTGGGCCGCTTTGCACGTTGACGTAAGCGACCCTGTAGGCGGCGACGTCAAATCCCGCGGCTAGCGGGGTATTCGGATTCGCATACTTGATGTGCTCATAGCCGCCAAAGACTTTCACCACGCCCGCGTTGTACAGACCCATGACAGCAAACGTCGTGTTGTCCGAGATCGTCGCGGCGAGTGCATTGCTCGGGCTTGCCGCCACGCAGCTGGTGCCGGCCGGCAGTGGGTCGGGGCACAAGCCCGGTAAGCCGGCGACTTGCGCGGCACTGAGCGCGGACAACGCAACCGCATCCTTGATCTTGCTGTAGTACCCGTCGAGCGACAGACCCGCGTACTCCCCGCCGAACGACACTTCGACGGCCGAGTTGGCGCTGCCGGTGGATTGATTGAATTTGTACTCCGCGGACAGGTGGGCCGCGGCTCCGGCCGCCACGCCGTACGTCCCCGTATACTTCACTGAATTATCCAAGCGGCGATTCTGGGTATCACCGCCGCCGGCGGCGGTGCCCGAAATTCCAATCAAGGAGAATGCTTGTGAGGCGTAATTAGGGTCGTACTTGGCGATACCGTCGGCCATCACCGTGTTTTGACGGCCGAAGGTGAACGTACCGAAGGTCTTCGAGCTGAACCCGGCAAAGGACTGAATAAAAGTCTGACCCGAAGCGCTCGAATCCACATTGGTGTTCTGATTCGCCAAGGACCGGCCGTTGTTCTGCACCAACGATTTCAGCGCGTCGCTGATTTGGCCGGATTGCGGATTGAAGAAGGTTTCGAGCTTGAACACCCCCGACCAATCTCCGACGATGGGCTCGACGCCTTGCAGGCCAATCCGGGAATTGCTCAAGTTGCTGGGCGTTACGCCCGTCACCGGATGATTGCTGTTCTTCTGAACGATCTCCGCGCTGCCGCCGACGAAGTAATCGCTGATGGGGGCGCCATGGGTCTGATTTTGAATCCCGACGTCGATGATTCCGTACAGGGTGATGCCGTGCCAGGTCAGGCTGTCATCCTTGGGCGCCGCCGGCGCGGTAGCGCTTTGTGCGTGTGCCAAACCCGTTGCGGCCAACACACTAGCGAACAACAGACCACGCCCGAGAGGAGCTAAGCCGCGACTGCCACGGGCTCCGGACGCCGGCGCGTCTAGCGTTATTTTTCGGTTACTCACTTGCTCATACCCCCGTAGTTTCGATCCTGGGATTTAACCGATGTATTGTGACAGACACGTTACATCGACTGACTGGCGGACGTCTCTTTTTTACAACAGACAACTGCCCCTGACTGGACGGGCAGTCATATATCATGGAACGGTGGGCGGTGCAAAAAGGGTTTACGGGGTCGATCGGGTCAAGAGGCGGCGAAAGGCGGCGATGATGGCAGACTGCGGCTGCCGTATGGCAGGAATACTCTGATAGTTCTCCCAGCCCCCGCCCAGACTTTTATACAGGCGCACGAACTCCTCGGCCTCGGCCACTTGCGCGAGCGCGTACTGTTCCTGCAGGTCGTAGAACTGACGCTCGGCGTCGACTACATTGAGAAAGTCGGTCAGACCCCGGTTGTAGCGCTCGGTCGCGAGATCAACCGCGCGCTGACCCGACAACATGGCGTCGCCCAAATTTCGCAGCCGTTCCTGCTGCGCCGAATAGCCCGCTAGCGAGGTATCCACGTCCTGCACGGCGCTCAAAATGGTCCTGCGATAAATATCCAGCTTCGCGTGAACCTCGAGACCGGCGACGTTCACCTGCGCGTCGAGGGCGCCAAAATCCAGCAGGGGCCATGTCGCGCCCGGCCCGAACGACCAAATGTGCTTCGAGATGCTGGGCGAGGTACCCAGCCCTTGGGACTGTGAGCCGAGGGCGCCGACGACGGAGATTTGCGGAAACAGATTCGCCGTCGCCACGCCGACCCGGGCCGTGGCGCCCGCGAGTTCGCGCTCTGCCTGCTGAATATCGGGCCGGCGGCGGAGCAGATCCAGCGGCACTCCGGGCTGAACCGGTCCCGGCATGGTGGGGATCAGGCCGGGCGTCGCAAGTTCCTGGATGATGGCGTCGGGGTACTCCCCGAGCAGCACGGCGAGCGCGTATTTGGCCGCACCTTCCTCCGCCTCGACAGGCGCTATCTGCGCCTCGACGGCCGCGAGCTCCCGCTTCGCGAGCGCGACATCCAGCTCATTGGTAATGCCGCGCTGGTAGCGGATGTTCACGATTCGCAGCGATTCGCGCAGCACGTCGCTCGCACTTCGCAGAATGCCGGCTCGAAGCTGGAATCCCCGCAGATCCACATAGGTGCGCACTACGTCCGCCACCACGCTCGTGAGGACGCCATTGCGCGCCGCGGCGGCGGCTTGCATATCATAGTGTGCTGCTTCGAACTCGCGGCGGTATTTGCCGAAGACGTCGAGCTCCCATACGGCGTCGAAGCCGGCGACGGTGTTGATGTGCGCCAGGCCGCTGGAATTGTCCGCCGACCGCAATCCCTGCTCGGCGCGTCCGCGCGACAGGTCCGAGCCCGTGCCCCGGGCCGCGGCCGCGGTCCCATCTACCTGCGGCAGGGCGTGTCCGAGCACCACCGCCTGGTAGGTGCGCGCCTGCTGTAACCGGGTCAGCGCAATGTCGAGATCCAGGTTGGCCTTGATCGCGCGCTCGACCAGCGAATTGAGTTCGGTATCGCCGAGTTCCCGCCACCAGGTCGCAAGATCCGGACTCGGGGCCGGAGCCTCAGGGCCGGAACCCGCCATGCCAGTGTGGCTGACGTAGTGCGCCGGCGTATCGGCCGCCGGCGCGCGATACGAGGGTCCCACCGCGCAACCGGTCACGCCGCACAACAGCGCCGCCGCACAAATCTTTGCCGTGCTCATGTTGCCGTGCTCACGGAAACTTCATCGCTGAGCGACGGCCGCTTTGGCGCCGGCGCCCTCCGTCACGGTCACCGTTTCACCCGCCGCGATCTGGCTGCTGATGTTCAGCACCAGGCGATCGCCCGCGCGGGCGCCCGACGCCAACTCCACCATGCTGCCGTTGTCGCGGGCGATGTTGACGCTTTGGAAACTCACTTTGTTGTCGGCGCCTACCCGGGCGACCTGGGCGCCGTTGGCGCGAAACACCAAAGCAGCCGCGGGCACTTCGACCAATCCGCGTGCCTGGAGGCGGAATGCAACGTTCACATACATACCGGGCACCAGGCTGTGCGCGGCGTTCGGGATATCCACCTCCACCCGCATGGTCCGGGCCTGTGCATTGATCGCCTCCGCGGACCGGGTGACCTTGCCGACCACCACCCCGGCCGCCGCATCAGGGCGCACCTCGGCCGGCGCGCCGGGTGTCATCAACTCGGCCGCAACGCTCTGCGGCACGTCGACGAACACTCGGAGCGTATCGTTCTGGCTGATCTTGTAGAGCGGCGTCGTGGTCGAAGTGCTCCCCGCCGTCACCAGATTGCCCACGTCGATCTTGCGTTCCGTGATGGTTCCATCGAACGGGGCGGTCACTTCCTTGAACTCGGCCGATGCGCGGTATTGCTCGACACGGGCCTTGTCGAGCTCGACTTGAGCCGTCGCCGCATAGAGACGCGCCTCGGCCGATTCGTAGTCGGCCTTCTTGGCTTCACGCTCCTGATCGGAAACCACACCCTTGGGCGAGTCGCGCCAGCGCTCGTTGGTGGTCCTGCAGAATTCCGCCTCGGCCTTGCGCGCCACGACTTGCGCCTGCGATGTCCGGAGCTGCGCGAGCGCCGCGCGCAGTTCCGCGTCGAGTTCCGGCGTTTCAATCGTCGCGAGGACCTGGCCCTTCTTCACGTGATCGCCTATATCCACCGACCACTTCGCCACATAGCCGTTGACTCGCGCGTAGATCGTCGCGTCGTACCACGCCGCCGTCTGACCCGGAAGCACCAGATCTTGACCCGCTGACGCCGGCCGGGCGATGACCACGTCGACCGGCGGCGGCGCCAGATACGCCTTTTCTTCGGCCAAGCCCAGCGCACGGCCGTCGAAAAAGCGGATCACGCCGACGATGATGAAACCCAGCAACAAGACGGCCGCCGCGATGCCTGCGCCGGTCTTCAATCGCCGGCCGGTATCCGGGCTGAATTGCGTCGACACCGCGTCTTGCTCCGTACGCGCGACATGATCGGGAAAGTTCGGGTCATGCGGTGACATTGGCGGTACTCATCCTGTCTGAATCCGGAACGACCACCGCGGAGCGGCGCAACAGCCGATACATCGTCGGCACAAAAATCAGCGTTGCAAAGGTCGCGAACGATAGGCCGCCGATCACCGCCCGGCCCAAGGGTGCGTTTTGTTCGCCGCCCTCGCCTATCCCCAGCGCCATCGGCACCATCCCGAGAATCATCGCGCCGGCCGTCATCAACACCGGCCGCAGGCGGGTAACCCCTGCGGCAGCCGCCGCGCGCAGCGGGTCTTCGCCCGCGGCAACCCGCTGATTGGCGAAGCTCACCACCAGAATGCTGTTGGCGGTGGTCAAGCCGATGCACATGAGCGTGCCCATGAGCGCCGGTACGCTCATGGGTGTTCGCGAGAGGTACAGCATCCACATGACCCCGCCCAAGGCGAAGGGAACCGCCATCAATACGATGAGCGGATCGATCCAGCTTTGGAAATTCATGACCAGGAACAGATAGACCAGAATGATGGCCAGGGCGATGCCGGTGAACAGGCCCGCATAGCTCTCGCGCATCGTCTCCACCTGGCCGCTCAGCGTCACCGACAAGGCCTTGGAGGTGTCGGGCCGATGCGCATTCAAGACCTGGTCGATGTCGTGCGCGGCCGCGTACAAATCGCGGCCCTGCACGTCCGCATGGACGTCGAACACCGGTCGAATGTTCAATTGAGACACCGCCATCGGCACGGTATTGCGGCCGAAGGTAGCCAAATTCAGCAAGAGCTGACTTTGCCCGGCGCCGGCCGACGACGTCACCGGCATGGTTTCAAGATCTTGCGATGAGCCGATGCGGTACGACGGCTCCTGCACCACCAAGGGATAACTCACGCTGTTGCGCGGATCCACCCAGAAATTCGGGGCGGACTGCGCGCTCGAATTGGTGGTCACGAGCACGTTGTTGGCCGCCTCCTGCTGCGTGACCCCGGTCTCCGTCGCAAGCGCCCGGTCCATGTTCACCGTGAGCGATGGCGCATTGGGGACCTGAAATACATGCGAATCCGCCACCCCTGGGACCCGCATCAGGGCATGAGCGATCTCCGACGCGAGATCGAATGCCGCCGCCTGATCCGGTCCGGATATCCTCACATCGATGGGCGCCGGCTGACCGAAGTTCAGCACCTGGTCGACGATATCGGCGGGTTGGAAGAAGAACTCCAGCTCCGCGAATCGCGCGGGCAGCGTCCGGCGCAACGTCGCGATGATCTTGGCGGTCGGCGCATGCTTCTTGTTCAGAGAGATCAAGATCTCCCCATCCATCGGACCCACCGTGGCCGAGTCGCTCAAGGCGATATTGATCCCGCTGTAAGGCAGTCCGATGTTATCGAGCATCACATTGATCTGATCGCTGCCGATCAATCGCCGGATCGTCGCCTCCACGTCGGCGAAGTATTCCTGCGTTCTCTCGAGCCTCGTGCCGGCCGGTGCGCGTACGTGCAGCCGAATTTGCCCGGCATCCACCTGCGGAAAGAAATCCCGCCCGAGCAGCGGAAACAGCAGTGCTGACGCCGCCATCAGACCCAGAAACGCAGCGACCGTCGCAAGGGGCTGCGACAGAGTCCACGCCAGCGCATTGCGATACTGCTCTCTGAAGGCTTCGAAGGCCCTTTCGAAACGCGCCTGAATGCGCACGAAGGGATTGCTCGAACGGAGCGGCTGGTTTGTCGGTGGGGTGGGCGGTGAGTGAACCGGCTCCGCTGCGTAATGAGCAGCCGCTTGACGCATGAGGTAATTGAAGAGCACCGGCACCATGGTGAAGGACAGAGCGAGACTCGCCAGGAGCGAACCGATCACGGACAACGACAGCGGCGAGAATAGGTACTTGGCCGTACCCTGCAGTAAGAACACGGGCACGAAGACGATGCAAATGCACAGCGTCGACAAAAAGGTCGGCACCGCCACCTCGTTGGCTCCGGTGACGATGGCCTGGCGAAGCGGCTCGCGCATGGCGACATGGCGTTCGATGTTCTCGATCACCACCGTGCCGTTGTCGACCAAGATTCCGATCGCCAACGCAAATCCGCCCAAGGTCATCGTATTCAATGTTTGACCGGTCAGGTCGATGAACAGGACGGCGGTGATGATCGACAGAGGAATGGCCGCCAGAACGATCAGCGACAACCGTACGTTGCCGAGAAACAGGATGATGACCAGCGCGGTCAAGCCGGCCGCCATGCCGGCGCTCAGCAGAACGCTGTTGAGCGCCGCCTTGACGAATACCGACTGGTCGAACAAGGCTTTTATGCTCACTCCCGGAGGCAGAATTTTCTTGATGTCGTCGAGCGCGGCGCGCACACCGCCGATCACGGCGAGCGTCGACACGCCGCCGGTCTTGCGGATGGTCATCAGCGCGCCGGGCGTCCCATTGACGGAGACGGAGTTGGTTTGAACCTGAAATCCGTCGTGCACATGCGCGACATCGCGCATGAACACCGTGCGTCCGTCGACTTGCTTGATGGGAAACGCATTGATGGAGTCGATGACGTCCGGCGAGTTGTTCATCGTCAGCGCGTAGTCCTTGTCGCCGATCTTCACGTCGCCGGAAGGCAGAATGACGTTCTGTCGCTGCAGCGCCGCGCTCACGTCCGCGGCGGATAGGCCGCGTGCCTGCAAGGCCTGGGAATCCAAATCGGCCATGATGACGCGCGGCTTGCCGCCATAGGGATAGGGAACCTCGGCGCCGTGCACCACCGCAAGGGCGGGACGAATGATGTTCTGACCCAGGTCGTTGAGCTTCGTGTCCGGCAACGATTTACTCGACAGACTGAGCTGGATGATGGGCACGTCGGTCGCCCCGTAGCGCAACACCAGCGGAGGAGTGATGTTGGGCGGCATGTACTTGAGCACCACCAGCGCGCTGCTCGCGAGTTGGGAGATCGCGCGCGTTACATCCGCTCCCTCGTGGAGATAAATCTTCTCCACGCCGACGCCTTCATAACTCACGGCCTCGATGCGCGAAATGTCGTCCACCAGGGAGGCGAGCTGCCGCTGGTGCAGAGTCAATATGCGATTCTGGATGTCCTGTGCGCTCATCCCGTTGTAGGTCCATACGACTGCGACTACCGGGATGTTGATTTCCGGGAAAATATCGATGGGCATGCGCAGAGCGGCGCCGACTCCCATCAGCGAAATCAAGATGAGAGCGGCGACAACCGTATACGGTCGTTTGAGTGCCAGATCGACGACGGACATTTCCCTCGGGCCTGCGGCGAGCGCGATGACTCGGTACCGCATATCCTGGGCACGAACGCCCGAAGGTTCAGCTGTCGAAGGTCATGATTCGCACATGACGAAAGTCACGAAGTGCCGGTGACGAAAGTCACCGGGTGGCGGCGGGCGGACACCCGCGCCCGCGCGTATTCAGAACTTGTAGCGCACGCCAACGGTGGGGTTAATGTTGGTCGTGTAGAAGTAGCCGCTGGCCACGCCATCGTGCACGCCGCTGTACATGGCGCCGAGGTATGCGTCGAAGTGCTTGTTAAAGTAGTAGTCGGCGTCAAGGGAAAATGCCTCGAAGCTGCCGCTGCAAGTGCTGCTTGCCGTGGTCGTGCAGCCGGCTTGCTTGCCGGTGCCGTACGCGTTCTGATGATAGCCGTAGTAAGCCGCGGTCAGGTCGAGGTGGGGAATGACGGTGTAGCGAACACCAGTCCAATACACCTGCACAGTTTTCGTATTGTTGTAGGCATTGTTGGTGACGAAAGCCAGAACGTAGTTGCCGATGTCGTTGAAGCCGGCGCTCAGCGGAGTGTTTGGATTTGCGTATTTGATGTGCATGTAGCCGGCAAAGAATTTCAACGGGTCGAAGTTGTACGACGCCATGAGGGCATACGTCGTATTGTCCGAGACGGTCGCCGCCAGAGAATTCGATACCGAATACCCCAATGCCGGAAGCTTACCGACTTGAGCGGCGGTCAAGGATGTTGCCGTGATGGCACTGTTGACCTTCGAATAGTAGGTATCGACCGACGCGCCCGCGAAATTAGCGCCTACGTCCGCCTGGAAGGCGGTGTTGGCCGACCCATTGGAGCCGTTGAATTTGTACAGGGCGCCCAGGTGCACCAGATCGCTGAAGTTCACAAAGTACTTCGCCGTCGAATCGAGCCGGTTATCTTGCTGGCTGCCACCACCGGAATACGTGTTTGACGCGCCGAGCAGGCCAAACGCTGAAGCGTTGTAATTGGGGTCATACTTGATGGTGCCCTCCAACAGCAGCGTCACCTGACGACCGAAGGTGATGGTACCGAATCGCGCCGATTTAAGCCCAACCCAGGCGGTTTGGAAGGCCTGACCCGCCGAGCTGCCATCGACGGCCACATTCTGAGTGGCCAGGGTTCGGCCATTGTTCACGGCCAACGACTTAAGAGAATCGGCAATTTCGCCGGACTGGGGGTTGAAAAAGGTCTCCACCTGGAACACGGCCGACCAATCGTTGTTCAGGGGCTCGATGCCCTGCAGGCCGACTCTCGACTGGCCCATGTTGCTGGGCGTGAGACCGGTCACCGACTGGCGGCTGTTCTGTCGCACGATATTCCCACTGGCGGCCGGACGGTAGGGGGTGAATGGCGCACTATGCGTATCGTATTGGAGACCGATATCGACGACGCCGTACAGTGTTATGCCATGCCATGTCAGGGCCTCATCGCCGGTGATACCCGGTCCGGTCTTCTGCTGTGCGATGGCGGGAACCGAAGCGGTCATCGCGCCAAACAATACTAATCCGCACCCGAGCCTCAATTTTCCCGAACCCGTGGAGAAAGTTTTGAACGCGAGCGTCGGGTAACTACGTCCCACCGGTCTCGTTCTATTCGTGCAATTCATTAGTTTTCCCATTCACTCATCGCTCATAGGTATATCGCAATCGGAACCGCGAAATCACGCGGCCGAGAAAGGCTATCGGGCGAGCGGACGGGCCGGAACTAATATCCCGTCATCTGCATATATCAACGGAGTATGTGTCGGTCCGGCGCGGCAGATATGCGGCTAGTCGGCGCGGCGCTGCTTGGCGGACATCACCGCGAGCGCGGTGCGCGTGTTGGCGTGCAGTTTTTCCATGATGCGGCTGACGTAGTTCTTGACGGTTCCCTCGGCGAGGAACAGCGCGTTGGCGATCTGACGATTGCTCATGCCCTCGGTGATGAGCCGCAGAATTTTCTCTTCCTTGTCGTTCAGGGTCTCGGTGGAGGTATCGCGCTTCTGCGCGGGGTTGGCCGCATCCGGTACATACTCGGAAGATCCCGCGAGGCGCCGGAATTGATCCATGACCTTGCGGGCGATCTGCGGAGTTAGGCGCGACTCGCCGCGCCGCAGTGCTCGAATCGTCTCGAGCAGCTCTTGTTCGGTCACGTCCTTGAGCAGGTACCCGTGCGCGCCGGCCCGCACTGCTTCGAACACCGTTTCGTCGTCGTTCAAAGTGGTCAGGACCAATACCTGGGTGCCGGGAAGCGACCGCGTGATTTCGCGCGTCGCCGCCACACCGCCGAGCCGCGGCATGTGCAGATCCATGAGAACCACGTCGGGACGCAGCTCAAGCGCCTTCGCGACCGCTTCGACCCCATCGCAGGCCTGACCCACCACCTCCATATCCTGTTCCATCGACAGGAGCACGGTGGTGCCGCGCCTGACCAGCGCCTGATCTTCCGCAATCAGGATGCGAACCCGCGGTGCGCGGCCGGACTCTTCCGTAGTCATTGCATTACTCACATCGAGACTCGTTGGTAATCATGCGACTCAACAGGCATCATTTGGAAGTGACTTTCGTCACCTGTTGTTGAAGGCCCATGAGTTCGCTTCGCCTGCCGAATTTCCCGATCGCTCGGCTCCGGAACATGGACCCGCGGCGTAGCTTGGTCGCGGGAATCATTTGGCTGATGATCGCTCTCGCGGCAAGCTTCGCCGTCGCGGCATCGATCTGGGCGGGCCGAGTCGCGCGCGAAATCGTCGTCCAACAACATGTCCGGAGACTGGCCCTCGAGACCGACCAGTTGGCCTCGGATTTGGGTCAGGCGGTGAGCGCGCGCCTCGATGCCCTTCGAGCTGCGGGGAATTCGGCGCGTCCCGTCGAGTCGTTCCAACGCTTGGATAAGGCCTATCCGGAGTTAGGCTGGGTGGCTGTGGCCGATATCGATGGCACGGTGCTGGCCGCGGACGAAGGCATCGTCGTCGGCAGCAGCGCGAGCCGGGAGCCATGGTTTTCCCGGGGCCTCGAAGGGCCCTGGATCGGCATGATCGAGGAGACTCGGCGTGTGGGCCGCACGCCCCTGCTCGGCGACTTGTCCGCGCCCGTGAAAGACTCTTCCGGACGCGTCGTCGGCGTGATTGCGGCGCACTTGAATTGGCGCTGGGCGCTGAGCGATGTGCGGCATCTCAGCGATACCCCGAACTCGCGCGGCTCAGCGCAGACGGTGGTGTTGGATCGCGCCGCAACGGTGCTGGTGGGACCAGACGCGATACTCAACAGGCGATGGGACGGAATCGTGATCGAGGAACCGCCGCCGCTCGAACCGCCGTCGGCTTCGGCCTCGGCTTCAGCCTTGGCGTCGGCGTCGGCGCCGACCGCGGCGGCGCCCGCCATCGAACGGTCGAGCACCCCGCGATTCGAGCGGCTGTCTGACGGTAAGACAGTCCTCGTCGCACGAGCTCCGATGAGTATCGGCTCCCAATATCCGGCGCTTGGCTGGCAGGTGCAGCTGAGCGAGCCCAAGGAGATCGTCTATCAGCGCGCGAACGCCCTGGGCGTTCGCATTGTATGGATCTCGATCTCCCTCGGCGCGGCCACCGCGTTGATCGGGGCGCTGGGTGCGCGCCATTTGACGAATCGGCTGAAACGCCTGACACGTTCGGCCGCCGCGGTCGGCCGCAATGAGACGGAGCGCATCGAAGTGCCGAGCGGACGCGACGAAGTTGCCCAGCTCGCCGCCGCGTTCGCGAGGATTTTGGATGCTTTGCATCAAGAGCGCACCGAATTGCTCAGCTTGAGCGGCGAGCTCGAGCGGCGAGTCGCTGTGCGTACGCGGGAAGTCGAACGCCTTGCCGAGGAATCCCGTTACGCGGCCATCGTGCGCGAACGCCTCAAGATCGCGCGCGACCTGCACGACACGCTGGCTCACTCCATGATGGCCATGCTGAGCGAGGTGCGCTTGCTGCGTAAGCTCGAGGCGCACGATCCGAAATCGCTGCGCGAAGAATTGGCTCGCGCCGAGGAGGTGGCGCATGAGGGATTGAGCGAGGCGCGCACCGCCATCACGCAGATGCGGGTCAACGCGGTGCGCGACACCGGCCTGGGTGCGGCGTTGGGCAAGGCATTCGACCGGTTCATCGATCGCACGGCGTTGAGCGGCGAATTCACAGCGGACTCCGAGGCAGCCAGCTTCGGCGATGAACGAGCCGAGACCCTATTTCGCATGGCCGAAGAGGCCTTGCGCAATATCGAGCGGCACGCCATGGCCTCCCGTGCCGTGGTTACGCTGACGACCGTCGACGGCGCGCACCTGAAATTGCGCATCGAGGATGACGGTGTCGGCTTCAACCCCGACGTCCCTCGTCAAGGACACTATGGCATCGTCGGACTGCATGAACAGGCGGCTCTCATCGGTGCGCACCTCTGCATCGACAGTGCTCCGGGCCGGGGCACGGTGCTCACGATAACCCTGCGCATGACCCACGAGATGCTCTAGCCGCGCGCACCGGGCGCCGGGGCGCTCCGCATGTGCGGATCTCATGATTTTACATAAATACGATTTTCGTATATCATATTCTATAAACCATCTAATTGATGGCACACGTGAGCAAGTTTTTACGATAATTAGCCAGTTTTATTGATTCAGTCTCAGTAGACATCATTATACTTATTTATAAATTCAAGATGCTGGCGCTCATCGATAGCAGTAGCCGAGATTGAAGGAGAAAGAAGGATGAATGCGGTTGACAACGAAGTGAGCGGCGAGAAACGGTCCATGTCACCGCCGCTCCTGCACGATCAGGCACCGGATTTCGTGACCCGGACAACGATGGGTGAGCGGCGCTTGTCGAGTTATCGAGGCCGTTGGCTGGTCTTCTTTTCGCATCCGGCGGATTTCACGCCGGTCTGCGCGAGTGAGTTCATCGCCTTTTCCAAAGCCTTTCCCAAGTTCCAGAACGCCGGTTGCGATCTCCTGGCGCTGTCCGTCGACAGCCTATTCTCCCATCTGGCTTGGGTGCGCAGCATTCATGCGCAGTTCAACGTCGAAATCCCGTTCCCGATTGCGGAGGATTCGGGTCTTTTTATCGCTCGCGCCTACGGCATGGTTCATTCCGCCGCCACCAGCAGCGCCACCGTACGGGGGACGTTCGTGATCGACCCGACGGGCATGATCCGCGCGATCACGTGGTATCCCATGACCGTGGGCCGCAATGTCGCGGAATTGCTGAGGCTGGTTCTCGCTCTGCAAGCCACCGATACGCACCACGCGTTGACGCCGGAAAACTGGCAGCCCGGCGGGCCGTTGCTTGACGCGGTGCCCAGCACTCATGCGGATGCCAGGCGAACGGCCAATTTGAAGGGCGCAAGCGACTGGTACTACAGAGAGACAACGCCGTGAGAACGCACGGCAGAGCCGGCACGGTGAAATCTCCGCATAAGCCGGCGGACTCCAGCGCGGGTGATCGCTCGCAGCGGGCGCTATTGCGGGGCGCGGAAGTTATCGCCGAGCTGTTCAAGATGCTCGGCAACGTCAACCGGCTGAAGATCCTCCTTTACTTGGCGGCCGGCGATCGCTCGGTGAACGACATCGAGACGGCCTTGAAAATCCGTCAGCCGACGTTGTCCCAACAACTGGGTGAGCTGCGCGATGCACGATTGATTGCGGGCCGGCGGGTCGCGAAGTCCGTCATTTACGGCCTGACCAGCGACCGCGGAAGTCGTGCGCTGCAGGCGATTCATGCCGCGAACGATGACGACGCAGCTGCCGAGCAGATTCTCCGGCAGCGTTCGGATTCAGCGCGCCGATCGCAACCCGCAGCCGTGTTTGGCGCCATCCTGTCGCCGAACGATGAGATATCAAAATGATAACGCCGGGATACTAACAATGTATTTGCGATCTATGTCTCTCGAACCTAGCTTAGTCCGTGCAGGCGCAATCCCGCCTTGCAATCGAAGGAGCATCCCATGAAACCGATCCGATATGCGGCAGATACGAAATGAGCATGAGCGTCGTCCTGCTGCTGGCGTCCTTCGTCCTCTCTCTGGGCGGTCTGTTCGTGTTCATCGCCTCCATGACGCGCGGCCTTTTCGGGACGCCGGAGGAAGGGTCGCGAGTCATATTCGCCCCCGACGAAGAGAACACCAGTGAGGAGCCGGCGGCCAGCGCCGCGAATCAAGCGCGGTTGCAAGCCGAAATGCGCGGCGCGCGAACGTCCGGGCCGTCGCCCGAAATGAGCGCCGCCGACCTCGCCGCCCGGATTCAGGCTGACCAGTCGAGCGCGGGACCTGTGCTCCTGTGCTTAAGTTTCGCCGTGCTGTGGTTGATGCTGGGATCATTTGCCGGCTTCACCTCCTCGCTCAAATTGCATCTGCCCGACTGGCTGGACGGACAAGCGTGGCTCACTTTCGGGCGCATTCGTCCCGCGCATTTGAATGCAGTCATCTATGGCTGGAGCTCCCTCGCCGGCGTGGGTGTCGCGCTTTGGCTCATTCCGCGCCTACTCAAGACCGAGCTCGTCGGCGGACGCTACGCGGTCGCCGGGGCCGTGCTGTGGAACGTCGGCGTGGTCGGCGGCATCGCCGCCATCTTGTCGGGGCACAGCACGGGTCTCGAGTGGCTGGAGTTTCCGCTGGCCCCCGCATGCCTGCTCACGGTGGGTGGTGCGCTGATGGGGGTGCCGCTGATCCTCACGATGAAGCGTCGGCGTGTGAAACACCTCTATGTGTCGGTATGGTATCTCGGGGCGGCGCTGCTGTGGTTTCCGTTGCTCTATGCAGTGGCCAATGCGCCGGGCGTGCATTTCGGGGTGGAGCAGGCCACGATGAATTGGTGGTACGGCCATAACGTGCTCGGCCTGTGGTTCACGCCGCTCGGTTTGGCGGCTGCCTACTACTTCATCCCCAAGGTGCTGGGAACGCCGATCTATTCCTACAATCTGTCCTTGCTCGGGTTTTGGACATTGGCGTTCTTTTATAGCCAAGTGGGCGGGCACCATTTGATCGGTGGTCCCGTGCCGACTTGGCTGATCACCCTGTCGATCGTGCAGAGCATGATGATGATCGTGCCGGTGTTCGCGGTCGCCGTGAACCAGCACATGAC